>Ga0115563_1000120_pt1 | contig 60075 bp, 54 predicted proteins | sample COGITO_mtgs_1105_2_FD_87198 | JGI IMG/M metagenome (GOLD analysis project Ga0115563, IMG submission 87198) | Pelagic marine microbial communities from North Sea - COGITO_mtgs_110519 | ecosystem: Environmental > Aquatic > Marine > Epipelagic | place: Germany:Helgoland, sampling site Kabeltonne...
CTCACCCGTCCGCCACTGTACTCACACCGAAGTGCTTTCTCGTTCGACTTGCATGTATTAGGCGTGCCGCCAACGTTCAATCTGAGCCATGATCAAACTCTTCAGTTTAATTTTTTCGACTTTTGATTTTGTGACCAGATAAATCTTTTCACATCCTCATGATGCCGAGTAATCATTTACTCAAAACGTATTACGTGTTCCCACACGAATGGCTTGTTTAGTACTAAGTGTTCTGCGCAAATAAGCTAATATCTGCGGTCACTTCGTACTTGCTATTTCTTTTTAAAGAGCTGCTGCTTCGCTTTCGGCGTCGCTGCAAGGGAGGCGTATAATACGCATATGGAATTCCCGCGCAACCCTAAATTTGAAATAATTTGAAATAATCGAGAAAAAAACTAACTCAGGCTTCTCGGACAACTAGGCCGTATTGCTTTTTGCCCTTACGTATCAGGTAAAACCGGCCAAACAGCGCGTCGTCGAAGGACAATTCCATGCGCGGATCAGTCGCTGGCTGACCATTAACTTTGACCCCATTGCCCTGAATCAGCTTGCGCGCCTCGCCCGTGGATTTAGCCAAGGATGCATCCACCATGACAGTGAGCAGACCCGAACCGGGAGCACATATATTACTGGCAAGCCCATCTTGCTGTAACTGCTCCAAGTCCTCTTGCTGTAAACCAGCAACCTCTCCAGCAAATAGACACGCACTGATCCTTTCAGCAGACGTCAGTGCTGCTTCACCATGAACAAGCAGTGTCACCTCCTTCGCTAGCCGGCGCTGACCCTCGCGCAATTCTGGATGCTCTTGAGTGGTGCCAGCTAATGTTGCAACCTCGTCTTCATCGAGAAAAGTAAAGAGCTTTAGAAACGCTTCAACATCAGCATCCGCTGTATTTAGCCAAAACTGGTAAAAACTATAGGGGGAGGTTTTCTTTGCATCGAGCCATATTGCTCCAGATGCCGACTTGCCGAACTTAGTACCATCGGACTTTGTCACCAGCGGCATAGTTAACGCAAAGGCTTCTTTGCCAAGATGTCGGCGTATTAAGTCAATACCAGAAACAATATTCCCCCACTGATCACTGCCACCAATTTGAATAAGACAACCATCGCGCCGAGCCAACTCCAAAAAGTCCATAGCCTGCAAAAGCATATAGCTGAACTCCGTGTATGAAATACCCTGCCCCTCACGCTCGAGCCGCGCTTTCACAGACTCGCGCTGAATCATTCCGTTAACCGAAAAGTGTTTGCCGATATCTCGCAAGAAACTAACTACATCTAACTTCTCAGTCCAATCCAAGTTATTACAAATGGCGGCAGGATTTGCACCATCAAAATCAAGGAAACGATCGACTTGTGAATGCAGAGACTCTACCCAAGAGCCAACAACACCTTCAGTATTTAAGTTACGTTCATCGTCACGCCCTGAAGGGTCTCCAATCAACCCTGTCGCTCCACCGAGCAAGAGTATTGGCTTATGTCCATGCAACTGAAAGCGTTTGAGCGCAAGCAATGGCACCAAACTCCCTATATGCAAACTGTCGGCAGTTGGATCAAAACCGCAATAGAGTGTTTGCGAACCGCTCGCCAAATAGTCCTCAAGGCCGCTCTCATTGGAGAGTTGAGAGATAAGCCCGCGCCAGCGCAGTTCATGCATGAGATCCTGTGTTTTCATATCCACCTTAAAAGTGTAAGTACATTTTTTCGCAATTATCGACAGCATATCGACAACATCAGAGGCATCCACATGTCATCTATGAGTCTGCTGAAACCTAAGCGTGCTATTAAATCAGACCGGACCATTGCAGAATAGGGTCCACCAGTAAGACTTTTATCACGGCAGGATTAGCTTATACTGCCGGCTGTTTTGCGGAAGCAATAAGCTGACCTTTTTCCGTCGATACAATTTGGACTGCAAATTGGGGTACAACAACTGTTATCGGCAAGTTATGAGCAGAAAACATAGAATGAGTTTTCCTAAACTACACATGCGCATAATCCTATTCACGGGGGTGGGATTACTGATCCTACTGCTTAGCGGACAGAGCGAAAACGGTGAAGGCGCCAGTAACAACATCAACACCACAGCGGCAACAAACGCCCAACGATTAGCCACCGAAAAAGCGGAATTGCTGCGCGCCGAACAAGCAAGCAAAGCGCTCGCCCAGAACGTAGAAACCGTTATCAAACAAGATAAAGTTGGGGCGGGAGATAGCTTAGCCAAGATTTTTACCCGTAATGGATACTCCGCAAAAGACCTACACCAAATCAGTACCACCAAGCTGGGCAAGCAGCTGAAAAATATTTTTCCTGGAAATAACGTTTCGTTTGTGTCCGTTGATGGCAAGCTAACTCAATTCACATATCACGCATCGCGCCTTGAATCACTGCAATTTACCCGTCAGGGTGACATGTTTGTCGCTGAAAAAAATACCGCTTTCCCCGACAGGGTGATTTCTTACAAACATGCAACGATAGACGACAGCCTTTTTCTTGCTAGCCAAAGGGCTGGATTACCAGACAAGCTGACTATGCGATTGGCGCAAATTTTCCAGTGGGATATCGACTTCGTCTTAGACATCAGACCAGGCGACCAATTTTTTGTGGCGTATGAAGAGCTGTACCTTGATGGCGAATATATCGGCACGGGCGAAATATTAGCCGCAGATTTTATAAACCAACAAAAAACATATGCCGCAATAAGATTCACTAACGCCAATGGCGACACTGATTTCTATACACCGGAAGGCATAAGTATGCGAAAAGCGTTTTTGCGCGCGCCTGTAGAATTTTCGCGTATCAGCTCAAGCTTCAATTTGCGCAGAAGACACCCATTGCACAAAACAATTCGTCCGCACAGAGGCATCGATTACGCGGCACCTAGAGGCACGCCCATATTGGCCGCAGGTGACGGCAAAATTACTACAGCCTCTCGATCTAACTCGAATGGTCGCTATATCGTTATTCAGCACGGTGAACAGTTTGTAACAAAGTATCTCCACCTCTCCAAGTTTGGTAAAAATATTAAGTCCGGGCGCAGAGTAAGCCAAGGCCAAATTATCGGTTACGTTGGGGCAACGGGTTGGGCGACCGGCCCGCATTTGCATTACGAATTTTTAGTTAACGGCTCGCACAAAAATCCACGCACTGTAAAACTCCCTAAAGCCGAACCCGTGGCCAAATCGGAACTCGCCTCATTCCGTGCGGCGACACGGCAGTACGCTCTACTTTTAAAAAGCTATAAAGACCAAATCACGTTAGTTACGGCACAATGAAAAATTTCGCTGACTCCCTTTACATAGGAGCCATGAGCGGCACAAGTGTAGATGGGTTGGACTTAGCTTTAGTTGACATCCGAACTAGCGGAAACAAACTTAGAATTGAAATTGTCAACGCAAAAACCTTTGAAATACCAAGTACGTTAAGAGACAACCTCTTAAGTTTAGGCCAGCCTGAGGATGATGATTTAGATCAGCTAGGACAGTGCGATAGATTACTTGGACAATTCATCGCAGACAGTATCAACGACTACTTAAAATTGTTAGGTGCAGACAAACAAAATGTCATTGCTATCGGCTGCCACGGGCAAACCATCAGACACCGGCCACCTGGCGAACTTACCACACCGTTCACACTACAAATCGGCGACCCTAACAGCATAGCGGAAATTACCGGCATAACTACAGTCGCTGACTTCCGCAGACGCGATGTTGCAGCCGGAGGTCAGGGCGCACCACTAACGCCCGCGTTCCACAAAATTTTATTTGGCGACACAGATGCCAACATCGCAGTCCTTAATATTGGCGGCATTGGTAATCTAACAATATTTGATAATGATCGGTTAATCGGCTTTGATACAGGGCCAGGCAACGGACTGCTTGATCAATGGTGTCAAATTCATAAAGGAGAGCCATTTGATCAAGGCGGCTCTTGGGCGGCAACGGGCACTATCTGCGAAGAACTCCTTCAATCCTGCCTGCAAGACCCTTACTTCGCCCTACCCCCGCCAAAAAGCACAGGTAGAGAGTATTTTAACCTTGCGTGGTTAGAGCAACACATCGCAAATCAGAAGAAACTTACACCGATATCTCCAGAAGATGTACAAGCCACCTTAGTAGAGTTAAGTGCGCTAAGTATTGCTAGAAGCCTAAACAAAGAGTCCCAAGGACTTTCCGCCGTAGCTGTGTGTGGAGGCGGACGGTTAAACGCATTTATGATGCATCGGCTCGCTGTGCATTGTCAGCACATACTGGTAAAACCAACAGAGCACTGGGGCGTTGATGGCGACTCACTGGAGGCTGCCGCGTTCGCTTGGCTTGCATATCAAAGAATGAACAATTTGCCCGGTAACATCCCCTCAGTCACAGGAGCGAAAGGGGAGCGTATACTTGGAGCAATTTTTCCAGGCGAGTCGCTCTCAAGCATGTTGCAGAATTAGTGGAATCAACGAAAACGAGCTTGCAACATGTAGCTCTTATATTGCGAAGGAGCTACCGCACCCGCAGGTAGCCGATGCGTTCGGGTTTGTAACTACGAATTGAGAGCCGTTTAGATTTTCTACGTAATCCACTTGCGCGCCAGCAAGATACGGATAGCTCATAGAATCGACCAGCATTGTCACACCAGAACGTTCTACCGTCGCATCGTCCTCTGCCACCTCACTATCAAATGTAAATCCATAGGAAAAACCATTACAACCACCTCCGGTTATAAAGACACGGAGCTTAAGAGAGTCATCGCCATCGTTATCTATCAGGCGCTTAACTTTAACGGCCGCACTCTCGGAGAAACTGATTTCTGCTTGCATGGGTATAGGTTATCTCAAGAATTTATGTAAGAAAGAGACATAGGATGGGGAAAGGATAACAAAAGCGGGGAGCAAATAAAGATTTAGCGGAAAATGCGCCAAAATAGGCGGCTAAGAGAGATTAGATGACTGCAGGCTGCACCCTAAACGGTCGCCCGCGTGAATCAACAAAATGAGATTGCAACGTTAAAGAAGTTCCTCGCTAAACTAGCTACGCCCACTATCAACCGGTAGCGCGTGCACAGTACCCTTTTTATCTGCGTCATTTTCAGAATGAATCAGCCTACCTTGTACCTGCGCGCCCATATGCATCTCAATAACGCTGTAATACAAGTCCCCCTGCACTTCAGCGCCTGCGGAAACTTCCAATCGCTCATCGGCGTATACATTGCCGTCTAAATGACCGTTGATCACTACGTTTGGAACACGAATATCACCCACCACAAATCCATCAGGGCTTATTATCAATGTCGCACCTGGCTCTTCTGCGGAGATGTTGCCAGTGACTTTGCCTTTCACGAATAGCTGGCTACTGAAACGCAAACTACCTTCAATTTCACTATCCGCAGCTATCAGGGTAACGTCTTGTTTTGATTTCATTACTTTCATACCTGCTATTCCTCTTCTATCCGAACATTTAGCCGCCTCTAGCTGTGATCCCATATGTACGGTTCTGTCTGTCTTTCTATCTTTCTATCTTTCTATCTTTCTATCTTTCTATCTGTCTATCTGTCTATCTGTCTATCTGTCTATCTGTCTATCTGTCTATCTGTCTATCTGTCTATCTGTCTTTCTGTCTTTCTTTCTATCTGTCTTTATTTTTCTATCTATCGGTCTGTCTGCGTGTATCTTTCTGGTCGAGCTGTTTATCCCACGTCCACCCAAGATCTCAACTTCCCTAAATCTTATGCCTCTTCCACTGACCAAGGAAATGATCTTTCAACTGACGGGCCATTTTTCGTACGAACGGTAACAACTACTGCTTGAGGGGCAAAATTTTCCGGGAGAGTTAGCGCACCGCTCAAATCTTGAAAGTAGCGAAAACGAAACTTTAGCGGTGTCTTCGCACTTCCATTAAGGTCGGCTAGAGCAAATTGAGCTTCATCGCCGTCTATCGTTCCACGGACAATTAAGTTCGCTTCGCCAGTTACCTGCCTCCTAACCTTCGCCGCCTGGGTGACCAAGATTGCAAAGCTATATTTATTCTCTCCTTCGCTAGGGAGAAGATTAAAGTCCCCCACACGCAATCCCCTCGGACCATCGTCTGAAGTCATGAGATTACGAAAAAAACCTAGCTCTTCAAGCAATTCAGTGCGCTCACTATGCATGTTGGTAAGCTCATCACGCATATCGGTAACAGCAAACTTCTGCGTTTCAACACTAAGCTCCGCATCTACTAATCTGTTACGTAGCGACCGCTCAGCCTCCTGAACCTTACTTAAAGCTAACCTAAGCTCAGCATTTTCAGTAATAGCTTTATCAGCACGCCACTGTCCCGCTAGGAAACCGCCGCTCAGAACCAGAGCAAGCGCGAAAAATAACGCTAACGCGTATAGGCTTCGGCGCGCAGGCCGATGTTCTACGACTCTGTACAAAGAGTTTTTCATAGTTCACCAAGACTTTTTAGAGATTTATCCACCGTTCTACTTATAATAGAGATTCGAAGCGCAATAGTACCTCACCGACTGCCAATGAAAGAAATAAACAGAGATTCAATTCGCCCCTGAAACTCAGGCAACATCTGTCGCTGCTGACAAATCATTACGTAAAACGAACCTAGGAAACTAGACATTGAACATTTACCTTTGGCTCAAAGCATTCCACTTAATCGCGCTTATAGCGTGGTTCGCGGGTATTTTTTACTTACCTAGGCTCTTTGTCTATCACGCCGCTGCCCAAGACCAAATCAGCAAGGATCGATTTAAGGTAATGGAGATCAAATTGCTGCGGATTATTATGAACCCAGCAATGATTCTAACCCTAGCTTTGGGTATATGGATGCTAGCCGTCAACTGGGCAGCACTCTCTGGCCAGACATGGATTTGGATCAAAATCGCCCTAGTACTTGGATTAGTAGGTTATCAACACTTCTGTCTGAAAATAACCAAAGCCTTCGCAAGGGATGAAACCCCCTACAGTGAAAAGTTTTTCCGCATCTTTAATGAAATACCAGTACTCATACTGGTACCGGTCATTCTTTTAGCCACCCTTAAGCCATTTTAAAAAATTAGCAACGAGAACAATATGAATCGAGACAAGTCTAAAACTCTTATTGAGAGAGCCTGTCAAACTATCCCAGGCGGTGTGAACTCCCCTGTCCGCGCATTTAAGGGCGTCGGCGGTGATCCAATTTTTTTCGAAAGAGGCCAAGGCGCTTATATTTACGATGTAGATGACAATGCCTACATTGATTACATAGGTTCATGGGGACCAATGATCCTTGGACATAACCATCAACCAACGATAAATGCGGTAATCGAACAAGCCGGCAGGGCACTAGGTTTTGGCGCACCTACTGAAATAGAGATACAAGTTGCAGAAAAAATTGTCGAGATCATGCCAAGTATGGAAAGCGTACGCATGGTCAACTCTGGTACCGAGGCGACAATGTCCGCTATTCGCCTAGCAAGAGGATTTACTGGTCGAGATTTAATCGTAAAATTTGAAGGGTGTTATCACGGCCACTCTGACTCGTTGCTGGTGAAAGCTGGCAGCGGTGTGCTTACACTTGGATTACCCAATTCTCCCGGGGTACCCGCAACACTCGCTGAAAAAACACTCACGGTACCCTATAACGACTTCCAATCTACCGAAGAACTCTTTGCCACCTATGGCGATCAAATCGCTTGTGTAATTGTTGAACCCATCGCAGGAAATATGGGCTGCATACTTCCGGATCCAGACTTTTTACGCGGCCTAAAATCTTTAACTGAACAATTCGGCAGTGTTTTGATTTTTGACGAGGTCATGAGCGGGTTCAGAGTTGCTCCCGGTGGCGCGCAAGAAATTTACGGCATCACTCCAGACCTCACCACGCTCGGCAAAATAGTAGGTGGTGGACTACCCGTTGGTGCCTTCGGAGGCCGCAGGGATATAATGTCGCAAATCGCACCACTCGGTCCGATCTACCAAGCCGGTACACTTTCTGGAAACCCCTTGGCTATGAGCGCAGGCCTGACTACGCTCAACCACCTCACCCCAGCGGTCTACGCCACAATCACTAAAGCCACGGACAAACTTATATCTGGCCTAGTAGAAGGCGCCAGCAAAAATGGCATCGCCGTTTGCGCAAACCACGTTTGCGGCATGTTCGGATTTTTCTTTGGTATCGAAAAGGCAGAAAACTACCAAGATGTGGCCGCTTCTAACATCGCAATGTTCAACGATTTCTTCCACATCATGCTCAACAAAGGCATTTACCTAGCGCCTTCTGCTTTTGAAGCAGGGTTCATTTCTGCAGAACACTCAGATGAAATCATTAACCTCACTCTCGAAGCTGCAGATAGCGCTTTCGCGCAGATTGCAGATAAACACGCTTAGACTGGACTGGTATATATGTACGATATTTATGGTATTGGAAACGCAATTGTTGATGTTGATATCACGGTTGCCGATGATTTCTTGCAAAGCCAAGAATTACCTAAGGGACAAATGACCCTCGTTGATTCGCAACAGATCAATTCGCTAGTCGAGATGCTGGGTGATCGACCAATGAACAGAAAGAGTGGTGGCTCGGCTGCGAATACCATTTTTGCTGCGACCGGTTTCGGTCTAACTACAGGTTACGCATGTCGACTAGGCGATGATGTGAACGGCAATTACTTCTTTAACGAAATGTCTGAAGCCAACATTCAAACCTCAGCAATCGATACTCAAAGCAATGAAAGCTCGGGCCAGTGCTTAGTTATGATTACTGACGATGCACAACGAACGATGTGTACGGACCTTGGCATTTCCAGCAACGTCACCATGAGTGAAGTGGATCAAGACGGCTTGAGTCGCGCAAAGGTGCTCTACATCGAAGGCTATTTAAGCTCTTCACCTGTGAGCTCGGCTTCAGCAATAAAATGCCATGAAATAGCTAGAGAAAAGGGCATTCAAACAGCCATTACATTGTCTGACGTAGCTATGGTTTCTTTTTTCCGCGATTCAATGACGAGCATTATCGGCAACGGTGTGGATACTTTGTTTTGTAATGCAGAAGAAGCACTCAGCTGGGCCCAAACCGACCGCCTAGACATTGCCATTAACGAACTCAAAGATATTGCGCCGGAACTCTATATCACCCTAGGCAGCGATGGTGCTCAAGTAGTGACGAGCAATGGCTCCACCAATATTCCGGGCATATCCGTTAAAGCCATAGACACTAATGGCGCGGGTGACATTTACGCGGGTGCGTGTCTTGCAGCAAGAAGACAAGGGGCTAACCCACAGGATGCAGCTAGGTTTGCGAACCATGCCGCAGCCCACCTCATTCAACTATTTGGTGCGCGACTAGCATCCGTGCAAGCCTACGCAGATCTAAAAACCAGCTATAACGGTTAGATCTTTAGTAAACCAAGACGCTTACGAGAGGCGTGGTTAATCCGTGGCCTTCAGCTCAGCGTAAACTCCAACTGCGGACCAAGCGCCATCGTCCGCAGGTCAGTAACGCACCCATAAGCTAAAACCTCAACACCCTTACTAACGGCTAGTTCAAGGGCTTGAGCATAAAGAGGGTCAATTTCAGTGGCTGGACGGACGCGTTCAATGCCTAGATGTTGCGTGCAAAAAATAAGCACTGCGCGATCACCTTCTTCAACTCTGCGCACTAGAGCATTCACATGCTTACGCGCACGCTCGCTCACTGAATCAGGAAACGCACCTTGAGTGCCCTCTACATGTAAAGTCACACTTTTCACTTCCACATAGGCTTTGCGCTCACCAATCGAAGCCAAAAAGTCAAAACGCCCATCACCTTCAGGAATCTTTATCTCTGGTTTTATCTCAGAATATTCGTGCAGAGCTTCTATATATCCATTTGCCAGACCTTCGCCGACGAGAGCATTCGCTCTACCCGTATTCACGCTGACAAGACCATGATTGCTTTCCACAAACTCCAAAGTACACGGGTACTTGCGTTTCGGATTTTCAGATTTGGAGTAATAAACTCGACTATTTGGATCAACACAACCAGTCATGGAACCTGTGTTAGGACAATGAACCGTTAACTGCTCGCCCTCACTAGTGATTACATCAGCAAGAAAACGCTTATAGCGGCGAACTAAGGTGCCTGCAAATAGTTCTGGCAACTTCACGCTTGCAGCCCCCAATCTTTCAGTGCAGTGCCAATACGCTCTAGCCCCAACAAAATTGATTCTTCACTGGTGGTGTAAGCAAAGCGAACATATTGACCTGCATTACTGTCGCCAAAATCATAGCCAGGCGTTGCTGCAACCTTGTATTCCTCGATCAGTCGCCAACAGAAATCTGCGCTATCCATTTTCGTATGACTAATATCTACATATAGATAAAAGGCTCCGTCTGGCATAACTGGAATCCTAAAACCTAGTTCCAATAGCCCTTCGGCAAGGATTTTCGCGCGATCCTCAAAGACTCCTCTACGCTGTTTGTGAATAGACATCGCATCAGTATTAAAAGCAGAAATCGCCGCATACTGTGCCGGTGTGCTCGGGGAAATAAACAAGTTTTGAGCTAGCTTAGTTAAAGCTGCAACCGCCGTTTCCGGCACCACTAGCCAACCTAAGCGCCAGCCGGTCATACCAAAAAATTTGGAGAAACTATTCAGTACATAAATATCGGAGCAAAGACTTAATCCAGAAGTATAAGAAACGTGGTCCCGAGTTAAGTTCTGATAGATCTCATCCAAAATAAAGAACCCGCCCTTGGCGGTAACAAAACTCTGAATTGCAATTAACTCACCAGCATCAAGCATCGTACCCGTGGGATTAGCAGGCGACGCAAGCAATACACCTTTGGTCTTATCACCCCAAGCATTTTGAATATCCGCCAAAGTGGGTTGAAAACGATTTTCCGCCGAAACTGGCAATTTAATAGGTACACCGCCAACTAATTTGGCAAATACCTCATTGCAAGGATATCCAGGGTCGGTAATCAACAATTCATCGCCTGCATCGAGTAATAACGATGCCAAAAGCACCAAGCCACCGCTTGCACCACTGGTAACCAATATACGTTCAACTGGCACTACTATGTCTTGGCTGGCATAAAAGTCAGCAATACATTGTCGCAACTCACCGATACCGTGCGCGGCAGTGTACTTAGTCTGCCCGGCATCAAGCGCTTGGTGAGCTCCCGCAACAATCGGCGCTGCTGTCTGGAAGTCGGGCTCTCCCACCTCGAAGTGCACAACTCGCTGCCCTTCGGCTTCAAACTCACCTGCACGCTGCACAAGCTGCATAACGGTAAAAGGGCTAATATTGTCACTAAGCCGTGAATACATGGCTCTGTCCAAGAATTGAGATGCGCCAATTTTGCACTAGTTCACAGTTCTATGAAATTGTCTAATTTCCTTCCATTTAGGTGTAGTTTTCCTTTCTCGCATCTGGTAGCTTACGCGCCCTCTAAAAGTTGGGTTTAAATATCCACGAAGGCAGGACAAAACTATGGCGGCTGATGCAAAAGCAAAAAAGACGGCAGAAAAACCTTCTGTGACGCGCACAACTAAAAAGCGCGCAAGCGCTGGTGCAGACTCTCAATTCCGCAACTTCACACCGTATAAAACTAAGCGCGGTGAAAAGTATATGACCGAAGGGCAGCTCGCTCATCTGAAAGAAATTCTGGTCAATTGGCGCACTGAATTGATGGAAGAAGTTGATCGCACCGTAAACCATATGCAAGACGAGGCTGCAAATTTTCCAGATCCTGCAGATCGCGCAACTCAGGAAGAAGAATTCAGTATTGAGCTAAGAACTCGAGATCGCGAACGTAAGTTGATCAAGAAGATCGATAAAACCATCGACCTTCTTGAATTAGATGATTTTGGCTACTGTGAAACCTGCGGCATCGAAATTGGGCTACGCCGTTTAGAAGCAAGGCCAACGGCCACTCAATGTGTTGATTGCAAAGCGCTCGATGAGATTAAAGAGCGACAAATACACGGCTAATTCCTCCATTGGGAAAGAGCAAAAAATTCAGCGCGACCAATACGGTACATTCCCTACTTGGCGCGCTGACCATTTAGTTTTGCCCGAGCGTTATCACGCCCGTCTATCACACACCTAGGCGCTGTCAACCTACCGTCTCATAGATCTAACAAGCCGCGCCCAAATACCCACGACAGTACGCATTAGGTTAAGATCGAATCTTTCGCAAATATATTAATGCATTCGAATCAAAACCTATTAGGCCGATTTGCTCCATCTCCTACTGGGCCATTGCACATGGGCAGTCTAATCGCAGCTGTAGCCAGCTATTGTGATATCAAGCAAAAGGGTGGACGTTGGCACGTGCGCATAGATGATTTAGACCCTCCACGCACCGCGGTCAATGCCTGTACATCCATATTACAAACTCTGGAAGCCCATGGCCTGATTAGTGACCTGCCGATCATTTACCAGAGTCAACGCATTACTGCTTATCGGGATGCGCTGAATCAGCTAATGTCCTACGCGTTCTTTTGTACTTGCAGCCGCAAACAACTGGAGCACTTTCCTGTTTATCCCGGCACTTGTCGAAATAATAAGGAACGACTGGAAAATACTTCTATCAGGCTGTCAGTGGGTGAACAGAAGCTTGCTTGTCATGACCTTGTTTTAGGCACCCAAGAACACGAGCTTGGTAAAGTATTCGGAGATTTTGTTATTCAGCGTAAAGATGGCCTTACGTCATACAATTTAGCTACAGCAGTAGATGATGCACAGGAAATAACTCACGTTATTCGTGGTCAAGATCTGTACCCAACGACGCCTATTCAATTACTCATTATGCAGCGACTCAAATTATCTCCTCCAACTTACGGTCACATTCCAGTTTTAACCTATGGGGACGGTAGGAAGCTGTCTAAACAAACTCTAGCGCCTGCAATAGACAACGGGCTAGCCACGAGCAACCTGATTAAAGTCTTCACCTATTTAGGTATGCCTGTCCCGAATACCGATGAATGGACAGTTGAACAATTACTTCAGTGGGGTATCGGTAATTGGGATCTAAGCAAGGTTCCTAGTAAACTTAGGCCATATTCGGCATGAGTATAAAATTGTCCCGCAAACGCAAATATTTACTCGATCTGGATTGGAGAAAGAGCCTGTACGAGGATAAAGAAGCGAACTCTATGAGCGACTCACTCTAGCGGGTTTGCTACCATCAACCCATGACAAATCTAATTCTTATCGACAACGATTCGCAGCGGCGAACTGAGACCGCGAACAATATCCGCAATCATGGATTTGAAGTTTACGACCGCGCCGATATGCCCTCTGAGTCTTTAACTCAATTTGATTGCTTACTAATTCTAGATGAAATTATTCGGGCTAATTTAGCTGACTTTGCACACAAAATGCCGACCATTGTCCTAGCCAGTGAGCCGAGTATTAAAGAATCCGTAAGTATGGTTCAAGCAGGTGCCAGCGACTACTTGGCGTTGCCGGTCGAGATCGGTGATCTTTTGGCAGCCATTGAAAGAATCACAACCTACCCAAGTATTCGAAATAACAGTGAAGCTGGCGTTACTGAAATGATTGGCTCATCAGAGGTTATGAAAACTTTACGCAGGCGCATAATCAAAGTTGGTCCAACTGACTCCTCTGTACTCATCCTTGGTCAATCTGGTACGGGCAAAGAGCTAGTAGCACAAGGACTCCACGGTGCAAGTAGTCGTGCCCACGCACCAATGATTGTTCTCAACTGCGCTACGGTGCCGCAAAACTTGATCGAAGCCGAACTCTTCGGCGCGGAAGCTTACGGCGACAATCAGTCAGGCAATCGCGGCTTGGTCGAGGCAGCCGATGGTGGAACACTGTTTCTTGATGAGATTTCAGAATTGGCCCCCAGCGCCCAAGCGCGACTTCTACAAGTGACCCAAGGTGAGAATCGTAAGGTCGGTGGCTCCAACTCAAAGCCAATCAATGTAAGAATCATTGCGGCAACACACAGAGATCTGAAAACGTTGACGGAAAATGGTGAATTTCGCTCGGACCTTTTCTATCGCCTCAATGTTGTTAGCTTCAACCTTTCTCCGCTGCGCAATCGACATCAAGATATTCTGGAAATCGGTGAGTACCTACTTGCCGAAACCTGCCGCAAGTTAGATAAACCACTGCTGAAAATTGGCGAAGAAGCTAGGCGTGCGATGCTCGAATATCATTGGCCCGGTAACGTCAGAGAATTGGGTAATGCTATTGAACGCGCAGTGATACTGGCTGATGAAGGCGGAGTCATAACGAAAAGCCTTCTGGCAATAGAGCCTGATGAATCATTCCATGACGCAGACTCGCCAGCAGTTGACCCTTCACAAACCTCTCTGGAAGACTATTTTGTGCGCTTCGTACAGGACAATGAAGATTCTTTAACCGAAACAGAGCTTGCTGAAAAGTTAGGCATAAGTAGAAAGAGTCTTTGGGAACGCCGACAACGTCTTAATATCCCTCGCAAGAAAACGCGAAACCGCGGCGTTCGTGGCACCACCGGGCCATCAAGCTGAACGCCGCACCTAAAGCCAACCGCGTGACTGACCACGGAATCAAGGCAAAACACTTAGATGCCAATGCCCTAAAGGTCATCGATGAACTCAACGCCAATGGCTTCCAAGCATTTCTGGTGGGCGGGTGTGTACGAGACGCTTTATGCGGCGAACGCCCGAAGGACTTTGATGTAGCCACTAACGCGCCTTTAGAAAAAATCAGTAAAATTTTTCGACGCGCACGGATTGTTGGGCGCAGGTTCCCTATCGTTCATGTTCGCTATGGCAGGGATTTGATAGAGGTATCTACCTTCAGACAGTCGATATCTGACAACGTAGTTCACGACCAGCAGGGAATGATACTTCGCGATCATGCTTTTGGCACAATGCAGGAAGACGCATTTCGTCGAGACTTCAGTGTTAACGCCCTGTACTACGACCCAAATACCAACGAGATAATAGACTATGTTGGCGGCATCAAAGATATAGAAGCAAAACGACTACGCTTTATCGGCGAAACTAAGGTACGGCTCGCCGAAGATCCGGTGCGCGTCCTCAGAGCCCTTCGATTCGGAGAAAAGCTAGGCTTCAGTGTTGATAAAAAAATCCTTGCTCTGCTGGATGATACTGCCAAACGCTTAGATGCCGTGCCCCCTGCCCGCCTGTTTGATGAGTTTTTGAAGTTATTTCTCAACGGCTACGGAGAAAAAATCTGGCGCAAGATGCGCGATACAAAACTAGCAGGAGCCTTGTTCCCTACATGCAATCCACAGAGCCCACTTGTCCTAGCTGCTATGCGCAATACCGACGAGAGAATACGCGGTGGGGCCTCAATCACGCCGGGGTTTCTTGTAGCGGTATTACTTTGGGAAGATTTTTGCGCGCGTAAAAATGAATGGGTTACCGGAGACGAGGACCCCGCTTTTGCAACGCTCAAAGAGCAACAGAACTTTGTCGCTGTACCCCGCCGTTTTGGTAGTTTCGCTCGGGAAGTGTGGATGACCCAAGATAGGCTCATCAATCGAAGTCCAAAGGCTATCGAACGAGTAAGTGCTCACAAACGTTTTAGGGCTGGGTACGACTTTCTCTGCTTAAGAGCAGAGACAGAATCCAATTTAAAGGAATGCGCCGATTGGTGGACACATTATCAAACAGCGAATTCAGATAAGAAGCAGGCTATGGTTCAAGCATTGCCAAGAGATGCGAAAAAAAAGCGTCGCAAGAAGCGAGTAAACAAAGACAAGCAACCTATAAGCGGCGAGCTGTCTGCGGAAAGTTAAGACCCACGCCAACAAATACGGATCTTCTAGATATTTAGACCATTTGGCAGTTGAACCAAGCGCGACCCTTGTCCATGATTAGGTTCTATGAAATTAGGCATAAAGGCCGCTAATGCATAACCTTCCACACCTGCCATGACAGAACAAAACCTAACAAAAGAAACCGCTATTTCGGCACTGACCATTAGCGAGTCGCTGAAAGAGGTAGATAATTCCCCGAGCGATTTCCAAGTTAGCGCGGTGCAACGAGCAACGGAAATGATCGCTGCAGCTTCTGCACAACAACCATTACCGAAGTATCTAGCAATAGAAGGGGCCATCGGGGTCGGCAAAACTACACTCGCAAAAAAATTGGCAGACGTCTTCGCCTACCCGCTAATGCTCGAACCGGTGACCGAAAATCCGTTCTTGGATCGCTTCTATGCTGAAGGAGCAAGTCAGGCTTTACCCACGCAGCTTTTCTTCTTACTACATCGCGCTCGACAAGTGGCAGACATGCCTGGTAACGATTTACTCGACCGCTCATTGGTCGCTGACTTCATGCTTGAGAAAGATGAGCTGTTCGCCAAACTCACATTAGATGCTGAAGAATTTCTGCTCTATCAGCAGATCCAAAATAGTTTGAAGGTACAACCTCCCGTACCTGACCTTGTCATTTATCTACAGGCACCTGCAAAAACGCTACAACATCGGGTATTAAACAGAGGTAACAACTTCGAGCAGAGTATTGAAGTTGATTATCTTGAGGCGCTGAATGACAGCTACACAGAATTTTTCCACTACTATGAGCAAGCCCCACTGCTTATTGTAAATGCCACCGAAGTTGATTTTGCACATAACGACGAGCACTTTTTGGCTCTGCTCGAGCAAATCTTATGCATGGAAGGTACAAGACAGTTTTATAACCCGAACCCCACCTTGATTTAGCCCACATATTGATTGAACGGACGCAACTTAATGCGCCGTAAAACCAACACACACAGCACGACCTAAAGAAGGCAGAGAAATAACATGAGCGACATTTATCCAGTTCCCGCAAACATTGCTGAAAGATGCCTTATCAGCAGCGCTACCTACAAGGAAATGTATCAACACTCAGTTACTGACTCTGATGGGTTTTGGGCCGAGCAAGCAAAGGTCTTTCTAGACTGGCAAAAACCCTGGCATACCGTATCTCAGGCTGATTTACTCAATGGCAACATTGAGTGGTTCTCAGGGGGGCAACTAAATGTCAGCGTCAATTGTATTGACCGACACCTACCGCAACGCGCAGATCAAACAGCAATCATTTGGGAAGGTGACGAACCTAACAATGATGCACATATTTCCTACCAACAACTCTCAGATAACGTTTGCCAGCTAGCAAACGGTTTGCGAGAGCGTGGGGTTAAAAAAGGTGATCGAGTATGTATCTATATGCCTATGATTCCGGAGGCTGCATACGCGATGTTGGCTTGCGCAAGAATTGGCGCCATTCATAGCGTGGTGTTTGGCGGCTTTTCACCACAGTCGCTAAAGGATCGAGTCTTGGATTCCGATTGCCAGACACTGATAACTGCAGACGAAGGCCTGCGTGGTGGCAAAAGCGTAGCGCTCAAAGAAAATGCGGAAAAAGCCCTGGAATCTTGCCCAAATGTACACACAGTTATCACCGTGCGGAAAACTGGTGCGGATGTGCCTTGGCAAGCTGGACGAGATATCTGGTATGACGAGTTAACGTCAACCCAATCCACCAACGCAGAACCTGCGACGATGGAAGCCGAAGACCCACTATTCATTCTCTACACCTCAGGTTCAACCGGCAAACCTAAGGGTGTTCAACATTCTAGTGGCGGCTACCTACTGCATGCAGCAATGACCCACAAATACGTCTTCGATTATCAAGACGGTGATATTTATTGGTGTACGGCCGACGTTGGTTGGATTACAGGGCATTCCTATATTGTTTATGGCCCGCTGGCGAATGGTGCAACGACACTTATGTTTGAGGGTATTCCCACATATCCAGATGCATCGCGCTGTTGGGAAATTATCGACAAACATCAAGTAAATATTTTCTACACAGCGCCAACCGCCTTAAGACAACTTATGGCCCAAGGCGATGAGTATGTGACTAAGTGCTCTAGAAGTTCATTACATTTATTAGGCAGCGTAGGTGAGCCCATCAACCCCGAAGCTTGGGAGTGGTATCACCGAGTGGTGGGCGATAACCGTTGCCCAATAGTCGACACATGGTGGCAGACAGAAACTGGCGGCATCATGATCACGCCGTTACCTGGTGCAACTGACCTTAAACCGGGGTCGGCCAGCCTACCCTTCTTTGGCGTTCAACCTGCATTAATGGACGCGGACGGTAATGTCATAGAAGACCAAGCGGCATCAGGCAATCTCGTCATCACCGGTGCTTGGCCTGGCCAAATCAGAACCGTCTACGGCGATCACCAAAGAGTTATAGACACCTACTATTCCACTTATAAGGGCTATTACTTTACTGGCGACGGTGCCAGACGCGATGAAGATGGCTACTACTGGATTACTGGTCGCGTGGACGACGTGATGAATATCTCAGGGCACAGAATTGGTACAGCTGAAGTAGAGAGCGCATTGGTACTGCACCCTAAAGTAGCTGAAGCGGCAGTAGTTGGCTTCCCCCATGATGTTAAAGGGGAAGCAATTTATGCCTATGTCACACTCATGGCTGGCGACGATTCGGATCCTGAAGCACTGCAAAAAGAGCTGGTCGACCTAGTCAGGACAGAGATTGGTCCTATCGCTAAACCAGAAGTTATCCAGTGGGCGCCGGGGCTACCAAAAACAAGATCGGGTAAAATTATGCGCAGAATTTTACGCAAAATTGCTGCCAACGAATTAGATAGCTTAGGCGATACATCAACCTTGGCGGATCCCGCAGTTGTTGAGGATTTAGTAGCAAACCGAGTGCAGAGTTAAAGCGCTCAGAGGCAAAAACCTGAGCAAAAAAAACCGGCTAACGCCGGTTTTTTTATTCGCTGAAGTAGAGATTACTCTTCCGCAGCATCTTGCTCTTGGTAGTTGGGCAATTCTTTAATAGACAGCTTAATTCTTCCGCGCTGATCTACGTCCAAAACCACTACATCAACTTCTTCACCTTCAGTCAGGTAGTCGCTTACATTTTCTACACGCTCTTCAGCGATTTGAGAAATGTGCAGCAGGCCATCCTTGCCAGGTAAAATATTAACGAACGCACCGAAATCTACTATCCGCTCAACCTTACCGTGATATATACGGCCCACCTCGGCTTCAGCAGTAATTTCCTGAATACGGTTTACTGCAGCGTCTTTAGCCGCCCCGTCTTCAGCGTAAATTCTTACACTGCCGTCATCGTTAATGTCCACTTCAGCGCCAGTTTCTTCAACGATAGAACGGATAGTTGCGCCGCCTTTACCGATGATGTCGCGGATCTTGTCGGGATGAACATTCAAAGTCACCATAGCTGGCGCATTGTCGGACAATTCTTCTCGAGAAACGCTGATCACCTTGTTCATTTCATCAAGAATATGCAGGCGTGCTTCATGGGCTTGAGACATGGCAGCTTCCATAATTTCTTCGGTAATACCGTCGATCTTAATGTCCATCTGCAATGCGGTTACACCCGCTGCTGTACCTGCAACTTTAAAGTCCATGTCACCAAGGTGATCTTCATCACCCAAGATGTCAGTTAATACTGCATAACGGTTGCCTTCTTTAACAAGACCCATCGCTACACCAGCAATTGGCGCCTTCATTGGCACACCGGCGTCCATAAGTGCCAGCGAGGTACCACATACACTGGCCATAGAACTTGAACCGTTAGATTCAGTAATCTCAGATACCACACGAATTGTGTATGGGAAGTCTTCAGCATTTGGCAGTGAGGCGGTTACACCTCTGCGCGCCAATTTACCGTGGCCAATTTCGCGACGCTTAGGTCCGCTCATAAAGCCTGCTTCACCCACACTGTATGGAGGAAAGTTGTAGTGCAGCATAAAGGTATCTTTGTAGGACCCTTCTAGTGCATCAATCATGGCTGCATCGCGCAAAGTACCGAGAGTTGCCACTACTAGCGCCTGTGTTTCACCGCGAGTAAACAACGCCGATCCATGAGCTTTTGGCAAAACGCCTACTTCTACTTCAATAGGTCGTACGGTGCGTAGATCACGACCATCAATACGAGGCTCACCATTGAGTACGCGCTGACGTACTAAGTCTTTTTCAACCTTACCGAACATGTCAGAGACATCGTCACCGGCGTAGGCTGCTTCGTCGCCACCAGACAACTCCGCAACAATACTCTTTCTGATGTCGCCAACTTTCGCTTGGCGATCCATCTTGTCGCTGATGCGGTAAGCTTCACCAAGATCAGCCCTAATTGAATCGCTCACCTTAGTTAAAAGAGCTTCGTCTTTTTCTTCCGCCTGCCAATCCCAAGATGGCTTGCCGGCTTCAGTAGCAAATTCTGCAACTGCAGTAATGATGGCCTGCATTTCTTGGTGAGCGAATAAAACAGCGCCCAACATTTCGTCTTCTGTTAATTCTTTCGCTTCAGACTCAACCATCAAAACGGCGCCATCAGTACCGGCTACCATCATATTCAGCATAGAGTCTTTAAGAACGTCATATCCTGGATTGAGAATGTAGTTACCATCGATGAAGCCCACACGAGCAGCGCCAATTGGTCCTTTAAAAGGAATGCCTGAAATAGATAGCGCAGCGGAGGTACCAATCATCGCGGCTATATCTGGATCTTGGTTTTTGTCTGTTGATATAACAGTACAAACCACCTGAACCTCATTCATGAACCCTTTAGGGAACAAAGGTCTGATGGGGCGGTCGATCAAACGGCAGGTCAGGGTTTCTTTTTCACTAGGGCGTCCTTCACGACGGAAGAAACCGCCAGGAATTTTACCTGCGGCATAAGTTTTTTCTTGGTAATTTACAGTAAGCGGGAAAAAGTCCTGGCCTGGGCGAGCACTTTTTGCGCCAACTACTGTGGTTAAAACCACTGTTTGACCAATGGTTACAACCACTGATCCGGTGGCTTGCTTAGCGATTTTATTGGTCTCCATAGTGACCGTTTGATCGCCAAACTGAAATTGTTTGGTAATTGGGTTCAAATTGATTCCTCCAATCGGAATTGCTTGTTTATAGCGTTCATATTTTCTTTCAAGTTCTTTCTATCTTTTCGATATCTAGTGTTTTCAATATCTAGTCACTGTGCTTCCAAGCCTATTGCCGGGAAGCAACTAAGCTCTTTGATTATCGACGCAAACCAAGGCGTTTAATCAAATCACTGTATCGACCAACATCTTTTCTCTTCAGGTAATCAAGAAGCTTTCTTCTTTGATTAACCATTCTGATCAAGCCACGTCGTGAGTGGTGATCTTTCTGGTGATCTTTAAAGTGCCCTTGCAGGGTGTTGATGTTGTGAGTCAACAACGCAACCTGAACTTCTGGGGAACCTGTGTCACCTTCTTCTAGTTGATATTCTTTTACGATATCTGCTTTTACTGCGGCAGTTAGTGCCATCTTTCTTCTCCTTTAATACGCGAAAAAAATTTCCGTATGAACCGCGCGCATTTACAGTACATACTCAACCCGTCTCTACAGACCTTGTTAGCTAAAGACCACTAATCTGCGTGGCGCTATCCGGCCGTCTGCTAAGACTTCTCCAACGCCGAGAAAGATATCTTCTTCCTCAGCAATTTCTAATAATTGCACCCAACCTTCGGTTGGTGCTCGGCTCACCTGAACAGGCTGACCTTGCATCAAATAGTGGGCGGTATCTGTAACCATCCGCACCTTTGGCCAATCTTGCACTGCACTACCAATTGGCTTTAGCAAACTGTCTAGCGAAGCATTATCTTCACAAGATTCTAATTGCTCAAAGCTAATAGCCTCGGGCTCAACATACGGCCCTGCACCACGTCGGCGTAAACCAATAACGTGCGCGCCGCAGCCTAGCGCATGACCTAACTCCTCTGCAATGGTCCGCACATACGTACCTTTGCTGCAATGTATCTCTAATTCCAATTCATCAGTGTCAAATTTAACTAATTCATTACTAAATACGGTCACTGTTCGCGACTTTCGCTCTACTTCGATACCTTGCCGAGCCAACTTATAAAGCGGTTGGCCTTGATGCTTTAGCGCAGAGTACATCGAGGGTATTTGCTCGATTTCTCCGCGAAATTTTTCTAATACGGTCTCAATGGCATCGCTTGTTACATGCGATGGGTCTGACCCGCCAGTAACTTCGCCATCTGCATCACCTGTCGCTGTGGTGATACCTAACTTAATCCGTGTCCAATACTTCTTATCCGAGTCCAACAAAAACTGTGAAAACTTCGTCGCCTCGCCAAAGCAAAGTGGCAACACTCCAGTCGCCAGAGGATCTAAACTTCCCGTATGGCCAACTTTCTGTGCGTCGAACAGTCTTTTCGCACGTTGCACAACGTCATTGGATGAGATGCCTGCTGGCTTATCTACTATAAGCACGCCATTGATAGGCCTACCGCGCCTACGTCTAGCCATTAGCCTTTCTCAACCACACCCTAATCTTCCTCATCATTGGAGGTGCCGCGACTTTCGTCTTGAGAAACAGCCTGCCCAATTAACTTTTCAATCCGCGGCCCCCGCTCAACAAGCTCATCATAGTGAAAGCGAGTTCTGGGCGTGGTTCGCATCGTATGTCGTTTCGCAAGCTCGGAGCGAAAAAATCCTGCCGCCTTATTCAAGACCGCAATGAGCTCACTTTTATCTTCGTCTGTTTCAGCTTGCAGTGAGGAAACATAAATCTCCGCATACGACAGGTCCTTACTGACCTTGACGTCATTCACGCTGACAAAAGAGCCAACCCGAGGGTCGCGCATATCGCGCTGAAGTATGCGCGCTACTTCATCACGCACAAAATCCGCTACTCTTAAATCTCTGGACACTTAAACGCTACTTCGCATGAATAGTGGATAGTGAGCTCTATTCACGTTAATTCTCAAAGCTCTCGCGCTATTTCCTTGGTGTCGAACACTTCGATCAAGTCACCAGAGCGCACGTCATTGTAGTTACGAACACCAATACCACACTCGGTACCGTTACGTACTTCGCCTACATCGTCTTTAAAGCGTCGCAGAGATTCTAACTCGCCTTCATAAATTACGACGTTGTCGCGCAATACGCGGATTGGTTTATTACGGAAAACTGTTCCCTCAGTCACCATGCAGCCTGCAATTTGGCCATAGCGTGGTGAACGGAAAACATCACGCACTTCTGCAATGCCGACTATTTCTTCGCGTATTTCTGGCGACAACATACCTGAAAGAGACTTCTTAACATCATCTATTAGTTCATAAATGACACTGTAGTAACGCAGTTCCATACCAGACTTCTCTAACAGTACCTTCGCGGTCTTGTCAGCTCGAACATTGAAACCAATAACCGCGGCACCGTAGGTTGAAGCCATAGTTGCATCGGACTCTGAGATTCCGCCAACACCTGAACCTAAAACTTGAACCGATACTTCGTCGTTACCTAATTCACCCAGAGATTGAATAATTGCCTCTAAGCTTCCGCGAACGTCAGCCTTGATAACGAGTTTCAAGATACTCTTCTCGCCCTCAGCCATGTTCGCAAACATATTTTCTAACTTAGACGCATGCTGCATTGCTTGCAGCCGATCCTGATTCTTGTCACGACGAAACTCTGCCAGCTCTCGTGCAGAACGTTCGTCCGAGACAGCAGCAAAGTCGTCACCAGCACCTGGCGTGCCGTTAAGACCTAGAACTTCAACGGGCTGCGAAGGTCCGGCGGTTTGTGTCGGCTGGCCTGTGTCGTCCAACATCGCACGCACGCGACCATGGAACTCACCAGCAATAACTATGTCGCCTTGGTTCAAAGATCCGTTTTGCACAAGGATAGTCGCAACAGGGCCGCGACCACGATCTAAACGAGATTCAATAACTACACCCTGTGCAGGCGCATCTTTAATCGCCCCCAGTTCGAGCAACTCAGATTGCAGCACAATAGCTTCAAGCAGCGCATCAACACCTTCGCCATTCATCGCAGAAACTTTGCGGAACTGAGTTTCCCCACCCCATTCTTCGGGAACGACATCTTTTGACGCCAGCTCATTAGTCACTCGGTCAGGATCTACCCCTTCCAAATCCATCTTATTAATAGCAACAATAATTGGCACTTCCGCAGCTTTCGCGTGTTGAATTGCTTCCACTGTCTGAGGCATAACACCATCGTCCGCAGCAACGACCAACACCACAATGTCAGTCACTTTGGCGCCGCGTGCGCGCATTGATGTAAATGCTGCGTGTCCTGGCGTATCAATAAATGTGATCTGACCGTTCTCAGTACCAACGCTGTAAGCGCCAATATGCTGAGTAATGCCGCCAGCTTCGCCAGTTGTCACTCGCGCATCTCGAATGCGATCGAGCAATGACGTCTTACCATGGTCAACGTGACCCATTACGGTAACAACGGGGGCACGACTACTCACATCACCTTCAATGACAAATGACGCGACCAACTGTTCTTCAAGCACGTCTTCGCTAACAATCTTGATCTTGTGGCCCATTTCCTCGACTACCAATGTAGCAGTATCTTGGTCAATAGGCTGATTGATAGTGGCCATAACGCCCATGCCCATCAATGTCTTAATAACTTCACCGGCTTTTACAGCCATACCCTGGGCCAAATCACCCACTGATATAACTTCCCCTACTTCGACCTCACGCGAGATAAATTCAGTAGGCTTAAATTCGCCGCCTTGCTGATCAACATGAAGCCCAGTATCACGCCGTGTAGGGCGTTTCTTGGAACGTCTTTCCGACTTCAAACTGAGTTCGCGACGACGGCCACCACCTTGACCCTTATTATTATCACCACCACCAGCAGTTGCTGCAGGTCGTTCACGACCACGGGTGCGCTTGCCACCGCGCTGATCAGATTGTTCTTTAGCCTGCACATCGGCTGCAGAAACTGACGCCTTAGGTGCCGACTTGGGGGCAGCTGCGGCTGCCGCTCTTTCTTGATCTAACTTTTCTTGAGCTTGGCGCTCTTGTTCTTTACGAGCTTCTTCCGCACGTTGCGCCTGCTCTTCTTCTTGGCGGCGCTCTGCTTCGTCTTTACGATCTTGTTCAGCTTTACGCGCTAACTCTTCCGCTTCTTTTCGGGCCGACTCTTCCTCATGATTCTTTCGCGCTTCTAGTTCGCTCTGCGATACTGGGGGCGCAGCCTCAGCTGGGTTTGCCTGCTCTGGATCATCTTGGGCAAGTTCACTGCGTTTAACGTAAGTTCGCTTGCGACGCACCTCAACGGTCACATCTCTGCCTGCGCGTCCCTGACCTGACTTAAGTGTGCCTGTGCTTTTTCTCTTCAGAGTGATTTTTTCAGCCGGCTTTGCAGCCTCGCCGTGAGCACCTTTCAAGAAACCCAACAAAACCTGCTTCTGCTCTTCGCTAACAACATCGCCTTCGGCTTTGTGCGACAAGCCGGCTTCTTGCATTTGCTTAAGCAAACGCTCTACCGGAGCACCAACCGTATCTGCTAGTTGTTTTACTGTTACTTCAGCCATCAATCACTCCTGCTGCTCTTCCAAAAGTCAGAGCCGCGCTTCCTTATTCCATTGTCGTATCTGCCGCAGCACTCTGTGTAGCTGCATCATCTTCTTCTGCAAACCAAGGCTCACGTGCTTTTAGAATCAGCTTCGCAGCCTCTTCTTCGCCAAGGTCTGGTTCAATATCTAGTAGCTCAGGCACCGCAAGTTCGGCGAGGTCTTCCATGCAGACCACCTCGTTACCTGCAAGTTTGAATGCAAGCTCTCGAGTCATACCCTCCATTGTCAGCAAATCTTCCGCTGGCGTCCCGTCGCCTAATGCTTCTTCACTAGCTATAGCCTTAGTTAATAACGCATCTTTTGCTCGATTACGCAGTTCACCAACTATCTCTTCATCAAAGCCGTCAATGGCCACAATCTCTTCGATCGGCACATAGGCTATCTCTTCGAGTGTAGTAAAACCTTCTTCTACTAAAACACCGGCAACATCTTCGTCTACAGATAACGCATCCATAAATTCAGTAACGAACTTAGTCGTTTCTTCTTCTTGCTTTTGCGATGCTTCGCCTTCGGTCATAATATTTAGTGACCAACCACACAAGTCGCTGGCTAGGCGAACATTCTGCCCACCGCGCCCAATAGCCTGCGCAAGATTTTCTTCAGTTACCGCAATATCCATGCTGTGCGTTTCTTCATCTAAAACGATAGAAGCCACTTCAGCAGGAGCCATAGCATTGATCGTAAGCTGAGCAGGGTTATCGTCCCAAAGGACAATGTCGATACGCTCACCAGCCAGTTCGCCCGAGACCGCTTGAACTCTAGATCCGCGCATACCAACACACGCACCAACAGGATCTATCCGCCCATCATTAGTACGTACCGCGATCTTAGCCCGTGAACCTGGATCTCTTGCAGCACCACGAATCTGAATAACATCTTCGGCAATTTCAGGCACTTCCACCTTGAACAACTCGATCAACATAGACGGTACCGTACGCGACAGTATCAGTTGCGGACCGCGATTTTCTGGGCGAATTTCAACGAGCATGGCACGTATACGATCACCAACTCTAAACACTTCACGAGGTATCAGATGTTCACGAGTAAGAATACCTTCTGCATTATTCCCAAGGTCAATGATGACGCTATCACGGCCCATTTTCTTAACGGTTCCGCTGACCAGTTCATTGGTGCGAGATTCGTACGCTTCAATAATCTGCGCACGCTCCGCTTCACGAACTTTCTGCACAATGACCTGCTTGGCTGTCTGGGCTGCAATACGCCCAAAGCCAACAGATTCCACTTGCTCTTCTATTACACCGCCCAAGACAATTTCGGGGTCTTTAACTATAGCTTGCTCAATATCAATCTGGGCATCAGGGTTAGCTTCTTGCTCGGGGTCATTCACGACCACCTCAAAGTCTACGACTTCCCACGTGCGGAACGTTTCGTATTCACCGCTTTCGCGATCGATAACTACGCGAAACTCAGCAAATTCGCCATAACGCTTTTTTGTAGCCATAGCCAAAGCTGACTCAATAGCTTCAAACAGTATTTCTTTGGGAACCCCTTTCTCATGAGAAACGGATTCGACCACCAAGAGTATTTCTTTACTCATGTTTCGCCCTTACCTCAACCAAAATTGGGCACTATGCGTGCCTTTTGAATATTTTCTAATGGCAGTAGATATTCATCTTCCGCTTCCTGCAAAACAACGCTGCGGTCTTCTACTCCAGCCAATAGGCCGATAATTTTTTTTCGTCCTTCAAAGGGAAAATTAAGCCGAACTTCTAACTGTTCACCAATACTTTCTAAGTATTGTTCTTCCTTAAACAGCAGACGATCCATTCCCGGAGACGAAACTTCTAATGTGTATGCCATAGGCATAATCTCTTCCACATCTAGCAAGTCGCTTACGTGGCGACTTACATTTGCACACAAGTCCACATTAATACCGTCTTCACGGTCTATATAAACTCGCAGCACACTGTGCTTACCTTGACTGATATATTCCACACCCCAAACGGTGCAATCCAAAGATTCCACTGTCGGCGTGATCAATTCATCAATCTGTAACTCTTTATTATTCAACCGTTTACCCTGCTCATTTAACGCATGGTTACTGTTCTTTACCCGCGCTGAAAAAACGCGCACCTTTTCTACTGGCACAAAAAATGGGCCTATAGCCCATCTCAATTACGCGACTCTGACTCTACTAACCATCCAGTGGACATAACTACCACCGAAAAGAGCCTGGCCATACTGCCTTCAACCTTCCTCCGCAAAAGATTCACGCCATCTTTTGAAGATATAGCTACCCCATTCTTAGGTAACAAAAAGCCCGTCATAACGGGCCTTTCCAATTGTGGTAGCGGGGGCAGGATTTGAACCCACGACCTTCGGGTTATGAGCCCGACGAGCTACCAGACTGCTCCACCCCGCAACAATTGGGAGCGGAATTATATGGATCTACACGACACCCTGCAAGCGATAGTCTGCTTATTATGCCTAGGAAGCGGAAGTTTTAAGAAGAAAAGGGGCATTTGATTAAAAAGTAGCGGCTTTAACATGAGGAAATAGGATTCCCGACTAAAATTGGTAAAACCCTCTCGGCAAACACCAATGGATGTCAGCACGAGCCCTCCAACCACCCGAATAAGATTTCTAGAAGTAGCTGCATCGTTCGGCGACTCTAACATTTCCCCCTCGCTCTAATTTCTTTGTAAAAAGCTCCACCAACGAAGGGGGGTGCGTCAACGATCAAAACAACTTCTAGAGTAGTTGGACGCTGCCCTGGGGTAGACACTTGCGCTTTTTGATGCTTTTAATGCACCTACCAATATTGCATCATCCGGTCAGAAACAGTGGAGTAAGCTAGCTTTACTCCCTCAATAAAAAGAAAAGTGAAACAGTCGATGGAAGAAAAAGCTTATCGCTACGAGGATCTGGATAGCCTTGATGATGAAAACTTAGGTGTGGTTCTTTCAGAGTGTCCCTATAGTTTGTTAACACTTGCGTTGAAAGCCACGGCGGAACCATTCAAGGAGAGAATCCTCAGCCTTTTAACAGCAGACAGAAGGTTATTGGTGATTAAGGATCTGAAAGCACTGAGTTTCGACGATTTGGGAGAACTGCGTGAATTGGCGATTTCGGAAGTAAAGCTAGCGCATCGAGAGATTATTAGAATTGCGAAGCGCCTCAGGAACGAAGGTCAAATTCTTAATAATTACTAACAAACCTCTCTTTTAAACCTTCACAACCCTCAAAATACCTGGCTTTGCAAGACTAATAGGTTGGCAAAGGATTCCAAGTGATTGCTTCAAATACGCGTGGAAATAGAGGTTCGACTGCCACCTCTTCCGCCAATACTAATCAAAAACTCAACAACCCTTAGTGTACTGGAGTCTGATATTGAATAATGGTGCCGAAGGCGAGACTCGAACTCGCACGGGCATAAGCCCACTACCCCCTCAAGGTAGCGTGTCTACCAATTTCACCACTTCGGCATGTTCACTAATACTTATCTAATATTCGATCCTAGCTAATACTTAAATCGACTCTATAAACCTGGAATATCACCAGTAGGTTCTTCATCAGCTGGATTTTCACTATCAGTAGAATCTAATGCTGGCAGGACATCCGCGCTCTCTAAAGCTTGCGGAATACCTAAGGAATTTGCCTGTGCAGCGCGCTCTTTAGCGGTATAGGCAAGACCAAAAGCAATTAGGAAAAAGGCGATGGCTAACCAAGTAGTTATCTTGGTCATTAGGTTTCCGCCACCTGAGCTACCCAATACAGTATTGGACGAACCGCTACCAAAAGCCGCGCCCACATCGGCACCTTTGCCTTGCTGCACCAAAATAAGCACGATCAACGCAAAGGCATCGATAACTAGTAAGGACAACAGCACTGTTTCTAAAGTCGACATCTATCTTCTCTCTTTCTGAGACGAATCCACTAGAGATTCTCTCTGTTAAATCGCAAAGGGGTTAAACAAACGCCCCTGAGGAATCATACCGCTGCGACAATTGCCGCAAAACTGGCTGCTTGTAGCGAAGCCCCGCCCACCAAAGCCCCATCTATATCTTCTTGGGCAAACAACGACCCGGCATTTGCAGGGTTAACGCTACCACCATAAATAATCCGCAGAGCTGGCGCCACACTCTCGTCCAATCCAGCGACCTGTGCACGGATTGAAGCATGCATTTGACCCGCCTGTTCTGGAGTAGCTGTAACACCCGTGCCAATAGCCCAGAGTGGTTCGTAAGCTATGGCTCCGTTAAGCAGCGCTGCGGCACCACAGTGATCTACTACCGCCATCAACTGACGACATACCACAGCGAATGCATCACCGCTCTCTCTCTGTGCTAGCGTTTCTCCCACACAAACTATGGGACTTAAACCTGCTGCAAGCGCCGAAGCAAACTTATGTGCAACAAGCTCATCGCTTTCGCCTTGATCTAGTCGGCGCTCAGAGTGCCCTACTATAACCCAAGAGCCGCCAACATCTTTAACCATCGACGCGGCTATCTCACCGGTATGAGCGCCATCTGCAGCAACGCCTACATCCTGTAAACCCACCTGCACAAATTCCGATGTCAAACCCGCTAGCGTTGACAAATAAACCGCTGGTGGGAACAAAACCACATCAGCACGCAATTCAATACCACTAGCAAAACCCTTTACGAAATCGCCCACCATCTCCAGTGAACCGTGAGTTTTCCAGTTAGCTGCAATCAACGATCTGCGCATCCAAACCTCTTCACTCTTAACCAGCCTTCCGCGGCGCGACATGGTATACGCTGTCTTAGGTTTTTCCAAGTGCCCGCAGCCCAAGGCCTCGAGAAACTAAGTTAGTAATGATAGCAAATCAGCAAAAGCGCCGAAAATTCCCCAAGCAAGGTTATTTCCTTCTATTCAACTGCCCAGGTGGGTGATCTAAAGGTTGCTTTATGAGCACAGAAGCAACCAGCAAACACGCCAATAAACCCGCGCAAATAAGAGCAGCATTGATCATCTCGCCGGTAACATCTAAGGCTAAACTGAAAATAAGCGGACCAATAGCACTGCCAAAAACGGTAAATGCAGTATTAAGACCCGTTATCTCACCAAGGTGAGTTGCGCCAAACTGACGAATAAATACTAGGTTTGAGATTGTTCCCCATAACCCACCACCAACTCCGAACCCTGCTACTAGGCACCAATAACCCAGATCAGTCTCCAAATTCAATAGACCTAAGGCACCAAATAGAAAACTTACTAACATGATGATCAAAAAAGGCTTCAGCCGCATGTAATCGGCCATGGAACTGGAGATCAAGTTAACTACCACGGTGGTAATTGCTTGGGGGACAAAATATGCAAAGGCTTCATCTCTACCTCTACCGGCCTCTGAAAATATCGCAACGATGTGAAAGGTCACCGCAGTACCAAAAAGGGCGTGCATGGATAATGCTGAGGAATAAAGCCAAAACACAGAGTTAGACTTTACCTGGGCTAACTTCAAATCGGTGTTCGAATCGGTATCAGCGGCGTCTAAGCCAGAGATCGCAGAGGTAGAGTTTGCGTATGCGCCAGGGACCTGCCGAGCACCATCTATCTGCAAACCACAAACTTCTGGTCTATCTCGCACTACTATGAATGCTAAAAACCCAAATCCCGGACCCACTACAAGAGCTAGCAACAACAGTGAATCACGCCAACCGACGTCATCTATAAGTAACGCCAACAGCAGTGGCGAAAGGGAAAAGCCAAGCGAAATGAACACTCCACGTAACCCAAGAACTCGACCTCGATTGCGCTTAAACCAAAGCAACAACATATTTGTACTGACACTGGTCATAACTCCCTGACCTGCAAATCGGACACCGAAGTAGCCAAGCAAAATCAGCGGAAATGTGATGAAAGACAGCTCGAAATCTACCCACTGGGTTATCCGCTGACCCACAAGGTCGATCACACTAATAAAAACCAACGCCCCGCTTAAACCTAAAGCAGACGCGATTAACATCACTCGCGCGCCCAACCGATCGTACAGTCGACCAGCTCTAGTTAAAAACAAAGCACTGCCGATAGTCCCCAACATATAGGCAAACGACAGTTCAGTTCGTGAAAGACCAAATGAAGAAATGAAAGAATCGGCAAATACCGCCATACCCATAGTCTGCCCGGGCACACTAAAGAGAAAGCCAAGTGTGGAAACGAACGCTATGACCCACCCATAAAAAATAGGAGTTCGGCCTGCCCTAAAGGGCCAGTCGCCCTGTAAGCGGTTTACATATCTGACAAACATAAATTACCTAGAAAACTCTGTTCCAGCGCATTAGCGCGAAGCTGGAGTACTATGGTGGAGCAGTCGTAGAAATCTTCAAAGCTACTGTGGAAAGAGGGCTTACAAAACCAAAGCGTGGAAAGCTCAATGCCTACATTTAGAAACAGTGCTCCAATCGCACAGACAAACCGCGCTATTTCTCCGTTGGTAAAACCACATCTAATGCCTGCTGAATCAAGCCCTCGGCAATTTGTTTAACCTCACTCTCACTATCGCCTTCCACCATGACCCGCAACAGTGGCTCGGTGCCAGAAGCTCGGACTAACACTCTGCCACGTCCTTCCAACACTTTGCCTTGCGCCTCAATTGCTGACTGCATCTGCTCGCTTTGTGCAACTAAACCTGGAGACTCAACTTTTACGTTAAGCAAAATTTGCGGCACCTTGTGCATGCCCGCCACTAATTCTTTCAGGCTTTTAGCGCCATTTGCATCAGCTTGCATAGAAACCAATACTTGTAGCGCAGCGACAATGGCGTCACCAGTCGTTGTCAGGTCCATTGTCAAAATGTGCCCTGAGGGTTCGCCACCTATTACCCATTTCTTCTTTTTCATAAGCTCAAGTACGTGACGATCGCCAACATTCGCTCGAAGAAATGGAATAGCGAGCTCCTCCAACGATTTTTCTAAGCCAAAATTACTCATGACCGTGCCGACTACTCCGCCCTTGAGCTTTTTATTTAACTTACGACTTTGGGCAATACCAAAAATAATTTCGTCGCCGTCTACAATGCTGCCTTCGTGATCTACCATGACTAGTCGATCACCATCGCCGTCAAATGCAATACCAAGATCTGCACCTTCAGCAATCACGCGTTGCTGCAAATTCTCTGGGTGGGTTGAGCCGCAATCGTCATTGATATTGAAGCCGTCGGGGTCGGCAAACATAACAACTAAATCTGCACCCAGCTCCTCGAATACTTTCGCTGCAACGGCATAAGTAGCGCCATTGGCACAATCGATAACTATACGCATACCACGCAAGCTGAAATCACTACTTACACTGCTCTTACAAAACTCAACATAACGCCCCGGGGCATCACTTATGCGCGAGGCTCGGCCCAAACTTTCTGAATCTTCACAGACCATAAAGGTGTCTAATGCCGCTTCAATTTGTTGCTCAATTTCGTCACTTAGTTTACTGCCGTGACGATCAAAGAACTTGATACCGTTATCGTAATAGGGATTATGCGAAGCGCTGATAACAACCCCTGCATCAGCACCTAAAGTGCGGGTTAAATAGGCTATTGCCGGCGTTGGCATTGGTCCAAGCAGGCTCACATCGGCGCCTGCAGAAACAAGACCAGCCTGCATAACGGACTCCAGCATGTAACCAGAAATACGCGTATCTTTGCCAATAAGTACCCGTGCACGACGATCTTCCTGATCAGCAAAAACCTTCCCTACAGCCCAACTAAGGCGTAGACAAAATTCAGGCGTGATTGGAAATGCACCTACGCGTCCGCGAATACCATCGGTGCCAAAATATTTCTGACCCATCTACCTATTTCCCTCTTCTTAGTAACAACAGGCCTGAGGCCATACATAGAATTCTTCGTTGAAGTGCTGTCTCCACCAGACGTGGTTATTGCGAGCCAACAGCCTAGCCAACGCCCTCTAGCGCCAACCAAACGTTAATCCCGTCAACTGTCTCCTTCACGTCATGAGCACGTATCAAGTTGGCGCCATTCTGAACGGCTAGGACCGCTGCGGCAACACTAGCCGCTAAACGATCATCAACCCCTCGACCGGTAATTTGGCCAAGCATAGATTTTCTCGAAATGCCCACCAATATCGAACAGTCTTGTATGCGTAAGGCTTCGATATGCCCCAACAGCTGCAAATTATGCTGCAGCGTTTTACCAAACCCAAAGCCCGGATCTATGAGTAGGCGTTGCGCATCAATATTGCGCTGCAAACACGCCGAGTATCTCAGCTTAAGAAACTGACCCACTTCGTTTACAACTTCGGCATATTGGGGGTTGTCCTGCATGGTCTCAGGCAAACCCTGCATATGCATAAGCGCATAGGCCACATTGGAATCAGCGACGGCGTCTAGAACTCCGGCATCTGACCCGGCGCTAATATCGTTAATCAAGTGCGCACCAGCGTCTATAGCTGCTTTCGCAGTCTCACCATTACGAGTATCCACTGAGATGACACAATCTAGTGCCGTGAGAGCATCTACCACTGGTAGTACGCGCCGCAACTCCTCTGCAACTGTAATAGCTTGAGCACCAGGCCGGCTAGACTCTCCGCCTATATCAAGTACGCTCGCACCTTCATCAATCATGCGTTGCGCGTTAGCTACTATTTTGTCGACGGGGATTTTGGCGTCATCATAGAGATTACCGCCATCGGAGAACGAGTCTGGTGTGATATTCAGTACCCCCATCACTTGGGGGTACTGTAGATCTAGCTGCTTGTCCGCGCAGGAGAGTACGCGCGGTGAAGTCATCTAGCTTTCTTCTGCTGGACCACCGATTGGCGACTGAGTGTCCCCACGATCTGACTTTCCAGAGGGAGGTGGTGTATCACTCGGATGACGAGGTTTGGCGCCGGCCATAATGTCGTCTAACTGATCTGCTGACAAAGTCTCAAATTCCACCAGTGATTCAGCCATTACATGCAGCTTATCTAGGTTTTCGGTCAGCAGGCGCTCAGCTTCACTATAGCAACTGTCGACAATCAGCCTCACCTCTTCATCGATAGCTCGTGCTGTATCCGGCGAATGGTTTTTATTGTTCGCACCAGCTGACATGCCCAAGAAAACTTCACCGTCGTCTTCGTCATACATTAGTGGTCCCATGCGATCTGAAAGACCCCACTTTGTAACCATATTGCGCGCTAAAGACGTGGCTCTTTGGATATCATTGGATGCACCAGTAGTGACATTCTCAGCACCCAAGATCATTTCTTCAGCAATACGTCCCCCAAACAAGCTGGATATTTGCGAACAAATACCTTGGCGGCTTAGGCTGTAGCGATCTTCAACCGGTAAAAACATGGTCACACCCAAAGCGCGTCCACGAGGAATAATCGTTACTTTGTAAACGGGATCATGCTCAGGCATTAAACGCCCAACAATGGCATGGCCTGCTTCATGGTAGGCGGTATTACGCTTTTCACGCTCTGACATCACCATAGATTTGCGCTCTGCACCCATCATGATTTTGTCTTTAGCCTTGTCAAATTCTTCCATGGCAACTAAACGCTTGCCAGCACGTGCTGCAAACAACGCCGCCTCGTTAACCAAGTTAGCGATATCTGCTCCGGAGAACCCTGGCGTACCACGTGCAATGATGCTTGCATCTACATCTTCTGCCACCGGCACTTTGCGCATATGAACTTTGGTGATTTGTTCGCGACCACGAATATCTGGTAGTCCAACGACTACCTGACGGTCAAAACGTCCAGGGCGCAACAAAGCTGGGTCAAGTACATCGGGGCGGTTGGTTGCAGCAATAACGATGACACCGTCATTACCCTCAAAACCATCCATTTCCACCAACAACTGATTCAAAGTTTGTTCACGTTCGTCATGTCCACCACCAACACCAGCACCGCGATGTCTACCTACCGCATCAATTTCATCGATAAAAATAATGCAGGGCGCTTGCTTTTTAGCTTGCTCAAACATGTCACGCACGCGAGATGCACCAACACCAACAAACATTTCAACGAAGTCCGACCCAGAGATAGAAAAGAATGGAACCTTAGCCTCACCTGCAATAGCTTTAGCAAGCAGCGTTTTACCTGTGCCCGGTTGCCCGACCATCAAAACACCGCGCGGAATATGTCCGCCTAAACGCTGGAATTTGCCCGGATCACGAAGGAACTCTACCAGTTCTTGAACTTCTTCCTTAGCCTCATCAACACCTGCAACATCGGCAAAAGTAGTTTTAATTTGATCTTCGGAGAGCAACTTAGCTTTGCTACGACCAAACGCCATTGGGCCACCGCGACCGCCGCCGCCGCCCTGCATCTGCCGCATAAAGAACATGGCAACCGCCAAGATGATTAGAATTGGGAAACTTGCAATCAATAGCTGGGTCCAAAACCCCTGCTGCTCTTCTGGCACAACTTCGAATAACACTTCGCCGTCACGCAAACGGTCCGTCAACGCTAAGTCGCTAGATAAACGTGTAACAGTGACTTTATTACCGGATGTATCCTCGGCATAAATTTTGTCACCCTGAATGGTCGCACTGGTAACACGCCCCTGCTCTACATCCCTCAGAAATTCTGAGTAACTCAGTTCTGGTGTTTGTGGCGCCACATCAAATTTATTAAATACCGTTAGTAAAACGGCCAATATGACGAGCCAAAGTACTATATTTTTTCCCATATCTGACACGGGACTTACCTCACGTTCTGTTAATAATTGGACTAAAAATTAGACGCGCAATTAGCATAAAGCTTCTTATGTGGTAATCCGCGCAGATAGTCATGTTTAAACCGACAACCTGTCTGATACTTATTCCCTGCGGTGGTTCAGACCACCTCGACTTTATACAGTTTGCCGTACCACTTGTGAAAATGATGGCAAAACTAAGCAAACGCCGGGGAAATGCTGCTGCTTTATTACGGTACAAAATCAATAGCGACAACAAACACTTCCCTAGATTCAGGCCTCGAGGCCTTTGGTTTAGTCATGTGTACTTGCTTGAAGCATTTCTTCAAGTCTTTTACCCAGTCGTCTAAACCTTCACCTTGGAATGCTTTTATCGCCATGCACCCGCGCAGATTCATCCAGCGGTAACAACTATCTAATGAAACATCCGCTAAGTCCATCGACCTAGCCTGATCCACTGTTCTGACCCCAGATATGTTTGGGGCCATATCAGATAATACAAGGTCGAGTTTCTCACCCGCCAAAATTCGCTCGATCTCAGCATCAACCTCTGGCTCACCGGCAAAGCCTTCAATAACGTAGGTATTATCCCCACAAGTAATAGGCAATGGGTCAATGGCAATAAGTAACCCTCCGTCTAAGCGCTCCTCAAGGTAGTTTGTCCAACCACCAGGCGCCGCTCCCAATTCTAGGACATTGCGCCTAGGCTTGATCAACTTATAACGCTGATCTAGCTGCTCAAGCTTAAAATGCGCACGGGAAATTTGCCCGCCGCCCTGCGCTTTGCGAACAAACTGGTCTTTGCGCTGCCGCTGAAGCCAGCGATCACTAGATTTACTGCGTTTTACCATACTTTTTATCAATACTCTGGGGAGCGACTCTTATAGAATACCCAAATGAAAAATATCCCACTGAGTTCGCAACAAAAAAAATCCCTTAGAGGAATCGCCCATCACCTTGATCCTGTTGTCGCTGTAAGCGAACGAGGACTCTCAGAAGGCATAATAGAAGAAACTGAAAGAGCACTAAACGATCATGAATTGATCAAAGTTAAAGTGTTCGACAATGATCGCACGGTACGACAAGACATCGCCAATGAACTGGCGGAAAAAACCGGGGCAGTAGTTGTCCAGAAAATCGGCAAAATCGCAATTTTGTACCGTAACAACCCGCAAGCTAACGCGAAGCTTTCTAATGTCAGCCGCTACGTTGGAGCCAAAGGTTTTTAGACTCGCAGGTGTGACCTACACGTTTGGCGCTAAAGAGCGCCTTAACTAGATTTAGCCATAGGACACATCCGTAATCTCATACTCAAGATCACCACCCGGCGCAGCCACAAGCACAACATCATCCAAAGATTTGCCGATAAGTGCTCTAGCGATGGGCGACATTACAGAAATTTTGCCATCGCGCAGATTCGCTTCATCTTCACCAACAATGCGGTAAACCTTAGTTTCCTCAGAACCCGTGTCCATTAGCGTTACGGTAGAGCCAAAAATCACTTTTCCTGTGGCGGGTATTTTGCTCACATCAATTATCTGAGCATCCGCTAGCTTGCTTTCAATCTCTTGAATTCGACCTTCATTGAAACCTTGTTGCTCACGCGCAGCATGGTATTCGGCGTTCTCTTTTAGATCGCCATGGGCCCGAGCTTCAGCAATAGCCTGAGTGATTTCTTGACGCAGTGCAGATTTTCTATGCGCTACTTCTTCGCGCAAGCTCTCAGCACCCTCGATGGTCATTGGAATCGGCATATCAATTACCCCTCTTGAGCAAGCTTTTGGTGCAGGTCCTGCAAACTGGTAACACGCTCACCAATACCTTCTCTAATCGCAATACAAAATGCTTCGCCACCCGTCAAGGTGGTTGTGTAACACACCTTATTGAGCAATGCCAGACGACGGATAATGGCTGAATGGGCAATTGACTGGCGCCCTTCGGTTGTATTGATTATTAGATCAATCTGCTCATTTTTGAGCATATCTGACACATCAGGTCGACCTTCATTGACCTTTTGAATCATGCTGCATTCAATATTTGCTTCGCGAATAACACGCAATGTGCCACCGGTAGCGACCAATGAAAAACCAAGATCGACTAAATCTTTAGCCACTTTCACTACGCCAACTTTATCTGAATCTTTAACACTTAAAAATGCTCGCCCACCACTAGGCAGGCGCTCACCAGCGCCGAGTGACGCTTTAGCAAAAGCTTCGCCAAATGTTAGGCCTACGCCCATAACTTCACCGGTAGATTTCATTTCAGGACCCAAAATAGGATCTACACCGATAAATTTATTGAACGGGAATACAGACTCTTTGACATGAAATGCCGTGGGAATAATTTCTTCAGTCAAACCTATGCTGGCGAGAGTTTCTCCAGCCATGCAGCGAGCGGCAACCTTAGCTAATGAAACACCAATACACTTTGATACAAACGGTACAGTTCGCGAAGCCCTAGGATTAACCTCAATAACAAATACATCTTTACCCTGCACAGCCATCTGCACATTCATAAGGCCAATAACCTCTAGCTCAATAGCCAGTGCTTTAACCTGCTCACGAATTTGATTTTGAATATCCATGGGTAAGTTATACGGGGGCAGAGAACACGCAGAATCTCCAGAGTGAACACCCGCTTGTTCGATGTGCTGCATGATCGCGCCAATGACAACATGCTCGCCATCACTGATAGCATCTACGTCTACTTCCACTGCTTGATCTAAAAATCTGTCGAGCAAAACTGGCGAGTCATTAGACACATCCACTGCATTTTGCATATAAGTTCGAAGTTCTTCAGGGTTATAGACGAGCTCCATCGCGCGACCACCCAATACGTAGGAAGGACGTACGATAATTGGGTAGCCAATCTCAGCAGCACGCTCAATACCTTCCTCAGTGCTAGATGCCACTCGATTATACGGCTGTCGAAGCCCCAATTTCACAACTAGCTGTTGGAAGCGTTCACGATCCTCAGCACGGTCAATTGCATCAGGGCTAGTACCTATAATGGGCACACCAAGCCGAGCAAGATCATCTGCCAATTTAAGGGGCGTTTGACCACCGAACTGCACAATGACACCAGTAGGTTGCTCAACTTCTACAATAGATAAAACGTCTTCAAGCGTCAGCGGCTCAAAATAGAGTCGGTCTGAAGTATCATAATCAGTGGAAACGGTCTCAGGATTACAGTTCACCATGATGGTTTCGTATCCATCTTCGCGCATAGCAAGGGCCGCATGAACACAGCAATAGTCAAACTCAATGCCCTGGCCAATACGATTTGGACCGCCGCCAAGTACCATGATTTTCTTTTTATCGGTAGGAAGAGATTCGCACTCCTCCTCATACGTTGAGTACATATAGGCGCTGCTAGCAGGAAACTCTGCGGCGCAGGTATCTACTCTTCTATAGACAGGTTTAATGCCATGAGCGTGACGAGTTTCGCGAACCTCACCCTCGGTAGTCTTGAGCAATGTTGCTAACCGCGGATCAGAAAAGCCTTTCGTTTTAGCAACGCGCCATTCCTCTTTGGACAAACTAGATGCAGTACGAGTTGCTAGTTCTGCTTCAGCCAAAATCAAATCTTCGATTTCAGCCAAAAACCAATGATCAATTTTCGTCAGCTCAAACAAGTCATCGACACTCATGCCGGTTCTAAATCCATCCGCAACGTACCAAAGCCTATGCGAGCTTGGATTGCGCAGCTCGCGCTTTAACACGCCACGCCATTCAGGATCGGTCTGATCTACCACTGGATCAAAACCAACCATGCCAATTTCTAGTCCGCGCATAGCTTTTTGCAGCGACTCTTGGAAAGTTCGCCCAATTGCCATGACCTCACCCACAGACTTCATCTGCGTCGTCAAGCGCGCATCAGCCAATGGGAATTTTTCAAAAGTAAAACGAGGAATCTTGGTTACAACATAGTCGATACTTGGCTCAAAGGAAGCCGGAGTAACGCCGCCGGTAATATCATTACCAAGCTCATCCAAGGTATAACCAACCGCTAACTTAGCGGCAATCTTGGCGATAGGAAATCCAGTGGCCTTGGATGCGAGGGCAGAAGAGCGAGACACTCTAGGGTTCATCTCAATAACTACAATACGACCATCTTCCGGGTTGATACCGAACTGAACATTGGAGCCGCCAGTATCCACGCCAATTTCTCGCAATACATCTATAGAAGCATTACGCAGTAGTTGGTATTCCTTATCGGTCAGCGTTTGGGCTGGCGCAACAGTGATACTGTCTCCTGTATGCACCCCCATCGGGTCAAAATTCTCAATGGAGCAAACGATAATGCAGTTATCTTTGCTGTCCCGCACCACCTCCATTTCAAACTCTTTCCAACCCAACAAAGACTCATCAATCAACAACTCTGAAGTAGGCGAAAGATCTAGACCACGAGTACAAATTTCTTCGAATTCTTCACGGTTATATGCAATACCGCCACCGCTACCACCCATGGTAAATGAAGGACGAATTACGCAAGGAAAACCAAGCTGGCTTTGTACCTGCACGGCTTCTTCCATGCTGTGGGCAATAGCCGATCGAGGCGTAGAAAGACCAATTGATTTCATCGCTCGGTCAAAGCGCTCACGATCCTCTGCCTTGTCAATGGCATCTTGGCTAGCGCCAATCAATTCAACAGAGAACTTCTCTAAAACGCCTTCGCGAACCAAATCTAATGCGCAGTTCAATGCAGTTTGACCGCCCATAGTAGGAAGCAGCGCATCTGGACGCTCACGCTCAATAATTTTTGCAACAGTAGTCCATTCAACCGGCTCTACATACGTTGAATCTGCCATGGCAGGGTCGGTCATAATGGTCGCTGGATTTGAATTGACCAGTACTACACGGTAGCCCTCGTCTTTTAGCGCCTTACACGCTTGGGCACCAGAATAGTCAAACTCACAGGCCTGACCAATGATGATGGGTCCTGCACCAAGAATAAGGACAGATTTGATGTCGGTTCGCTTCGGCACCCTATACCCCTTTAGACATGTTATCAGTCATCAAGTCGATGAACTGATCAAATAGATATTCGCAATCTTGCGGCCCAGGGCTAGCTTCAGGGTGGCCTTGGAAGCCAAACGCAGGTACGTCAGTACGCCGCACGCCTTGAACTGTGCCATCGAACAACGACTTGTGAGTACAGGCCAAGTTTTCTGGCAGGCTGGCTTCATCTACAGCAAAACCATGGTTCTGGCTGGTGATCATAACCACACCAGACGCTAAATCTTGAACTGGATGATTGGCACCATGATGACCATGGGACATTTTCATCGTATTAGCGCCACTGGCTAAAGCCAACAATTGATGGCCTAAACAAATGCCAAAAATCGGCAAACCACTTTTCAGCAGACTCTGAATGGCACTAATTGCGTAGTCGCAAGGTTCCGGATCGCCAGGGCCATTGGAGAGAAATACGCCATCGGGTTTCATTGCCAAAACTTCTTCAGCGGTAGTTTGAGCTGGCACCACTGTGAGCTCGCAGCCTTTACCCGCGAGTATGCGCAAAATATTGCGCTTCACGCCAAAGTCATAAGCTACAACACGGAACTTAGTCTGGGTCGCTGTGCCATATCCAGTGGCTAAGTCCCAAGGTGTTTGCGTCCACGAGCGAGTTTCACCAGAAACTTCTTTAGCCAAGTCCATACCTTGCAAACCAGCAAAGTCACGCGCTTGCGCCAACGCCTGATTTAGACCTGCTTCGGTAGCAGCTTCAGGCCCGGCTAAAATACAACCCGCTAAAGCACCTTTTTCACGTATCACGCGAGTTAGACGACGAGTGTCCACATCAGCAATTGCAATGGTATTTTGTTCAACTAGGTAGTCTTCTAATGAGCCACGCTGACGCCAACTACTAACGCGCCTTGGTGTTTGACGGATAACCAGACCAGCAGCCCAGATACGATCTGACTCTGAGTCCTCTTCGGTTACTCCAGTATTGCCAATTTGTGGGTATGTGAGGGTAATGATCTGACGACGATAAGAGGGGTCTGTCAGTATTTCCTGATAGCCTGTCATCGCAGTGTTGAAGACCACTTCACCAACAGTATTACCTTGCGCGCCAATAGATTGGCCGCGAAAAATACTACCGTCTTCGAGCGCTAATAAAGCCGGTATCAACACCTTTCCTTAATTTGAGATAATCACTTACGAGGGCTCTCTCCGCCGTTTTCTGCGTGGTTCCTTGGCAGACCTTTAACGATCACCAAGTCACTAGAAAACTGCTTTAGGCTACATCTCGCACCTAGCTCGCTGACACCCCAACAATTCGCTAGCGCCTGTTTTTGGACTAGACCTAAGAGACTCTAACTTTTCGTTAAAAGCCTTATCTAGCATGCAGGCGAACCCAGCGATAGGTACGATCTGACCTATAGTCTTCACTAAAATTGGAGTGGGCGGACTGGAGCAGAATTGTACGCAGGCATCGCGAAAAATGCAGCAAAAATTACGCCTGAGTTACAGGCCCAATAAGTCCTGCATGTTATACAAACCGGCCCCTTTGCCGTGGACATAACCCACCGCTCGCAATGCCCCTTGAGCAAAATTACTGCGGCTGTGCGCCTTGTGGGTGATTTCCAGCCGCTCACCTTCGCCAGCAAACATAACCGTATGTTCACCAACAATATCTCCCCCACGAATAGTAGAAAAGCCGATAGTTTTACTGCCCCGTGCACCGGTAATCCCTTGGCGTCCATAAATTGCGTCTTCATCGAGATCGCGACCCAAGGCGTTAGCGAGCACTTCACCAATCCGTAATGCTGTGCCAGAAGGGGCGTCTACTTTGTGTCGATGATGGGCTTCAATAACTTCTACATCCACATCGTCGCCCAAGGCCTTTGCAGCAAGTTCTATCAGACGCAGAGAAAGGTTAACGCCTACACTCATATTCGGAGAAATAAATAACGCCGTGCGCTGGGCAAACTGCTCCAGCTGACCAAGCTGCTCGGCGTTCAATCCAGTAGTACCAATGACCATGGCTTTACCATGACGGGCACAAATAGCAGCTAATCCAAGTGTGGCTTCAGGAACAGTGAAGTCTATTACTACATCAAAGGCATCTATTGCGGCTTCTACATCAGCCGAGATTGCTACACCCTTGTCGCCAATACCGGCTAGTGCACCAGCATCAGCGCCTAGGAAACTATGACCCGCGTGCTCAAAAGCCGCGCCCAGAACTAGCTGCGGCGAATCTTCTATGGCCTGCACAAGTGTCTTGCCCATACGTCCGGCACATCCGGCCACGGCTACTCGAATCATTTGCTCTCCTCTCCCCAAAAGTCAGCGTTTATCCCCTAGTACAATCTGCTAGGGCTTAAGGCCATCAAAGAAATTTTTCACGCCGTCAAACCAGCTTTTCTCGCGAGGCGAATGCTTGGCGCTTGCGCCCAGAGATGCTTTGAAATCTTCCAGAAGCTTACGCTGCTCATCGGTCAATTTCACTGGCGTTTCTAAAACCACCTTACACAACAAATCGCCAACACCAGAGCTTCGTACTTGGGTCACACCCTTACCGCGAAGCCGAAAGACCTTACCGGTCTGAGTTTCAGCGGGCACCTTCAACTTTACACGACCATCTAATGTCGGCACGTCGAGCTCACCGCCAAGTGCAGCATCTACAAATGAGATCGGCACTTCGCAATAAAGGTGTTTGCCGTCGCGCTGAAATATGGGGTGATCGTTTACATCTATTTGCACATATAGGTCACCAGCAGGGCCATTATTTGGTCCGGCCTCACCTTCGCCAGACAAGCGGATGCGGTCACCCGTATCAACGCCTGCGGGAATTTTCACTGACAATTTTTTGCGCCGTTCGACACGACCAGCACCGCTACATGAGCGACATGGATCTGTTATAACCTGGCCTTGGCCACGACATCGCGGACATGTTTGCTGCAACGAAAAGAAACCTTGAGAAACTCTGATTTGACCGGCGCCATTACAGTCGGGACATGTAGAGGCAGATGTACCTTCTTTAGCACCAGAACCGTCACAAACATCACAGCCTGCTAAAACGGGAATGCTTATTTCTGTGGTATCACCATTTACCGCCTGTTCTAAATTCAGACGTAGGTTGTAACGAAGGTCCGAGCCTCGCGCAGGGCCGCCTCTACCACCACCTCGCTGTCCGCCAAAAATATCGCCGAAAACATCACCAAAGATGTCGCCGAAATTACCAGCACCGCCGCCTCCACCACCTTGGCTTTGCTCTAATCCTGCGTGGCCGTAACGATCGTAAACACCTCGAGTTTCAGCATCACTGAGCACTTCATAGGCTTCATTGGCTTCCTTAAACTTTTCTTCAGCGTTAGTGTCATCGCTGTTGCGATCAGGGTGGAACTTCATCGCGAGACGACGATAAGCCTTCTTTAAATCAGCTTCAGAGGCGCCTTTGTCTACGCCCAAAATTTCGTAATAGTCTCGTTTTGCCATCTCTTTCCCTAATCATCTCAAGCCGCTTCGCGCAGCCTTGTACTCCACATCGACAGACAGTGTAGCCTAATACCTTCTCATGAATCTGCGGCGCCAAGTTAAAGCGTCACATGCAACAACGCGGCATAGTTAGTGGCTATCGCCAAAAACATACGCCGCGCATTATTTCGTGCAGTTTATCTACCCGTCAAAAGCAGTCTTTTTCAAGACCAAGTAGCGCAGTTTCTTGCGCCACTAAATCTGAGCAATACCCAAAGAGCACAATTGTCGTTATTGGCTACCTTCTTTCGGGTCCTTAACTTCTTCAAACTCAGCATCTACTGCGTCATCAGCGGGTCCACTTTCGGCTTCTGGCGCTTCTGCACCTTGCTCTTGCTGAGCGTACATTTTTTGCGCAAGCTCACCGGAAGCTTCGGATAATGTATTGATCTTTGCTTCGATCAAATCCTTGTCATCGCTCTTTAACGAGTCTTCCAAGTCTGTGGCAGCAGCTTCAATGGCAGCCTTTTCTTCATCTGACGCAATATCACCAGCGTCTGCAACAGCCTTACGCGCACCGTGGATAAGTCCATCAGCTTGGTTACGCAAAGTCACAAGCTCTTCGAATTTCTTATCTTCCTCGGAATGCGCCTCTGCGTCGCGAATCATCTGTTCGATTTCTTCGTCAGACAAACCACTAGAAGCCTTAATGACGATAGATTGTTCTTTCCCAGTTGCTTTATCTTTAGCCGATACATTCAAAATACCGTTAGCATCAATATCAAAGGCTACCTCAACTTGAGGCACGCCACGGGGTGCTGGTGGAATATCCGACAAGTCGAACCTGCCTAAAGACTTATTCTGTCCCGCTTGCTTTCTCTCACCTTGCAAAACGTGAATGGTCACAGCCGTTTGGTTATCGTCTGCGGTAGAAAACACCTGTGTTTTCTTCGTGGGAATAGTTGTGTTTTTTTCGATCAACACACTCATTACCTGACCCATGGTTTCGATACCTAAAGACAATGGGCTGACATCAAGCAGTAATACGTCTTTCACATCACCAGACAATACCGCCGCCTGAATTGCAGCACCCATCGCAACAGCTTCGTCAGGGTTCACGTCGCGACGCGCATCTTGCTTAAAGAAGCCTTTAACTTGTTCTTGCACCATAGGCATTCGTGTCTGACCACCAACCAAAATCACATCATCTATATCGCTCACCGAAAGGTTAGCGTCATCAAGTGCAATACGGCATGGGTCGATCGTACGACTCACTAAGTCACCTACTAGGCTCTCAAGCTTTGCTCTGGTGAGCTTTAACACCAAGTGCTTAGGACCCGTTTGATCGGCGGTAATATAGGGCAAGTTAATTTCGGCTTGCTGACCATTGGAAAGTTCGATCTTGGCTTTCTCGGCAGCCTCTTTAAGACGTTGCAGAGCTAACGGATCGTTATGCAGGTCAACACCGTGCTCTTTTTTGAACTCATCAGCCAAGAAATCGATAATTTTCAGGTCGAAGTCTTCACCACCTAGAAAGGTGTCGCCATTGGTTGAAAGAACTTCAAACTGGTGCTCACCATCTACCTCAGCGATCTCAATAATTGATACGTCAAAAGTACCGCCACCTAGGTCATAAACCGCGATTTTGGTGTCACCACGTTTTTTGTCTAAGCCATAAGCAAGCGCTGCCGCAGTTGGCTCGTTGATAATACGGCGCACCTCTAACCCAGCTATTTTGCCCGCATCTTTGGTTGCTTGGCGTTGGCTGTCATTGAAATACGCAGGTACAGTAATTACCGCTTCGGTCACTTCTTCACCAAGATATTCCTCTGCAGTCTTCTTCATCTTTTTAAGAATTTCAGCGGAGACTTGTGGCGGCGCTAGCTCTTCACCATTGATGTCTATCCAAGCATCGCCATTACCCGCAGCAGCAATCTTGTAGGGCACCATTTTTATGTCTTTTTGCACTACATCATCTTTAAACTTACGGCCAATCAAACGCTTAACCGCAAAAACTGTATTGGTGGGATTAGTTACAGCTTGGCGCTTAGCATTTTGACCAACAAGAATTTCGCCATCTTCGGTGTAGGCAATAATCGACGGGGTTGTTCTATCCCCTTCCGAATTCTCAATAACGCGTGGATCGCCACCGTCCAAAACTGATACACATGAATTGGTTGTACCCAAGTCGATGCCAATAATCTTTCCCATCTTTTTTCTCCACTTGTTGCTGCGTTGAGGTTGTCTGCGCTATAGGGCAAACCCTTACCTCGCGCATAGCTTGTATATTAGGCCTCTAGCTCTTTCTTCAAGGGCTGATCTAATGGCCTTTATCTAATTTGTTCGACCCGACTACTATGCCTTGACCACTATCACCTTGGCTGCTCTTGCCAAACGGCCATTTAGCACATAGCCCTTCTGCATAACGTCCATCACAGTATTTGGCTCAGCGTCGGGGTTTGGCACCATTGCCATGGCTTCATGTAACTGCGGATCAAAAGGTTCGCCAAAGGGATCTATTTGTTCAACGCCTGCTTTTGCCAGAGTATCGACAAACAACTTCAGTGATAGCGAAACACCTTCAACAATAGCTTTAGCACCGTCATCTGCCTCTGAATTCTCAGCAGTCTCTACGGCTTTTTCCATGCTATCTATTATGGGAAAAAGGTCCCCTAGAAGTTTTTCGACCGCAAATTTATGCGCATTCTCAACATCGCGTTGAGCCCTTCGGCGCACATTTTCCATTTCTGCGATACTGCGTAGCAGTTGGTCTTTGGCTTGGGCTAGCTGCTCTTCAACATCCTCCACTTGCCCAACTTCACCGGCCGCCATTTGCGCTTCCGCGGCACCTGGCACATCTTCAATATCGTTCTGCTCAGAGTCACTTTGCTGATCATTAGCTGACTGATTTTCTTCTTGATCTTCGCTCACCCGGTCGCTCCCAGTTTTTTCACTGTGCGCTTATATAAGGGTTTCTAGATCGATAACAAGGGCAAAAAGAAATTAAACTGAAAGAGAGGGCAAATTAGCCGACAAAGCGTGGCTAGAAAGGCAAGATTAGATAGGCAAGTTAGATAGGTAAATTAGCTATAGCGCATAGCCGCGCTGAGAACTCGTGCGGTGACATCTACCACTGGAATGACATCTTTATATTCCATCCGCGTTGGGCCTATCACGCCCAGCACCCCAGCCAACTCACCGTTAACCTTGTAAGACGAGGTCACCAGCGACATATCTCCCAATGGACGATAGCCAGATTCCTTACCGATAAACAATTGTACTCCTGAGCTTTCAATACACTGATCTAGTAAATGCAGCACTCGGCCCTTTTTCGATATGGCATCAAACAGTGATTTCACCGTGTCTGTATCTGGAGTGAAGTCCAACAAGCGCCGCTCGCCGCTCACCAAAAGCTCTTGCCCATCGTCTTCTGCTTCTTTTGACTCAAACGCTTTTGCCGCCATATCCAAAGCACGTTGCATGAGCTGATCCATGCGGTCCTTATCATCCTGCATACTCTCGACCACAGATTGGCGCACCTGCATCAGCGGCTTACCGCCGAACTCTCTGTTTAACAATAGTGATGCTTGGGTCAACTCATTATCGGAGAACGGCCTATCAAGATGTACTACCCGGTTTTGCACCTCGCGATCACTAAGCACCAAAATCACCAAAATCCGCAATTCGTCTAAACGTAAAAACTCTATTTGCCGAAGACTCACCTGGTTACGCCGGGGTGTGGTGATAAGACAAGTCATCTGCGTAAATTGGGATAACACCTCAGATGCAGCGCTCACTAATTCAGACGAGGACATATCTGGATTCAATTCTGCTTCGATCTCTTTAGTTCGGGCGTCCTGCCAGGGTTCTACGCTCAGCAACGTATCAACAAAAAATCGCAAACCGAGTTGCGTGGGGATTTTTCCCGCCGAAGTATGCGGCGAGCTGACTAATCCCAGGGCCTCAAGGTCACCCATAACATTACGTACAGTGGCGGAGGAAACCTGTACCTCTGGCAACATTGCCAAAGCCTTGGAAGCTACTGGCGTACCGTCTGCTATGTAATGCTCGACCAACAGTTTGAATAGCTGCTGGGCGCGAAGATCAACATCATTTTCCATGCAAGGTATACCTGGTCCTATTGCTTCATTGATTAATTTGTTCTGGGGTTACTCTGGCTTCAATATTCGGCTTTATGCGGCCTTTGCTTCGTCTTTATCTTGTCTCTATTTCGGCTTTATCGGGTATTTATTTGCTCTTTATTGGGTCCTTATTGGATCCTTTTTGGGTCCTTATTTGGTATTTCAACAAACCAGCCTTGCCGCGCGATCAATAGAATTTTCTTAGTTTAATTGTCACGTTAGTTCTCTTAGCAATGAAAGTACCAGTGATAGCACGATCATGCATCATTTGATGCTAATCTAAACGCCATTATTGCTGCATTGATAAAATCAAGATGTTGAAACAGCTGACCATTCGAAATTATGTTCTTGTAGACGCATTAGATGTGTCCTTTGAAGCTGGCCTAACCGGCATAACCGGGGAATCTGGCGCGGGCAAATCTATACTCCTTGGGGCACTAAGTTTGTTGTTGGGTGAACGCGCAAAAACAGACTGTGTTAGGCCCGGTGCAGACAAAGCCGACATCAGTGCAGAGTTCGCGTTGTTGGCATCAGGCGAACTACAAACCAAACTGGCTGCTGATGACTTACTCGAAGCCGGCGAAACAGAGTGTCTAGTGCGCAGGGTTATCAGCGCAGAAGGACGCTCTCGCGCCTTTATCAATAGCATTCCCGTCACGCTCCAATACTTAAAAGACATAAGCGAACACCTTGTAGACATACAAGGTCAAAACGAGCATCAACGCCTTTTAGACCGTGGTGTGCAAAGAGGCTTGCTAGATGACTACGGAAAACTTACTGCCCAGAGCAAAAAGGTCTCAGATCTGTATAAAACCTGGCAAGCGACGGTACAAGAAATAGCCAAGCTTGATGAAATCATATCCGCTCACGAAGATCGAAAAACACTCCTTAAATATCAATTAGAAGAATTCGAAAAACTGTCAATTAGCGAAAATGAATTAGGCCAGCTAGAACAGGAACAAAAGAGACTGGCCCAGGCCCAGAGTATTCTTGAAATTCTTGATCGCGCGAATGGCAATTTGGAAGAGTTGGATGACTTGCGTCACACAGCCCGCACCTTGAGTGAGCTAGATGATTCACACCAAGATTTAGTGGTGGCTAAAGACACACTAATTTCTGCCCTGGCGTTACTCGACGATGCAGCCAGAGATCTGCGACGTTACCAAGATCAAGTTGTAGTAGACCCCAGCGCATTGTCAGAAATTGATGAGCGCATAAGCGCAATTTTGGAAATAGCGCGCAAACACAAGATTCAGCCAGAACGAGTATCTAGCTTTGCCCAAGAGCTACAGCAAGAGTTCGACAACATGGCATCAGACACCACCTTGTTAGATGACCTCATTGTCAAAGAACAAAGCATGGGCAAAGACTATCTTGCCAACGCGAAAAAATTATCCAGCGCACGACGCAAACACAGTGAAGGATTCTGCAAAGATGTGAACAAATACATTCAAGCCTTGGGCATCAAGGAAGGTATTTTGAGCATTGTGTTTCATGATCAACAAAGCGAACACGGCTTAGAGCAAGTTGAATTTCAGGTCACCACAAACGCAAGCTTTGCCCCCGGCCCGTTAGGTAGAATTGCATCTGGCGGCGAGCAAACTCGCATCAGCTTAGCCATACAAATTGTTGCAGCAGCTAACAGCACGCTGCCCTGTTTGGTTCTAGATGAAGCAGATGTGGGTGTGGGAGGCACAACGGCAGATACCGTAGGTAGAATTTTGCGCGACCTTGCAGATCACACGCAGGTGCTATGTGTAACCCACGCGCCACAAGTGGCAGCCCTTGGTCATAACCACATGCGTGTGAGTAAGCATAAGGATCAAACAGTTATTGAACCACTATCCCAAGACAATCGTGTGGAAGAACTAGCCAGAATGCTCGCTGGCGCAGACGTAACGGAAAAAACCCGTGCTTACGCGACCACACTATTGCAAGAAGCCCACCCGCACTAGAGTTGGGCTAAAATACAGACTATGCAGCTGGGTCAAATTCTTCTCGCAATCAACACTGGTCAGAACCAACAGGGGTCGTTAATATCCGCGCCATGAAAAATCTAATGATCTCAAGCCTTTGTATATTCCTCCTCGGTGGATGTGGACTGTCCAATCTGAAACTCCCAGAGCTAAAAATTCCTCGCGTTTATAAGATTCCTGTGCAGCAAGGGAATGTGATCAGCCAAGAAATGGTCAATCGATTGAAGCCAGGTATGACCCGAAATCAAGTATCTTTTGTAATGGGAGATACCGTGCTTCAGGACCCTTTCGCGCCTAACCGCTGGATCTACCTATATACGTTAGACGTTCCCGACTTTTTCAATCAAAAATTGAAAGTCGTATTAGACTTTGAAGACGATTTACTGACTACTATAACGGGCGACTTTGCACCGATACCAGAGGACGCTCAGGCCACAGAAGCAGAGACTACCGCTGAGGTAACTGAAGAAGTGGACGCTACATAACCCAACGCCGGGAACGCCTCGCACAGGCTATTCGATACTCAACTAGTTTGTGTTTTCGCCCGCAGCCGACGAGCTGTTTTAGCATCTGCCACTAGCGGCCGATAAAGCTCAAGACGATCGCCATTTTGCAGCGTACGCGAGGCATCACAAACTTCACCAAAAACACCCGTTGCCAGATCGTCTAAGGGCAAATCTTTGCTCATAGGGTGTTGGTTCAGTAACGCTAAACAAGCGGCTACATCCGCACCCTCAACAAGCTCCAAATCAATATGTCGCTGATCTTCGAGCTGCGCATAGACTACTTCAATACGCATTATTAGCCCTGTGGCTGATGAGCATAAGCATCCCCCACATCCTGAATTCTTTGGGTAAAAGCCTCGACCATGCGGTCGGCGACAGAACCAGCCATGGGACTGAGTAGCCTCGCAAGTACACCTTGGGCGACAAACTCAAGGCTCAGGTCTATTCGACAGCCTTCGTCACTCAATGCTTTAAAAAACCAATTACCGTCTAGTACTTCGAAGGGCCCTTCATCTAACGTCATAGCAATGCGTTCATTCTCAACGCAGGTATTGGAGGTGACAAAACTATATGTCATACCTTTTGCGCCCGCAGTGACTCTTGCCCTGACGACCTCGGCACTCGAAGCGTCCTGACCAGCTAACAATTCCACATTATTGCACCCAGGCAAAAACTCAGGGTAACTGAGAATGTCGTTTACCACTCCATAAGCTATGTTAACAGGCACCATAAGCAGCGCAGATCTCGTTAGTACAGTCATAAACCAAACAAGCTTTGCACTAACGGCCACACAGTAAATATAAATATTGCCAACACCCCCAACGGTGCCAATACGCCAGCGACAATACGCCATGCCCATGACACTAGAGGACTAGAAATACCTAGTTGTCGATTCACCATATCTTTGGGCATCAACCAAACAGCAAATATGGTAATCAACATACCACCCAATGGCAGCATAATATTTTGCGAAAGATAGTCGACAAAACCGAAGAAATTCAGATCACCTATAACAAAAAAGTCTGACCAAATATTGAATGAAAATACCGTACCCAGCCCTAGCAACCAGCACACCACACCCAAACTTATAGCAACTCGCTTGCGCTTCGCATTGTACTCTTCGGTGAGATAAGCCAGCGCTGGTTCAGTCAGCGATATTGCCGAGGTAATGGCGGCAAAACTGATCAAGACAAAAAATACCGCGCCAAAGAAAGAACCAAATGGCAGTTGCCCAAAAGCCAGTGGCAAAGTCACAAAGGTCAACCCAGGACCCTGACTCACCTCTAAACCATTAGCAAAAACTATTGGGAAAATTGCTAAACCGGCCGCAATAGCCACTAAAGTATCAAGTAATGCAATGGTGACAACCGTGGTACTCAGCTTGGCCTCACTGGGCACGTAGGCACCATAAGCCATCATGGTGCCCATACCTAAACTCAGCGTAAAGAACGCTTGGCCCATAGCGATCAACCAAGCTTCAGGCCCAACGGCATCCCACTTTAGGTCAAACATAAATGCCCAACCTTGCGCAAAACCACCAGAGTTGAAACTGTATATAAGTAATACGATCAGCAGTATGAAGAGTGCTGGCATAAACCATTGAATAGCTTTCTCAAGACCCGCCGTAACCCCGCGCCCAACAATCCAAATTGTCATAACCATAAAAACGGTTTGATAGGCGATCATCTGTAATGGATTTGCCTGAAGATCAGTAAACGCTTGGGCAACAAAATCTCCAGACGCGCCATCAAAAGTGCCATTGGCAGTTAACCAAACATAGTTCAATGCCCAGCCAGCAATGACGGCGTAGTAAGATAGAATGAGAAATCCAGTGATGACACCCAGCCAACCTAGCAGCGACCAGTGACGACTACGGCCAGATTTCTTGGCCAAAATACGCATGGTATGAATAGGACTTGAACGACCCTCTCGCCCCATTAGCACTTCAGATATCATTATCGGAATACCAACCAGGGCAATACAAACCAAATAAATTAGAACGAACGCACCACCGCCATTTTCCCCTGCAATATAAGGAAACTTCCAGATATTACCTAAGCCGACGGCAGAACCGGCAGCAGCCAAAACAAACAACCACCGGCTAGACCAGCGATTTTGCGAAGAATTGTCTTGTATAGCCATAGCGCGTTTTTTATTTCCTAAAGATTGTGCAGTTTACTACTGATATCCCTGAGTAGCCCAGAGTTTGCGATGTGCGGTCAACAACCTGATATACTATTGCCAGTTCGCCTACCTTAACAAAGCAAAGTACCAAGCCATCATGGCCAAATCAGGAAAGAAAGCTAGCCCCGGAACCATCGCGCAAAATCGAAGGGCACGGCATGACTACTTTATCGAGGATCGCTTCGAGGCTGGTCTGATGCTACTTGGCTGGGAAGTGAAAAGTATTCGTGACGGCAAAGTGCAGCTAGCGGAAAGCTATGTGAATTTACACCAAGGCGAGGCTTTTTTGGCTGGCTGCAATATTACACCACTACTCAGCGCATCCACCCATGTCATAGCTGAACCTCAGCGGGTAAGAAAACTACTTCTACACGGTAAAGAACTGGCCCAGTTATTCGCAGCAAATCAGCAAAAAGGCTACACAATTGTGCCGCTGGCAATGTATTGGAAAGGCAACAAGGTGAAGGTAGAAATAGCCTTGGGCAAGGGTAAGAAACAACACGACAAACGCGCCACTATGCGTGAGAGTGATTGGCAGCGAGACAAACAGCGTTTGTTTAAAACCTCCGCGCACTAAAGGGTTAATTTCACAACCGAACGGTCAGCAGCCGACAGAACGCCGCCAAGAGACCACTTCAATAGCAGCAACCGCGGCCTCAATACCTTTATTAAACTCATCGTCAGAAGATCGGTCTATTGCCTGCTGCATGTCGAATACCGGCAAAATTTCAACCAATATTGGACGGCGAAAATCATGCATTACTGAGCCAAGCCCGCGCATGCTTTCTTCACTGATCATCTCAAAGTGCAAAGTATCGCCTTTGACGATAATGCCAAAGCAAACTATCGCGTCTATTTTATTCTTTTCCACCTCGCCGTCTTCAACTTCTCGGGCCAGTAAATCTCTCGCCGCTAATGGAATTTCAAGACAACCTGGTAGTGTGTATTCGTCAATCTGCGAGTAACCAGCATCTTCTAGCACCTCGCGACACGCATCAGCCATGCTTTGCACATGCTGCAAGTGCCACTTGGATTTCAAAATACAAATTCTGCCGGGGTTAACTACCTTAGGCAGGTTTGAGATATCAACCTTCGCCTTCATCTAGCCGACATCTTTTAGAGAGGTATCAGCAAGAGTCCAAGTGCTGGTCACTTCGTCGCACTGAATTCGACCGGCGACAGCAAGCTCACTAAAATCTGCTCGTAGTTGCCACATACCTGTGGGCGCATTATGTGAACGCAATACGTCCGCAACATCTCCAGCCTTGATACCTGATTTTTTTTCTTTGAGTAATTCTTCAATAATTAGAAAAACTTCTTCAACTCTTCTGCGCTCAGTACTCAATCCCTGCTCCCAATACTCTTTAATCCGAGCCATTTTTTACCAGAAAAAACCTACTCTCGCCATGGTTCCTGCTTCTGATAACTCAAAAGATGTAGCTGCAACTCTTGCTTTGCCTCAGCGTCTTCAGCAAACGCAGCTACAATTGCTTTCTCCTGAGTAAGCACCGCCTCTGCAAACAACCTCTTTTCCGCATAAGCTGCCGCCAAGGTATCCAAGTAAGCTGGGGAAGCCTCAAGTTCAACTGCCTTTAAAGCATGGTCCAGTGATAGCTCACCATCGCGCACTGTGGCAACTTTGCTGGTAGCCAATAACCAAGCTAAATCGTTATGACTTTGAGCACCACCGAATTTGGCGGCGTTAGTTGAGAACCAATGCAATGCTTGCTTGTGCTCACCTCTGCGCAAGAACATATAGGCCAAAGCTGAGTGGGCATAACCATCGCCAGCTTCGGCTCCGCGTAAGTACCAAGACTCCGCCTGTTGCACATCTGCTGGCCGCCCTAAACCCGACTCAAACATATGTCCAATGCCTGCAAAACACTGCGCTAAACCTAGCTCCGCACCAGAACGATACATCGCAAAAGCTTTAGGGTAATCCACCACTGTGCCTATACCTGATAAATGAGCATAAGCTAGGCGCACATAAGCATTTTCAGAGCCGGCTTCTAACGCCTCTTCTAACAAATTGAACGCGCGTTTACTTCCGGCGGTTTCAGCTAAATCGAACTCACCTTTGCTATACATGTAGGCTAGGGCTAAGTACGCGTCGGGTTCCCCTGCGGCAAATGCACGCTCATACCACTGCTTAGCCAACTGCACATCTGCAATGTCGGTGACTTCCGAACGATAACTACGAGCCATCTGCATCATTGCATAGACATCCTTCTGCTCTTCCGCAGCAGCGGATAACAGACTTCTGGCAGCTGGGACATCCTTAGCAATACCGCGCCCTTGCAAAAGAGCGAGGCCTAAATAGGTAGAGGCACCAACATGACCAGCATCGGTCGCACGCTGAAAAAAGCCTACACCGAGCGTTGGGTCCAATTTTGTACCCAACCCTTCAAAGTGGGCACGACCCACCATAAAAAGAACAACCGGATTATTTGGACTGAACTCTAAAGCACGATTAAAGTCGCGCAACGAAGAAACGGGCAAGTCTTGCGCAAAATAACTATAGCCGCGTAAGTAAAATGCCTTGCCGCGCAGATCTGGTGAAATATAAGGATCTATCAAAGCGGGCGCTAAATAGCTTCGTGCGAGACTGAAATCACCCGCTTCAATCAAACCAGCAGCGCGATCAATATACCCACGGCTGTCCACAGCATGAACAGCAGGCGCCGCAGCAAGACAGATAAGGGTGCACAAACTCAGAAAGAACATCTTCATGCCACAAGCTTACCACTGAACAAGAATCTTCCAACTGACGTAAAGGCTAAAAATCGTGACATAAGGCACGACATTGCGTGGTAACATCAGCGTTAACGTAAGATAGAGGAACTGTTTTAAACAACAGATTACCGAATCGAACACATCCATCTTGCCAGCTTAAGCTAGCTGACAGATGGCTACATGGAATCCAATAGACTTTGGTGGGACATGATTTCAGGCCGTGTTGGAAAATTTTTTCGACGCAAACGGAACTGAAAGCGCGACCTAAGCAAAACTTGTTGGGGAAATCTTGTTTCGGACGCGGCCCAAGACAGCGCAGCTGGATTGGGTATACCGCAGTGGAAAGTAATTCTTTCTATGTCTACGCATCTTGAAGCATGATCTACTCAAGACCTTATTGGGGGCGACATGGTTTCGACGCGGGTATCAAAATTTGAGGTGCATGCCGAGAGGGTAGTGACTCTCGTAAAACAATCGCTGTAACTTTATAGTTGCCAACGACGAAAACTACGCACTAGCGGCCTAAAAAACCCGCTTACGTCCATGATTCGTTTCTTGCTAGGAGAAATGGACGGCAAAACAGCAAGATCGCGCGGATACCTCGCCCGGGGTTGAACCGTTAAAACCAATCGGGATCGCAGAAAGTACCCTGACCGTCGGGTCACTGGACGCTAAATCAATAGACGGACCCTAAGCATGTAGAGCCAATAACGGCGAGCCAGCGGACGCGGGTTCAACTCCCGCCGCCTCCACCACTATACGGCCCTGGGATATACGAAGTGAAATAAAAACTTTATATATTACAGGGCCTTATAATATTTTTTGTCCTGATGCGATTTAGGGCGTATTGCAATATCCAACACCCAATGTAACGCTGAGTGTAACATTCTGAAGGACTCAGGAGCAGTTGCTACTTTGGCTAATACAACACAACCTCTTACCAATACCCAAGTCGAGCGATCGAAGCCGCGTGACACCGAATATAAACTCGGTGACGGCCATGGGTTATTTCTCGCTATCAAGCCCAGCGGCAAAAAGACTTGGATATTTAACTACCAGCGGCCCATTACAAAACGACGGAACAACCTTAGCTTTGCTCGCTGGGAGAACTCCCTTATCTTTTGCTTCTAGTTTTTGCAACTACAACCAACGTTTCCCCCTTAAGCACTGGTGGCGCGGACAGACGCAACATTAATAATCCATCGCTCGGAGCTCGCGCTTCAAACACCGTTTTCCCATGCCAGTCCGTCACGTAACCCAACAACTCTCCCGCAACCACCAGTTCTCCGGCCGCTTTAAGTGAAACCCAAGAGCCGTCTTGCGGCGATTTAACAGACTGCCGCGCGTAAATAATTCGCTGATTAGTTGGCGGATCAAATTGGTTAGAGATCATACCCAAATTCGATAATGAGCGGTGGAACCCTTCTACCAGCATTGCAACGGCTTCATCTTCGATGACCCCCATCCCACCGGCCTCAACATCAATAGCAGGTATTCCTAATGCTACAGCAGCTGACCCTGCCCAAATTGCATCCGCCACATTCGTGAGTTCCCATTGAAAAGGCACTACATGTTGAAAACCAAAAGCGAATGCCAACGCCTCAGATCGTCGAACTAAATCTGCATCGCCTACCTGGGCGTAGTAGCCTGTCCAGTATGGACGGAGGTCTTCATTACCATCACCAGAGTGAACATCTAGGACCGCATCAGCGAGCGGATAGAGTTGACTGGTTATCAAGTGTGCGACGCGCTGCGACAAGCTGCCTTGCCCGTCACCCGGAAACAGTCTGTTTAAATTAAGTCCATCAGCTGGGCTGGTATAGACTGTTCTACCCAAATAAGCAGGCAGGTTAGCCACATGGACAATAATGACTGAACCCGTTAGTGCACTTGGGGAGAGTGCTCTACCAAATTTTTGACTGGCTAAAATGGGCGCGTACTCAGAGCCGTGAATGCCAGCAAGAATCAGTAGCGTTGGACCGGGTTCGCTACCTGTCACTACGGTGATAGGTACGTTCGTCTGCTGCTCGACAGCCTTCACCGCAATGCTTATGTGGTATTTTCCTTGCTTGGCCAACGCTCCCCTAAGGTCAGAAACGCCTTCACCCCAAACTTGAACGCAAGGATACGTTAAAACAAACATGATCAGTAATCTGCTTAGTCTATACATGGACTGTACCTCGGCAACTGAGTCATTTTTTCTGCTGAGTAGGTTTGTTGATTAAAAAGCCCCGAGTAATAGAAGAGACGCAGATTAGCGTGAAACTCACGAACGCAACGAACATATCGCAAGTGTTGGGGAACGCCAGATTGAGCAAGAGACGTCAAAGACCTCTCGGCGAGTAAGGTAGGTGATAGCAGCGCGACCAAACCCATAGAGGCATCTCTAGCCGCCATCCCCTCATAAAGAGCAGTGGATATAGGCAGCGCTGCCTGATCGCCCACTTCTTGAAAAGCGTAATACCACTTCCATTCAAACGGCTTGTCTATGCCCACATAGTCTCGCCATTCGGAATGAATTTTTAAAAATGATGTCATCGTTACAGTTTTGGGTAAGTCCCAAGCGCCGTTTACAACTTCTCTCTGTGTGAGCAAAATATCCCCTCCATTTGGTACAGATATTGCTCGGTCTACACCAGCCTTACCTACCACAGGTACGACAATTGCTAATAGAATCCATATGCTGAACAAGCTCAATGCTGCGGTCATACCATCCACTTCACGCGCAGTAATTGATCGACAAACAAGTACCCAAAAAAACATGTGTAACGACAATACGCCAAGCGCAATAAGGCCTGTCGTTATGGTTGCGCCATTCACTGCAACCGCAATTGAAAATGGGAAAGCGAAGGCGCAGAACAATACCAACGCACGCACAAGCGCTCTGATAAAGTAGCGAGCGCGAAAACGAGGCGAACTTGTATTCCTATATATTTCTATACTCGCTAAAGTTCACACTTCTAATTTGCAGGTTTTGCTTGTGTACGAAACATTGATTGGAGAACACTAGGTGACCAATTCATCACCATTAGTCGGTGCGCCCCTTGGCCCCACAATGTTCCGCTTGGCTGTACCCGGCGTTATTGGTGCACTGCTAACTTCGAGCCCAGGCTTAGTAGAAGCCGCTTTTTTAAAAACCTCGGGCGCGGACGCCCTTGCCGCTGTAGCACTGGTTTACCCATTGGTTATTTTGGCAGGCATGTTTTCTGCTGGTGCTTTCGGCGGGGCGGTCAGCGGCTTCACTGCACGCGCTGTTGGCGCAGGCAACTATGAAGAAGCAAGCACCGTCTTGGTTTGCGCGGTTTTAATTTCACTAATTGGCGGCGCTGGGATGTGGGCGTTAGTCGTACTGCTCGGACCACTATTATATCAGTATGCAAGCGATAGCCTCGCTGTTACCAGTGCTGCCCAACACTATGCAACGCTGCTATTCCCAGTCATCCCCGCCTACTGGCTGATCAACATGCTGTCGTCGGTCTTGCGTGGCAGTGGAGACATGATTCGCCCCGCCATAGTGGCTGCCAGTCTACTGGCATCCTACACGGCTCTGGCTTTTTTGCTGATTCCGGGAAAAGAAGCCAGTCTCGATCACGCAATCAAAGCAGCAGCTCAAGCAATGGCCGGCTCTTATTTATTGGCCGCGGCAATAACCATCTATTTTGTCAGCGACAACAAACAGCCAATCCGCTTTAGATTAAATGCGTTTCGAGCGCAAACTTTCACCCTAATCCTCAAGCAAGGATTACTCGCTGCCAGCCAGTCAGTCATGACAATAATTTATGCATTAACTACCACAGTCATATTCAGCAGGTTTGGTACAGATTGGTTAGCAGGTTTTGGTCTAGCGGTAAGACTAGAACTTATTATGGTGCCAGTAATTTTTGGCATTGGAGCGTCAATGATTGCCATCGTTGGTGCTTACGTTGGCGCGGGACAGCGCCAACGGGCAATTTCAATTGCTTGGCGTGGCATTGCTATTAATGTTGCGCTTATTGGCTGCCTTGGGATGCTGCTAGCTTTCTTCCCCGCAAGTTGGTGCGCGTTAGTGGGTAGTGACCCTGCGGTGATCGCCAGTTGCAGTCAGTCACTGCGAATTGTCGCCCCCACCTATGCTTTCTTTGCTA
>Ga0115563_1000128_pt1 | contig 58336 bp, 53 predicted proteins | sample COGITO_mtgs_1105_2_FD_87198 | JGI IMG/M metagenome (GOLD analysis project Ga0115563, IMG submission 87198) | Pelagic marine microbial communities from North Sea - COGITO_mtgs_110519 | ecosystem: Environmental > Aquatic > Marine > Epipelagic | place: Germany:Helgoland, sampling site Kabeltonne...
CATTGCCCTCGGCGCGCAGTTCTGCGGTATGGGGTTCGTGGCAGTCACTGCAAATCACACCCTTGGCATACATCTTGGATTGCAGGAACGATCCATAGACATACACCTCGTCCAGAATTTGCCCATCCGCATGGTACGATCCGGCCCGCAATGGGCTGAGCCAATAGGCCTCGTGAAATGCGGTACCGGGCAGTGGGTTGCCCCCCTCAAACGGTTCGCGGCGGGAATGGCAGCTGGCGCATTGCTGCAAATACACTTCGCCGCCCGCCGCCATGTCGATGGTAAAACCCGCGTCGGTCAGACCCGTCCACGGCGTCTGGCTGGTTTCGAGGGAGTTGACCAAGGCAAGGTGCGCCTCGCCCGGACCATGGCAGGCCTCGCAACCGACACCGATTTCGGATTGGGTGCTGGCATAGCTGCGCGTGACCGGGCTGTAGTTCTTTTCAAAATCCGTGGCATGGCATTCCGCGCAGCGCGCGTTCCAGTTCTTGTAGGGACCCGTCCAATGCAACCCGTCCCCGGCATATAGTTCCTGATCCGGGTACAGGTGATACCAGCGCTTTTCCTCCACGTCCCACACAACGTCAAAAGACTGCAATTTGCCCTCTTCGGTTTCCAGCAGATACTGCTGCAGGGGCTCGATGCCGACCACGCTGTGCACCGGATAGCTGGTCATGCGCCCCGTGGGGCCGTCAGTTTCGATCATATAGGCCTCGCCTTCGCGATAGAACCGCGAGGTGATGCCATTCAGCGTAAAGCTCGTATCATCAAAATCGCCCAGCACATTTTCAGGAGCAGTCGGTGTCCAGGCCTTGGCGTGATGCGATCCGGCCCATGCCTCTGTCGCCTCGACATGACAATCAGCACAGACATCCGACCCGACATAGGCCGGAACCGCGTCCGACTGCGCAGCAGCCGGCAGTGCCGCCATGCACAAGGCAATCACAGCATAAAAATGGGCGGACAAAGTGGATTTCATAGATGTGCGTGCCTGAAGATCAAAGGGATGACACCAGCGTAAACCCTGACCGTTCAGAAACAAGGGCAAAGACCGCGCTGCCATGGGTCATTTCAGCCCGGTGAACTGCGGGTTCAGCGGTGGCAACCCTCGGGCGTTTCGCCCGGCTGATTGGGAATTGCGCGTGGGGCGATCTGCACGCAGGGCACTGTCGATCGCCTGCCAGTGCTGTTTGGCCTGCGCCGCATCGGCGTGATCACTATATAGCGCACGGGTCAGCGCGTGCAGCGCGGCGGTCAGCGGCGCACTGACAGGCACACCGCGCGCCGCGCGCAGATCAAGGGCGGCAAGCAACCCGTTCAAATCGCGCGCCTGCACCCTGCCCTGCGCTGCGTCATGGGCGGCGCGGGCGGTCAGAGCATAGGCGGCGCGTCTGTCATCCATGCGGACGCGCACACGCGGCCAGACCCATTTGCGCCCGGCCCAGATCAACAGCGCGGCACCCAGCCCGGCAAGGACCAGCCGCACAGCCCCCTGCCAATCAAACGGGGCGCGCACCTGTGGTGGAAACACGACTGACACCTTGCGTCCGGGCAGGGTAATGTCTTCGACTGTTTCACTGTCGATATTGTACCAGCGCAGGGTAATGTCCGGAAACGTCACCGTGCCGCCTGTAGTGGCGATATAGCTGACCTGTTCGTGGCGGCTGCCAGACATGATCCCGCGGTCAAAGGTTTCAGTGATCCGCGCATCTTCGGGATAGGGCATAAAACGCGCAATGGCGTCTGCGGTGTCAGTGTCCTGTGGCGCGTCGCCACCCGGCACGACCTGATCCGTCAGCAATTCGGGCACAAACAGCGGCGAGGCACCGGTCACTTTGATGTCCACAGATCTGACAACAGCATCCCCCACCGCCAGTGCGCCTTCGCCGCCTTGCCAATCTTGGGCAATCGTCAGGCCTTGGGCCAGAATGAGCGGATCAAGGTCGCGGGCACCGTCGGGAACGGTGGCGATGATCTGCGTGGCAGGCACATCAAACCGCGCGGTCACATCCGCGTTCGTGTCCGGATCCTTGTACACGATTTCGACCTGCTGTGCCGGAATGTCCGACACCCCCGCCCGTGTCGGATAAATACGGTAACTGCGCTGCACGCCAGACCACGTCTCGCCGCCGATCCGCTCGCTGACCGGGCCTGTCGACCTTTCAGGCAGGCGCACGATCAGGCCCGGCACCTCAAAGGATGGAAAGACGGGCGCACGGGGCATGAATGTAGGCACCAACACCTTCACGCGCACGACAAAGGCCTGACCGACGATCACCTCGTCCTGATCTGCGGTGACGGTGATCTGCGGGTCCTGCGCCTGTGCAGGCAGCACAGTCACAAGCATGAGGCAAAAGGCCGCGACCAGCGCACGCATCATTCAGCCCCCCGCGCAGACTCAAGCGCAAAGCGTGAGGCAAGGAAATCACCGACTTGCGTGTCAACGGCGCGCATCCAGTCCTCGGTGCTCAGGCCAGCGGGCGGGCCATCGGTCACTTCGGCAGTGATTTCCATCTCGGCCCCCTGCCCGGTTTCATTGTCAAACACGGTGTCATCCGCACCGATTCCGCCCTCTTCACCCGTATCAGAGGCCAATTGAGTGCTTTCCACAAAAGCCACAATGGCGCGCGCAGTGGTCAGGTTGGACTGGGCCGTGGCGTTGTCGGGATCGCGTTCCAACGCCTTTTCAAAGGCGCGAACACCGTCGCGGTATTTTCGGTTGCGCAACAGGGCGATGCCCTCGGCATTGGCTGCCTCGGACGTTTCGATAAACCCATAGGACTCTGCCGCTTCGTCATAGCGGCCCGCGCGCAAAAGGGTATAAGCGCGCCATTCCGTGTCCTGAAACAGATCAGCGGCATCTGAAAACCGCTTGTCCTCATAGGCAAGGCGGCCCTGTTGATCGGGCGTCAAAAACCAGTCCTTCCATCCTTCGGCCTGTGCAGGCGCGGCATGCAAGCTTACAAACATGACGGCAAACACCCAGCGCATCGTCCACCCGCGCCGGAACCACGGCAAGAACAACAACAGCGCGGGCCATGCCAGCAGCCAGCCCTTGTCGTCCCAATCCTGATTGGTGTCGTCCAACAGCGCCTCGCGATAAGCAGACAGAACACGCCGCTCGATCCGGTCAAGGTCGGCATCGTCCGGGCTGATAGGCACCACAGATGCGTTTTCAACCTGATCCAGCAGGGGCAATTGAACCACCTGCCCTGCCACCACCAAAAAGATCACCGGGGGGCGGTTGACCGCATCCGTGTTAAAGGCAGTAAGATTGGCGGGGTTCAGATCATCCAGCATAAACAGAATGGCACCGGGTGTTTCGGATCGCGCCAGTTCTGCGGTGGCCAGCGCCAGTGCCTGACCCGCGCGATCCCCTTCGGTTGGCATGATGCTGGGGTCCAAGCCGGACAGATAGGATTTCACGATATTGGAGTCTTCGGTCAGGGGCGTGACGCGATGGGCGGTGCCTGCATAGGCAAACAGCGCTGTTTGCGCCCCTGCTCGCCGTTCGATCAGATCAAGGATTTTGAACGATGCGCGTTTGTGGCGGGTCGGCTGCACATCCGTGTTTTCCATGGACGGCGTCACCTTGAGGACCACGGCCAGCGGTGCGGTTTGGGCCAATAGCGGGTTTATCACCCGGCTCCACGTGGGTCCGGCGGCGGCCAGCACCAGCAACCCAAGAGACAGCGCAACACCGTCAATGGGATAGATGCGGCGGGCATCCTCAAACCCAACAGTCAGGGCACGGGCCAGATGCGGCGCGATACCGTCGGCCACCTTGTCCTCGGCCGCCTTGCGCGGACGCACCTGCCACCAGATCAACACCACAGGCAGAAGCGCAATCACCCAAAGCGGGCGCACAAGATGAAACGCAGCGAGACTATCCAGCATCGCGCACCCTCGTCTGCCCGGTCAGCATCAGCCCCGCCAAGAGCGCAAGCGCAAGGCACACGGCAGCCGCAAACAAATAGTGCGCAACGCTTTGGCGGGGCTGGAATGTCGTGGTTTCAACCAATCGGGGGTTCAGCGCGTCAATCTCGGCATAAATCTCGCGCAGACCTTCGGTATCGTCAGCGACGTAAAACCCGCCATCGGCGCGATCTGCAATCGCCCGCAACGTAACCAGATCAACGCGTTGTTCGCCCGTCGCGGTCGGATCACCAACGCCCACGGTGTAAATCTTGACGCCCGCGCTGGCCGCGATTTCAGTCGCGTTCAGCGGGCTCATCTGGCTGTTGGTATCGGTGCCATCACTCAGCAGCACCATCAGCTTCTGATCCACTTCAGACGCCTCGAATGTCCGAAGCGCCAGCCCGATCGCGTCGCCAATGGCCGTGTGTGGGCCCGCCATGCCCACCTCGGTCTGGTTCATCAACTCAGCAGCACTTGCCAGATCTTCCGTAAACGGGGTCTGAAGATACGCATTAGAGCCGAAAACGATCAAAGCAATTCGGTCGCCTTCGCGGTCGGCAATGAAATCATTGATCACATCCTTGACCGCATCAAGGCGCTGTTGGGGCTTGCCATCGGCCCCGCGCAAATCGCGCGCATCCATCGACCCTGATATATCCACAGCCAACACCAGATCACGCGCAGTCTTTTCAATGACAGTCGGTTGGCCCAATATTTCCGGACGCGCAAGGCCGACAACAGTCAGCGCCCAGCACAGAATGGCGACAATCATTTGCCAGCGCCCGCGTTTGCGCACGATGGCCCCTTGGGTCGGCACCTCGCCTGCGGCTTCGGCCAGACTGCGGAAAAACGGAACGCGCAGCGCATGCGCCTGTTCGCGGTGTGGCGGGGCAAACAGCCAAACCAGCACAGGCGCGGGCAGCAGGATCAACGCCCAGGGAAACGCAAGCGACACCATTACGGTGACCCCATCGGCGCGCTGTGCGTTTTGATCCATTCTGCTGCCATCACAGGCAAGCGCGCGTCGGGCGCTTGGGGTTTGAACGGTGCCGTGACCAACACACGCCCCGCATCAGAGCCTGAAAAGCCTGTGTTAGAGCCTGTTTCATCCAAAAATGCCAACCACCCTGCCCCGTGCAATCCAGCAACCTGCCTGCGCGGAAACCCGGCCAAGGCGGTGCGGCGCAAGATGTCAGCAATCGCCGCCGGATCATCCCCAGCCGCGTCCAGTGCCGCCAAGGCCGCGCGCCGATAGGCAGTGGCGCGCCGCCACGCCACCCATTTCCAAACGGCGATCGCGGCCAGTAGAACGACGGCACCCAGCACCCAGATCCATCCGGCTGTCTGCGGCCACAGCGACACAGGCACAGGGGCCTCGGCCTCGATTAGCAAATCGTAAAGTTCAACCAGGTTCAGTGTGGACAGATCCTGTTCCATCAGCGCCCCTGCCCTGCGCCCAACAAACGCAAGAGTTGGGGCAATGTCGCTTCGGCGGTGGTAAGGGGGACGATGGGAACCGCGTATTTGGCAGAAAACGCAAAAAGTGATGCCAGCCGCCCGCTGGCGAAATCCGCCAACTTGCTGCGCACAGTTTCATGGCCGACGTTGACCTGTGCCTGCAATTCACCATCCGACATCATGATATCAAGGTCCGTCGGCATCTGCTGCGATGTCGGATCGGTCACGCTGAACAGGATCAGTTCGTTGTGCTGGGCGATGGTGCGCAGGTTCTTTTCGGTTTCTGCGTCCCAGCCATCAAAATCACTGAACACGATGACCAGCGCACCGGATTTGGCCACCCGCGCGGCGGCCTTGATCGGCTGGTTCAACGACATGGCCGCGCGCGTTGGGGCATTTGCGTTCAGCGCACAATTGGCACGGGCCAGCATATCCAAAAACCGGTTCAGCGTGCGGGTCGAGGAATGGGGGCGCACCTCGTGCAGATCCGTGTCATCAAAGATGATGCCGCCGACGCGGTCGCCCTTGGCCCGGACGCGAAAGGCGGCCAGCGCCGCAGCTTCGGCCGCAGTGACAGATTTCATGTTCAAAATACTGCCGAAAAACATCGACATACGTTGATCGACCACCAACAATACCGGCCGATCACGCTCTTCGGTATAGACACGGACATATGGGGCACCGGTACGGGCCGTGACCTTCCAGTCAATCGTGCGCACATCGTCCCCGGCGGCGTAGTGGCGCAATTCCTCAAAATTCAGGCCGCGCCCTTTGATCTTTGAGGCGTGTTGACCGTTCAGGATACTGCGCGAAGGCTGCTTGGGGCGAAACGTGATCTGGCGCGCACGACCCTTGAGCGCACGCAGGTGCGTCAGGTCGACATGAATGCGTGGATCGCGGGGCGCGGTCATCTCATAGTCCTACGGCAAGGCCACCAAAGACAGCAGGGTATCGGTGACATCATCGGGGCTGACGCCCTCGCCTTGCGCCTCATAGGACAGTGTCAGGCGGTGGCGCAGCACATCATGGGCCACGGCGCGCACATCTTCGGGGTCAACATAGTCGCGCCCGGCCAGCCACGCATGGGCGCGACCACATTTATCCAGCGCAAGCGAGGCGCGCGGGCTGCCGCCCACTTCAATCCAGCGCGCCAGATCAGGCGACAGCGCCGCAGGGGTGCGGGTGCCGTAAACCAGATCGGCCATATACCGTTCCATCGCGTCCGACACATGAATGTCGGCGATTTCGCTGCGGGCCTGAAAGACAGCGCTTTGGGGAATATCGGGGGCTTTTTCCACCTTTTCAGCGACCTCGCCTGCGTCTTTCTTTTGCTTGGCAGACTCTTCGGCGCGGACCAGACGGATCACTTTGACTTCGTCCTCGACGGGCGGATAATCGACCCTAACATGCATCAAAAAGCGATCCATCTGCGCTTCGGGCAGGGGGTAAGTGCCCTCTTGTTCGATAGGGTTTTGGGTGGCCATCACGATAAACAAGGGCGGCATTTTGTGAGTTGTGCCAGCAACGGTAACCTGGCGCTCTTCCATCGCCTCCAGCAGGGCGGCCTGCACTTTGGCGGGTGCGCGGTTGATCTCGTCAGCCAGCACAATGTTGGCAAAGATCGGGCCGGGATCGAATTTGAATTCAGCCCCTTCGGGGGATTGATGGTACACTTCGGTACCCGTCACATCCGACGGCAACAGGTCTGGCGTGAACTGGATACGGCTAAATTCGGCATCCATGTTTTTCGCCATCGCCTTGACCGCGCGGGTCTTGGCAAGGCCAGGCAGCCCTTCGATCAGCAAGTTGCCATTTGCCAGCAATCCGATCACCAAACGCTGCACAACGTCGCGTTGGCCAATAATAGATTGCCCAATCCGGGTTTGCAGATCTTCGATCTGATCGCGTGCTGTCATGTGTTGTTCATCCTGTTTTCGGGTGACCACGTTTGCACGCGTCTCGGGAAGTTTCGTGGGTATTTTGTGCCATTACACCGCTGCGAGGGCAACATTACGTTTGTTGGATGCGGGTACGGTCGTGCCAAGTGTTGTGATTGAGGCTGTAAAAATCCGTGACAAACCGGGGTGTTTTGGTCGGAGTTTAGTAAATATTCCTAAAGACTTGAGTGCATTGAAAACCAAGGAATCATTTGGAACATGGCGTCGAAATAGCGCGTTCTTTGGCACAGGTCGGACGTTGGGCTTTCAACTGTCTGGATGTCGAATGGCCGGGCCAGTCAAGGCGGATAAGCATAATTTTGTATTAGTATCAATGTCTTAGATATCAAATCCATCTGTATGCGCCATGGGTCCTGTGGATAACTTTTCCACTACATCTAGATTCTTCTTGCCGGATTTACGCGTTCATGGCATTTCCATTCTGACGGCAAACCGCGTCAGGTGGCTGTTTGAACGTCAGAATGAGAAAGAGCCTTTTAAAAGGCCATCAGAGGCAGCAGAGCATGGATGATAGCAACGCGAGAATTATGCAAGGGATAGGCTCGGACGACATCGGAGCCTTTGCAGACAATTTGGCCGCATCTCTTGATCGGCAGATGAAGATTGCGTTCGAGCCCGAAGAGCGCAAATCGCTTCGGCGCTTCAGTTCGTCAGAGGTCGCCAGCGTACTCAGGGTCAGCACATCGAACCTGCGCAATAGACATAAAGACGGGAGTTTCCCCGAGGTTCACACCGACAATCGTGGCCATAGGTTCTATAGCGCAGAAGATGTGGATACCCTGCGCGAGATCCTTGGCCGTACCGGGAAAAACGCGGACGCCTATCGCCCCGGACGCCGGGGCAATGACCGGCTTCAGGTGATTTCGGTCGTGAATTTCAAAGGTGGATCATCCAAGACGACCGCGACCATTCACCTTGCACAGCGATTTGCGTTGCGCGGGTATCGTGTGCTTGTGCTGGACCTCGATCCGCAGGCAAGCCTGACCACTTTCTTTGGCTTTCGCCCTGAACTGGAGTTCGCGGACGGCGGCACCATTTACGATGCCTTGAAATATGAGGACCAAGTCCCGCTTTCACAGGTTATCCAAAGGACCTATTTTCACAAACTCGACATGGTTCCGGCCGGTTTGATGCTGTCCGAGTATGAAACCGAGACAGCGAACGCGCTTGGCCGCAGGGCGCAGCCCATTTTCGCCGAACGCCTGGCATTGGCGTTGGAAGAAGTCGATGATGACTATGACATCGTCCTGATCGATTGCCCCCCTCAACTGGGGTTTTTGACATTGACGGCGCTGTCTGCATCGACCGGCCTATTGGTGACTGTTGTTCCGGGCATGCTTGATATTGCTTCAATGAGCCAATTCCTCAAACTGGCCTCCGAAACGATCAAGGCGGTCGAAGAAGCAATCGGCCGGCGCGTCACGTGGGACTTCGTCAAGTTTCTGGTCACACGATATGAACCCTCCGACGGCCCTCAGACGCAGATGGCAGGGTACCTGCGGTCCATTCTTGCGGGGCAGGTGATGACAGAGCCGATGCTGAAATCCACCGCAATCTCTGATGCGGGCATGACGCAACAAACCATCTATGAGGTCGACCCAAACCAGCTCATCCGAAAGACGCTTGATCGTGCAATCACCAGCGTGAACAGCGTCGCAGACGAGCTGGAGCAGACAATTCAGATGGCATGGGGGCGGCGCTGATGGCTCGCAACATCTTTAACCAACCCCCAAAAGAGACCCCCGAAGAAACGGCAAAGCCCCCTGCCCCGGCAAAGTCTTCCAAACTTCCCGGATCCGTCGGCGGATTGCGTGACTCCTTGCGTGAGATCACCGCCAATTCGATCCGGGACATCGACCCTGACCAGATTGACATCGATGGTCTGCGTGACCGGCTTGTTCTGGAAGACAGCAGTATTGATGCGCTTTCAGAGAGTATCCGGAAACACGGTCAGCAAGTGCCAATCATGGTCCGCCCGTCGGATCAGCCAGAGCGGTATCGTGTCGTTTATGGCCGCCGCCGCCTTGCCGCGATCCGAAAGGTAGGCGCAACAGTCAAAGCGATTGTGCGCACGCTGGACGACGACGCGTCCCTGATTGCGCAAGGCCAAGAAAACAATCTGCGGCTCGATCCGTCCTTTATTGAAAAAGCGTTGTTTATCAAGGAAATGCAGGCAGCTGGCTATAAGCCGGGGGTTATTCAGGACGCTTTGGGCCTGACGCGGCAAGGCGTATCAAATCATCGCGTGGTGATCGAACAACTGCCCGACGAACTGATCCGTCTCATTGGGCCTGCGCATGGCATCGGACGGCGCCAATGGGGCGATTTGGCCGCCCTGTCACAGAAGGCTGCATTGGTCGACATCGCAACAAAGACGCTGTCGTCAATGAACAGCGATACGCCCAGCCCGGAAAAGTTTCAGGCGGTCTTTGATGCTGCGTCCCGTCAGGCGCGCGGCACCCCCAAGCAAAAGGCCCCCAGTCAGTCCACCGTGATCAGGGATAACAGTGGCAGCCCCCTCGCCACGCTTGCCAGCGATGATCGATCCGTCGCCATCAAGGTCACGCGAAAAAACAACCCAGAATTCGGTCAATGGGTCGAAGAAAACGGCGAGGCAATGCTTCGTCAAATCTTTGAGCAATGGCGGAATGAAAGAGGCTCGGGGTCCTGACCCCGGCTGCATCTAGAAACCCGAGCAGAGGAGAGAGACGAAGACCAAAATAAAAGAGCCCCCCAAGGTTTCCCTCGGAGAGCCCTCATCATCAGTTTTGCACCTATGATGTAGCAATCTCCAACAAAGCGGTCAAGCGTCACCGATTCGGTGGACAGTTTTTTATTGCCTTTTCACGCGCATATTTGCGGGAAGAGACGGGAAAGTTATTGGCAAATACGTCTTCGTTCATGAAACTATGGCATTCACAAAACTGTCTATAGACCGCGCACACGCGCGCCCAACCCCAGGTGACCACGCGTGTGCACCTGAACCTGATGTCTGGGCGATCTTTCGCGCCCTCAGAGATTCCCACGCGCATTTCGGTCTGCGATCTGGTCACATGCAAACGCTGCAAGCGTTGATCAGCTTTCTAAAACCGGGTCATGGCGAGACTGTGTTTGCGTCAAACTTCGAAATCTGTCGCCGGGTCGGCGGCATTGATGAACGCACACTGCGTCGCCACATTGACCGCTTTGTCAAACTTGGTTTCATGACACGCCATGACAGCCCAAACCGCAAACGATATCGCGTTCGGTCCTCGGACGGGCAATGCATCAGCTATGGATTTTCTCTTGCACCATTGATGGACCGCGCGAATGAACTTCTGGCGATCGCCCAAGACGTCGAAAACAGACGCCGGGACTGTATTTTCATCCGCAAACAAATCCTCACAAAACTTGCTGAACTCGAGGAGTTCTTTCCAGATAGCGAATGTCTGTTGGACATCAGGAAAACTCTGAGACGGAAGTTGTCTGTGATCGAATGCCGCACCCTACTGGTGCACACAGAAGCAGAATATGGCCGTATGTCCACCGCGGTGGACGCACCAAAAGCAACGTATTTGCCCGGCAATGACGGACAAAATGCCCGGCATCAATCTAAGTCAGAAAAAGAAGATAAAGATTTAGAAGAAGCGCCAGTAAGTAAAGATACCACCGTCAGACAGCTCACAGCCGTTTGCAAAGAGGCGACTGCCTTTGCAACGAACATGCTTAGAACTTGGAAGGACGTAGAACATCACGCTCAAACCTTGGCTCCGATGATGGGAATTCATACCACCACCTTTGAAAAGGCCAAGGCCGCCGTAGGTGCGCAAAAAGCATCCTGCGCAATTTTCATAATGCTTGAGCTTGGCAGTCGCATCCGAAACTTCGGAGCGTATTTTCACAGCGTGACACTTGGTAAACGTGTGCGTCAGTTCGACAGCTCCGTTTTACTAGATCGGCTCGCGCAGGCAGACAGTAGGCTGGCAAACCGGGCGCTGGGATAACGTCCACCGCGGTGGACATCGGATACAGACACAGAACAGAAAGCCAACTGCCGCACTGATATCAGCCCGCAAAACGGCTCACATCAGTGAAATCTACAAACAATGATCCGCTTAGAACTTGTACCCAACGCCAACCAGTGGACCTGATTGTGAGAACTTGAATTCATCGTTTTCCGTGCCGTGCCGTAAACCCAGATAGCGATACCCGCCCACAAAGCTCCAATTGTCATTGATGGTATAGGTCGCGGTAAGGATCGCTTGGAACGACTGGCTCCCGCTTCGGAAACCGCCAACGTCAATGAATGCGGTACCAGTCCAGCGATCCGAAATGGCATATCGCAAACGCGCAGCAAGGAGTGGATCGAACCAACTGTCGTCTATGCTGGCCGATCCACCCTGATTGGAACCTGGCAGCAGGGTTAATGTCGACTCCGCATTGAACCACCGAACGCCTGCGCCTGCATCAAGTGTCCAGTTTTCAGAAGACCGAACTTCGCGCAGCGCATAAGCGTTAAACGCCTGTGTCTTGATTGAAGAATCAAGACCACCAAACCGGCCGCCGGGTGTGGGCTGTGAGAACGACAGATTGGTTCCCACGAAATCCCCGATAATCGACCACGGACCTTTTTGCGCTTGAAGCGTACCCATGAACGCAAAGTCCAGATTTTCCAGCGCATCACCAAAGCTGAGCGTGGATTCAATCGTACCAACCCGTGTGTCGATCGATGTCTTGGTTTCCGCAGCCCACAGATAGAATGTACCTGAATAGCTCCACGCGGACTCTTGGGCTGTGGCCGGGTTTGCCAAAGCAAGAATGGCCGATGCAGCAAAAGCGAAAGGTCGTATAAAAGCCATTCTATATTCCTTTTCAGACGTCTATTTTCAAAACCTGTAAAGGTTTTATTATCCAGAGCATATACGATGTGCCATGAAAAAATAGTAGATTGCGACCATTGGGGGTTGCACTGTTTAGGATGATGCATGGGGCAGCTACCCGAATGCTGATTTATTTTAAGTTATTGTTTTTAAATAATAAAGTTTTCTGATTAAAACAGCGCAGGCAATATGCCGCGTATCAAATGCTCTTGGCGCGATGGGATTTGACTGAAACTTTTCAAGGGTTTATCGTCGAAATTCTATCGAATGCGACTCTTTGCCTAACGAAGCAGGCAAATTTTAGGTATGCATAACCAATAATTGTAGTGAGCGATGATCTACAGTTTTAAATTGCAGCATGGAGGTTCCAAATTTGCTGACACCTAAACTTTTCCGACTGAAAGCGGTCGCGGTGACGGCGCTGGTTGCGCTGTCCGGCGGGGCCTATGCGCAGGACGACAAGCCAAACATTCTGGTCATCTGGGGCGATGATATCGGTCAGTCCAATGTCAGCGCGTATTCGATGGGCCTGATGGGCTATCGCACGCCGAACATCGACCGGGTTGCCAACGAGGGCATGATTTTCACCGACTACTACGGTGAGCAATCCTGTACCGCTGGCCGGTCGTCGTTCATCATGGGGCAATCCGTGTTTCGCACGGGCCTGTCCAAAGTCGGCCTGCCGGGTGCGGACCTTGGGATGCAAGTCGAAGATCCGACAATCGCGGGCCTTCTCAAGGGCCAAGGCTATGCGACGGGTCAGTTCGGTAAGAACCACCTAGGTGACAAAGACGAGCATTTGCCGACCAACCACGGCTTTGACGAGTTCTTTGGCAACCTCTATCACCTTAACGCTGAAGAAGAGCCGGAAAACCTGGATTACCCAGGTGATGCGATCATGCCTGATGGCCGCACATTCCGTGAAACGTTTGGCCCCCGTGGTGTGATCAAATCCTTTGCGGATGGCGAAATCGAAGACACCGGACCGCTGACCAAAAAGCGCATGGAAACTGTTGACGACGAAACTGTCGCCGCAGCAATCGATTTCATCAAACGCAAAGAAGCCGAAGAGACCCCTTGGTTTGTCTGGTGGTCCGGTACGCGCATGCACTTCCGCACGCACGTCAAAGACGAGTTGCGCGGCATTTCCGGTCAGGATGAATATTCTGACGGTATGCTCGAACATGACATGCACATCGGCCAGTTCCTTGATCTGCTCGACGAGCTGGGGATCGCGGACAATACGATCGTTCATTACTCTACCGACAACGGCCCACACATGAACACGTGGCCCGATGCTGGCATGACCCCTTTCTTTGGTGAAAAGAACACCAACTGGGAAGGTGGCTGGCGTGTGCCTTCGATGGTGCGTTGGCCCGGTCAGATTGATGCGGGTTCTGTCTCGAACGAGATCATGCACCACATGGACTGGTTGCCAACCTATCTGGCCGCAGCCGGGCGTCCCACAGTCAAAGAAGAGCTGTTGGACGGCATTACCGTTGCCGAAGTGGGCGGTGGTCGTGACTACCGTGTGCATCTGGATGGATACAACTTCCTGCCATTCCTGACCGGCGAAGCCGAAGAGGGTCCGCGTCGCGAGATTTTCTACTTCTCAGATGATGGCGACCTGACGGCATTGCGCTACAACGATTGGAAACTGATTTTTCTTGAGCAGAAAGCTTATGCGACGCTGCGGGCTTGGGTCGAACCATGGACCGAGCTGCGTGTTCCGCTCATCTTCAACCTGCGCCGCGATCCTTACGAGCGTAGCTATCGGACTTCGAACACCTACTACGATTGGCTGATTGACCGGGTATATTTGTTGGTGCCTGCACAGACTTATGTTGCGGGATTCCTCGAAACCTTCAAAGAATATCCCCCGCGTCAGAAAGCGGCGAGCTTTAGCCTTGAGCAAGTTATGAACAAGTTGTCAGAGCCGACGGGCAACCCGTAAGCTTTCGTTGCGAAAAATGAGGGCCGTGCCGTGAATGGTGCGGCCCTTTTTCTACATCGAAAAGGGGTTTCAAATGCGCGCACTCATTGCTGCTGCAGCCTTGTCGTTGCTATCTTGTGCCGCTTGGGCGGATCCGTCGCCCCCTGTTTGACCACTCGATGGTCCCCATTACGGCCACCCATTTCCCAAAGACCGAACAGGGAGTTTGTTATGTTTCGGACAGTTTGTTGTATCGCCGCTCTGTCGGCTGGGTTTGTTCCTGCTGTTCACGCGGATACTGTGCCCAAGCTGGTGCTTCAGATCACGGTTGATCAGTTGCGCGGCGATCTGGTGCACCGCTATCGGAACGGGCTGGGGGATGGTGGGTTCAACTATCTGTTGGAAAATGGCGCGTATTTTTCAGATGCCCATCACAGGCATGCCAACAATGAAACGATTGTGGGTCATACCACCCTGTCCACCGGCACAGATCCGGGCATCCACGGAATGGTTGCCAATCTTTGGTTTGATCGCGACAGCGGCACCCGGTTTTATAACGTCCAGGATCCTGATTTCCCCTTGGTCGGGGCGGCGGGTGTGAATGCTGACACCGAAATTGACCCGACGCAGCGCGCGGCCACAACAGACGGGCGGTCGCCGCGTAACATCCTGACCACGACGATCGGTGATGAAATCCGCATGCACTATGGCCCCGACGCCAAGGTGTTCGGTGTATCCGTCAAGGATCGCGGCGCGATATCCTTTGCGGGCCATGCTGGCCAAGCCTATTGGTTTTCCAAAGCTGAGGGGCGGTTTGTCACCAGCACCTTTTACCGCGACGACTATCCGGCATGGATGACCGCGTGGGACGAAAAGCAGTTGGTTGCGTCCTATGCTGACACCGACTGGACCCTGATGCTGCCCCGCGACACCTATTTGTTCGCGGATCGTGACGATCAGGCATGGGAAACTGATTTTCCCGGTTGGGGCCAGACGTTTCCGCACAATTGGGGGCCTGCCGATAGCAAATATTACACGACCCTCTTGACGCTCAGCCCCGCGGGGGACGAGATCACCGCCGATTTCGCCAAGACGCTGATCACCTCAGAGGGCGTGGGGCAGGACGATGTGCCTGATTTCATGAGCGTGAGTTTTTCGTCGACTGATTATGTGGGCCACCTGTTTGGCCCCTCCAGCCTCGAATCCGAAGACAACCTCAAGCGGCTTGATCGAACCTTGGAAGATTTCCTGAGCTTCGTTGATGCCGAAGTCGGGCTGGATAACACGTTGATCGTGTTGTCAGCAGATCATGGTGCCCCCGAAGCGCCCGGCTATCTCGCGACCGTGGGCGTTCAGGCGGATACCTTCAATTTTGAAGAGGTGGACGTGACCCCGGGTTTTGCCCGCCTCAAAGAGGCGTTTGGACTGTCTGAAGAGCTGATCGAGAGTTTCACGAACCCCTATGTCTACCTTAATCACGAGGCGATAGCGGCGGCCGGGTTGAATGCGCGCGACGTGGAAATGGCTGTTGCGCGCGAATTGCAAATGCTGCCGGGGATTGCATTGGCTGTCTCTAGTGCTGCGCTGCGCGATGGGGCGGTTCCGGACACCAAAATATCCCGCGCGGTCATGGCAAATTTCCACCCAGACCGGTCTGGCGACATTTATGTCGTGTTTGAGCCGCATTGGTTTGTGGCTGATTTTGATGGGCTTCATGTTGCCTCTGCGCATGGATCGCCCTGGACCTATGACAGCCATGTTCCGGTGATCTTTTCCGGTCCGGGGATCGATGCCGATGTCATCGTGCGCCGGGTCGAAACTGTTGATGTGGCCGCCACAATAGCCGCGTTGATGCACACCAAGATGCCAAGCGGGGCCGTCGGCCAACCCATGCTTGAGGTGTTCGATTAAAATGAGCTTGGGCTGGTTTTTGACCGGCCCAGTGTGCTGTAGACCGACCGACCGACCGGCGCAGGCGACGCACACGCAAATCTGCACGACCCATATGACTTGAGGAAAATGACCATGCGACTGAAAACAATGATCTCGGCCCTTGCCCTTGTGGCACTGACAGCCTGTGGTGCCACCGATTTTGCGGAAAATACGGAAACCGTTCAGCAGGTCTTGACCGTGCGTGCCATTGATCCGGACAACCGCAGCTTTGATGTGACCGGCAATGGCCGCAGGTTTAACCTGAAGGTTTCTGATGCTGTCGTGAACTTTGATCAGATCGAAGTGGGTGACGAACTGAACGTGGAATATACAGAATCCACCACTGTCGCCATGGCGCTGCCGGATGACACTGGCGAAACGATCACCTTCGAAGGGGGTGCGCTGGCCCCAGAAGGTGCCAAGCCGGGTGCCGCTGGTTTTGAATATGTATCCACCGTGGTGGAATTCATCAGTTATGATTTCAGCACCCATCAGGCGACACTGTTGACCAACGAAGGGAGCACCATAATCACAGCCGTGCCGCGCAACTTGCGCCGCTTTGCTGCGTCACGTGTGCCCGGTGATATGATTGAAATCGATATGACAACTGCCTTTGCCGTGGCGATCACACCCGCCAGCTAAGCGCTGTTGTTAACAAACATCAGAACGGCACCTCGGCGCAGCTTTGGTGCCGTTTTCGTTTGATCCGCTATTTGCGGGGCAGGGCAGGGGCCTGCCACGTTGGCCCACCTGGAATTGATCTGATGCGCGCCCTGACGCATTAGAACCACGTCTTGCGCTGGAGCGTCCCATTTCACAGACTGTCCTATTCAACGGCGAATACACAATTGCCGCCATCGTATCCGTCCTGTTCGTGGTTTGGCTGCTGTTGCGGCAGCGGCGCGCGGCGAGCCGTATGTTGGTCAACAGGCCGTTGATCAGCGCCACCGTCGAAGCTGTTTTGTTTCTGGCCACGGCTTATGCCGTGCAGACGCTATTAAGCTTACTGGCAAAGGTTCCGCTGCTGGTGGACTGGCAATCTGTTGTGATCGTTGCCAGCGGGTTCGTGATCTACTTTGGGTACTGGATCAGCGTTGCGCGCATCCTTGAGGGGTGGTTCATCAGGCAACGTGGCGCTGATGCGGACCAAAGGCTTAGCAACCTGACGCGCACGGCCTTTTACGGGCTCTTTGCGCTGATGGCGCTTGTGAACTTTCTGATTGCCGAAGGGTTCACGCCCTCTGAATTCTATGTCTGGACAGGGGCGACGGCGGCGGTTCTGGCCTTTATCATGCAGCAGACCCTTGGGGATTTGTTTTCCGGTCTGGCCCTCAGCCTTGAACGGCCGTTCAAGATTGGCGACTGGCTGCGCCTAAGCGACGGATCCGAAGGACAAGTGCAGGACATCAACTGGCGTGCGACCCATCTGCGTGGCTGGGACAGAACTACGTTGGTCATTCCCAACGGCGTTCTTGCGCGCGAAAGGTTCACCAACCTGCACGATGCGCGCCATGTGTTTGCCCCGTGGTACACCGTTCAGGTGTCGGGTGATGAAGCCCCGGAAGCAGTGATTGCCCTGCTGGAACAAGCCGCCAGCCGCTGTAAGACGATCCTGAGGCCCCCAAGCCCCGTGGTGCGTCTGATGGACGGCAACACAACCCCATACACCTATATGATCTGGGTCCATTTTGCGAATTATCCGGCCATGTTTGCAGGACGCGCCGAAGTCTACCGCGAGATTGATCGCAGCCTGCGAGAGGCCGGGTTGCAGATTGCCGCGGACATTCAGGAAGTGCGGTATCGCAAGTTGGATGGGGCAGGGGAGTGACGTTGGCCTATGCCCCTTGTTAGGCTTTGATTGTATCTGCACTGTGGACATTTTGCGTCGACAGGTTGAACGCATGTCACTATGCGCGGCACTACATGTCCAAGACGTGTTTCCGACGATAGTCGCATGAGGTTGAAATGAGTTTTTCGCAAACCAAAGATCGGTTGTTTTCCTTTTATGAAAGCATATCCGATTGGCTTGCACGGCGCCCGACCCCCGTTCGACGCGCGGTGTATTCCGTTTTTGGCGGGATCTTGTGGATTGTCTATTGGCTGCCCGGCAATCAGGTGCGTCCAACTCTTGCGGCGCTGGCCAAGCATATCGGCGCGTCCTCTCCGGCCAAGATTTACGGGCAATACGTGCGAAACTTCTTTCTTGGAATTGATCGGCTTGAACGCGTGCGGCACGGGTTTGGCGCTGAAATTGATGATATGCTCGTTATCCCTGAACAGGACAGGATCGATCAGCTTCTGGGTGAAAAGGGGCTTATTCTGGTGCTGCCCCATGTGCACGGCTCGTTCGCAATGGCGCGGGCGTTGTCACAGATTTATCCGGTCATGTCGCTGGTGCGCCTGACCCAAGACAAAAAGCGCGCGGATGCCCAATGGGATCTCTATCAGAACATCGGCTGCGACGTGCTGGATGTGCGCAATTCGGACGCGACCACCACGGCGCGCAAAATGTTGCGCGAACTAAAAAAGGGTACGATCGTCATTGGTGTCGTCGATCGCATTGGTACGCCACCCGCCGCGCCTGATGACGGCGCAGGCGAGTTGGTTCGCGCCCTTGCCTTTGGTCAGGACGTTGGCGCGATGACGTGGCCCGCCCGGTTTGGCAGCAAAGCAGGCGTGCCCATCCTGCCAGCAATGGTCGAACAGACAGATACGGAGCTGCGCCTGATCCTTGGCAAAACGGTCGTCCCGACCACGGATCTGGGGGCCACGACCCAACACTGGATGAGTGAGCTGGAACTTTTGTTTCGCACCTATCCACAGGAATGGGCGTTTTGGCTTGATAAGCACTGGTCACGGGTGCTGCGCAAAAGCCCACCAAACTAATAAGCCGATATGGCGGCCGCGTTTCGCTGAACCTGCGCCCGGATCGGGCGGTACCAGGTGGTATCGTTTGTGTGCCAAAAGAAAACCGCCTGCATCGAACGATACAGGCGGTTATCAGACCTACAGAGCGCCCCCTCAGGGCCGCCCCAGCTTTGCGTTAGCCAATGGTGGGCGTGGCCTGTGCGTCCAGCGCTGCCTTGGCGGCGGCCGCGTTGACGGCACCGCCATCGCCTGTGTCCACGATCACCCGTGGCGATGCCATCTGGATATTGTTTTCGCGGAATGCGTTCTGGATCGCGTTCAGCGCCTTGCGACGGATCAGGAACTGTTTGCCGGGTTCTGAAGTGAACTTGACGCCGATCTTGTAGTTGGCACCCACGAGCGCCACGGCACCCTGGCTTTTCAGTGGTGCCAGAAACTGCCCTTCAAGCTCTGGATCGTCCATCAGCTGTGCGCCGACCTTTTTGACCAGTTTGCGTACCTTTTCGAGATCCACGTCGGGGGCCACTTCGAACGAAAGTTTGACAGTCACCCAGTCACGGCTGTGGTTCTGGATCGTACCCATTGCGCTGAACGGTATGGTAAACACCGGTCCAAGGTGGTGACGCAAACGAACAGAGCGCAGCATGATGCTTTCGACGACACCCTTGCCTTGCGCGGTTTCGATATACTCGCCTTTGCGGAATGCATCTTCGACCAGATACAGCACGCCGGAAATGATATCCTCGACCACCTTTTGCGCGCCAAACCCAACGGCAAGGCCCAGAACACCGGCACCCGCCAGCAAGGGCGCGATTTCAACACCCAAGGACGATAGCGCCAACAGCACGGTGAACGTCCCGATAAAGCCTGCAACGACGGCGCGCAGAACGGGCAGAACAGTTTCGATGCGGCTGCCGCCAGCACCCCCTTCGCCATCGGGAATACCGCCATCTTCGTCTGCGGCGGCGCTGCTATCGTTCAGCAGTGCGCTTGCAGTGCGCCAAGCGGATACACCAATGACCGTCACAATCGCGGCGCTGACCAGTCCGGGCAGGATGCGGCTGGGCCCGGTCAGATCGGTTGCAAAGGGATCAATGTTCCATGCGTACATGATAAACAGCGCGATCCCGACCATGAACGCACCTTCGAGCAGTGAAAACACACCAAGGATGCGCCCACGCAAATGCGAGTTGGAGCGGCTGACCATGTATTGCGACCAGACCCGCAGCCCGGCCACACAGAACGGGGCCAGTACCAACGCGCCAAACGAGCGTTTCAGTGCATTTGCACCCTCACCGAGTGTGCCTGTCAGGTACCCTTGGGCTTCGGCCCAGATTTGCAGCGCCAAAAGAAAAATATAAATGGCCGGCCAAAACCGTTGCAGAAACAGCAAAATGGCCCCTGGGTTTTCCTTGTCCGACGCAAAGCCGAGGACAATCAGTTTGCCGACAGGTTTGCGGATCGAGAGAAAGAATGCACAGATGGACAAAGCCACAACCAGACGAATGGAAATGGCCAACAGCGCACCAGACACCCCGGCATCGACAACAGAGACGATAAATTCACGTGTCATCCCCAAGACAAGCATGACCGTCAGCATGATCATCAAATTGCGCATGATATAGCTGGCTTCGCTGTCGGACAGGCCGGTTGGTCGGCGGGCCGAATCCCGCGATGCCGCCAGAAATTCGATAATCAGATACCAGAGCCGTATGGCCGTCACATTCAGCAGCGAGACGGTGGCAAGGTCCGCGACCTCGCCGTCCGTGGGCAGCGCAATGCGTATCGCAATGCTGCTGACGATGTAAAATATTACAAGCCCGATCAGATGTTTCAGACCCCAACGCAGGCCAAGCCCGACATCGCCAGTTTCGGCGGGGGCAGGGCCCTTGAGGAACAAACCCCTGAGCACGCGTTCCACGAGGTATGCGCCGACAAAGATTGCGGCACAAATGGCCAGAACCACAACGGGGTTCATTTCGACCGTAGCGAACCAATTTGAAACTTGTGCCGGCAGGTCGGCGCTGGCGATGGCACTGTTTTCCAGCAACTCTTCGAACGATGGGGGCTGTACATCGGATGCGCTGGCCACAACCGCGTCTGCGGGCAGCTGACTGGTTATCTGGTCAAGCGTTGCTTGGGCACCTTCGCCTGAAACGATGATTTCTATTCTTGCTTCTTCCATGTCTGGCACCCTCGCCTATCGTTACTCTTAAAACCTTTGGCCCACGCTTATGTACAAAAGGTCTTCACCTCTGTCATTTATGGCAACGTCGATCGCATAGTCCAAAGGAAAACTCTTGGACAACCTGAATCTAAGCCCGACACCGGCTGCGGCCTTGAAGTCTTGGCTGATTGCATCGCTGAACGTTTCCCCGACCGATCCCGCGCCCGCAAAAACCACATACCCGATGCGATTTGTCAGCCTGTCGCGGAATTCGGCCTGGACCGAAAACAGGGCGCTGTCGACAAATTCAGTCGAGATATAGCCGCGGAAATTGTCCGTCAGCCCCAGCGCACAGGCATCGAAAAACGGTGCCTCATCGCTGGCGGCACATGCGATGGCGTGCGTCGCGATCACACTGTCGCCAAAGACCGGGAAATAATTGCTCGCCGCGAGAACCAGCTTTGCATAGTCGTCTCGCGCCGTCCCAAGGAAAAACCCACGCGATACTGTTCCACTCAGCAATGCGCCGGAAGTCGGGTACATGCTGTCGTCGCGCGTGTCATATTCGCCATACGCACTGAGCCTGAGAATTTCCAATTGCGCATCTTTGAGGAAACCGCCGGGCAATGTCGGCAGGCGGGTCGGCACCAGACTGTATTTCCCATAGCCTAGGGATCCGCCGACCGAAAACGAGTCTGCAACTTTGCGGGAGAGGTCAATTTTGCCGCCTCTTAACGTTTGGCGCACAGAAAATGGCACGCCTGCGGCGTAGATGTCATATTTCAAGTCTGCCTCGGCCAGGACAAAGCTGAAATTCCACGTGTCGTCGTCCCATGCCAGATTGACACCAAGGCCATAGGCGTTGCTTCCGTTGGATGACTTGAACCCACCAAAGGTCAGGGACGACGCCTCTGACTGGCTATCGTTTTGAAACAGGTACGATCCGCCAAGCGCCAGTCCTGTCCCAAGCGAGGGACTTTCGAATGGAATGGGTGCAACGACGATTGAACCCTGCTTGAACCCAATTTTGCTTTTCTCATCTTGGGTGGCGACAGTGGTAGGGTCGTCAAACGGCTTGCTTTGCGCGAGCCCCGCAATCGGCAGAACCGAAATGAGGCCGGACACCAGACACATACGCACCAATCGGCGGGCGAGGGGGGATGACAGATGGCTGCTCAGGACTTGCATGGTGACTCGGTAAAGTTGCGTTCCGTGATACTCAACCACGTTGAGCGGCCATCGTGAAGAAGAATGGCCTTGGTCCGAGGCGTAAGGCACATCACTAGCGTTAACGGTGCAACGCCGCGGGCACCGTGCATACGTTTGGAACCCATCTGGAGTTGCGCAAAATCGGCTCTCTTCAAGCGGCGCGAGGGGGCAGGGGGCACCTTTGGAGCGTTGGACTGTTTTTTAACACTCCACATAAGGGGTGCCTTTACGGTCGCTTGCACATGGCCAGCCCACGCGACAATGACCGGCGAAATCTTACGCGTACATGATCAAAAAGGTCTCATTTTTGGCGTTGGGCTTGCGATGAGATAGCATTTACAGCTTCGAATTGAGACAGAAAAATCCGACCCGTCAGCTCTTCTAAAAAGTGCTGTTCCTTAAGCTTGTCCATGACGGGACCTTTGACTTCGGACAGGTGCAAAAGCACATTCATTTCCCGAAGCCTGTTATTGATGGCCTCAAGTGACTCAAGCGCGCTGAGGTCAATTTCGTTGATGGCCGAACATTGCAAGATAACATGTTGGATTTTCTTGTCCTGCGCGACCCGATTTTGAATTTTGTCTTCTAGGTATCGCGCATTGGCAAAATACAGGCTTTCATCCACGCGCAGCGTTACGATCGTTGGATCGGTGATGACATTATGACGCAAAATATTGCGATAGTGCTCTGTGCCCGGAACTTGACCAACTTCGGCAATGTGGGGCTTGGATGTCTTATAAAGATGCAACAGGATCGACAGCCCGACGCCAGTAGAAACGCCAACTTCGACGCCCCATGCAAGGGTCATGAGTATTGTTGCCAGCACTGCCGCGAAGTCCGCTTTTGAGTAGTTCCAGCTTCGTTTCAGGATAGAGAAATCCACGAGACTAAGGACCGCTACGATGATTGTCGCTGCCAGTGTGGCCTTGGGTAGGAAATAGATCAGCGGTGTCAGGGTCAATGCGGCGATGGCCAACCCGATCGCGGTAAACGCTCCGGCGGCAGGGGTTTCGGCACCGGCATCAAAGTTGACAACGGATCGCGAAAACCCACCCGTAACCGGAAATCCGCCCGTCAGTGAGGCACCAATATTTGCAGCACCAAGGCCAATCAACTCTTGGTCAGGGTCGATGCGCTGGCGTTTTTTGGCGGCAAGGGTTTGGGCAACTGAAATCGATTCAACAAAGCCAATGATTGAAATCAGGAACGCAGGAAGCAGAAGCTGCCCAAGCAGGTCAGGCGAGAACGAAGGGAGGGTGAGAGGCGGCAGGCTTTGCGGTACTTCGCCGACGATCCTGACGCCTTGGTCCCCCAGGCCAAAGGCCCAAACTACGGCGGTTGTGGCGACAACGACAGCCACAGGGCCGGTTTTCACAAGTACTCCAGCCAGCCCATCCGATACCCCAAACCGCTTCAGAAACGGTTTCAGCCCCTTACGCACCCAAAACAGGAACCCTGTCGCGAGTATGCCGATGATTGCGGTGATCCAGTTTGTCTCGCTTGCGTGCTCCGCAAGTGAAAGGATCAGTTCCAGCAAGTTGTGGCCGTCGGCTTCGATCCCGAGAACGTGTTTGAGTTGGCTGGCTGCAATGATAATGCCCGACGCCGTGATAAAGCCCGCGATGACTGGATGCGATAGGAAATTCGCAAGGAAACCAAGGCGAAATAGCCCCATCGCGAGCAACATCACGCCAGACAACCCGGCCAATGAAAGCGCCGCAACCGCATAGCCCATCGTACCCTGTTCGACGATATTGCTCAGCGCGGCTGCGGTCATCAACGACACCACCGCAACAGGGCCAACCGCTAAGGCGCGGCTTGTGCCAAAGACAGCATAAAGCATGATCGGCACGATTGACGCGTATAGCCCTGCTTCGGGTGGCAACCCCGCCAACAAAGCATAGGCCAGCGATTGCGGGATCAACATGATTGTCACGATCAACGCGGCAATGAGGTCGTTTGACAAGGTAGACCGGCTATAGGTTCGGCCCCATTCCAGCATAGGCACAAAGCGCGTCAGATCAGATTTCATGGTGTTCTCTAGATATTTGAGTGGCCCTCGCACCGTGTGCGAGGGTTTTGATCGTAATTTATTTGGCGGTCACTTTTTCTGGCTTTGCCATCCATTCCCGACCCTTCAGCATGCCTTGCCAATAGACCGGGGGCAGTATTTTCTCTTTCAGGAACCAGGCCAGGCGAGAGGGTTTGGTGCCATCAATCACAGCTTTCGGGAAGCTGGGCAGCATCGTCCCGCCATAGCCAAACTCCGCCAGAACGATTTTGCCACGCTCAACTGTCAGTGGGCATGACCCGTAGCCGTTGTATTGCGCCACTGGCGATCCGCCCCGCATGTCAGCCACGATGTTCTCGGCGACAATTGGGGCCTGAATGCGTGCGGCGGCCATTGTTTTGGCGTTGGGCGCGTTCATCACATCGCCCAAGGACCAGACATTGTCGTAGGTCTTGTGGCGCAAGGTGGCTTGGTCCACATCGACCCAACCTGCCGCGTCTGCAAGCGGCGACACGCGGATGAAATCCGGCGCTGTTTGCGGCGGACAGACATGCATCATGTCAAATTCCATCTCGATCCGTTCAACCGGCATGTCGGGCTTGGCCACATCGAACCATGCTTTTTTGGCAGGGCCATCCACAGCAACCAGATTGTGGAAGAAGTTGAGGGTAACGTCATATTTCTTGACGTAGTCCATCAGGGCAGGGACGTAGTCCTTGACGCCAAAGAGCACACCGCCGGCATTGTTGAACTGAATGTCGATGTTCTTGAGCACTCCGCGCCGGAGCCATGCGTCGCCTGACAGATACATCGCCTTTTGCGGCGCACCTGCGCATTTGATCGGCATTGGCGGCTGGGTAAAGATCGCGCGACCCTGTTTCAGACCCTGAACAAGCTTCCATGTATAGGGCGCAAGGTCATAGCGGTAATTTGACGTCACGCCGTTCTGGCCAAGGGTGTCCACCAAGCCGTCGATTTTGTTCCAATCCAGCTTGATGCCGGGGCACACGATCAGGCGTTTGTATTTCACGACGCGGCATCCATCGAGGATGATGGCGTTGTTGTCCGGTTCGAATGCCGCAACACCTGATTTGATCCAAGTCACGCCTTTGGGAATAAGAGAGCCCATCGTGCGCGACGTCTGCTCGGCCTCAAAAATGCCGCCACCGACCATCGTCCACCCGGGCTGATAATAGTGGATGTCGGCGGGATCGATGATTGCAATTTCCAGACCGGGCTGGCGGGATTTCAGGCTGGCGGCCGCGGCAATGCCGCCTGCACCAGCCCCGACGATAACCACCTCATAGCTTGCGTCACCCGTATCCGTTGGTGTTTTGCCCCCGTTGACGATCCTGCGAACGACGCCAGCCATATCGTAGCCTGCGGCTTTGGTCACAGCGAGGATGTCTGCAAGGCTTCGTTGGTCAGCTTGTGACAGAGACCACAAAGTGGCCGACCGGGTTCCGGTTCGGCAATAGGCCAACACAGGGCCGGGCAATTCGGTTTGTATTTTATCGAATGTCACAGCATCTTCATCGCTGACCTTACCCGCTACGATTGGCAAATAGGCCGCCTCAAGACCCACTTTCTTGGCGGCCGTCGCGATTTCCTCAAAGGTCGGCTGATCCGCGCCTTCGCCATCGGGGCGGTTACAGATGATGGCGCGAAAACCCGCATCTTTGATGGCTTGCATATCGGTTTGCATGATCTGTTCGCTTACAGACAACTCATCGGTCAGTGGCTTGATGTTCATGACGTGGTTCCTGATCAGATGGCGTTGATTGGCACTTTGAGCACGGGGTTGCCGTCTTGGTCGGTGGGAATGTCACCGGCACGCATGTTGACCTGCAAAGACGGGATTATCAGTCTCGGCATAGCAAGTTGCGCGTCTCTCTCTGTGCGGAACTTGATGAAGTCCTCGCGGGTTTTGTCACCGCCAACGTGAATGTTGTTGGCCTTTTGTTCAGCCACCGTGGTTTCCCATTTGATCGCACGACCATTGGGGCCGTAGTCGTGGCACATGAACAGTCGTGTTTCATCGGGCAAGGACAGGACTTTCATGATGCTGTCATAGAGTTCGCTGGCGCTGCCACCGGGAAAATCACAACGGGCGGATCCACCGTCGGGCATGAACAATGTGTCACCAGCAAAGGCCGCATCGCCAATAACATGCACCATGCAGGCCGGTGTATGACCGGGTGTGTACATCGCAAAGGCTTGCATCGTGCCGATCATGTAGGTGTCGCCGTCTTTGAACAGCGCGTCGAACTGCGATCCATCGCGCTGGAATTCGGTCCCTTCGTTGAACACTTTGCCAAAGGTTTCCTGCACGACCATGATCTTTTCGCCGACGCCGATCTTGCCGCCCAGCTTTTGCTGGATGTAGGGCGCAGCGCTCAGGTGATCTGCGTGCACGTGGGTTTCAATGATCCAGTCTAGCGTCAAACCACGGTTTTGGATTTCTGCAATCAGGGCATCCGCCGCGTCATAGGTGATCCGACCAGCGGCATAGTCGATGTCCATCACGCTATCGATGATGGCACAGTGATCGCTGTTCGGGTCTTTGACGATATAGGTGATGGTGTTGGTGGCCTCGTCAAAATGGGCGGAAATCTCTGGTTTGACGGACATATCGACGGGATAGGTCATGTGTTTTCCTCTGATTGATTAAACTTGGGCAGGGGCCCGGTATGGGGGTGTTGCTTGCCGCGCTTTGGCATCGGCGGAGACGACCGTCGCTGTGCGGGGCTGGAACATCGCCAAGCCGCTGACAAACGGAACCGTCAGCAGGGCAATGCCCAAGACAAGGTAAAAAGCGCCGTCAATTGTGCCAAGATTCGAAATCATATCGCTGCCTCCTGTAAAAGCTATATTCAGTATAGCACTTATGGCGGCAAACTTTGGTGACTTTGTCACCAAGGCAGAAAGTCAGTTATGAAGTATGGTCAGCACGTTGTTCAATCGGCATGCGATCAAGCGGGCCTACGCATCCAAGAGCTGGTTTTATCCATCCACTCTTGTGCATCCATCATCGCGTAAATGTTTGCGGCCTCGGCATTTCCAAAGGCGCGATCCGTTCCATCAGTTGGCCACGGTTTGACGCAATATGTGCGATGGTAAGATCGTCAAGCACGGCCATGAACGCCGCGGTGGCCTCCTGCAGTTTTTTGGACAAGATGCAGATGCCCATCAGCGGGCATGTGTTTTTCTCGGGGTTGAAACACTCAACGACGTCAAGCGGCCCCTCCGTGATACGCACCACGTCTCCGACGATAATGTCTTCGGGTGGTCGGGCAAGACGAAAGCCACCACCGCGCCCGCGAACGGTCTCAAGATAACCGGCCCGGCCCAATTCATGCACGATCTTCATGATGTGTGGACGTGAGAGGTTATGGATTTTGGCCACGTCATCAACGCGGACAAGGTCAGGTGATTTGAGCGCTGCAAGCTGTAACGAGCGCAGTGCGTAGTTGGTGTAATTGGTGAGTTTCATTGTGCTTCCTGTTGCCGCACTCAAAAGAGATATTCAAAATATTTCTTTTGTAAATAGCGTGACCTATCTGCTCTCCATAAATCATTATTTCAAATATGGGATAAATCTATGAGCCATTGAATTGGCGATACAGTCCCTGACTTTGCAGCAGATACAACAACAGGCCCCATCCGGTTTCACGACTGGATCGGCAATGACCGGGCGTTCACCCGACGCTATATTGAGGGTGAGAACCCGACGATCAGTTGACGCAGGCCAACGGCAGCACCCACTAGAATACAGGCCAACGTAAGGGGCGCGCTGAACGCCAAGACGGAAAAAGCGGACAGACCCTGACCAATACTGCATCCGACGGCAACCACCGCGCCAATGCCCATAAGCGCCGCGCCCAAAATCTGTCTGCGCAATTCGCGCGGGTCATCGCAGGCCTCCCAGCGGAAGTGTCCTTTGATACGGCTGCCCAAAAACGCCCCAAGGATCACACCGATAACCGATCCTGTGCCAAAACTGATCGAATTGCCCGATGATGTCATAGCGTACAGCATCGTCTCGCCAATCGGGGCCGAGAACGTATGGGTTACGACATTTGTTGCATCAAAGCCGTTGTTGGCGACCCATTGCGTGCCGGCCCATCCTGTTACTGTCGCCACCCCCGCAACCGCGCCCCATAAAACGTAGCTTGGCTCACGCCGCAAGGTGCGGCTCAGAAGGGTGAGGCATACGATACCAAGGCCGATGGCCATGCCTGCAAGCTCGACACTGGTTCCCAGCGCCTGCGCCAGACTATAGGCGAACGTGGTGACCTGTTGCTCTTCTTCGGTGCTGCCAAAGAGCGAGAGCCGTAGGTTGGAAAGTGGGCCACCCAAAGTCATGTAGGCAAAGATGCCCATGACCAGAACGATCATCAGGGATCGCAGATCACCACCACCAACGCGGGCCAAAGCGCCGTAGCCGCAATTGCCCGCCAAGGCCATGCCGTAGCCAAAGGCCAAGCCGCCAAAGATATTGGCAAGCGGATTCCAACTGCGGCTGAGATAAAGGGTTTGCTGCAAATCGAGCAAGCCCGCAAAAGACAGCCCAAAGGTGCCGATCACCGACACCCCTATGGCAATGCCCCACATGCGCAGGCGCAACGTATTTTCGCCGTAATAGAGGTCTTCGATCGCGCCGAGCGTGCAAAACCGCCCTATGCGCGCAGCCAGGCCCAACAATATACCGCCGAACATCCCGACCAAAGCGACCAGACCAGCGTCGGATATAACGTTATCCATCATAGGGGGCCGCTATGGGGGTGTGATGGTTCAGGCCAGTTTTATCAGTCTTCTCTACAAAACAGATCATACACCACTTCCATGATCTGCTTTGGGCGATCGTCCGCCAAGCTGTAGTAAATTGTTTTGCCGTCACGCCGCGGCACGACCAGCCCTTCGAGGCGCAGACGGGAAAGCTGCTGGGATACGGCGGCTTGACGCGCGGACAGCAGCTCTTCCAATTCTGTGACCGATTTCTCTCCGGACGCAAGATGACACAGGATCATCAGGCGGCCTTCGTGGCTGATCGCTTTGAGGAAGTTGGCGGCTTGCATGGCGTTCGCGGCCATTTTGTCCTTGTCCTCGGTACACATGTTAACGTCGAATACTGGAAGGCTCATTGGTTTATCTCTGTTTTGGTTAGAAACGTGTGCACCGATACTGTTGTGAGCGTTCATATAGGCACCTCACCCTGAAGCTGCAATGTTAGCTTGCGCCAACATCTTGCCAAGCAATCCCCAGAAAAAATCTTCGCCGGGATATCCTTCGATCCGGGCCGATTCGTGGCCATTGACCACCAAGACGAACGTGGGGGTGAACGTGAGTGCGCGCGCAAAGGTGATGCCGTCGGGCCGGCCTCCATGGATATCCATCCGTATCAAAGGTGCCGCAGCCCCTTCTGCTGTTTTGGGATAGGTATCTGCAATCTCTTCATTCCAGCGCGCACACCACATGCAGCCTTTTTCCTCGACCATAACCAACATCGTCTCGGCCATGGCGGCGCAGGACGAAAACACCAGTAGGATAAGACTGAAAATATAGCGGCGCAGAAACATCTGAGTTTGACCTTTGGATATCAGATAACGTAATATGAATATGTGAATTACACAAGAGGACGCAGCAGCCATGATGGATATCACCTTTGTTGGTGCTGCTTTTGCGGGCTTGTTGTCGTTTCTGTCGCCCTGCATTTTGCCCATCGTGCCCTTTTATCTGAGCTATCTTGCCGGTGTGGGGATGAACCAGATTTCAGCGGATGCTGACATTGACAACAAAACCCGCATGCGCGCTGTTCTGGCGGCCTGTTTTTTCGCGGCGGGGGTCATTACGATCTTTATGGGTCTGGGGGCCGCCGCAACCACGTTTGGTCAGGTTGTCCGTGAATATTTTGATATTTTGCGCTGGATTGCGGCGGCGATCATCATCGCGATGGGGCTGCATTTCCTTGGTGTGATCAGGATCGGGATTCTGTATCGCCAACTGCGCGCCGACGCGGGCGGTACATCAAATGTCAGTCTTGCGGGTGCCTATGTGATTGGGCTTGCCTTTGCTTTTGGCTGGACGCCCTGTGTCGGCCCTGTGCTGGCGGCCATCCTGTTCACAGCTGCAGGATCAGATACGGCGTTCAACGGTGCAATGCTGTTGTTTGTTTATGGCCTTGGCATGACGGCCCCGTTCATTCTGGCAGCGCTGTTCATCGGACCTTTCATGCGATGGATGTCTGGTTTTCGCCAACATCTGGGCCTGATCGAAAAGATCATGGGCGGCTTGTTGATCGTGTTTGGCGTTTTGATCGCCACCAATTCAATGAATTACATCGCCCAATGGATGCTTGAGATTGGGCCAGACATTGGTGTCTTGCGTTAATCTGGGAGGAAAACACATGAAACGATTGTTGATTGCATGGGGTGTGATGATTGCACTCACGGCGGGTGCCTATGCCAGCGAAGTCGGTGACGATGGTCTGCACAAGGCACCGTGGATGCGCGACACATTCAAAGACCTGTCCGAGGATCTGGAAGAGGCGAATGCTGAAGGCAAACGCCTGATGGTTATCATTGAACAGCGCGGCTGCATCTATTGTAAAAAGATGCACGAAGACGTGTTCCCCCTCGAGAACATTGCCACTTTCATCGACGAGAATTTCTTTGTCGTGCAGATCAACATGTTTGGCGATGTCGAGGTGACAGACTTTGATGGCACGGCGCTGCCCGAAAAAACCATGGTCAAAAAATGGGGCGCGTTGTTTACGCCCACGATTCTGTTTTTCCCCGAAGACGTGCCAGACACCCAAAGCGCATCACAAGCGGCGGTGGCAACGATGCCCGGTGCTTTTGGTCAGTATACGACCTTCAACATGCTCAACTGGATCGCGGAAAAGGGATACGAAGGGGACGAAAGTTTCCAGCAATATCATGCGCGTAAATTTGCTGAGCAATCCAACTGAGCCCTGAGAGCGCTGGTGCTGGCAATCAAATAGTAAAATTCAACTAGGTGAATTTGTTGTTGCATCATCACGTTTCTGTGCGCTACGGTATACATAAGTCAGTGTTTGGGAGGACGCATGAAAAATTCCACTATTGCCGTTGCGGCCATGATTATAGCTGCGACAGGGTTGCACGCTGAAGAGGTTCTGCCGACGAATGTTGCATTCAGTGATGGGGCTGTTGAGCAGTCCTTGAGTGGCATGCCCGGCGATGCGGCCAACGGGCGCATCATTGTAGGCGACAAGGGGCAGGGCAACTGTGTTGCATGTCATCAGGTCACAGACTTGGCGGATGTGCCATTTCAAGGCGAGATCGGCCCAATGCTGGACGGTGCTGGCGAACGCTGGACCGAGGCAGAGCTGCGCGGGATCGTGGCGAATGCCAAGGTCATGTTCGAGGAAAGCATGATGCCGTCTTTTTACAAGACCGAAGGCTTCATCCGTCCGGGTAACGCATACACCGGAAAAGCGGCCGACGACACGTTCGGTCCGCTCCTGAGCGCTCAGCAAATTGAAGATGTCGTGGCGTACCTCGTCACACTCAAGGAATAATCGATCCCCATTCGGGATGTGAAGGAGATAGGTTCATGGAACTAACCAGACGTAGTGCAATTATTTTGGGTGCGGGCGCGTTGTTTGCTGCTGGCCTGCCAAAGCAAGGCTCTGCTGCGACAAGTGAAGAGCTGATCTCAGCTTTTACAGGCGGCGCAGAGATCGGCGCGGGCGACATCGAGCTGACCGCACCGGAAATCGCAGAGAACGGCAACACTGTGCCAATTGCTGTGTCTTCCGGCTCAGCCGCTGAAATCCTTGTTCTTGCAATGGGCAACCCGACGCCGAATGTCGCGACGTTCAAGTTTGGCAAATTGGCCGGATCACGCGCTGCATCGACGCGCATTCGCCTTGCAGGCACACAGGACGTTGTCGCCATCGCAAAGCTGGATGACGGATCGTTCGTCCAGGCGTCAAGCACGGTAAAAGTAACAATTGGCGGCTGCGGCGGCTAAAAGCGATAGGAGATACAATTATGGCTTCTGATGTAAAACCCCGCGTCAAAGTTCCCAAGCAGGCAGCTGCTGGCGAAGTGATCACGATCAAGACTCTGATCAGCCACAAGATGGAATCAGGTCAACGTAAGGACAAGGAAGGCAATGCCATTCCGCGTTCGATCATCAATCGTTTTACCTGCGATTTTAATGGCGAAAACGTCATCGAAGTGACGCTTGAGCCTGCAATTTCAACCAACCCATATTTCGAGTTCGAAGCGATCGTTCCCGAAGCCGGAGAATTCACGTTCACATGGTACGACGATGATGGGTCCGTCTATGACACGTCAAAGAAAATCACGATCGGCTGAAATGAAAGTCTTGGGAGGGACACAATGAAAAAATTGACAGGCGCCATTCTAGCGACACTGCTTACATCGACAGTCGTCTCAGCGGATCCCGTTGATGACAATCTCGTCCTGAACGAAGAAACGCCGATCGTCACGCGGACCGCAGCACCTGCGCATGTTGCGGATGCTCTGGACGAAGTTCTGTCCGGTTGGTTGTTCCGCGGAACAGAAACCCGTGCAATGCAGGCGGATGATTTCGACAACCCCGGCATGATCTTTGTAGAGCAGGCCATGGAAAACTGGGAAACTGCCGAAGGAACAGAGGGCAAGTCTTGTTCCTCGTGCCACAATGACATCGACAGCATGGCGGGCGTAAAACCAACCTACCCAAAGTGGGATGAAAAGGCCGGAGAGGTTCAAACACTGCAAATGCAGATGAATGAATGTCGAACCGAACGCATGGGTGCCGAAGCTTGGGGCTATGACAAAACTCCAGCCATCAACATGGAAGCCGCGCTGTCATCTGTGTCGCGCGGGATGCCAATCAATGTTGCCATCGATGGTCCGGCCCAATCGGCGTGGGAACTTGGAAAAGAGATGTATTACACGCGGACAGGTCAGCTTGAACTGTCGTGTGCCAATTGCCACGAAGAAAGCTATGGCATGATGATCCGTGCAGATCACTTGAGCCAAGGCCAGATAAACGGGTTCCCTGTCTATCGCTTGAAGAACACCAAGCTGAACGGGTCGCATTCTCGGTTCAAAGGGTGCATTCGTGATACGCGCGCTGAAACCTACAATCCAGGTAGCCCTGAATTCATCGCGCTTGAGCTTTATGTCGCGTCTCGCGGCAATGGATTGAGCGTCGAAGGTCCCTCTATCCGTAACTGAATTTGAAACGGCCCCTCCCTGATACGGGCGGGGCCGTTTTTTTACCTACTAATTCATAAATGCGCATACTTGCGCATGATCTGGAGCCTCTGATGATTTCTCGCCGCGATTTTCTGCAAACCAGCATGGCAGCTGCCGCGCTTTATGGGGGTTCCGGGTTTGGCAACTGGGCCAAACTCGCAGCGCAACAGGCTTTGACGCAAGATCAACTGCTGGAATTTGATACGTTTGGAAATGTCTCTCTGATCCACGTCACAGACATCCATGCACAGCTCAAACCAATCTATTTTCGCGAGCCGTCAGTGAACATCGGGGTGGGGAACAACAAAGGTGCCGTGCCGCACGTGACCGGTGCTGATTTCCGCAAGCTGTACGGGATCGACGACGGCAACCCCTCTGCCTATGCGCTGACCCATGATGATTTCAGCGCTTTGGCCAAAGGCTATGGCAAGGTCGGCGGCCTTGACCGCGTGGCAACGGTGATCAACTCGATCCGGGCGGCGCGCCCCGATGCGTTGCTGCTGGATGGCGGCGACACATGGCACGGCAGCTATACCTGCTATCACACGCAAGGGCAGGACATGGTCAATGTCATGAACGCGCTCAAACCTGACGCGATGACATTCCATTGGGAATTCACCCTCGGGTCTGATCGCGTCGCAGAGCTTGTCGAAGGGCTGCCTTTTGCCGCTCTTGGTCAGAACATTTTTGATGCGGAATGGGATGAACCTGCGGAACTGTTCCCGCCGTACCAGTTCTTTGAGCGCGGCGGCGTCAAGATTGCTGTCATCGGACAAGCCTTTCCTTATATGCCCATCGCCAATCCGGGCTGGATGTTCCCGGAATACTCGTTTGGCATTCGGGATGAGCGGATGCAGGAGATGGTCGATGAAGTCCGCGCCGAAGGGGCGGAGTTGGTTGTCTGCCTAAGCCACAATGGCTTTGACGTCGACAAACAGATGGCAGGCAAGGTGACGGGGATTGATGTGATCCTGTCCGGGCATACCCATGATGCGCTGCCAGAGCCTGTTTTGATAGGCGATACGATCATCGTGGCGTCCGGCTCTAACGGCAAGTTTGTCAGCCGCGTTGATCTTGATGTGCGCGACGGGCGCATGATGGGCTTCCGGCACAAGCTGATCCCGATCTTTTCGGACGTTATTGCGCCCGATCCTCAGGTCAGCGCGCTGATTGATGAGCAACGCGCACCCTATATCGACACCCTGCAAGAAGTGATTGGGCGCACTGCTGATGATCAAACGCTGTATCGGCGCGGTAATTTTAACGGCACATGGGATGACCTGATTTGTGACGCGCTGATTTCCGAGCGCGAGGCCGACATCGCACTGTCACCCGGTGTGCGCTGGGGGCCGTCGATCCTGCCTGGGCAGGACATCACCCGCGAAGATATCTGGAATGTCACCTCGATGAGTTATGGAGAGGCTTACCGCACGGAAATGACCGGAGAGTTCCTGCATGTGGTGCTGGAAGACGTGGCCGACAACCTGTTCAATCCCGACCCCTATTACCAACAGGGCGGTGACATGGTGCGTGTCGGTGGCCTTGGCTATCGTATCGACGTGACCAAGCCACAGGGTGACCGCATCACCGAGATGACATTGCTCAGGACGGGCGAGGCGATTGATCCGGCCAAGATCTATCAGGTTGCGGGATGGGCGTCCGTCAATGAGGGCACCGAAGGGCCCGCGATCTGGGATGTTGTTGAGGCCCATATCGCCAAACTGGGAACAATCTCCCTTGATCCGAACAACAGCGTGAAAGTGGTTGGCACCTAAGCGGACCCTTGAGAGGAGACATTTACATGTCAGATAATGAAATTGGAAATGGCCCTTCACGTCGTGCGTTTCTGCGCGGTGCGGCGGCGGCAGGGGCCGGAGCGCTGACAGCAACGGGCGCGCAGGCAGCGACACCCGATCCCCTGGTCACCGAAGTGCAACCTTGGGCGCAATCCTTTGGCGACGGTGTCGACGAAACGCCGTACGGTTTGCCGATTCGGTTCGAATCCGATGTCGTGCGCCGCAATGTCGAGTGGCTGACGGCCGATACCGTTAGCTCCATCAACTTTACGCCGATCCACGCGCTGGATGGTACGATCACGCCGCAAGGTTGCGCGTTCGAGCGTCACCACTCAGGTGCGATTGAACTGCGCAAAGAAGACTACCGGCTGATGATCAATGGTCTGGTGGATACGCCGCTGGTGTTCTCCTACGCCGATCTCGAACGTTTCCCGCGTGAAAACCACGTCTATTTTTGCGAATGCGCGGCCAATACCGGCATGGAGTGGGCAGGCGCGCAGTTGAACGGCGCGCAGTTCACCCACGGCATGATCCACAACATGGAATATACAGGTGTGCCTCTGCGCACACTGCTGGAAGAAGCGGGCCTGGATACCGCTGGAGATCTCAAAGACAAATGGGTCTTTGTAGAAGGTGCCGATGCCTCGTCCAACGGGCGGTCGATCCCGATGGAAAAGGCGTTGGATGACTGTCTGATCGCCTTCAAGGCCAATGGCGAAGCGTTGCGCAAGGAACACGGATACCCTGTGCGTTTGGTCGTGCCCGGTTGGGAAGGCAACATGTGGGTCAAGTGGATCCGCCGGATCGAGGTCATGGACGGCCCCGTGGAAAGCCGCGAGGAAACCTCAAAATACACCGATACGTTGGAAGACGGCACAAGCCGGAAATGGACCTGGGCGATGGATGCGAAGTCTGTCGTGACCAGCCCCAGCCCACAATCGCCCATCACACATGGCACCGGGCCATTGGTCATCACCGGGCTTGCATGGTCGGGGCGCGGTGCGATCACCCGTGTGGACGTATCCAAAGATGGCGGTATGACCTGGGAAACCGCACGCTTGGCCAAGCCGGGTGAAAAGATGGCGCTGACGCGCTTCTATCTCGACATGGACTGGGACGGCTCAGAGATGATGCTGCAAAGCCGTGCGATGGATGACACCGGGTATGTCCAGCCGACCAAAGCGCAACTGCGTGAGGTGCGCGGGCTCAATTCAATCTACCACAACAACTGTATCCAGACATGGTTGGTGCGTTCAAACGGCGAGGCGGAAAATGTCGAAGTTTCTTAAATCAACGGCTTTGGTAACGGCGCTTAGTTTGATCGCAGGGCCGGTTTTTGCAAACAATTTTGGCTTGGGTCGTGCCGCTCTGCCCGAAGAGATCGCGGCGTGGGATGGCGACATCAGCCCTGATGGTACAGGCCTGCCTGTCGGCGCTGGCGATGCGATTGACGGAGAGGAAATCTTTGCCGCCCAATGCGCCGCCTGTCACGGCGATTTTGCCGAAGGCATCGACAACTGGCCCAAGCTTGCGGGTGGTGCGGATACACTTGATCACGAGGACCCGCTCAAGACCGTGGGGTCATACTGGCCGTATCTCAGCACCGCTTTTGATTACATTAAACGGTCAATGCCATATGGCAATGCCGGTACGCTGAGCGATGATGAGACCTATGCCATCGTTGCTTATATCCTCTATTCCAACGACCTGATCGATGATGATTTTGTTCTATCGAACGAGACGTTCTTTGATGTCGACATGCCCAATGCAGAGGGCTTTATCGTCGATGACCGGGCCGAGACAGAGTACGCACAATGGACAGGCGAACCTTGCATGGAGAACTGCAAGGAAAGTGAAGTCAAAGTCACCATGCGCGCCATGGTTCTTGACGTGACGCCTGAGGAAGAAGGCGCGGAACCGGCGGTGACGCCCGCCGTTGCGGAAACTGAAACCGAAGCAGTGGCCGAGCCCGAACCGGTTGCCGAAGTTGCCGCCATTGATCCTGAATTGATCAAAGCGGGCGAAAAAGTGTTTCGCAAATGCAAAGCATGTCACCAGATCGGTGATGGTGCGAAAAACCGCTCAGGCCCGATTTTGACGGGGGTGACAGGCAGCGTAGCAGGCAGCGTTGATGGGTTCAAATATTCCAAGGCGCTGATGGCCATGGCTGAGGACGGGTTGGTTTGGGACCAAGAGGCGCTGCGCGCATTTCTGGCCAAGCCCAAAGCCTTCATGAAAGGCACCAAGATGAGCTTTGCTGGCCTTAAGAAAGACAGTGATCTGGATGCGATCACCGCTTACCTCGCGAGCTTTCCAAAATAATGGCGCGCGTTTTCCGATCTCTCCCTGCTGCATTGGTCGCACTTTGTGCGGCCGGTGCGGTCTGGGGGCAAGAGATCGGTGATGCGCAAGCGGGCGCAGAGGTCTTTAAAAAATGTACGGGCTGCCATCAAGTTGGCCAAGGTGCCGTGGACAAGATTGGCCCTCATCTCAATGAGATATTCGGCAGGAATGCCGCGTCGCACGCAGATTACAAATACTCCAAATCCATGGTCCGCGCGGGCGATGATGGTTTGGTTTGGACCGCAGAAACGTTGGACGCCTATATCGAAAACCCACGTGCTCTGGTGTCAAAGACGCGGATGAGCTTTCGAGGCCTGAAAGACGCCAAAGACCGCGCCGACATCCTCGCTTATCTGCGCATCTATTCTGATAATCCGTCAGACATACCCGAGGCGGAGCCAACAGCCCTTGCGACAGACCACGATATCGATCCCGCCATCCTCGCGTTGGAAGGGGACGCCGAATACGGCGAGTACCTCGCGAGTGAATGCCTGACGTGCCACCGATCAGACGGCACGTCAGATGGGATTCCGTCCATCACCCTTTGGCTGACGGATGATTTTGTCGTCGCTATGCACGCCTACAAACGAAAACTCAGACCGCATCCCGTCATGCAAATGATGGCGGGGCGGCTCAACGACGAAGAAATCGCGGCACTTGCTGCGTACTTTAAGGACCTCGAATAACAAAGCAGGCCACACTTTTGGAGGAGAAAACATGAGACTTAACAGACGCTTGTTTATTGGAACCGGTGCGGCCGCTGCGACGACACTTGCGGCTCCTACGGTTTTTGCTGCCGGTCATGGCAAACCGCGCGTTGTGGTGATTGGTGGCGGTGCGGGTGGTGCAACAGCCGCGCGCTATATCGCCAAGGACAGCAAGGGCGAAATTGATGTCACGCTCATTGAACCCACGCGCATGTACTACACCTGCTTTTTCTCGAACCTCTATATTGGCGGCGTCAAAGAGATCGACGATCTGGGTCATTCCTACGGCACTCTGGCCGCAGGCGGTGTAAACGTCGTGCATGATTGGGCCATCGGTGTGGACCGCGATACCAAAACCGTTTCCCTCGCAGGCGGCGGTAGTGTTCCATATGACAAGCTCATCCTGAGCCCCGGCATCGACTTTGTTGAAGGCGCTGTCGAGGGGTGGGACCTGTCGGCGCAAAACGCCATGCCGCATGCTTATAAGGGCGGCTCGCAGACGGAGCTGCTCAAGGCACGGATCGCGGCGATGCCCGAAGGCGGTACTTTTGCCATGGTCGCACCACCAAACCCTTTCCGTTGCCCTCCCGGACCCTATGAGCGGGTGTCGATGGTGGCGCATTACCTGAAGGCGAACAATCCAACGGCCAAGATCATCGTGGCCGACCCCAAGTCCAAGTTCTCGAAGATGGCGTTGTTCCAAGAAGGTTGGGCCGATCATTATGATGGGATGATCGACTGGATCGGAGAAGATTTTGGTGGCGGTGACGTCTCGGTTGATCCTGTGGCAATGACCGTCACAATCGACGGCGAAGTTACCAAAGTTGACGCTTGTAACGTGATCCCAGCGATGAAGGCAGGCCGGATTGCAGAGCTTGCGGGTGTGACGGATGGCAATTGGGCCCCTGTAAACGCCGCCGATATGTCGACCAAGGCAGATGCGGATGTCTATGTGCTGGGGGATGCCGCGAGCCAGGGCGACATGCCGAAATCTGGCTTTTCCGCCAATAGCCAGGCCAAGGTCTGCGCAAACGCCGTGCGCGGTGCATTGACGGGCTCCAAAGTCTTCCCTGCGAAGTTCTCGAACACCTGCTGGTCGCTGATCGACACCAACGACGGTGTCAAAGTCGGCGCGACCTATGAGGCCACAGAAGAAAAGATCGCCAAAGTGGATGGGTTTATCTCTGCCACCGGTGAAAGCGCCGAATTGCGCAAAGCCACCTACGAGGAATCCGAAGGGTGGTACACCGGGATCACGTCGGACATGTTCGGCTGACACATAATCGAGGGGCCTTGATGTAACGCAAGGCCCCTCGTTTCGCGTTTTGTACTCTATCCGACAGGAGGAACTTATAATGTTGAAATCAAGCTTTTTGGGTAGTCTGCTTATCGCTGGGTCCATGACAATGGCCACGGCAGAAAACGCATCAACCACTTATCCCTACGACGGCACATTCGAAGACGCAGCGTTTAGCGTTGAAAGTGCCATTATCGGCAAAGGCCTTGTCATCGACTACGTCAGCCACGTTGGCGAAATGCTTAGTCGCACGGGCAGTGATGTGGGCAGTGATGTCGAGCTGTTCGGTGCGGCCGATGTCTTCGTATTTTGCTCTGCGGTGCTGTCGCGCAAAATGATGGAGGCCGACCCCATGAACATCGCCCACTGTCCCTACGGTATCTTTGTGGCGGATCAGGGCGGAGAGGTCCTTGTGGGCTATCGCCACTATCCCGAGGGCCCGATGCAAGAAGTCCAGTCGCTTCTGGACGAAATCGTAAATGAGGCATTGGGCAACTGATGAACTACCAGAATTTTTTCAAAAACGCGCTGACGGACTTGCGCGATCAAGGCAACTATCGCGTTTTTGCTGATCTTGAGCGGCACCGGGGGGCGTTTCCACGGGCTACGTCCCGCGGTGCCGAAACGGCAGAAGTGACGATCTGGTGCTCTAACGATTACCTCGGCATGGGTCAGCACCCTGATGTGCTTGCGGCCATGCATGACGCCTTGAACCGCTGCGGCGCAGGGGCGGGCGGCACGCGCAACATCTCTGGTACCACCCATGATCACGTGTTGCTTGAGTTGGAGCTGGCAGACCTGCACGCCAAAGAGGCCGCCTTGCTGTTTACCTCTGGTTATGTGTCCAATTGGGCCGCTCTGGGGACCTTGGCGGGGCGTATTCCTGACTGTGTTGTGTTGTCCGATGCGCTGAACCATGCGTCGATGATCGAAGGCATCCGCCATTCCAGGGCGGAGTGCATGATCTGGGCACACAATGATCTGGAGGACCTTGAATCCAAGCTTGCCAGCTTGCCCTTGGACCGCCCAAAACTGATCGCGTTCGAGAGCGTCTATTCCATGGACGGCGACATCGCGCCCATCGCAGAAATCTGCGACCTTGCCGATAAATACAATGCCATGACGTATCTTGATGAGGTGCATGCCGTCGGGCTGTATGGCCCCCGCGGCGGTGGCGTGGCCGAACAGCAGGGTTTGATGGAGCGCCTGACGGTGATCGAGGGGACCTTGGGCAAAGCGTTTGGCGTCATGGGTGGCTACATCGCGGCCTCTGCCGAGTTATGCGACTTTGTGCGCAGTTTCGCGAGCGGGTTCATCTTTACAACGGCGGTTCCGCCGGCGGTGGCGGCTGGTGCTGCGGCATCCATCAAACATCTCAAGTCCAGCAATGCAGAGCGTAATGCGCAACAGGCCAAGGTTGCGCAGGTCCGCGCAGAGCTTGACCGCATCGGTATCCCGCATGTTGAGAACCCCAGCCATATTATACCCGTGATGGTCGGGGACCCGGTGAAATGCAAATTCATCTCTGATGTGCTGCTAAAAGATCACGGCGTCTACATTCAGCCAATCAACTATCCCACGGTTGCGAAGGGCACGGAGCGGTTGCGTATCACGCCATCGCCGGTGCATTCAGATGAAGATATTGCGCATCTTATCTATGCGTTAAGTGACCTTTGGGAACAATGCCAACTCGCCCGCAGGCCTATGGCTGCGCAATGATGCGTTAAACGCTGCTGCGCGCCACGTCGGAATGGCGCGCAGAGCGGGCCAGGACCGTTTGCGTGACCGCAGCCCCAATCCACATGCACAGCAGTGCAAGCCATGCGGTGACTGCGAAAACAGAACCACCGGACATGCCAGCACCCACCGCACAGCCACCGGCAAGCATGCTGCCAAATCCCATCAAACCACCGCCAAGCAGGTAACGCTCCATCGGCATATCAGGCTCGAACCTTTGGATTTTCGCCTCGCGGGTCAGCATTGCCATCCCCATCGCACCCAAAAAGACGCCGGGCACCAGACCCGAGCCAAAGCTCAGGGGAAGCGTGCGTTCGTTGACCAGCCCCATAAGCGTATCGGCTGAAGGGCCTGTGAAGGTTACAGAAGACACCGGGACCACCTCGAACGAGGCGACGGAGACGGCATAGGTACCCATCCACCCCAGACCAACCGCGACACCCACGAACACTGCGGCAAGAATGCCTGATCCCTTGGTCCCGCTTTTGTATGCAAACCAGATTGACGCGCAAAGTGCGCATGCCGCAAGTGCCGCGACAATACCCGGCGAGAGGTTGAGAACGCTCAGCATGTTCCGGCCCGCTCCGCCCGGAACTGTCCAAAGACCACTGAGGGTTTCGCGGACAGGTGCCAACCCACCGCGCAGCGATGCTTGGGCCGTCAGGGTAAGAACCAGACCGGTCACAACCGCTCTCAAATTTCCTGTCGCAGACAGGACCAGCAAACGGCTCGCGCAGCCGCGCGCAAGTATCATGCCCGCCCCGAACAGCAGCCCGCCGATCATCGCGCCAGACAGGCTTCCTGTGGCAGCGAGTTGACGTGCGCCCGAAACGTCCAGATAGCCAAGCCCGATTATTGACTGCACACCAAGAACTGCCGCGCAAAAGGCGACCAGCCAGATCGACAGGCTTGCGCCCCATGCGCCGGTTGAGAATTCGATGGTCGCCGACCGTAGGCAAAAGCGCGAGTGCTGTGCAGCGGCACCAAAGACAAGGCCAACTGCAAGAGCCAGTGCAAAGAGCACAGGGCCTTCGCCAAATCTGTCGAGTAGATATTCCATGTCACATATCCGCGCTGCGTAGCTCACCCTGCCGAACTGTGTGCATTGGCACTTTGATCTTGGTCAACGCTCTGTTGTCCAGTCTCTAAACCCGCCTTGCAGAACCAGAATATTGTCATATCCCATCACGCGAAGGCCAAAGGCCGCTTGGGCCGAAAGAGCACCCGTGTTGCAAAACAAGACCGTCTTTCGGTTCATTGGGATTTCATCCAACCTTGAGAACACATCACGCCATTCGATATGTATCGCCCCGTCAATGGTGGCCTCTGCGAACTCTTCAGTGGTCCTTGTGTCGATGAAAGTGATGTCATCCATCAAGTCATCAGTGATTTGCGCCGGAAGGATGATACCCGCGTCATAGGTCGCAAAGTCGGTATATTCGATGATCGCCTCACGGACCTGATCTTGAGCAAAGACAGCCGTGGTGGCAATCAGCAAGGCGCAGGCCATACCAAGAATGAGACTACAGACGCGACCAACGATGCGAAGCGCGCTCTTGTGCGCCGTGCCGCTCACTATTCAAATTCCATTTGCTCATAAACACGGCCCGCATTCTTGGTCGCAAGCTCCTCGAAGGTATCAAGATGCTGGTACGGAGACTGATCAACATAATAAGCTCCGGCCAGATCCCCACCCGCGTCCAGATGATCGCCCACCTGCTCGCGCAAATAGACCAGATAGTCGCGCGTATAGCGGCGGACTTGGTCCATATTTGTCGGATGGCCGTGACCCGGGATAACATAGGTGGCCTCAAGCGGCTCAAACGCTTCGTCCCATGTGGTGATCCAATCCGCCGTCATTGTGTGATCGAAAATCGGCAAGAGCCGTTCGTGGAATGCCATGTCGCCTGAAATCACAAGGCTCTTTTGTGGCAGCCAGATCACGATGTCACCGGGGCTGTGCGCCGGGCCCAAATACCGCGCTTCGATCTCTATACCGCCCATCGTCACGGCATATTTGTCGTCAAAGGTCGTGCTTGGCAACACAACGCTTGTCTTGGCGGCCCTTTCTTTGACCCGCGCTTGAGCAGCTTGAAGAGATCGACTGCCGTATTCCTCAAACTCATGAGCAGCGTCGGTGTGGGCGACAATTTCGACGCCTTGGGCGGCCCAATAGGAATTGCCCAGCATGGCATGCCCTTGGCCATTTTCATTAAATACCAATTTGACAGGCTGATCCGTCACCGCCTTGATTTCCGCGTGCAACGCTTCGGCCAGCTCATACGATCCACCACCATTGACGACGACGACGCCCTCGTCGGTCACAATGAAGCTCAGGTTATTGTTATGTCCGGCGTTTTCGTAGGTGGGCGGCGCTGTCGCACCAATGGCCGAAAAAACACCGGGGATCACCTCAACCGGTTTGGAATAGAGCACAGAGGCAGGATATTGGTCGGCGATATCTTCACTGGCCAAACAGGGCAGGGCAACAAGACTGAGGACAATAGCAAAGCGCATGGTCATGCTTCCTCACTGACGAACGTGTAACCCGATGCGGTCTTTTCGACAAAACCGGTGCCATTGCCCGGCAGATGATAGCCGATGATGCGCGTTTTCTCTAAGGCAAGCTGATCCATCAGCCGCAGCCTGGTTTGCGCTGCCATTTCCTGATCCTGATCGGACCCTGAGTTCCATTCCGGTTTCTCGAATGCAACGTGATGATTGCCAATGCTGTCGCCCAAAATCATCACCGCCTCTGATCCTTGGCGCACTTCGATCGCCATATGGCCGGGCGTGTGACCGAACGTGGCACGCGCTGCCACACCGGGTATGATTTCGTCGCCGTCATTGAAAAAGGCGACGTTGTCTTCGATCATCTCAAGGCGTCGTTTCGCACCCACGGCAAAGGAAACGCGGGCCTCGCCAATCGTGTCTACCGTGTTGGGATCCATCCAATAATCCCACTCTGCCTTGCCGATCATATAGGTGGCTTCCGAGAAGAGAGGATCGTCAAAATCATCCAGCAGACCCCAAAGATGGTCGGGATGCCCATGTGTGAACACGACATCCGTAATATCCTCGGCAGCGACACCAAGTGCGTCGAGCGAGTCCAACAGCACGCCCGCATTTGGCGCAAAATCCGGCCCCGATCCCACATCAAACAGAACGGTACGATCCCCATGCCGCATCAGGGTGACATTGCATGGTGGTTCAAGGATTTCTGAAGGCAGCTGATATTTAGTCAATATCGGTGCCAATTCATCTTTGGGCATTGGATCAAATATAAACCCGGCGGGTAGCGTCAGTGACCCGTCGCTTACAACATCAAGGCGAATATCCCCAAGGCGGAGCTCAGCATGGGAAAGGTTTGGTGCCAGGCCAAGTGCAACCGCCGCACTGCTTCCGGCACAAAACGCTCTACGGGATAGGTTCATCTGAACTCTCCATATAAATTCTTTTATAGGAATATGACTGAGTGTTCTGGCGATTTCAAGCTATGGCTAAAATGCCGCCCCCTGAACATTACGCCAAACGACCGAGGTATAAACCTTGGCGGGACGGGTGGCCGTGGTTCTGCGGATCAGCAAACCATGGCGTTGGATCAGTCGCAAAGCCATCTGGAAAGTCGCGCTCACCGAAGTAATTAACATAATTCATGTTATATTGCGCATCGATCTACACGCCGACGTCTTGCCACATAGGTTGTTCGGTTGAATCTGCGTACAAGCGCATCTAAGGTTTCAGCCTATCAAAGACGGTGCGCCGTCGCGGACAAGGCACTTTCACAATATGCTTACAAACAGCACCATCCTTCTGACCGGCGGTACCGGTTCGTTTGGCAACACATTCGTTCCAGCCACGCTGGAGCGGTACAATCCCAAGAAAATCATCATTTTTTCGCGGGATGAGATGAAGCAGTGGGAAATGGCCAAAGGCTATCAGAATGACCCGCGTGTGCGTTTCTTTATCGGTGATGTCCGTGACCGCGAACGGCTGTATCGGGCGCTGAACGGGGTGGATTATGTTGTGCATGCCGCTGCGACCAAAATTGTACCGACAGCGGAATACAACCCGTTTGAGTGCATCAAGACCAACGTCATTGGCGCGATGAACCTGATTGATGCCTGTATTGACCGCGGTGTGAAAAAGGTGGTCGCCTTGTCGACCGACAAGGCGTCAAACCCGATCAACTTGTATGGCGCGTCGAAACTCTGTTCGGACAAATTGTTCGTGTCGGGCAACGCCTATGTCGGCGAACATGACACCACGTTTTCTGTTGTGCGCTATGGCAACGTGATGGGATCGCGCGGATCGGTCATTCCGTTCTTTTTGTCCCTCAAAGACAAATCTGCCCTGCCCATCACCGACCCGCGCATGACCCGATTTATGATCACTCTCGAAGAGGGCATTGATCTGGTCTGGCATGCGTTTGAGGACATGATTGGCGGTGAAATCTATGTGAAAAAGATCCCGTCGATGGGAATCGGCGACATCGCCCGCGCCGTATCCCCCGAGGCGGAACACGATATCGTTGGCATCCGTGCAGGCGAAAAGGTGCATGAACAGATGATCGGTCTTGAAGACGGGCCATATACGTTCGAATACAAAGAGCACTTTAAAATTCTGCCCATGATCAACGAATGGTCCAAAAGCTCGGCGCGGATCAAGGATGGCACACCGGTGCCCACCGACTTTGTGTATTCCAGCGACAACAACAAACAATGGATGAGCGTCGCACAGCTGCAGGACTGGATTGCAAAGAACGAAGCAAAGATCGGGAAATACTGAATGATCCCATATGGTCGCCAGTCGATTGAGCAAGAAGATATCGATGCCGTCGTTGCCGTCCTGAAGTCGGATTATCTGACTCAAGGGCCACAGGTTCCCGCCTTTGAGGCGGCTGTTGCTGCGGCGACGCAGGCCGATCATGCAATCGCGATGAACAGTGCGACGTCTGCCTTGCATATTGCGTGTCTGGCGCTGGGACTGGGGGCGGGGGATATCTTGTGGACCAGCCCGATCACCTTTGTCGCGTCGTCAAATTGCGCCCTGTATTGCGGCGCGACGGTTGATTTCGTCGATATTGACCCGGTCAGTTTCAACATGTGCCCAAAGGCGCTGGAACAAAAGCTGGCGCAGGCGGACGCCGATGGACAGTTGCCAAAGGTTATTGTGCCTGTACATCTCGCGGGTCAAAGCTGTGACATGAAAGCGATCGGTGCCTTGGCACGTCACTATGGGATACGCGTGATCGAGGACGCATCACATGCCATCGGTGCAAGTTATGACGGCGCGCCCGTCGGGAATTGCGCACACAGCGATATTGCGGTGTTCAGCTTTCATCCAGTCAAGATCGTCACCACCGCCGAAGGTGGCGTTGCAACGACGCAAGATGCCCACCTTGCGCAAAAGATGGATTATTTGCGCAGCCACGGCATTACCCGCGATCCCGAATTGATGAGCAAGTCAGACGGGCCGTGGTACTATCAACAGATCGATCTGGGCTATAATTACCGCATAACAGAGTTGCAGGCGGCCCTTGGGGTCGCACAGATGACACGTCTGTCCGCCTTTGTGGACAGACGTCAGGAATTGGCTGCACAATACGACGTCAAACTCGCGGGCTTGCCGCTGTCGTGCCCTGTGCAGCATCCGGACACCCGGTCGTCGTTTCACCTTTATATCATCCGCGTGGCGGTGGACCGTCACCTTGCCACATTCGAGGCGTTGCGGGCGGGCGGTATTGGCGTGAACCTGCATTACATCCCGGTGCATCTGCAGCCCTACTATGCCAATCTGTCCTTTCGCCCCGGCGATTTCCCAGAGGCAGAGGCCTATTATAGCGAGGCGATCTCGATCCCGTTATATGTCGGAATGAGTGACGCAGATCAGGACGAAGTTGTGGCACAACTGACCAAAGCGCTGGCCTGATGCGTCTGGCTGTGATCCCCGCACGGGGCGGTAGCAAACGCATACCGCGCAAGAATATCCGCCCGTTTTGCGGCAAACCGATGATCGAATGGTCGATCAAGGCGGCACTGGACAGCGCACTTTTCGACCATGTGATCGTATCAACCGAAGATGCAGAGATTGCCGAGGTCGCGCGCGCGTGCGGCGCGGAACTGCCGTTTATGCGCCCGGCTGCGTTGGCAGATGACTTTACCGGAACTGTCCCTGTGATCGCTCAGGCTGTCGATGCGTGTGACGCTTTGTTCGGACCTGCCACACAGGTCTGTTGTCTGTACGCGACGGCCCCGTTTGTGACGCCAGATGACTTGCGCACTGGTCTCGACTTACTCGATCAATCGGGCGCAGATTATGCATTTTCGGCGGCGCATTTTGCCTATCCCATTCAGCGCGCCTTGCGGCTGGGCGACGACGGGTTTGCCCATATGATGGCCCCCGAATATGATCGGATGCGGTCCCAAGACCTTGAAACCGCTTACCACGACGCAGGGCAGTTTTACTGGGGCACAGCGCAGGCGTGGCGCGATGGACGCAGCATCCTGCAAGGCGGACGCTCGGTCATGTCGGTACTGCCTGCCGAACGTGTGCAGGATATCGATACACCTGATGACTGGACAAAAGCCGAAGCCATGTTTCGCGTTCTTGGATTGGCCTAACAGTTAATCTTTCCCAAACTTTAGCCAAAAGTCGTCTGCGCCCGTCCAAGAATAAGCTCAACACATAAGGATGCCAGATTGGCGCGATTTTGCACCTCATACTCAGGAGACGCATCCTTTAGGAATGCCTCATAGATCACACCGTCATGTGTGCGCGCCATTAATTGTGAAAGAAACTCTTGCGTACCCTCCACAGTGGGTGGCGAAGCGATCGCAGCAGCAAGGTCAGTGTCTCGTGTGAACGGAGTAATCCCCTGACAGCTACGATACCACGCATAGCCAAATGTCAGGCAAGGCTTACCTGCTTTGATCGCTTCCCATCCGGCGGTGCCGGTGATGGTTGCCACCAATGCTGCTTTTGCCTGCAAGGCAGCCGTATCCATATGCGGATGGGCCATTATCACGTTAGGGCAACGCGTCACGCGCGCAATAAATTCCGGGCTGCGATTATAGCCGGCCTGCAAGGGGTTTTCCTTTGCGACCAACGTCATTTCGGGTGGCAACTTTGCCGATAGCTCTTCGATCAACAGCGCTTGATCCATGTATCGCCCACCCTGAGGGGACGATGTCATCTCTGGCTGATAATGCATCGCCAAGTAGACAATGTTGGCGGGCAGCGCCGTGAGATCGCGTTCAAGTCTTGCAAGCCACGTCAGATAGGCTGCTGCCTTTTTCCCCCGCCCGATTTCAGAGCGGGTACGGCGAAACTTACCCAGACTTTTCCGAATGCGGCGCACCTCTTCTAGTGCGGCTTTCAACTGCTTGGGGCGCAAAAAGAGGCGGGGACAGCGAGTTGCTATGATGATCAATGGCCCCACGTAGTCTTTTAGCCGTGGCCGTTGGTCTCGGGCCTTGTAGGAACCGCCCATATACACTTTCACGCTGTCTCGTAGCTCCTTGTCCAGAGCCTCAAAGGCAATCTCCTGCTCGTCAGGCGTGTCCGCCATGTCCAAACATCCGATGTTCTCAAGTTTTGTCGCAGAGAAGAACTTGGCCCGAAACAATGAGTTGATGAGCAACACTATCGGCAAGCCAAGACTTTCAGCGACACGATACATCAAGTAGTCATCGCCTTTATGCGGAACATTGAAAAACAGGGCAGCCGTAACCTGTTCGCGACGAAAATAAGCGAGTATTTTCCGTGCTGTCAGATGGAAATGGTCACGATATTCATAAGTGCGCTCCAAAGAATGATGTCCTCTGGCAAATCCCTTTGAATACCGCGTCATTTGTTCAACGTAATCGTTGAGGTAAAGATCTTCGAAGCCTTGCGCATCTTGCAGAAATGGCAATTCTCCGTGTTCTTCAAACGGGGCAAACCCCCGCAAGCCTCGAACCGTGGGCGATGACACAGGTTTTGTGCGCCGCCCGATATGTACTGTTTCCTGTCCTTCGGTTTTCAGTGCGGTTGCGATCTGCGGCACCAATGCAGCTTGCCAATCTGTATAGCTATAAATCAGGACAGTCATTTGCTACGGCCTTATTAATTGCATAAACGCCTCGGCTTTCACCCAAATGATCAAAGCCCGCCGCGTTGATCATTGCGCGTTCTTTAGATGCCCCGAAACTTCCTTTGGAACCTAAACATTTACACCGTGACACGTATAGGTACTGCCGTGCGTCGCCTCGTATCGGGCAACACGCTGATTGCGTCGACAGGTTTTGAACCAACGTAACATCTGCCCGACCCCTCCCGGTGTTCACGGTGGTTTCCCCTATCATGGTCTGCCGGCCACTCGAAAGTGGCGAGATATATTTTTTGGTTAAAACTGGGGGGCTAGGCTGGTAGGTAAATTTTCAAAGGGAGAACGTCATGACCGCACCATCCACATGGGAAACGATTTATGCGCAGGGCGGGCAGTTGAACCGCTATCCATATAGCGAAGCGGTATCGTATTTCATGCGGCGCTGGTCGCGGGGCGTTCCCGATGGGTTTACGGCCCTTGATGTGGGATGTGGATCAGGCGTGCACGCAGCGCTGTTTGCAAGTCGTGGTGCGCAGGTCACGGCATTTGATTTCAGCGACTCTGCTATTGATGCAGCCCAGAAATTGTTTCCACATCCAGCAATCAGCTATCAAACAGCGAGTTTTGATGGGTTTGACCCCGGCCAGACAAAGTTCGACTTTGTCTTTGACCGGCTGGCCACAACTTGTTCTTCATTGGATCAGGTCGAGCGTTTCTATCAAAATTTGCGTCCGGCCTTGGCGTCTGGCGCACACGTGTTCTGGCAAGGGTTTGACTGGGACAACTCAGGGCGGGCACTTGGTACATATGATCCGCAGAAACAGTGTTGGCTGGATTTTACAGGTGGGGTGTTCGAACATCTTGGGCCAACCGTCTTTTTCCAAGAAGACGATCTGGCCCGCATTTTCAAAGGCTATCGGGTCGATAGCAAGCGCATCCAGTCGGACCGGGACGTGATCAGTGGCTATTGCCACAGTTTCTGGATGCTGGAACTGTCCATAGAATGAGCAAGATCGACCTGCGCCGCATTGATGACCTTGACGTTTGGCGCGCCCTTCTTGCGCGCTCGCCGCAGGCCACTCGATTTTTGGACCCTGCGTTCTTGGCGGTGTTTGATGCCCCTTTTCGACCCTACGGACTGTTTAGAGGCGATATTTGCATCATGGGCCTGCCGGTGATCGACACATCCCCATTGCCGTGGTCCTATCGCCAAGGCCCAATATTCTATGACGAGATTTCCAAAGGCGGTGTGGCCAAGACGATCCAATATGAAATCGACCTTGCAGAACTGGCCGTAACTGAACTTGCGAAAGTCGAACCGCGCTTTCATTTTTCGCTGTCACCTGACCTTTGGGATGTGCGGGGTTATGACTGGGCACATTATCATGACGCTGACAAACCGCGCTGCCGATTGACGCCGCGCTATACCGCTGTCCTGCCGCTTGAGGGGGCCAACTCCAAAGACGTTCGGGCAGGCAGTCGCTCTGCACGGCGGCAAGAAGAACGGTATGCAAACGAACGCGAAGGGCTGCGGCCAACTGCGGACGGGACAGTCGATGAACTGTTTGCGCTCTATACCGAAACATTTGCGCGCCAATCCGCCCATGTACCTGCCAACGAGGCCGCATTGTTTGCGCCATATGTTCAGTATTTCCTGAATGAAGGCTGCGGGCACATTCTGGCCGTACGTGATGCGGCGGACGTTGCTGTGGCGATGGCGTTGGTGTTCGAAGACCTCGATGGGGTGTGGCATGTGCCGATTATTGGCACTGGCGACACGCGGTATGGCGGCACCATGCTTTATTTTCAGATTGCTGATTTAGCACTGACCCATGGGGCCAAGGCGGTTGATTTTGACGGGGCCAATTCCCCAAAGAGAGGGTATTTCAAACACTCTTTGGGCGCTCTTCCGGCATTATACTTTGAGGTGGATTATGACGCGGGCTGAGCTGTTTGATTTTAGCGACGATGCCACGCTTGGTCAGCAGGCACACGACCTTGCGCGCAGACTTTGGCCCATCGACAGATCGCTGACCGGTGCCGGCGTCGTCGAAACGCTTGAGGTTTTGCGCGAGGCGCTGCCGAACCTGACCCTGCACACTGTACCCAGTGGCGCAGACGCGTTTGACTGGGTGGTGCCGCAGGAATGGCGCGTGAATGCGGCCTATTTGGTCACGCCAGATGGGCGACGCATCTGTGACTTTGCAGTCAACAATCTGCACCTTGTGGGATATTCGCAAGCGCAACGCGCGACCCTATCGCTGCAAGCGTTGCAACCGCATCTGCATTCGCTGCCTGATCAACCAGACGCAATTCCATACGTAACAAGCTATTACGGGGAAAACTGGGGCTTTTGCCTGACCCAAACGGAACGCGATAGCCTGCCGGACGGCGACTATCAGGTTGTGATCGACACAGACCACTTTGACGGCGAACTGACCTATGCCGATCTGGTGATACCCGGGCAAAGCCCCGAGGAAATTCTGTTTTCGACCTACATTTGTCATCCTTCGATGGCGAACAATGAACTGTCGGGGCCTGTGGTGGCGCATGCGCTTGCGCAAATCATAGCGGCGGAACCACGGCGAAAATACACCTATCGGTTCGTGTTTGTGCCCGAAACGATCGGGGCGCTGATCTATCTCAGCCGCAACCTTGAAAAGCTGCGTACTTCTGTGCGTGCAGGGTTTGTGCTGACCTGTGTGGGGGATGAACGGGCGCGATCCTACATGCCTTCGCGCAAGGGCGATACACTGGCGGACCGTGCAGCACTTGCCGCGCTCAGCAGCATTGATTTTGATCGCTACAGTTTTTTACAGCGGGGCAGCGACGAACGACAATATTGCGCGCCCGGCATCGACTTGCCGGTGTGTTCTGTCATGAACAGCAAATACGGGACATTTCCAGAATACCACACGTCGCTGGATGATCTGGAATTTGTAACACCCCGCGGGCTGACTGCGGCGCTGACCACGCACCGCCGTATCCTGCGCATCCTGGAACGGAACTGCGCGCCCAAGACCCTAGTGCTGGGCGAACCTCAATTGGGTCGGCGCGGCCTTTATTCCAACTTGTCCAAGGTGGGCTCTGCGACCAGTGCCATGCCAATGCGCAACCTGATTGCCTATGCCGATGGAACGCAGGATTTAATAGCGCTGTGCGACACGCTGGATGAACCGTTCGAGACACTGGCCGATCTGGCAGACATGCTGGCCGACGCAGGGCTGTTCAGTCTGACAGGCAATCCAGACTGACAGGCGTGTTGGCCACCACGTCGCGGGTCGCACGTTTGCCGATCACCATTTCAAGGTGTTTTGGGGCCAATCCGTACCCCGGGCGGACTGATCGCACAGCGTCTGCATCAATCGTTGCCCCCGCCGCGATGTTCTTCACAAAGTACAGCGAACGGCGGAACTGGATATTGCCCTGTTCACTTGATTTCAGCCCATAGTCGACCCCGCCGATCGCCTCCCAGGCGCAGCGGGCATCAGTGCAAAGCGTGCCGAACTCGTCAGGTTCCAGTGAAAAGCTGTCATCAGGGCCGCCGCCACCCCGGTTCATGGTAAAGTGTTTTTCGATGATGGACGCGCCAAGCGCCACAGACGCGACTGCGGTTGCGTTACTCAGCGTGTGATCAGAAAGCCCTGTGACAAGTCCGAACCGCGTGCGCATATCAGCCAAAGTCATTAGATTGTAATCGCTGGCTGCAGCAGGATACCCACTGACGCAGTGCAGCAGGGCCAGTTCGGTGCACCCACCGTCATGGGCGGCGACGACGGCCTCGGCGATCTCGTCCTTGTCAGCCATGCCTGTTGAAATGATCATCGGCTTGCCCGTTGCAGCCGCGTATTTGATCAACGCATGGTCCACTGCCTCAAACGAGGCGATCTTGTAAGCCGGAGCCCCAAGGTCTTCTAACAGATCAACGGCCGTTGAATCGAAAGGCGACGAAAACAGCGTGATATCGCGCTTTTTCGCGTGTTCGAAAATTGGGGCGTGCCAGTCCCACGGCGTGTGCGCCTCTTCGTACAGATCATAAAGGGTGCGCCCCGCCCACAGCCCGCCTTCGATGCGGAACTCTGGTCCGTCCGCATCAAGTGTGATGGTATCAGGTTTGTAGGTCTGAATTTTCACGGCATCCGCCCCGATCCGGGCAGCCTGATCTATCAATTCAAAAACACGCGTCAGCTGACCGTCATGGTTGGCAGAAATTTCTGCGATGCAATAGGGCGGATGATCCTGCCCGATGCGACGTCCGGCAATTGTGATTTCTGGGGTCATGGGCATGTCCTAGGGCTCTGTCACCTTGGTCTTAGCAAACAGGACGACATCATGGAATGTGCAATTCAGCCATGCCACTCATCCTTCGTTATGCCCAGTAAGATAACATCGTACTTATCGCCATCTCGAACCACATGGTTCCGCCTCGTCCCCTCAACGACAAACCCGAACCGCTTATGCATATCAACCACCTTTTTGTTGAAGGAAATCACCTCACAATTGATCTTCTCAAGATCGTATTCAGAGAAAGCCATGTCTAAAAATTGCTTTTCAAGAGCTGACCCAAGGCCCATACCCTGACACTTTTCAGAAAGATAAAATGCCCAGTCAGCCCTCTTATGTAATGTGTTTATGCTGCTCAGGCCGACACCACCGACAATCTGACCTTCATATCGCACTGCAAAAAAAATCGCATCTCTTGATGTTTTCAAGTAACGTATCCAACCCAGATGCTCATCAGGCTGAATAACATGGTCTGTATACATATTATTACGGATAGCAGGCTCGTTTCTAATTTTCAAAACGCTCATCACATCGTCAATGTCGGTGATGTCTAGAAAATCCAGGGCGATGTCTGAATGAATCGGCTTCATAGGCCCTCCAGTGAAAAAGTCGTATGTCGTTTTTCTTGCTGGTTCTGTATCAAGAACCGTCGCTTTCCTAGTTCGTCCTCTTGGGCTTCAATCTCTGCCAAGACCTTCGCGGCGCGGCCAGCCCTTAGCATCGTTGCACCCCCCTTGCTCTCCATCTCAATCGAATTTAGGGCCCCGACCGCTTAGCTCTTGCATAACAGCCACGACGCGCGCGGCACCCTGTCCATCCAGAACATCGGCTGCGTGCGCAGACATTTGTGAGAGAAACTGAGGTTCAGCCCTGCACTGCGTTAGAAATCCGGCCACATCAACCGTGTCGTTACCGGTGCTAAAATCCCCAAGAATGAGCCCCGCCCCACTTTGCTCAAGTGCATGCGCGCCACTGCGCTGGTTCTCGGCTACGATGATCAGCCCCGTTGGTAAGCCCAAACAACACCGTTCCCAGGCTGTCGTTCCCGCCGCGCCGATTGCCACGTCTGCGCGTGCCATCACTAGCGCCATATCCGACGTATTTCTCAGCACCTCTGCCCCAAGTGCAAACGCCTTGGCCTCTAGGGGTTCCGGGTCACGTATGGCACCACCTAAAACGACGCACAGCGCATCGAAACAGTGTCGCACGCAGGCCAACTGCTCCAGCACCTTCGCAGTCGCCCCACAGGGATCAGCCCCACCAAAATTGATAAACAGATCAAGAGATTTGTTATCCGCCCTTCGTGCGAGACTTTCCCCGCGAGCTTGCGCAAAATCCGGCCGCAATAGGGCGTATTGCGGGCCCACGAGCAAGTGCGTCCTAGGTGACACCCATCGGCTATAAAAATCCGGCTTCGCCCCAAGGTTTTGATCCAAGAGCAACCTACAGGCATGCGGCCTATTGGCGAGGTCATCGATAACAGCAATGCAGGTCGGCTCGGGGCAGGCAGCGCGTTCCCATCCAGCATCTAGATTATAGTGGTCAACAACCAACCAATCGGCGTTCAACGCAGTTACATGTGTACGTACTTCCACTGGTGCGTCGCCTTGCAATATATGACTCTTGAAACCCAGTTTTCGCACCAAAGAGCTCTGGTTTCCCGGCAGATCCCGGCACAGGAAAACACATAACCCGCCGCTCTCGCGGATCGCCTGCGCCAGCGTCAAACAGCGCATCAAATGCCCTACCCCCATAACCGAAGAGCTGTCGGCGCGAAAAATGACGGTCTTCATCTGCGACTTTTACACCCCTTAAGAAAGAGCAGTTTTGCTGCGACAACCGCAATGCTACACTGAATGAACGGGCGTGCCCAGAAGCGTCGACAAGGAGCGAAGATATGGAAAAATCACGACAATATGACTGGCTTGTTGTCGGCGGTGGATTCAAGTCTTTGGTGGCGGCCTACAGCATGGCACGGCAAGGGCAGTCTGTTTTGTTGCTTGAGCGTGACAAAGCCTTGGGCGGGTTCATGGCCCCTATGAAGTGGGGCGCATTCTGGATTGATAAGGGCCCCCAGTTCTTTGAAAATTTTGAAGACGCGGACCTGTCGTTTATGACTGAAATGGTCGGCGAGGACGTGTTTGAAGACATCGGATTCAAATATGCGTCCTATCTGAACGGGTGCAAGACGGATGGATTTGCGATCCCGGACTGGCGCAGTTTCGGCGCAGATTTTTGCACCAATGTCTTTAGTGATCTGTTGGCGAAACGCGTTGGCGCACCTGCGCCCCAAATTTCCAGTTTTCAGGACCTGCTGACCGCGGATGGCGGGGCAGAGCTGGCTGAGAAAATGTCTCAAATGACCCATAAATTCCTACGCCGCGATGCCAAGGGCCTTAGCCTGCATGCGCGCAAGATGGCCACCTTTGTGGGCCGCAAACTTCTGTTTGATCAAGACACCTCTGTTGATTTGAAACAGTCACCTTTGCTGGACGGGTTGCTGGCAGCACAGAAAAAAGTGGTCACCGAAACCCGTTATAACTTGTATCCACGCGGATCTAATCTGGAAACTGTGCGGGATGCGATGGAACGCGCCGTGCGCGAGGCGGGCGTTGACGTGGTGCTGAACTGCGGTGACATCAACATTGATGTGGCGACGCGTGCCTGCAGCTATGCAAGTGGGCACACTCAATATGGCCGCGCGTTTTTCGGCTGTGACCCGCGCCAGGCTGAACAGATGCTGTTTGGCACAGACACCCTGTTGACCCATACGCACATGCTCCCGGAAGTGTTCCATTGCTTTACAGTGCCAAGCGACAGCCTCGACGAGGCCTATTACCTTGTCGATTACGACCCGGCACACCGCGCCACGCGGATGACCAATTTTTCAAATTACATGACGGCCTATGATGACGAAGGGTACGGTGTGTTCTGCGTCGAAGAACCAATAGACGCGGGCAGTGCTGAGTGGGATAGCCCGGACTTGCATCAGGCACAGATTTTCCGCGAGGCCCAAGAGGCAGGCAATGTCGACTGCGACCATTATAAATCGGCCAAGTCGTTTCGCATTCCTGTCACCTACCGCATTCCGCTCGCAGGTTTCGAGGACATGGCACAAAACCTCGCGCAGCGCAGCGCGGATGTCGGTGGCGACAGCCTTATAATCCCAAATCCGATGTCTTTGACCCGCAAGGAAACATTGGACGATCTGCGCGCGCTGGACCTGTTGACCGCCTAGATCAGTACAAATCGGACCGCAGCAAATTCAAATCGATACTGTTGGGGTTTTTTGCAATCGCTTCGTCCGCTGTGCGGCGCGCAGCGTCTCGATCGCCCAGTGCGTCGTGGATGCGGATCATCATGCCCCAGGCTTGCGTCAGTTGCGGGTCCAACACGGTCGCCTCTCCAAAGGCTTGCAGCGCAGACTCCATGCGCCGTGTCGTCAGGCCGACTCCGCCCAGTACGATTTGCGTTTCTGGGAAATCGGTTTTCGCCAGCAGGGACATTTGCCATTCCCGCATCGCGCTGTTCAGGTCCCGCGACACCTCGTTGGGCATGCCTTGGACCTGCGTACTTAGAAACTCACGGGCGGCCGCAACGCGCACGGTTTTTGTCTCGTCGGACAGCATGGATGCCAGCCGCACAGCGCGCAATGGTGGGGCCGCACCGCGTTGCAAGCTGGTGGCGGCAGCGCGCACCATGGGGCTTGCATCCCGCAACAGCGGCTCGAACCGGGTGGCCAGCTGCGGACTGGCAGCAGGGATCAACATTTCCAACGCCGTGGCGCGCACGATTGCGGGCATTTCGGTGTATTCGGCAAGTTCAGCCAGCACATCAATATTGTCAGACAGATCGTTGCGGCCCTGCGCGATGACCTGACCATAGTGTGGCCCCCTGTGCGTGCTGTCAGGGTACCACGCCGCAATAGCATCCGCCGCCCAGCTGGTGGTTTCATTGGCGTGGCAGTCGGTACAGGCGTTCGGGGCCAGCGTTTCGGTAAACAGATCGGGGCGTGGGATGCGGAATGAATGGTCGCGGCGCCCGTCTATACCCATGTAGTCACGTTCGATCATGTGACAGCTTTTGCACTGCGCGCCTTGGGTGCCAGCCTCGTGAAAATGATGCGCGGGGTCATCATATTCCTTGGCCGCCAACGTGGGAAAGGCCGGGTTGGCCGCCTGCGAATGGCACTGCGTGCACAGCCCGTTGCCCTCGGCGCGCAGGGCTGCGGTATGGGGTTCATGACAGTCACTGCAAATCACACCCTTGGCGTACATCTTGGATTGCAGGAACGATCCATAGACATACACCTCGTCCAGAATTTGCCCATCCGCATGGTACGACCCGGGCCGCAGTGGGCTGAGCCGATAGGCCTCGTGAAATCCGGTGCCGGGCAGTGGATTGCCCCCCTCAAAAGGTTCGCGGCGGGAATGGCAGCTGGCGCATTGCTGCAGATACACTTCGCCGCCCGCCGCCATGTCGATGGTAAAGCCCGCGTCGGTCAGACCCGTCC
>Ga0115563_1000138_pt1 | contig 57253 bp, 52 predicted proteins | sample COGITO_mtgs_1105_2_FD_87198 | JGI IMG/M metagenome (GOLD analysis project Ga0115563, IMG submission 87198) | Pelagic marine microbial communities from North Sea - COGITO_mtgs_110519 | ecosystem: Environmental > Aquatic > Marine > Epipelagic | place: Germany:Helgoland, sampling site Kabeltonne...
AAGGTGAAGAGTCAGCCGCAAGCCTGCGCCAGTCAGTATATGGGGCGCTTAAGCGACGAGACGCTACCCTCGCCAATGGGTGACGCTCTCAATCACGCTGACCTAATTTTTTATCACCTCAGGACAATGGCCGCTGGTACGAATATCAACGATTGTGTATTTGTTATACCTGCCTATTTTTCTGATGAGCAATTACAATTATTGTTGGGTATCGCCGGCGCTGCTGATCTAAACCCACTGGGCTTTATCAACAGCGGCCTGGCACAAACTGGCGCCGACAATGCAGATCAAAACTTTAGCGTATTAGATATTGGACTACGCCAAGGACAACTCAGTAGTGTTCGTCGCAATGAGCAAATGCTCGCAAACCAAGCCACCGCTAACTTTGACAGCCTAGGCTTATTCAGCATTGTAGATGCTTGGTTGCAGGAGATAGCCAACGTATTCCTCGACAGCATTCGCTTTGACCCGCTGCACAGTGCCACAACGGAGCAACAGGCCTTTGACCAGATACTAACTTGGATAAACCACGGGGAGTTACCGGTTGATACAAGAATCAGTGTCGACATTGATGGCTACAGTCGAAGTGCAGAAATCAATTCAAACCAACTGAGCCAGCAGCTTGAACAACAGCTAGATCAGTTAGGTTTAGCTGACACTACACACTTAGTACTGACAACTCGCGCAGCCAAAGTACCCATGCTGTTAGGTCTACTAGAGAAACGGGTAGCCAGCGTACGTGTGAGCGACAGCGAAACTTATATGCAACGAGCAATGGAACTGACCCAAACATTTACCTCTGGGCAAGTTGAGCGACTCAATGCATACCCTGTCGCCGCCGCAAACAACGCTAAGACGACTCAAGCGGACCCACAAACTGGCGCCCCTCAAACGTTACAGAAACCGGCAACACACCTACTAGGGCACAGCGCTGCAACGCCTATTACCGCGCCACTCTTTAGCGAATTTTTAGATCAGGACGGGCTACTCCGTCCAAATGCAAAAGTACAAATAAACGGCGAACCTGCTAGCCGGGCCACGCTGAAACACGGAGATCAAGTGTCCTTTGCCGACCAACAGTGGTCGGCTATTCACGTCGAATAAATATGGCAAAAAAGCGCCCGCTCAATATATTTTCTTTAGCCTTTCTAGACGTTATGTCTTGCGGCTTTGGCGCGGTCATTTTGATTTTTCTTATCGTCAATCATGATGCCCAACAAAATCAAGCCGTGGTAAATAAAGACCTATTGGCAGAAATTCGACTACTTGACTATCAAGTGCTACAAGGCGAAAAGGATCTGTTTGATCTAATTGAGGCCAAAGACGACAGCCAAGCACGACTGAGCAATGCCAATGAAAAGGCTGCAGTAATAGAAAAAAGCCTTAAGGCTCAATTAGACAAACTGCTTGAACTAGAGGCCAATTCAATTGCAACTCAGGCGGACACCAAAGAACTGCAATCCGACATAGAAAGTCGTCAGCTAGAGGTGAAAAAATTAGAAGCACAAAAAGCTGCTAACGATGGCAACCAGATTAGAAATGTCAAAGGCGAAGGAGACCGTCAGTACTTGACTGGTATGCGCGTGGGCGGCCGCAATGTAGTTATTGTCGTTGATAGCTCAGCCAGCATGCTAGACGACACTATCGTGAACGTACTACGTCGGCGCAATATGCCCATCGAAAAGCAGCGTCAGGCACCGAAATGGCAACGCGCCATACGCACAGTCGAGTGGTTGGCGGCGCAACTGCCGTTGGATGCTGAATTTCAACTAATGTCTTTCAATGAAAGTAACCAAACCTTAGTTCCGGGCGGATCCAACGATTGGCAGCCCATGGCAGATGGAACGCAAATCAATGCAGCAATCACCAAGCTTAAAGAGCAAGTACCCAAAGGTGGTACAAACTTAGAAGGGGTCATGCTTGCGCTCAGGTCGCTCTCACCCATTCCAGACAACGTTTACTTTATTACCGATGGATTACCCACACGAGGCGAATCTGAACCAAGAAGCGCAACTGTTGATGGCAGGAGAAGACTAGACCTGTTCAGAGACGCTGCCGAACGACTACCGAGGCAAATTCCGGTCAATGTCATTCTATTTCCTATGGAGGGCGACCCATCAGCCGCCGCAGCGTGGTGGCAGCTGGCCAGAGTGTCTGGTGGCGCCTTCATATCACCATCATGGGATTGGCCATAATGGATATAAGAATCATAAAAACCACAGCACGGGAGAAGAATCCGACCGCTGGACAGCTTTATCTTGAGTTACGAGCGATTGCACGTCTGACTTTAAGACGTAGGCCAATAGCAGTTCAGGACCCACTAACAAGGTTGGCGAAAAATGCGTGAAAGACGAGGTGTAGAAGAGTTCAGCGTATCTTTCCTCGATGTCATCTGCTGTGGCTTTGGTGCAATCATATTGCTCCTTATGCTGACAAAAACATTCCAACCCGAAGTACTGGAAGTCAGTAGTGTAGATTTAACGGAACAGGTACAGCAGCGAGAAGCCGCTCTATTTGAAGTTCGAGGCAAGATCAGCGAATTACGCCGCCAGATCCAACTAGAAAATAAAGACTTACAAAGCAAGCTTGAAGAACTGGCGCAACTACAAACACAGTTGACCAACGTACTCGGCCGCTTTGAAAATTTGGCTGAAGCGGAGCAAGAAATTTCACTAGAAAATCAACAGCTCGCTTCAGCTAGACAAAGTTTAACTGACGAGATGGAACGCTTGCTGGGACTAGATTTTCGTCGCGACTCTGGGCTAGTCGGCGGCATCTCAGTGGACTCAGAATATATAATATTTGTCATAGACACCTCTGGCAGTATGCAAAGTGCCGCCTGGGGCCAAGCGGTACAAAAGGTCAGTGAAACGCTTGCCATATACCCTAATGTGAAAGGCATTCAGGTAATGAACGATATGGGCGACTATATGTTTCCCTCTTACTCCCGCCGGTGGTTAGAGGACAGCCCCAGCCGTCGCAGTAGTATTGTAACTACGCTGCGCGCTTGGGCACCGTTTAGCAACTCAAGCCCAGTTGAAGGCATAGAAGAAGCCGTGGCAACTTTTTATGATCCCGAAAAGCGAATCAGCGTTTATGTGTTTGGCGACGATTATACCGGCAACTCTATAGAGGAAGTGGTTGAAGCAGTTGACCGCATTAACCTGGCAGATGAGTCAGGGCGCCGCCGTGTGCGTATACATGCTGTAGGATTTCCCGTCTTCCTAGACCGACCCAATGCCCGAACCTTTCGCTACGCGGCACTTATGCGAGAATTGGCGTATCGTAACGACGGCACATTTGTGGGGCTAACCCAATACCAATGAGAAACAAGATGTTGAAAACAGCTATGTGGACGCAAGCCCCCAAAAACAAAAAGGTCACTTTTCGTAGCGCAGGAGCAAAACTAAAGTCATACGCGACCCTAGCTTGGACAGTGTTCGCCGTGGGTTGCAGTGGCGCACAAGTCAGCCTAGACAGTCAGTTTCCGACACCGCTCTTAGAACCACTGCCTGTACACGCAGGCATAGTGCTCACAAAGGATCTGCTGGCCTATAACCACAACGAAGAGATCAAAGGCTCCGGCAACTTCGATATCAATATTGGCGTAGCCCAGCGCAACATATTTAGCCGTTTGGGTGAGGGGTTATTCAGCCAATACACCCTTTCAGAGCAATTAACCTATAACGAAAATGTCGATGCCACCCTGTTACCAGAAATCACCAAAATGCAGATTTCCCTTCCTAGCCAAACTCGCTCAGAGTACTTTGAAGTATGGATGCGCTATGAATTTCACTTTTACGACAATGAAGCGAATCTAATCGGTTCTTGGGTTTTACCCGCTTATGGTAAAGCCAACCAGAACGACTACCGCGGCAATGGCCCAGCACTGAAAGCTGCGGCACTCTCAGCGTGCAGAGATGCCATGGCTTTTTTCAGTCTAAACTTTCAAAGCAATAGCGTAGCCCAACGCTGGGCTGCTGGGGAAAAAGGTACTCCCGCTGCAGCCGAGCCAGAGCTGGCACCCATCCAAGAAGATGGCTCAACGAACGAATCAGAAACTACAAACGCAGAAGAAAACGCGGCAGAAGAGATAGACTCCGCCGCCTCATCTTCAACGCAACAGTCCAGTTAAGCATTTCACTACGATGCCAACCAACAGACATACCTATGAGGGCCATACGATGAAGTTTATTCTAACTCTATGCATAACCTGCTTTTTGTGTGCCTGTGTAAACACGACAGTACAAGAAGTACGAGAACGTGAAACAGGCATACAAGCCGGTGACTCAGTAGTGGTAATCGGGAGAAACAACAGACCCAGTCACGAAGAAACGGAGATCGACTTTGTCGACTGCGTTGCCAAAGATTTAGCCAGCGGCGGTAACGCGTTGGCAGTGGTTAGCGAACAGGACTTCAAAGATCAGACCTTTCCGTGGTTTGAACCGCGCACCGCTCCGGTAAACATCAAAGAATTACCCAAACTATTAGAACAAAGACTACTAGCAGATCGCCTCAACGAATTAGGCATTAAATACTTGATCTGGCTAGACGGAAAAACCCAGCGAACCTCGTCTGCGGGATCTTTGGCCTGCTCTGTTTCACCAGCTGGCGGCGGCTGCTTCGGTTTCTTAACTTGGGAAAACGACGCATCTTACGAAGCAACAATATGGGATACCGACGATGGCAAAACCGTAGGCCGGATATCGTCTGACGCAGACGGCACAAGTTATATGCCGGCTATTGTGTTGCCAATTCCTATCATCGCAAGAGTGCAGAATAACGCCTGCGCTAGCATGGCAAAACAGTTAGAAGAGTTTTTAGTGAATAACGGCGTATAAAAACCTAGCGCCGTATTAGCGTCTACCGCCTACCCAATACCTTCTATCTAGAACAGATACCGAATTCGTCCACTTTCTTTCATAAAACGCTATCAAGTTAAGAGGCCAAATACCGCTGGTGATTACGCACAGGAGCTGGAAATGGAAACGATCATTACCGTACTCGGATACCTTAGTTTATTAGCATTACTATTTTTTGCTTTGATGCAGGCGTTGGCACGTTTTCTAACCCTGGAAAAATCCAATGGGGCTGTTGCCATGCCTGTGTTAATACCTGTCCCAATATTGACAACAAAACAACCAACACCTATCCATAAACTAGTAGCCTACGTAACTGAAATTAGACAATGGCAGGTCGCAGAAAATTGGGCATACAAAAAAGGCGATAAAACCTTAGTCATACCAAAAGGCTTCATATTCGATGGCGCATCAATCCCACGCGTTTTATGGGGAGTATTATCCCCTACAGGACTTCTCCTAATCCCAGGACTGATACATGATTTCGGCTATCGTTACGACTACATATGGTGTGTCGATGCAAACTCAAAAACAGGTTTTATAAAGTTACACAAATGCGCGGGAAGGAAAGTATGGGACAAAATTTTCTATGAAGTTGGCACAAAGGTTAATGGAATACCGCTCATAAACGCTTTGGCGTGGCTAGCCTTAACGACATTGGGGGGGATAGCATGGAAAAAGAACAGAGCTAAAAATGCGGATGAAATTTACCCATACTAAGAGACACTAATAAAACCAGCAGAATCGAATATACGGGCAGAAATATCGAATCTAAACAGCCCGTAACTAACAACTAATGTTCCAAGGAGCTTGAATGATTTATTCCACTACCGAAACAATCCCAGGTAAAGAAATCGAGGAAATAGTAGGCATTGTTACCGGCAATGTAGTTCAAGCAAAACATATCGGTCGCGACATCATGGCTGGACTGAAAACTATTGTTGGAGGCGAGATACGTGGGTATACAGAAATGCTTACCGAGGCCAGAGACATTGCCATGCAACGCTTAGTCGCCGATGCCTCCAATAAAGGTGCAGACGCGGTGGTTGGTATTCGTTTCACCACCAGTGCAATTATGGACGGCTCCTGTGAAATAATGGTTTTCGGGACGGCTGTCAAATTGCAGGCTTAGCGAGAAAAATATGTGCTACGTCAGTCACTTACTCTTCTGAACTTTCTTTAAGGGTCGTATCTCAACAATTTCCCCTATAGCTCTATCTGGCTCAACGCTATACCACTCTTGCAAGCTTACTTTATGTTTTGCAGAAACCTTATCGCAGAACTCATAAAAAGTTGGCCTACCAGGATCCGCAATTATGATCCGCTCTACCCCGTTTTTAATGGCTCGATTAACCATATTGACCAAGGGGTCCACCAGCGAATCCCAGAAACAGATATCGCTACCCAAAATCACTTGGTGTTTGCCCAAATCCGGCCCTTTAAGTTTGGCAAAATCTGCTTTTCGAGTTTTGACCTCTACGGAGTTGATCTCTGCGAATACGTTGAGAAATGGAAATACTGCTGAATCTAAGTCTACAGCGGTGACCTTGGCTTTGAATTTGTGCGCACAGAAAACCGATGCGGCGCCCCAACCACACCCAAGGTCGAGCACACTGCAGCCCTTAACTATGGGGTTATGCGTCAAATAGTCCATGGTCAGGAAAGCCGAGCCCCAGGTTCGAGTACCATGCACAGACGGTTGATGGACCTTTTTCAGGGCGCGAATCAGTTTATGCTTTTCAGTCAGCAGGAATATGCCGTATACGTATTCAACATTGGATTCTGGTAGCCGCTGGAGCCTAGGCATATAGTGGGATCTTAATTTTAGTTTGCATGCAAAAAGCAGGACGGATAGGCATAGTCTAACTTTCAATCTCTATGACCGGTAGTGGCCGCAAGGCTTTTTACCAACAATAGCGTCAAAGGGCGAAATTTGCCCAAAATATAGTGGATTCTCCTCATCATGTGGCGTTTTCTCGCGAGTTTCACGGACAATTCATCCTTTAGGGCGTAACCTTAATTTTCGTCAGTCGACGTATGACGATCTGAAACAAGCATAGAAAAAGAACCGATCAAAAATAAATCAAGAAATGTACAACCTATACTCGGTTGCAGATTGGACAGTTGGCCCCACAATCCTTAGTGGGTAGATTGTTTTACTTAGACATTACTCGGGATGTACCATACGCCCCTTCTAGAGCCTGCCAAATACGCCGTGATTAGAGGCGGGGGGCCACCCAAAGATTTCTTTCATATCAGGAGACACAGTGAGTCAGACATCTGTTGATGATCTAGTCGAAGCCCGCAGCGAATATAGTGCCGGATTCGTCACCGACATAGAGTCCGATACCCTACCTCCGGGGCTGGACGAGCATACTGTGCGCTTTATTTCTGCACGCAAAGGCGAACCCCAGTGGCTTACAGATTGGCGGTTAAAAGCATTTGCTCACTGGAAAACTATGCCGGAGCCAACATGGGCCCACGTGCACTATCCGCCTATAGATTTTCAGGAAATTTCCTATTACTCAGCGCCTAAGAGCCAGGCAGATGGTCCGCAGTCTTTAGACGAAGTAGATCCTGAGCTATTACGCACTTACGAAAAACTCGGCATTCCGCTACATGAACAAGCAGTATTAGCCGGTGTAGTGAATGCCAATATGCCCCCTGCACCCAGCATGGGCTCTAATGTCGCCGTTGACGTTGTCTTCGACAGCGTGTCTATTGCCACCACCTTTAAAGAGAAATTGGCAGAGGCTGGGGTTATTTTTTGCCCTATTTCTGAAGCAGTACACAGCCATCCCGAACTCATCCAAAAATACCTCGGCAGCGTTATTCCACAAAAAGATAACTTCTATGCAGCACTAAACTCAGCCGTATTCAGTGATGGCTCCTTTGTCTACATTCCCAAAGGCGTACGTTGCCCAATGGAGTTATCCACATACTTCCGCATTAACGAGCGCAATACCGGTCAATTTGAACGCACACTTATCATCGCCGACGCTGGCTCCCATGTGAGCTACTTAGAGGGCTGCACTGCCCCAATGCGCGACGAAAACCAGCTGCATGCCGCTGTGGTGGAACTAGTAGCACTGGAAGATGCTGAGATTAAATACTCAACCGTACAAAACTGGTATCCGGGCGATGAGAACGGCAAAGGTGGCATTTATAACTTTGTTACTAAGCGTGGCTTATGCGGTGGCGCTCGCTCGAAAATCTCTTGGACTCAGGTAGAGACCGGTTCAGCTATTACTTGGAAATACCCTAGCGTTGTCTTGCGCGGTGACGATTCCGTTGGCGAATTCTACTCAGTAGCGCTAACAAACAATCGCCAACAAGCAGATACCGGCACCAAGATGATTCATATGGGCAAGAACACGAAAAGCACAATTGTCTCTAAAGGCATCAGTGCCGGACGCAGCGAGAACTGCTACAGAGGCTTGGTACGCATATCGCCTACGGCGGAAAATGCACGCAACTTCACTCAGTGTGATTCCTTGCTCATAGGCGGAGAGTGTGGCGCCCATACCTTCCCCTATATCGAAAACAAAAATAACTCTGCCATCATCGAGCACGAAGCGAGCACCTCTAAAGTCAGCGATGATCAATTATTTGCTTGCCAACAGCGTGGTATCGACAGCGAGAAAGCCGTAGGCATGATCGTCAACGGATTTTGTAAAGAAGTATTCCGAGAATTACCCATGGAATTTGCAGTAGAAGCAGGAAAATTGTTAGAAGTCAGTTTGGAAGGAGCCGTCGGATGAGTTTATTGCAAGTAACAAACCTCCACGCCACTGTTGGCGCTCAAGATGAGCAAAAGGCAATCCTGAAGGGACTTAATCTCACTGTTAACCCTGGTGAAGTACACGCCATTATGGGGCCAAACGGTTCCGGCAAATCAACGCTAGCCAATGTTCTGTCTGGACGTCCGGGTTACACCGTCACTGAAGGTTCTATGCACTTAGCAGACGCAGATCTGGCTGAACTAGAACCCCATGAGCGAGCACAAATAGGCTTATTCCTTGCCTTTCAGTATCCGGTAGAAATTCCAGGCGTTTCAAATATGGAATTCCTCAAAGCCAGTGTTGATTCGTTGGCCCGTGCCAGAGGCGAGGACCAAACCAATACAGCCACTTTCATAAAGCACATTAGACAACTGGCTACTTCTGTAGATTTAGATCCGCAGTTTCTCAAGCGCGGTGTTAATGAAGGCTTCAGTGGCGGTGAGAAAAAGCGTAATGAAATAATGCAGCTACTGCTGCTTGAACCAAAATTAGCGATCCTTGACGAAACCGACTCCGGATTGGACATCGACGCACTGCAAGTAGTGGCTGAAGGTGTAAACCGGTATAAGAGTGAGAACAACGGCGTTGTACTGATCACTCACTACCAGCGGCTACTCGACTATATCGTACCTGACTTTGTTCATGTCCTAGCGGACGGCAAAATCATCCAATCTGGCGACAAGTCTCTGGCATTAGAACTAGAAGACAAAGGTTACGCATGGCTGACCTAAGTCTCCCCCAAGCGGTCACCCTGCCCGACTACTTCACGTTGGGTCAGCTGGCTCTTCCCACAGGAGCTAGCGACGACAACAAAGTTCCTGACTTATTATCTAAGGCACTTAACAGCACCTTACATAAAGAGCGTTGGAAGTACTCTAAAGCGGCCCCTGTTCTTGAAGGTTTGGTCAACGCAATGGTTCAACCGACTTTAGTGGGCGCAGACCAAGCTGGCGTTCAGGTCAGTAGAAAACCACACCATAAAGACACCTTCGACTTCGATTTGTCTCAGGCACCGGAAGCGTTTGCACGCTTATGTTATGCCGAGGAAGCTATTTTTATTCACATAGAAGAAACTCCAGCCGCACCACTAGAGATTAAACACTCAGGCAGCACCCTACCCGTGCTATTGAGCCTTGGTGAGAATGTGCAGGCTACAGTACTCGAGCACTTTACAGACGTAGAGGTCGCGCAGAATACGTTGTGGATTAACCTTGCTGAAGGTAGCCATCTCATGCATTCCCGCAACAGCTTAGAAGAAGCACCACTCCACTGGCAGTACCTTGCAGTAAATATCGGTAAAAATGCCAACTACTTACTAAACAACCATGCAACCGGTGCAAGGCTTCGTCGGCAGGACATTCAAATTAAAGTGTCGGGCCAAGGTGGTAACGCAGAATTAGTTAGCGCTGCAATGGTTGGCGCAAAAATGGCATTAGATCAGCAAGTGACTTTAGAGCATTTGGTGGCTAACGGTAAAAGCAAGCAAGTCGTACACAATATTGTGGCTGACGGAGGCAAGTGTACTTTTAACGGTCGCATTCATATTCACGAAGGAGCTAATGGCACAGACGCGACCCTTGCGAACAAGAACTTGGGCTTAGGCAAAAATGCCACAATCAATACCAAGCCTGAACTAGAAATTTATACCGACGATGTATCCTGCGCACACGGTGCAACTATTGGCCAGCTCAGTGACCAGGAACTCTTCTACCTCACTAGTCGAGGCATCAGCCCACAGTCAGCCCAATCCCTACTAAGCGAAGGGTTTCTACGCCAATGCACACAAGGCCCCTTGGCAGAAGCAGCTTTACCAGTATTAATAGATGCCATCAAGCAAGAGCAAAACCCATGAGTATTCGTCAGGACTTTCCAATATTAGCGAGGCAAAGCCGAGGAAAATCTTTGGTTTACTTGGACAATGGCGCTACTACGCAAAAGCCTCAAGCAGTCATTGACGCCATTGATACCTACTACCGCATGCACAACTCCAATGTGCACCGCGCAGCCCATGAGTTGGCAGAAGAGGCCACGCAGATGATGGAATCTGGCAGAACACTTTGCCAAGAATTCATCAACGCTAAGGATCGCAAGGAAATTATCTTTACTCGAGGCACCACCGAGGCCATTAATTTGGTCGCAAATGTTCTGACCCAGCGTATACAGCCGGGCCAAGATATTTTGCTTACCGAGCTAGAACATCATTCCAATATTGTGCCCTGGCAAATGTTGGCCGAGCGCACTGGCGCAAATATAAAGGCAGTGGCTATTACCGATGACGGCGAACTCGACCTAGAAGATGCCGCTGCAAAGCTCTGCAAAAATACAGCCCTGTTCGCATTCACCCATGTTTCCAATGGACTGGGCACCATCAACCCAGCCAAAACCTTAATTAAAATGGCGAAAGATATGGGAGCGTTAACATTAGTCGACGGCGCCCAAGCAATACTGCATCTGCCCGTAGACGTGCAAGATCTGGATTGCGACTTCTACGTATTCTCTGGCCACAAGCTCTATGCGCCCACAGGTATAGGCGTACTATACGGTCGCGAGGAGTTACTTGAAGCCCTGCCGCCTTGGCAAGGTGGCGGCGAGATGATTGAACAGGTCACACTGACCTCTAGCACCTACCAATCAGCGCCCTACAAATTTGAAGCAGGCACACCGAATGTTGCCGGTGCAGTGGGTCTTGGTGCAGCTATAACTTACCTCAAGCAACAGCCTATAGCAGACCTTGTTGCTGCAGAAGATGCTCTTATCAAGGAGGCCCTGTCTGGCTTGCAGCAAATCCCGGGCTTTCAACTCGTTGGCAAGCCCAACAAACGTTCAGCGGTGATCTCCTTTTTGCTCGATGGCAGTCATCCAAATGATGTCGGCACACTACTAGACCAACAGGGTATTGCTGTACGCTCTGGCCATCACTGCAATATGCCTTTAATGACAAGGCTTGGTGTGCCCGGCACTGTAAGGGCATCGTTTAGCTTGTATAACAGTGAAGCAGACGTAGATAGATTGATTGCGGGCGTGCAAAAGGCGAGCACTTTTCTTTAGCGATCACACAACGACTTTTTCCAATAGCAGCCTGACTTGCATTTTGTCCACAAATAGAGAATAAACAGTGTTAGTTGGCAGATAACTGAAATACATTTTATGAATACACAAATTACCGTTTCACCCACAGCTTGCGAGCATATTCGCAAGCAAGTAGAACTGACTCGCTCGCACTTTTTACGCCTCGGTGTAAAAGAGAGCGGGTGCAACGGCTACATGTACACGCTAGATTTTCTCGAAGAAACTCTGATTGACGATGTTCAGGTTGAAGTAGCAGATGGCGTAAATATCTGCATACATCAAGATGATCTCGAGCTAGTTAGCGGAACTGAAATAGACATGGTGACTCAGGGATTAAACTCAGCGTTAGTGTTCAAAAACTCAAATGCCCAAAGCTACTGCGGCTGCGGTGAGAGTTTTGCCCTTAGCAAAGACGGCGAGAGCGAGGCAAGTGCAGCGCGAACAACAGACCTAGCCACTGACGCTACTGCGCAGACATAGCATTCATGGAAAGACGTATTGTTACCACTACTAGAGAGTGCGCCGCCCGCTTAGTACCCACGGGCGACCCTGTAACTATTCCTTCAGGCGCTTTTATTACCCTCACCCAATCATTAGGTGGCACGTTCACTGTAATTCTAAATGGCAATATGGCGCGTATTGCTGGCATGGATGCAGATGCCATTGGCCTAAACATTGAACCGCTCGTATTTCCAGCCGCCAAAACCAGCTCCGACGAGGTTGATGAAGAACATGTGTGGCATGCACTAAGGTCAGTATTCGACCCAGAAATACCGGTTAACATTGCCGACCTAGGACTAATTTACTCGGTAAAGGTGGATCAGGGCCTTGTGAATATAGAAATGACGTTAACCGCGCCAGGCTGCGGTATGGGTCCAGTACTTGTTGAAGAAGTAAAAGATCGCGTAATGCAGGCTCCGGTGGTCACCGAGGTAAATGTAGACCTAGTCTTAGACCCCCCTTGGTCCAGAGAAATGATGAGCGAAGAAGCCCAGCTAGAATTAGGAGTTTTTTAATCTAATGGCAGTCAGCATGGACCTAGAAGAACTCAAAGAGACCTTTGGCTTCTTTGATGATTGGGAAGACAAGTACAGGTTTATAATAGACCTTGGCAAAGATCTAACGCCCTTAGAGGAAGCTGATAAAACTGAAGCAAACCTTATTCGAGGCTGCCAAAGCCAAGTGTGGCTGACCCATGCATTAGTAGATGGCAAGGTACACTTTCAACTCGACAGCGATGCCCACATCGTTAGAGGCCTCAGCGCAGTAGTACTCATTGCGGCAAACGATCAAACTGCCGCGGAGATCACCGCGCTAGATTTAGATGGATTATTTGACGAGTTAGATCTACTTGCCCATCTATCTGTAACTCGGGGTAATGGGCTGCGCTCTATGATTGAGAGGATTAAGCAGATTGCCGCTAACAGCGTGTAAGAAATTAAGTACCTGCCTGCTTTAACTTCGCCGCTTCCGACAGGTTTGTTGCCGCCCTTGGCCCTGTGCAGGCAACCGCATTCCACCGGTCAATTTGTCTTCGCGACAATCTGTTCCTTTAATAACTGATAACGCTGCCAATCTTCCGGTCTGTCTACATCCCAAATCAGTGGCATGAGAAAAACCCTGAGTCCTAACTTTTCCGCCGCACTCAACGTCTGCTGTGCTACGCAACTTGTACCCCAATCTATACCAGCAAAAATTTCAGAATGGGCTTTGCGCAGACCTATCAAACCATAGCCACCATCTTCCGCTGGACCCAGCACTAGGTCATAGTGACGCAGATGATGCCCTGCAGTTCGTATATAGCTGGCATCAATTTCCGGGCAATCGGTGCCCATCAACATTGCACCTTCGTGGGTAGATGCACACAACTTGTCTAAACAATTGAACATACGCGCACCCAAATCAGCACCTACTTGTAGCTGTGCAGGCAACTGCCATGTTTGTGCCCACTGCTCTGTCGTTGCTGAAATGTCTGTCACCCAAAGACTCGCCTGTGTATTGGCAACGCCAGTTACCTGTTCTAGGGCGCGTGCAACAAGTTCACAGTGCGCGGCCATAGCTTCTTCGGCGCTAAGAGCGGGCATAAGTCGAGTTTTGCATTGGCCTAAAACAGGGGCTTTGGCAAAAATGCCTAATGCTTGATGTTTAATCACGGCTAATGGTCATAGAGAAGTTTATCTTTTGTAATACTGGTCATAGAGAGCTTGTGCCGGCTTACCAAAATAATACTGAAGACGAAATTGCCACATCTGCAAAATAGTTTTCAGCCAGCCGTTTTTCAACCAACGTCGGCCACTGGTTTGTAGTCGGATCGATGCACCATGAAAGACAAATCCGCCCTTCTCCTTAAGTAACTTGCTGACTTCAATATCTTCCATTAATGGTTGACTAGGGAATCCGCCAATCTGCTGTAAACAATGGCGATGAAAAAACATGCCCTGATCACCTGTGCAAATTTGCGTCCATCGAGAACGCCAATTCATAAAGAGTGCTAACAGCTCTAAACGCTGGTGGACCTCACGAAAACAGATATCAAATCTTCCCCAGCCAGTTTGCCCACCGGAGCAAAGCGCTTGGAAATAAGCGGTTACAGATACAATCAAACGTGTATCTGCGTGCAGTACCCAAAGCCATGAGTGATTAGCTTTATGGCAACCTAGAGCAATTTGAGCACCACGCGATGCTTGGCTAGACAGCCACTGACCACCTTGCTGCAAAACTAGCTGACGGCACTGATCGCGTAAATTCAGGTGACCGGGTGCCTCTAAAGTGCTCTGTGCACTGCTTACAGCTTCCACCACCACAACCTCTGCATCCATACTGGCAAGGTCATCGAGTAATGCCAGCAAAGACGCAAAATCTCTGTGCACTGGAATGACTATAGAAAGATCCATTCGCCCACTCATTAACTTATCCGCACCCCAAAACCTCAATCATTGCTCATGGCATCGAACCTCGTCTAGTCATTTTAAGCAAACCGGTCCCGCAGCTATTCAAGCTTCAAAACCGCACCGGTGCAAGCAACTAGGTGGAAACTCTAAACTTTCACGTTTTACTCACATAGCACCTTCGCAAACTTCAATTTTACCTGTACAGTTCTGTGCACTTTTGAAGGGGGAGACAAAGATGTATCAAGAGTATAAAGAGACCTGGAATGAGCTTATCGCACCAGGCGCAGATTTCGAAATTGCAGTCAAAGAAGTACGTGGCGTACCGATAAGAACTTACGCCAATGCCGCGCAAAACCTTCGCGATTTATGGCTATCCACACAAGCTTTTGCTGATCGTGACTACTTAGTCTATGAAGACGAGCGCATTACCTATGCGCAAGCACATGAACAAGTAGCTTCGCTGGCCAATTGGCTGATTGCACAGGGTGTTAAACCCGGTGACAGGGTAGCAATTGCAATGCGCAACTACCCAGAATGGATGCTCTGCTATTGGGCTACCCTTTCGGTAGGTGCGGCGGTAGTAGGCATGAATGCTTGGTGGATCGGCAGCGAAATGCTTTATGCACTGGAAGATTCAACACCTAAAGTCATGATTTTGGACTCTGAACGCCTCAAACAACTTGGTGACCTGCGCAAAGAAGTCAGCGACATAGCACTCTTAGGTGTCCGTTTTCCAGCCGCAGAAGCAGGTGTTACTCCTTGGGCCGATGCTATTGCTAATCCAGCAGCACTGCCAATGCTCGATATTGATACCGACGAAGACGCATGTATCTTTTATACCTCCGGCACAACAGGTAAGCCTAAGGGCGCTCAGCTCACACATAGAGGTTGCGTGAGCAATGTTTGGAGCATGATGTTCGCAGGTGCACTACAGCGCACCCTAGCGGTTAAAAATGGCTTGTTAGAGGCCGATGCTGAACCAGCCGTACCATCAGCACTAGTGACCACTCCCCTATTTCACGTTACGGCAAACAACTGTGTTGCCCACGGCACTACATTAGCCGGCGGCAAATTGACTCACATGTATAAGTGGGATGCGGGCGTTGCCTTAGAGCTTATCGAGAAAGAGAAAATTACAGCGGTGAGTGGTGTCCCAGTTATGGCTCGTGAAATCATCTCACACCCGAACTTTGCTACAACCGACACCTCTACCCTGTTGACACTTGGTGGCGGGGGCGCGCAGCTTCAACCAGATTTGGTTGGCAAAATTGAAGCCGAAGTTGCCACAGCACGACCAAATACAGGCTACGGTATGACCGAAACCTGCGGCATTATCACCTCTATCAGTGCAGATCACTTTGTTGATAAGCCAGCAAGCTGCGGACCAGCAATGCCAGCCTTCGAGAGTAAGGTGGTAAATCCCGATAGCGGTGTAGAAATGCCGTTAGGTGAAGCAGGTGAGCTATGGGTGCGCGGCGGCCACGTAATCCGCGGCTACCTAAACCGCGAAGAGGCGACTGCTGAATCAATCGTCGACGGCTGGTTGCGCACAGGTGACATGGCTAAGAAAGATGAGGACGACTTCATTTTCATAGTTGACCGCATTAAGGACATGGTTTTGCGCGGCGGTGAAAACATCTACTGCGCAGAAGTTGAGAGCGCAATATTTGATCACGAAGATGTCGCAGAATGCACTGTGTTTGGCGTTGAAGATGACCGTTTAGGCGAGGAAGTGGGCGTAGCCCTATTACTGAAGCCTGGCGCGACAATCACCGCTGATGAGCTCCGCGGTCACTGCGCAGGCAAGCTGGCTAAATTCAAGATACCTCGCTACTTCTGGTTCATGAAGGAAGCATTGCCACGCAACGCCTCCGGTAAATTCCTCAAAAGGGAACTCAGAGACTCACTAGATGTAGCAGACAGCTTCTAAATTTGCATTAAGCAAACCTGGACCAACGCATGGCATACGCCATGCGGTTGCTCAGTAAATTAGACAATCCCTTGCGGTTTTCCCGACATCTATAAACCTAAGACGTCTAGAGCTTTGCTCTGGAGCAAATCTTAGTTACCAAACCTGTAGCGTAGTTTCACAACGTAGACGTCGACAATGGGGGTACTAAGCGCATCATCAAACAGATCTGCAAAGACGTCGTCTACACGATTCGGCAAATTACTCCCTCTGGTGTAGACAACAAACAGATCTGACAACGGCCCAATCTCCCACCGGTAACGAAGCTGAGTAGTCAAGCGTGAGATTGCAAAATCACCATTCGTAGCGGTCACTAGACCAGACTGAATGGGATCATCAATCGCCACCAGATTACCTTCACTCAAAGGCACCTGATAAAAATCTCGCTCCTTAGCCCTGATTCCCGCCCACTGCATAGTAAAGCGAATTTGCTGCTTGGAGGTTAAAAACAAGTCCATGCCTACTCGTGGTTGAAAGTCGCCGGCATCATAGGTTGTAAACAAACGGTCACGATCGTGCAGCAACCAATCTTTGCGCAGCAAATAATTAAGGTCAAAGTCTACGGAAAAGCGATCAGAAGGCTGGTACGTCAAACCCACAGACGCCCTTCTGGTCCAACTACTCAACTCTTCCTGACGCACACCCAGCAACGCGCTGAATGACAGTTTTTTCGAAGTATTAGTGCCAAAGCCGACCTCGGCAACAATGCGGTCATCTACCTTATAGCGACCATTGCCAAAGCTATTACGGTCGTGCCAACGCGCGGGGAAGTAATCAACCTCCGTGCGAATTTCGCTGAGGTTTTTGAAAGTCCAAGCGTTGCGAAAGAAAATGCCGGTACGCACAAGAAACCCATCCGTGTTCCATGCACTATTTATCAATATTGAACGGCGTTTATTGCGTAGATACTTCAAGCCACGCCCGGTGGACCAAGAATAGGAATAGACAGCAGACGTAACATCGTTACGCCGGATAAAACCAAGATCACTGACATCTAACGAGTCATCAAAGTAATCCAACGACAGCTTATGCTCGGTACCTTGCTTGGGTTTATAAGCAATATCTACCAACCCGCCGTAACCAACTTCATCAGCTACATCGCTGGTAATAAGCTGCCCATCAACCTGCCAAGCGCCATTTTTAGACAGCCAGTGTGAGTCAACGCCATGTACTACCGCCTCAGTGTCTGGATAACTTACCACTGTACCCAAGTAACCTATAGATCGACGGCCTTCGCCGACGTCTTCATACAACAGACGTACCACCCCAAAATCACGACCATCTGCTGTGACATTGATTTCCTGACCTTGATTTACACCCGTGTTGATTGTGCCGCGTAAAGACACTTCATCTTCGCTGGCTCCAAGCACCCCATAGCGCCAGCCACCTGATTGCCCTGTAACTTTTGCAGCGCCCAACAAGTTCGTTGGGCTACCCAATTCTACACCCGCAACATCGATGTTGGCTGGCACATCTATCCGAGCAGCACCACCAATTCTACGAGTGTTTAGCAGTGTTGTGGGCTCAGAACTAAAAGTCGACGCGGTGCCTCTAGAGCCACGCCCAGTAGGGCCCGAACCTCTATTCTGACTGCGCGGTGTAGTGGCAAAAACTTCCTGGCCTTCCAAAAAGAACAGGCGCTTTTCTGGAAAGAAGGTCTCAAATGCTGTCAGATTGACTACAACATCGTCAGATTCAACCGCGCCAAAGTCAGGGTTTAGCGCAGCAGTAATCTGCACATCTGAGGATGGACGCCAAGACAAATCTACACCCACACGGCTTTCATCCTCACCAGAGGCGTCATCAATTGTGTGTGAGGCATACGGAAAAGCTGCGATCTGCTGCTTCGGTTCGACATTCGGCGTACGCATAGTTGCCAACGCAGACATGAATCGCTTAGAAGCAAAAGGAAGCGCAGGCCAGCTCCAACGCTCGTCAATATAAGCAACTTTACGATTGATCCAAAAACCTAACTTACGCTCGCCAGATTTCGACGCAGCCATGGTCATCATTGACCACGGCAAAAACATCTCTGCACTCCAGCCATTTTCTACCACGGCGGTAGCACTAGTCCACGGCCCATCCCACTCGCGGGAAAACTGACGCTCTGCGGCAACTTTGCCGTCCATAACGGAACCACCTAGATTGACGGAGAACCAATAACCGTAAAGCCCTTCACCGGAGGTATCTAGGGTTATGCCAATAGCGTCACGGTTGATAAATTCGTCACGACTAGATAAACGCGCCACATGAGTCTCATGCGGTTGTTCCATGAACGCTGCAAAATGTAGCCCTTTATCCGTATAAAACATGCGCACATCAGTTTTATAGCGAGTGTCGGCAAGCGTATCTGGATCAATAACTAACATATTGTCATAACCGGGAATCTTAGACCAAATGGCCTCATCGAGACGTCCGTCCATGACCATAGGTTCGGCTAGGTTATCAATTTGGGGAATCAGGATATCTACATTCGTGCCATCAGAATCCAGAGCGATAACTTCCGTTACCACCTTAGAGTCAGTTTTAGCATCTGTGTTAGTAATCACCTTAACTCGATCAGCAAACTGATCTTTGGCCAAAGGATTAACTAGACGTTGTGGCGCCGCAGCCATGGCTTGAGTTGTAAGCGATTGATCTATGCCAAGGGGTGCGTTCCAAGACCACGCTCCGGAAAAGCCAGCATCTGCGGCTTGCCTTTTCAGACTTTCAATTGAGGCACCTTGGGTCGATATAACCACACGATAGTAAGGCTTGGTATTGACAAGTGTCTGAGCAACATACGCTGGCTTACCCAGCCTATTTTCCACTCGCTGGATATGACTCGCAGCATTCTTTTGGTCACTAAAGCTGCCCAATACCAGCACAGGTTCTGCATGTAGCGACCCGGTAAAAATCAGCCCAAATATTAGTAAAACCGCAGATTTATAAACACTCAACACCATTACTTGCTCCTGTGCGCGGCGCACATACTAGCTTAGGCGGTTAAGCATGCATATTATTTTTGTACAGGGGCATTTGCTAGCCGCCCAGAAGATCAGGCGGTAACAAGAGTCACTTTAGCTTTTTGCTAAGCTTTGTCAGGTTTCAGCTTTCAAGCTAGTACTATGAAAATCGCATGCCTTAACCACAGAGAAACAAGGCTCACAATCCCATCAGTTTCTAGAGAACAGCCCCTCATACAACTCCCGCAAAACGTTTTTCTGCACTTTCCCCATGGTATTGCGCGGCAACGCGTCAACATTTACGGCTATTTTGGGCTGCTTGAACCGAGCAAGCGTGTCAGCTAAGTGGCTTTGAATAGTTTCAACATCAACCTCATCGCCCGTGGGGACAATAACGGCAACTACCGCCTCACCAAAGTCAGCATGAGGCACACCGATTACAGCAGACTCACTAACACCTGGGATTTTATCAATAAAGCCCTCTATTTCTTTAGGGTAAACATTATAGCCACCTGATATAACTAGGTCCTTGGCGCGCCCAACAATAGATAACCTACCCTTCGCGTCTTGCGTACCCAGATCACCTGTAATGAAGAAGCCATCATCACGAATTTCCTCGGCAGTTTTTTCGGGCATTTGCCAATAACCCTGAAATACATTCGGCCCCCTAACTTCTATAGTGCCGATATCGCCAGTTGAGACTGGCACACCGTCTACGTCAGCGACACGATATTCCTGACCGGGAAGTGCAAACCCAACGGTCCCTGCAACCCGTTCACCAACTAATGGATTGCTGGTATTGATAATAGTCTCGCTCATACCGTAGCGTTCCAGAATCCAATGGCCCGTTGCATCCGCCCAAGCCGTAAACGTTTGCTCCGTTAACGGTGCAGAGCCACAGATAAATACTCGAATATTAGCTACGTTCTCTGGTGTCAATTCAGGCTGCTGAAGGAGTCGGGTATAAAAGGTCGGCACACCCATCAGCACGGTAGCCTTAGGTAGGAACCCCATTACTTGGGCCGCATCAAACTTGGGTAAAAAAATCATTGGAGTGGCATTCAACAACGCACAATGGCTAGCAATAAAGAGACCGTGCACATGAAATATGGGCAGCGCATGGAGTAATACATCGTCTTTTTGCCAGCCCCAACAGTCACTCAGGCTATTGGCATTTGAAGCAAGATTGGCATGGCTTAGCATCGCACCTTTAGATCTGCCCGTTGTACCAGAGGTATACAGTATCGCTGCCATATCATCAGGCTGGCGACTCACCGTTACACAGGCCTCACCGGCAACACACTCGGCAATCTTGTCGAATAAAGTGCCATGCCCAAATTCATCCATAGTGAACGTTGCTACGTCTGAGCGTTCGCTTTGACCTACAAAGATCGATGGTCGAGCATCATTAATAAAGTAGTCCACCTCGCTTTGGGTATACGCAGTATTCAAAGGCACATAGACACCACCGACTTTCAAGCAAGCGAGGTACAGGGCCAAGTTTTCCGCAGACTTTTCAACTTGTACAACTAATCGATTACCGGGTTGTAGGCCGTGGGTCACCAATACTTGGGCATATTGCTCAACTCGCAGATATAGATCTTGATAACTCCATACAAGCCCGTCTGCCAAACGCAGCGCATCGCCCACGAGGTTGTCTGTAAAGCTACTTTCAAGGGTTTGGTAAAAATTTGACATCAAATACTCCCGGGAGAAGGTTCTAATATTAACCAAAATCTACAGCACGTGACCGGTTATTCTGCGCCATGACCACGCGCGTCGCCTGTAGACAAAAAAATCCCTAAAGCTGAGATTTCACCGCTTGTTGCAACACATCATTACGTCTGTTAACTTTTGGAATGCATACTTTGCTTAGCATGCATAAAGCCCTGCCAGGTCTTTGATAGAAGTTAAGTAGGGGGAGAGATGGATTACTGTGCTGTCATTCAGCGGTAACTCCTAGCAGCGTTCGACTTACTGGTCGATACGCGTTCCAAACAGGTGAAGTGAGAGCATCATCTGCATTCCCAAAAAAATAAAAAGTAGCGGGAATACTTAGCCGCCCCCAGGGGCGGCTCTTCTTACTCTCCAGCCACGCAACCCCGTTTTAACAACACTCTTCAAGTCGCAACTACTGTCCCTATGTCAATTTAACTCGTAAACTCTGTCTTTTAGCCAAAAGGTGAAGTGTTGTCTTCTCTCAATCCGTTTTTGATCCCCGCCATAACAAGATCATTCGACGCCGAAATCACCCTTCCCGGCAGCAAGTCCATTGCGTTGAGACAACTGGCAATGGCAGCACTGGCTCAGGGTAAAACACACCTCACAGGCATTCCCGAATGTGATGACGCCCAAGCCATGATTGACTGCCTAATCAAACTCGGCGTTGATATACAAACTGATGGCGCTACCACCACTGTGCAGGGCCCAATGGATTTTGGTGAAGCCACCGTTCATCTCAATGCAAGAATGAGTGGCGCCTCTACCAGATTGCTTATTGGCATAGCTGCGCTGCGCAAAGGTGCAACGCATATCGACGGCCACAGTTCCCTGCAAGCAAGATCTAATCAACCGCTATTTGATGTTTTACAGAACCATGGTTGTACAGTTGAATCCGCCAGCGGCGGGCTACCAGCAAAAATCACCGGCCCTATTGCGATAAATTCAGCGTTAACTATTGATGGCTCCCTGTCCAGCCAATACATCACCGCACTCTTACTAATTGCGCCGCTAACCTGCCCTGATTCTGGGCAACTAGTGAAAATTTCAGGTGACCTTGTTTCAAAGCCCTATCTTGATATTACTTTGAATGAAATGAGCAAGTGCGGTGTAACCGCCCATTGGCAGGACGATAGAACAATTTTTGTGGCAAAGAACAGCTACCAAAATGGCCCACGTACGATTGAAGGCGACGCCACAGCAGCCACTTACTTTAGCGCGCTGGCTACACTGCACGGCGGCGCGGTAACTTTAACTAATATCGATGCCACTACCCACCAAGGTGACTACCAGTTTTGTGAAGTAGTGGAGGCTCTTGGCGCAAAAGTTGAACGGCAAGGGTCTACGCGTATTATTGGCCCGCCCAAGCCTTTAGGTATAACGAACATTGATATGGTGACTATGCCTGACGCTGCATTAACCCTTATCGCAATGGCACCCCTACTTCCCGGCACAACTAAAATTACCGGCTTGCAGTCTCTACATCATAAAGAATGTGATCGACTAGAATGCCCCGCTACGGAGTTACGGGCCATGGGCGTTAAAGTATCCACCACAACCGACACAATTAGTGTCGAGGAAACCCTACCTACTCAATTGCAATCACATACGCTAACTACATATCACGATCACAGAATGGCAATGGCCTTCTCACTGCTTGGTAGCCGTAGCGAAAAACTCTCCGTTGATGACAAAACGGTGGTCAACAAAACCTACCCTCACTATTGGTTAGACTACGACAAACTTCGCACTAGTAAGTAGTTTAGCCGCTGGCAGATGTAAAAACCTATAGATGTAAAACTTAGCAGTCCAGTATGCGCGCAATGATTTTACTGGGTTTTTACTGGGTTTAATCGAGTTCTGCTTTGGCTTCAGACCACACTCTGTTATGGTTTGACAGAAAAGAAGTGGGGAAATTATGGCTTCAGGAGATATCTTTGATCACGAATCGAAAGTACTGGAGACTGCTGAAGAACTCATCAGCCAAGGCAGCGCAACACCAGAAGATCACAAAAAACTCGGTGCTGAATACAAAAAATTACTGCGCACTACAAAGCGCATTATTAAGCTGAGTGATAAAAGCGAACAGCGGCTAACCGCACTCTCAAAAGAAGCACAGGACACCAACAAGCAACTCGAAGGCTTGTCCAATCAGCTGTCAAAATACCTATCACCGCAGTTATACCAATCTATTTTTACCGGCAATAAAGCGGTAGCACGAACTAGTTCGCGCAAAAAGCTCACAGTCTTCTTCTCTGACTTATGTGGATTCACCAACATTGCTGAAAATCTAGAGTCTGAAGATGTAACAGACATGTTGAACTTGTACCTTGAGACAATGACCCAAATTGCCCTCAACTATGGTGCAACCATCGACAAGTATATTGGCGACGGCATCATGCTCTTCTTTGGTGACCCAGAGTCCGCTGGCATAAAGGAAGACGCTGTAAACTGCGTGAAAATGGCTCAAGAGATGCAAGAAACGCTGCATGGGCTGCAGGACAACTGGCACCAGTACGGACTGCAAAGCCCACTGCAAATGCGCATTGGCATTGCTACGGGCTTTTGTACGGTCGGTAACTTTGGCAGCGAAACTCGCTTGGAATATACAGCCATCGGTTCAGGAGTTAACACAGCATCTAGATTAGAAGCTGCAGCTGAAAATGGTGAAATCTTGATGTCTTTCGACACCTACTCGCTAGTCAGCGACCAGATCCCCTGCCAAGAATTAGCAACCGTACACCTCAAGGGCATCGGCCCGGTAAGAACCTTTCAACCATTGCAAAATATTGAAGATATTCAGTCCTCTATATCATTAGAGGTGGGTAGCTCGTCACTAAACGCCAACCTTTCAGCCCTCTCGGTAGAAGATCTTGACGAATTTGAGGCATCGTTACTGCGCGCTATCGAAAAGGTTAAAGGCACTAAAGAAAATATGAGTCAGCAAGAATCTCTATTATAGGCAGCTAACACAAGGGCAAGCGCTAAGCACTCTAGGAGTGCGCGCGCGCTTTTCAACGCGCTGTCTGCGGAGGCGGGGTTAAGCTACGTATCCGCGATAAACGAAGACCGGACCCTTCTCTGTTTCAGCGATCTCGAACTCAAAACGCTGCACGCGCCTAGCCATTTCGATAAAGCCTAAGCCGGCCCCTTTTGAACCCTCAGGCGGACCACTACGCAATCGCTCTTTATACATCTTACGAAGTTCGGTTGCGTCCTTCATGCTCAGATCAACCAAACTCTTTTCCAAAGCATTGCTCTTTTCTGAATCTATGGTATTCACCGCTTCAATCAAGAAGCCTTCATCTGTAAGGCTAATTGCAATAGTGCCTACACCGTCGCCGGTAGCCGTAGATCTAGTATCCGCATAGCGAATGATATTCTGCGCTTGTTCAATGAACACACCGAAGACCTTTTTGGCCACACCGTCGGTAGAATCCGTTTCTGAAAGCTGGTGTCTCACAGGGTTGGATATCGACGTCAGCAAATCTTCAGAGAGAGGGCCTGAGTAACAAAAAAGAGTCTTTCGCGCTTGCATGAACTTATGTAGTTCTAAAGTTGCATCACTTACCATCTGAAAATATCCTTATTTTTATCGTACCTAACGACTACTCGCCTTCAGCGTCTGCGCCGGCTTCACTTGGCATTTCCACAAGTTCGAACTTACATTGGATCATATCCTCAGCGAAGTCCTCGCCAGCTTCCAACATGGTGTCGTCGTCTGCGCGGTAATTCCAGTTAACGCTAACAGAAACGCCTGCTTCTGCTTTTTCCTCAAAGAACTCAAAGAAATCAAAGAAGAACTTTGCCGAAGAACTGTTGAAGTAAAAAAGCTCCAACTCGACCTTGTACTCACCACTATCCGGCACGGCGCCTTTCAGTTCTGTCATAACCGGACTTGAAAATTCCTGAATATTTTCAGGGTAGCACTCACCGACAATGCGGCAATTGGTTGCTGAAATTTCTATCAGGGGGGTTCTTTGTGTAGCTGCTAATTGCATTTTTTATACCTCCTCTACTTCCGAAACTTGCGAACTGGATTCATCATCATTCAATGAGAATGCCAACAATGTAAGATCATCGCGATATGGCGCGCCACCACGATAAAGATCAACGCTGGTCATAATATTAGTCACCAAAGCGTCTGGTGTTGCTTGCTTGGTATTTTGCAGCGACCGCATTACTCTGCGGCGGCCAAAAGCGATAGGTCTGTCTTCAGCACTCATCACATCTGTAATACCGTCTGTTAGCATCACAAAAGCGCCGCCGAGATTTTCAATAACGTGAGTCGTAAACTGGAATTCGCCAGCAGTCTTCGAAGAGCCCACCGAGCGTCTATCCCCCTTCACTTCGGATGCACCGCTTTCCCCTACCAAAAACAGTGACGACTTAGCCCCCGCATACTCTAGGCGACGCTCTTTACGATGGTAGATACACACACCGCCGTCGAAGCCTTCATCAATTTTTTGGTTTGAAGCGTCTTGTTGTCTTAACGTTTCCATAACCAGTTGGTTGGCCTTAGAGAGATAATCTCCAGCATTTTGTGCGTAGGTCTCGTCTACGGCTTTGTCCAATACCGAGCGTGCAATAATTGATAAAAACGCTCCGGGAACGCCATGGCCTGTGCAATCCACAACCGCAATGTAAACACGATCAGGTAAGCTGCGAACAAAGTAAATATCGCCGCCCACTAAATCTCGAGGACGCCAATGGACCTTGAAAGAAATGTCACCAGGATATTCTTTCGGCAATAAGGCATTTTGCAGTCGTGCGGCATAACGTATGGAACTGTCAATTTCATCCCGTGTACGCACCAACTCTTCAGTCCGGGCATTGATCAGCGAAGCGACCTCGTCGGACATACGAGAAAACGCAACCCCCATCAATTCAATCGAAGCGCGCTCTTTGCTTTCATCGTCACCGGAGGCTAATTCACTGCGCATATGATCAATATCATTGATCATCATTTCCTTTGGCCCGCCGTCTAGTTCGGTAGCCAAGATCTCCATCTTAGAAAACATCAAGTTGTCACGTTCTTGACGGCGCCTGCCACGGTCTACGCGCTGTTCCTCAGACTGCACTAAGTGCTCACGATATTGATCAATAGTTTGCGACAGACGCCCCACTTCGTCGCCTGTAGAAGACAACAGCTTATTTCGTGGGGGCATTTCTAGTGACAAATTGCCCTCAGACATGCCACGTAAAATACCAATCGCTGCAGTAATCTGACCAAAGGCACCGATGGTTAAGGAAAGAATAACCACTACAACAAAAAGCGCCACGGCGGCGATAGTATAATAGGTGTTGTTCGTAGTAGTTACTTGTAAAGCTATGTTCTCGCTTTGGTCCTTGAAGACCATCAAACTGATCTCTTCTGCAGATGCTTGATAACTCAAAGGAATAGAAGTCATCGACACCCCAAGCACTGGCACAACGTCGCTGAACGTAGCATCTGAAGATAATTGCGCACGGTCTTCTGCTTCTGAAATAAGTAAAGGGAGATTCGCTACCCCGTACTCTTCGTCGACTATCTCATCTTCGCCATAGTACTCATCTAAGCTTATTGACTTGCCACCTGAACGAACCGCAAGACGGACCTCAAAGTCCTCACTGAATAATTCTAAATTATCCACTAGGTTTTTACCGACCACGATCAAGGCTACCGCCTCATCGTTTGCGTCGCGCAAACCAAAACTCAGCGAGTCATTCACTGAAAGCGCTTTTTCGCCGGTTAAGTCAGTTATTCGAACAATATTCCGCGTAGGTTGGTCGATCGCGCTGCGAAGAAAACTGTCAAAATTTAGGAAAAAGTCTGGTCGCGCTTCTTTGCCACAAGGATCTGCTCCTTGTAAAAATAGACCAGACAAACAATAAACTTGTCGGCCGGTAATGGTATAAGCCATGACAAAGCTGATTTCTTCTAACTCAATTGCCTCTTCAAATACCTGGTCAAAAAGCCCTTGAGCCAAGTCTGTCCGCCCATCCACTAGTGCGCTAGTTAGAGGATTTTCGCCGCCTGCAACGTCGTCCTGAGTAGAAAAGGTATTTTCCAACGGATCCCAAAACATAATTATATCTGGTGACCCTAACTCCGGATCAAACTTCTCTACAGAGCGCTCAAACTGGGCATCAGAGGCAGACAACCAAGCTGCGCTGTAGGTCTGGGCAAGAGACTCTGATGTGAATGCGTCAGAGGCCGCCTTTAAGGTTTGTGTAGAGTAAAAGAAAATGCTGAAGATAACCGTGAAACCGGCTATCAATAGTGTTACTAGCTTATTGCGTATCGACATTTGGTACTACCTTTAAGGTGATCTCTAAGTGGCATGAAAAAAGAAGCTCGAGTTCGCCTTTGATCAATCAGCAAGCTTATAGGCCACATTCATAACAACATCAGTCACGGTTACGGTACTGCCATTTACTTCGTAGGGTACAAATTTCAATGTCTCCATATATCGCATAGCTGAGCGATCGAACATTCTGCGTGGCTTGGACTCAACAATTACCGCGCCAACTGCACTACCTTCGACATCTACATTAAATCTTACGGTTACCTGACCGCTTACACCGTATGACTTTGCGCGGCGGGGAAAGGAGGGTGTCCCCTTAGAGACGAGCTCTACCTCGACATTGCCTACACCATCCACTCTGCCAGCGTATGTTTCAGCAAATACTGAGGGTGTACATAAGATCATTGAGGCAAAAGCCAATCCAAGTCCTTTTAGCAGTGACAATCTCTTACCCATTCGTAACACCTCTTCAGTTCGACATTTTTTTGATAACGGTTAAAGCCACCACTCTTGACGACCGCAAAAAGAGAGTTAGAGAGTGACCGTCGAGCAGAAGCGACCTTCCGCCCAGACGCCATTAGTGTACAAGAGACAATATGCGGGTTACAACGCTCAAATTATCACCCCAGACGTAAAGAATTATTTGCTTTTTAAATCCTACCGTTTTTGGTTTCGGCGCCCATCCTTTTCGGCTTTTGGGGTGCAGTAGGCAAATGCCTAATTGACGCAGTTTTCCGTAAAAGGCCGTGATAGAATCGGCCATTACGCACAACTTATTATAAAGGTATTATTAGCTCGATGAGTTCTCACACAAAATTTGAGATCACCTTCTGGGGAGTGAGAGGTTCGGTACCCACGCCTGCCGAGCACACAGTGAAATACGGTGGAAATACGCCGTGTTTAGAGATTAGAGCAGGCGATAATCTACTTTTGATTGACGCAGGAACGGGCATTTGCCGCTTCGCAGAACGCCTTGCCCAGCTCCAAAATGAAAACCTAGATATTACAGTATTCCTAAGTCACACCCATTGGGACCATATTCAAGGATTGCCCTTCTTCAAGCTTGCATTTAATCCAGCCAACAACATTAAAATCTATGGCCCTAGAAGACCTGGATTCACCCTCAAAAGTTGCTTAGAGGCTGCAATGAAGCCGCCAAACTTTCCAATTACTTTTGATGTGCTTGCAGGTATCAGCGACGTTATTGAAATAGAGCCAGGCGACACCATCGAGCTAGGGGACGTAACAGTTGCTACCGCTGAACTAAACCACCCTGACGGCAGCATTGGATTTCGTATTGAACATAATGGTAAAAGTTTGGCTTATTGCTTAGATCACGAACATGAAGAGAACGGCCATATTCACCCGGGTTTAAATAAGCTTGCAGAAAACGCCGATGTAATGATATTCGATGCCGCCTACTCGGATGAGGACTACCCAAAATTTAAGGGCTGGGGCCACTCTACTTGGCAGGTGGGCTATAAAACCGCACGCCAGCTGAATGTAAAAACACTCGTACTGTCTGGCTTCAACCCAGACCTTACTGACGCAAGCTTGGACAAAATAGCACTCGTTACCAAAGACATGCCTGGCGACACAATTGTAGCCAAAGAGGGCGACTCGCTGGCACTGTAAAGGTGAGCAACGCTAGCAACGAGACCCAACTTTGCTTAGTTAGGGCCGCAGAACGTAACCAAATACTGAGACCAACTATCTTATGGAAGATGCTGATAAGAAAGCCATAATCGCTAAGATTTTGCCCTCCCTTAATGCCGAAGATATAGATAACTTTCTGCCGCTCCTTGAGGAGCGCCAAGCTGCAGGCGGCACTATTTTGGTCTCTCAAGGCGATACCGATCGAGATCTATATTTGCTTTTAAATGGCTCGTATTCGGCTTTTTATAAGATCCGCGTGAACTTAACGGCTGTCGCCACCAATGTAGGCAACTGGCCGGGACCCAGCCTGTTAGGGGAAGTTAACCTTGTATTGGATAACACAAGAACCGCTACCGTAGTCGCTAGAGAAGCCTGCGATTACTTGTACTTATCGAAAGATTCCTTTGACCAAATTAGTGAAAAATTTCCTTCCATTGCGATCAAAATCCTCACGGCTTCAGCCGCTATAATCAACGGGCGCTTTGAATCAATGCGGAAAACTATGTATTCCAGCATTATCCACGACAGCCCCACCGTACCCGTGGGCATCACACGACTCGGACGATTATTAGGCAATTGGAGCCGAGTACCAGACGAAATAAGTAAAAAACTATTCGCCGATTATGAAGGCGAAAATTTCAATAGTTAGAACTCATCAGCAAAACTCTTATCTAAAAGACCTTGTAAGGTATTTCTATACCCTCTCTCAATTTGGCAGCCAACTACGCCAGGCTCTGCTAAATTGAACCTTTAGCTTGCACCACTATCCTGTGCAGCTCAGTCAATACAAACACCAAGGGGAAAGAGTATGAGCGAAGAAACTACAGAAATGGGTCTATTTGAGACCATCTACAACTGCCGAGCAATGCGTAAGCTAGATACCACCGAGGTGCCCGAAGAGCATTTGGTCAAACTTGTGAGTGCTGCAAATCAGGCACCATCAGGATCAAATACTCAGGGCGCTCGCTGGATTGTGGTAAGAGACCCAGAAACAAAGGCGCAACTGGCTGCGCTAAACAAAACTGGTGTTGAAAGTTATCTAGCGCCTTTAGTCGACAATCCGGGCAGCCTCTCTCACCAACCTGCAGACAAACGCCAACGCATGGTCAATGCGGTCGTTTGGCAAAAAGATCACATGCACGAAATACCGGCACTGATCATCGCCTGTATGGATTTCGGCGACACGCCAACACCAGCAATGATTGCTGGCGGCAACGGCTCTATCTGGCCAGGCATTCAAAACTTACTCCTAGCCGCTCGAGCCATAGGGCTGGGGGCAGCACCTACAACCTTAGCCTTAACCAATCCAAAAGCGGTAGCCAAGGTTCTGAACCTACCCAGTTCAATGCACGCCTATTGCCTCATCCCTGTAGGTTATCCCATGGGCAAGTTCGGTCCTGTAACCAGAAAACCAATGGAAGAAATTTTACGCTTCGACCGCTGGTCAAACTAAATTTAGGACGCTCCGCCAAGGTTAAGTGCAACTCGACTTTGGCGGATAATTAGGCGTTAAAAAACGCGTGCGTGCACTAACCAAAAGCATACTTTGTCTTTCCGCCTGAGTTTGATTACCATCGCGCCATGGCCTTGTAGTTCAATGGATAGAATAGTCGCCTCCTAAGTTAAATTGGGTCATATGTTTGGAAACTACATATGAGATGCGTTCAAATTCGGGGAAACCTTCTTACGTTAGTAATGGCAATCCCGAGCCAAGCCGATGAATTCGGAAGGTGTAGAGACTTGACGGATGCAACCTAAAACCAGCTTCTCACTTACATTGCTGGTTAGGGTTAAGAGAAAGTCCAGACCACAAACACAACAAGTGGCTACGAAAGTAGTAGTGGTATGAAGCGATAGATACAGGTTCGACTCCTGTCGGGGCTACCACCTACAAGCTGTGAAACTTCTAGTTTTGTAGCCACTCCAGCATGCTTTCAATCATATAACCTGAAAATTCGGGAGTATTGTCCAACGCCAAACGGTGCATATTCACGGGCATCGTAATTGATCCATGAACCGCGCTTAGCACAATCTGCGTTAACCTATAGCTATCGCCGGCACGAAAAATGCCAGTCTTTTGCCCCTCCTCAACAGACAGTCGAAAAACAGAAAAGAACTTATCTCGATCAAGGCCTAGTCTTTCCGGTGCGGCAATAGAGTCAGGACGAACGTACATAAAGGCATTTTTGAAAACCGCCTGCTCACGATTGGAAAAATCTACATAGGTTTCAAGCAATCGCTGCAGCCTGTTTTCGGCATCACCATTTTGCTCCGTTACGAGCTCTAGCTCCCTGACCAAACGTTTTAATGGCTTACCCCATAGAGAACGCAGTAATTCGCCTAGGCCGCCGAAATGAGCATACAGTGTGCCTACAGATACACCTGCTTTTTCCGCAATACCTCGGACAGATATATTACTAATGCCATGCTCTTTATAAATTATTGCAGCGGCGGCGCGAATTTTTTGCTTAGTTTCGCTGCGCTGAGCTTCTGTTAGTGCGGGTCGAGCCATGTGCCAAACCGGTTACAAGTTTATAAACATATTTTCATGTCACCGAAAGACAGTCCAGTACCAATCCACCCATCATGTTAGCTGCAGAGAATTAACTGACCAATTAAACTCGGAAAATATGTTGAGCGCGTTCATTTTAATGGTTAATACAGCGCTTTAAAGGAACCCGATATCAGCAGATTCTCATGCAGTAGAGAGGCCACAGGCCCTGCAAGGCGTTTCGCCGATGACGCTCCAGGGGGCTATGTTCAAACGACGTGCTCAGCGAGATGATCGAAGGCTTTCCAGAACAGGCAAAATGTGGCGTTACCAACGGCAATGTGCGTGAAATTTACTCGTTATAAATTTGTTCCATGAGATGCCTGCAACTACAAGAACGCGCACTGTTAAGCGGAATGACTTAGCGTCGAAGCAAAGATGCTTCCACTAATCCGCATTTTCAATATCTTTGCGGTACGAAAATATGGGTTCAAACCCGCCCAAAATCATCCGTTTGCTGTCTATGGGCATTTCTTCTATTGCGAGCATTCGAGGGTCGACCCACATACCCTCATGAGCCACAGCGCCAGTCTGTCTATCAGGCCATACCACCCACGCAAAAACTATTTTCTCACCGGGCAGCGCCTGCACCGCCTTACGGTAGTCGGTAAATTCACCATCAGGCACCTCCAACTCCCAATTCTCAAAAATCTCAATTGCACCAAAATCTATAGCCACCTCAGCGAACACTTTTATCGCTGCAATGAAAACACTTTTCTTGGCCTGGGGTACCGCAATAATGTATCCGTTAACATACATGATTTTCTCCGCTGGCGCCCATAACAACATATGAATATGAGCAACCTCAATGAGTTGATTAGCGCGAACCGTCAAACATAATGCCTAAGTAAAACGTCATAGCAAGAAGAGAGCAAATTAGGGCGTGCCTTTTAGTTAGAACTCCCGCACTCAAATCAGTATGATTTAGGCGATCACGCTTACCTGTTGAATAATTTTGAGCGACTAGAGCTGGTTATGAACGAAAAATTAGAATTCCAAAGACTCGAAGAAGCGGCCATGCTAAAAGCCGCGAAGGACTTTTATGCGAGTATGAAAACTCGCAGAACTGTCCGAGAATTCACTTCAGAGCCAGTACCAGCTCAAGTCATCCGTGATGCCCTACTTTGCGCAGGTACTGCCCCAAGCGGCGCGAATATGCAGCCATGGCATTTCGCAATAACTACCGACCCTGCGACCAAAACTCAAATCAAAATCGCCGCAGAAACTGAGGAAAAAACCTTTTACACCAAGCGCGCATCTGATGAGTGGTTAAAGGCTCTTGCACCGCTGGGCACCGACGAATACAAACCCTTTATCAATACAGCACCGGTGCTGATTGGCGTTTTTTTGAAAAAATTCTCGTTTACCGAAGATGGTAAACGCCTTAAAAACTATTACCCATACGAATCGGTTGGCATCGCCTGTGGGATGCTGATCTCAGCATTGCACCTAGCTGGCCTAGCAACCTTGACCCACACACCTAGCCCTATGGCATTTCTTAACCAAGCTTTCGAAAGACCCAAAACCGAGCGCCCTTACCTTCTCTTAGTTGTAGGTTACCCAGAAGAAAATTGCCAAGTGCCCGCAATCGAAAAACTACCCTTTGAAGAAATCGTTAGTGTGGTTGGCGAGCAAACACAAGGATATTTCAAATAAGCATCATAATAGCCGGAGGCGGCATTGCAGGTATGGCTATGGCTTTAACCTGCCACCAACTGGGTCTAAAAGCCCAGATTTTTGAATCGGTAGCTCACCTCAAAGCCTTGGGTGTAGGAATAAACCTACAGCCTAATGCCGTTCGAGAATTATTCGATCTTGGTTTGAATGACCTATTGGCTGACATCGGCATTCAGGCCGAAGAATGGGCACTATTTACCCAAAGCGGAGAACTAGTGTGGGCGGAGCCGCGCGGTTTAGCGGCGGGCTACAAGTGGCCACAATACTCTGTACACCGTGGCAAACTGCTAATGGGGCTTTTAGCCGCCGTGAAAGAGCGCCTGGGTAAAGATTCAGTGGTCACGGATGCCCGCTTAACTGGTTATGAGTTGACTGACACCGGCGTGGTCGCCGAATTTGTAAGTGCTGACGGCACCACGAACTCAGTCACCGGCAATTTGCTTATAGGCGCTGACGGCATTCACTCTCAAGTTAGACAGCAAATGCACCCTAACCAAGGGCCACCAAACTGGGGTGGCGCGGTAATGTGGCGAGGAGTGTCACTAGGTAAACCGACCCGCACGCGGAATTCGTTTGTGCTCATGGGCTCTATGGAACAGCGGTTTGTCTGTTATCCAATCTCAAAACCAGATCCAGAGACCGGTTTAAGTCTAATTAACTGGATTGCAGAACTTACTTTAGAAGCCCACGCGTCAGCGACACAAAGCGATTGGAATAGTTCCGCGAATATTGAAGATTTCATTGATGCATTTACCCACTGGCAGTTTACTTGGCTAGACGTTCCCGCATTGATCAATGCCTCGGATGCAGTCTACGAATACCCAATGGTAGATCGTGACCCAGTGGATTTTTGGGTGGACCAAAGGGTCGTACTTATCGGTGACGCTGCCCACGCCATGTACCCAGTTGGCTCCAATGGGGCTAGCCAAGGTATTGTTGACGCGCGGATTCTCGGCGCAAAATTAAAATCCCATGGCTTAACCCTGGAAGCGTTAAAGGCCTACGAAACAGAAGTACTAGCGCCCGTAAACGAACTAATTTTGCGCAATAGAGGGGCGGGACCAATTGGTATATTAGGGGTCATTGAAGACAGAGCACCCTTCAATAAGATAGACGAGGTTATAAGTACAGAGGAAGTCAGCGAGTTTATGTATGCCTACAAAAAAGCAGCTGGCTTTGCTTTAAACGCCCTTAACACATCACCTCAAACCATAGGAGATTGAGCAAGCAAGGCCCTCAATGATCAGACGACCAATGCTTGCAGCTCTTCCTCGGATAACTTAACTACATCTACCAAACAGGTATGGGCACTAGGTCCTTGGGCTAAACTCGACGTACCCTTGTCGCGCGTCAGCACATTAGGATTGCCATTCAGTTCTAGGCCTGCCTCGTCATGACTAGGCGCAAACCAAGCACCTGTGGGCAAAATAACCACGTCCTCCTTAACACCCTCGCTGATCTGCGCACCAACAACACACGCACCGCGATCATTAAATACACGTAGCAAATCTCCAGCCTTAATACCTCTCTGCGCAGCAGCAATCGGATGTAATGTCAGCGGTTCTCTACCACGTATCTTGCCGGCTTGACTGTAAGCACTCTGATCATATTGGCTATGCAATTTGCGCTTGGGTTGCGGAGAAATAAGGTGCAGTGGAAACTGATCACTACCCGCACCACCCAGCCGCTCAAACGGTTCTAGCCATACTGCGTGGCCGGGACAATCCGCGTACCCGAAGCCATCTATAACGGCAGAGAAAATTTCTATCTTGCCTGAGGGAGTAGACAATGGATGTTTGTCAGCGTCAGCGCGAAACCCCGCTAACCAATCAGCAGAATCGGTCTTAGCAGGAATTTGGAAGCTGCCTTTAGCCAAAAACTCATCAAAGTTTGGCAACTCAAACCCTTGTGCCTTGGCCCTCTCATTGGAACGCTCCCACATATCTTGCAGCCATGCCATCTCATCTTTGCCTTGGGTGAATTCGGCAACAAAGCCCAGCTTGTCAGCAAGACCGGCAAAAATTTCATAGTCAGACCGAGCTTCAAACTGAGGGGGCAAGGCTTGTTGCATCAAGTGCGCATAAGGATCGTGACTTGAAGCACAAATATCTGTGCGCTCAAAAGACGTAGTCGCTGGAAACACTATGTCTGCCCATTGCGCTGTAGGCGTCCACCAGGGTTCGTTGACTATTACAGTTTCAGGGCGCCGCCACGCTTGCGTCAGCCGGTTTAAATCTTGGTGATGATGAAACGGATTGCCGCCAGCCCAATAGATCAATCGCGTATCTGGAAAGGTAATTTCTTGCCCGTCATAGCTAATAGTCTGCCCTGGGTTAAGCAACATGTCGGCAATCCGCGCCACCGGAATAGCAAAGTCGGCAGGATTTTTGCCTTTACTCACAGTTGCCCAATTGAACCGCCGCCAATTGCTGCCAACAAACCCTTCCGCACTATAACCGAACCCAACCCCACAGCCATTCAAACCAATCTGCCCTAGCATTGCAGCCAATGTCACTAACATCCAATAAGGTTGTTCACCATGATCCGCACGTTGCAGGGCCCAAGCGGCAGTGAGAAATGTCTTTTTACCCGCCATTTCCTTACTCAATGACTCGATGGCGCCCGCCTCTACACTGGAGATCTCACTCGCCCACTGGGGAGTTTTTGCTTGCCCATCTGTAGCACCAAGCAAATACGCCTTGAATCGATCATAGCCTTCGCAATGACTCGCTAAGAAATTTTGGTCCGCTAAATTTTGCGTCTCAAGTACATATGCCATAGCCAACATGATTGCCACATCTGTACCAGGCCTAGGCGCAATCCATCGTGGCGTTAATGTATCGGCCACATCATGCTTAACCGGCGAAATGTTTACGAATTGAGTACCGGATTCATGAGCCCGCTGCAGATCGATACCCGTTCTGTGCTCGGTGATACCGCCGTAGGCTACCTGAGCATTGCGCGAGGGAAGACCACCAAAAGCGATAAAAAGCTCTGTTCGTGCAACCACGTCTTCTAAACTGGTTTGCTCAAGTTCCATTTGGGGCCACGGTGCAATCACGTGGGGCAGAATCACCTGCGCTGCAGCGGTACTGTAGCTATTCATAGCCCGCGTACAGCCACCTATAAAATTGATAAATCGATGCAACTGCGATTGGGCATGATGAAAGCGCCCTGCACTGGCCCAACCGTAGGAGCCTGCGAAAATGGCTTTATTACCGTGCTTTTGCCTAACTTTTTGCAACGCTTTGGCAGCAAAGTCTAAAGCCTCATCCCATGACACATCTACAAACTCATCCGCTCCTCGGAGCTTATTCTCTGGATCTGTACCCTCAAGCCAACCACGGCGAATAGCGGGTGTACGGATTCGCGAAGGGTGTTGCACGCCATCACGCAAGGTATGCAGAATTTCTGCGGGCTCTGGATCCTCATCAATGGGGAATACATCAACAATACGGCCGTCTTCTACCTCGACGTCGTAAACACCCCATTGAGTTGCATTGCGATAGCGCATATCGACCACTTGATGATAAGTAAGTAATTAGACTAGGGAAATTCGGTAAAAATGCCAATGAAGAAAAAGCTAAAACAAGCAGCAGTACACTAGCTAGGCGGCTCCAATACAGCGACAAAAAAAGGTCAATCGCTGAGCGGGATCCAAGCCAAAAACTAATCTCTGCGTAGCTTATTCAATTGATAATTGGCAGGCGCAGGAGCTAACTTTTCAGGCAAGTCAGATATCACCTCGTCTGGACGCGTACGTTCGGTGTCAGAGAATAAGTAATCTAAGTCTTCGTCTAAAAAATCGTCGTCTGCAAACAAGTCATCATCTTGAGTTGTCACATCGGTAATCAGCGCACCAGTTGTATTCTGTAATCGGCTAGGCGATTTAAACGGGCTAACGTTTTGCGTCGACTGACCCTGCCAAATCCAGGCAGAACCATAGCCACTGTCGCGCAAACCCTGCAATGGACCCTTCGCTTGGGCCATCGAAGCATAGGGACCAGCAGCAATTCTATAAAAGAAACCGTTAGCCGTTTCACTGGCAATAACCACAAACGCCTCGTTACTTCGCGATTGCGCTTCTCGCAAACCTGACTCAGCGTTATCACGATTTTGGAAGCTCCCCACAGAGACCCAATAGTCCGCGTGAACAGTTGGAGCAACGAGAGCGGCCAATAATGTAATTAATGTTGAAACTTTCATATATATCTACCCAAAATCGAACTGCAGTCTAGCAGCCACCTGCAAAACGCGCCACGCGGGAAATCTCCTGCTACTGTGAACCAAACAAAACCACGCAAATAAAAGATCAACTGGTGATCAATATCATTAACCCAGCGGCTACCGCCGAGCCAATAACACCAGCCACATTCGGGCCCATAGCATGCATGAGTAGGAAGTTTTGCGGGTTGGCTTCTAAACCAACTTTATTCACCACGCGTGCAGCCATAGGTACGGCGGAAACACCAGCCGCACCAATGAGCGGGTTAATTGGCTGGGCGGAAAAAACGTTCATCAATTTGGCCATAAGCACACCGCTTGCTGTACCAATAGAAAACGCAACCATGCCTAGGGCCAAAATACCCAGAGTCTCCACAGTTAAAAAACTATCTGCACCCAACTTAGAGCCTACCCCCAGTCCCAAAAATATCGTCACTATATTGATCAACGCATTTCGTGTCGTTTCTGCCAACCGCTCTACCACACCGCACTCACGCATTAAGTTACCAAAGCAGAACATACCCAGTAGCGGCGCAGCCGACGGCAACAGAAACGCAACTAGGAGAAGTAGCAGCAAAGGGAAAACAATTTTTTCTAAAGTGGACACTTCGCGCAATTGCACCATAACAATACTGCGCTCTTTCTCTGTAGTCAGCAGCTTCATTATTGGTGGCTGAATAATAGGTACTAGGGCCATGTACGAATATGCAGCAATAGCAATAGCGCCCAGCAATTCTGGCGCCAGCTTGCCCGCAACAAAGATTGCCGTGGGCCCATCAGCACCGCCAATAATCCCAATGGCTGCGGCCTGCTTTAAATCAAAGTCCATAATGCCAAGCGCACTCAGACCTAGAGCACCTAGCAAGGTAGCAAAGATGCCAAACTGGGCTGCCGCGCCTAACAACAAGGTTTTTGGATTAGCCAGCAGTGGGCCAAAGTCCGTCAGCGCGCCAACCCCCATAAATATAATTAAGGGGAACGCACCTGTTTCGATACCCACCTCGTAGATCAGATGCAGTAGCCCATTCCCTGTAGCTATCTCTGCACCGGGAATATTGCTCAATAGGCCGCCGAAGCCAATTGTGACCAACAATAACGGTTCAAATTTCTTCGCAATAGCAAGATAGAGCAGCAACAGGCTAATAAGAATCATTGCAAATTGACCCAAAGTCATTTGCGCCAAGCCAGACCCGTTCCAAAGTTGATCTAGTAGATCCATTTAAAAGCCTCGAAATTTAGTAATCATGAACAAACGAAAGAAAATATTTATCAGCTAGGGTTGATAAGAACTAAGGGGTGGCCAACCGCCACTTGATCACCGGCACCCACGTTGATCGCTGACACTTCGCCCGCTACCGCGGCGCTAACATCGGTTTCCATCTTCATTGCCTCAAGGACTAATATCTTTTGGCCTACGGTTACCACATCACCTGGTTTGACCAGTACCTGATGGACTGTGCCAGCTAACCCAGCATTCATCCATTCACCCGTCGCTACCTCTTTAGACGGCGCGCTAACTTGCACGCGCTCGGCAACGCTGCCACTACCTTCTTCAATCTGTACGGAGTATTGGGTGCCATCCACCGTAACGGTATAAGAGCCAGTACCACTACCCGATGCAGCAGAATTTGCTGGCGCAGCAACAGAAGACTGTTTGGACGGCGCTGGTTCAAAAGCTGTTGGGTCATTGCGGTTGAGCAAAAACTTTGTCGCCACTTGAGGGAAAAGAGCATAGGTCAAAACGTCATCTATCTTTGCTTGCGCCAACGAAATTTTTTCGCTTTTTGCCAGCTCATCGAAAGCTTGGGTAAGCTCCGCCAATTCCGGGGCAAGCAAATCCGCTGGGCGGCAGGTAATTGGTGTTACATCGCCTAAGACAGACTTCTGCAATTCACTATTGAGCGGAGCTGGGGTAACACCGTACTCGCCTGCCAAAACACCAGTAGTTTCTTTGGTTACGTTTTTATAACGCTCGCCAGACAACACGTTGATCACTGCCTGAGTGCCAACAATTTGCGAAGTGGGGGTAACTAGGGGAATAAAACCGAGATCTTCTCTTACCTTAGGTATTTCTTCCAACACCTCATCTAAGCGTTCACTGGCGTTTTGTTCACGTAACTGACTTTCCAAGTTGGTCAACATGCCACCGGGCACCTGGGCTACCAAAATACGAGAATCTACCCCACGCATGGCGCCTTCAAACTGTGCATATTTCTTGCGCACCTCGCGGAAGTAGCCGGCAATCTCCTCCAACAACTCAAGGTCCAAACCAGTACTGCGCTCTTCATCTTGAAGTATGGCGACCAACGACTCGGTAGCGGAGTGACCATAAGTCATACTCATTGAGGAGATAGCGGTGTCGACATTATCAATGCCCGCTTCAATCGCCTTCAAATAGGTAGCAGTAGACATTCCGGTAGTGGCGTGACATTGCATGTGCACTGGAATATCTAAGGAGGCCTTAAGACGGCTAACGAGGTCAAATGCCACGTAAGGCTTAAGCAACCCAGCCATATCCTTTATACAGATACTATGCGCACCCAGATCCTCAATCTCTTTGGCTAAATCTACCCACATATCCATCGTATGTACGGGGCTTACCGTATACGAAATAGTGCCTTGAGCATGTTTATCAACGGCCAAAGTTGCTTTGATCGCCGTGGTCAAATTGCGCATATCGTTCATGGCATCAAAAATGCGGAAAACATCAACGCCGTTAACAGCCGCGCGTTCTACGAATTTTTCCACCACATCGTCAGCATAATGGCGATAGCCCAAAATATTCTGACCACGCAGCAACATTTGTTGCGGCGTATTGGGCATAGCTGCCTTGAGCAATCGAATACGTTCCCAAGGGTCTTCCCCTAAGTAGCGAATACATGCATCAAAAGTTGCACCACCCCAAGATTCTAGAGACCAAAAACCCACCTGATCGAGTTTGCCTGCAATAGGCAGCATATCTTCCACGCGCATGCGCGTGGCCAAAATACTTTGATGGGCATCGCGTAAAATTACGTCAGTGATGCCTAGTTTTTGACTGTTACTCATTGAATACTCCTCGAAGCCCTACGGGGCGCAAATGTCTACCACTCTAAGAAGGTGACCTATTTGTTTTTTGTGCTTAAGTGCGTGTCTAGGGCCACGGCAATAGCAGCAACGTGCTGTTGCGTGTTAACGCCCTGACCACCTGCTCCAGCGGCCTGACCGTGCCCAATATTTGTTTGCGACGGCGTTGTAGCGAAGCCAAGTTTTAGCACCGCCCAAGACATTGCGCGGGTCGTAAATACTAATAGGGTAAGAAAAGAGAACACTGTACCCATGCCAATCATCATCAATTCGATACCAGATTCTAAAAGCCCGCTCACATATGTCTCCTTTGGCAACACACCTCCATAGAGATGCCTAGATATTTTCTCCAATTGAGTTTATCTCCAACCCAACGAATTAAGCTAATCAAAATTCTAACATCAACAAATACCTGCCATTTGCCAACAAAATGCCCAGCAAGGTGTCCAAATAAGCAATTAGATTGCGCAATCTTACTAAATAAGTTGAGATCCAGAGCATTCTTCAAGATAATGCTGCCCTCGTTGAGCACCCGTGGCCCAACTGGATAAGGCACCGGTCTACGAAACCGGCGATTACTGGTTCGAATCCAGTCGGGTGCACCATTTACTTGGTATTTTTGTAGAACTCGTTCGAGTTCAATCTTCCTTAAAGTCATTACCTATCAATGACTTACTTCCCAAATGCTCTATTGTTCAAGTAGCTCGAAAACGGCTGACAATTACATGCCTTATGCAAGGCATCAGCAGCATGCGCTTGGGAAACAAATTTACCTATGGCGCTTGCCGCTAGATCAAGACATTATTTGAGGCTAGCAATTTAACATCCGGCAGCACCGCCTGAGACTGGAACGAGACATAATGATCATTCAACATCAAAACTTAACTAACCTAGCAAGCGCAATTTTAGCAGCCGCGGGAGCACCAAAGGAAAATGCACAAGCCGTGGCCGCCCACTTAGTGGAGGCTAACCTTAAAGGGCACGACTCTCATGGTGTCGGCATGATTCCAAGCTACGTGAGATCAATGCTAGCCGGCCATATCAACCCAGCTAATAACGCGAAGTTGATCAAAGACAATGGCGCGGTAGTTTCTTTTGACGCTGAACTAGGACTAGGGCGCGTTGTCGGCATGCAGGCCATGGAATTGGGCATAGAGCGCGCAAAACAACTGGGAATTTGCTGTGTGGCCTTAGGCAACGCTGCCCACCTTGGCCGTATTGGCGCTTTTGGGGAGGCCTGTGCAGACGCGGGTTTAGTCTCTACACACTACGTCAACGTAGTAGGCCACGACCCAATGGTGGTTGCATACGGCGGTAGAGATCGACGCTTCATCACTAACCCCTTTTGTTGCACGGTGCCTCGCGCAGACGGCAAGCATGTAATCTTAGATATGGCGACAACCACGGTAGCAGCTGGAAAAGTCCGCGTAGCTCATATGAAGGGTGAAGCGGTACCGCCTAACTCACTCGTCGATGAAAATGGCTTAGACACCAATGACCCTGGCGTTATTTTTGGGCCAAATGCAAAAGGCGCGATGCAACCATTTGGACAACATAAGGGCTACGGACTTATGGTGATGTGCGAGCTATTAGGCGGTGGGTTAGGAGGCAACTTTACGATGCAGCCAAATAACCTTCGCCAAGGCGCCACACTTAATAACATGCTGTCTATTATTATTGACCCTGCTGCAGTAGGTGACCTGCAAGCATTCGACGATGAAGTCACGGCCATGATCGACTATATCTATGCCAGCACACCCGCAGACGGTACCGAAAAAGTTCTGATCCCAGGCGACCCTGAGCAAATTACTAAGGCCGCTAGAGAGTCTCGTGGCATAGACATCGATGACAACAGTTGGAACGATGTGATTCGCTCGGGTGAGGCTGCAGGACTAACAGTTAATGCCATGAATGCTATGCACGGTTAGCTCGGCAACCTGGCAAAGACTTAGACACCGTCAAGCAAGTAGACAAATTCACACTGCATCAACAAGACATGATCAACTATGCGCCACTTGAATGACCTAGGTTAAGCTCTAGATCAACGCAATTCCGCTGGGAACTGGAATGGAGCAACAAATGTTACCTGAAGAAAAAGATCAAGCACCGGAAGGTGAGGAAACCTTCCATGTCTGGCGCCTCCTTGGAGTAATCGGTCTAGTCTGCGTGGTGCTCGCTATAGCATCCTTTATCGTCGATTGGGCAGTCATTGGTCCGTTAGAGGGGCGAGTGCTTTAAAACTCAAATTCCTAACCCGGTGTTGCAAAGCAACAAGCAGAACTTACGACCTAGCGGCATCCCGCTGGCGAACCTTGTCCCTAATCCAAGGTATTAGTTCTTCGCCATAGGTTTTCGCATCTTCAAATGGATCAAAGCCTCGAATAAGCACCCCGCTTACACCCATGTCGTAGTATTTGGCTATAGCCTCTGCGACCTGTTCAGGCGTACCCACTAGCGCCGTTGAGTTACCACTCCCCTGCGCTGCTGCAGCAATCGGCACCCATAGCCGCTCATCCTGTACTTCCCCACCTTCGATTAAACTACTCAGCCGCCGTGCAGTTTCCGCTTCTGGTGTCTTCGTTGACTTCTTGCCGCCTGAGGCCGCTTCTACGCCAGCCAGAATCTCTCTGGCCTTACGCCAAGCCGCCTCCTCCGTGTCGCCAATAATCGGTCTAAAAGATAGGTTGTACTTGAGTTTTCGACCATAAACATCGGCTGCACTATCCAATTGCGTCATGAGCTCGGAGACTTGCTTACGCGGTTCACCAAATAGTGCATAAGTATCACAGTGACGCGCGCCAACGGGAATTGCAGCATCTGAGATTCCACCAAACCACAATGGCACATGAGGAGATTGGGCAGCTACAACGTCAGAACTCGCTCTACTGACTTGGTAGTATTTACCCTCAAAGTCGAATGGTTGATCGCTTGTCCAGACCTTACGCATAACCTGCAAATATTCATCAGTACGTTGATATCGCTCATCATGCGGAAGATAGTCCCCGTCCCTGCGTTGATCTGCATCAACGCCGCCGGTGATTATGTGCAATAACAGCCGGCCGCCGATCAAGTTATCTAACGTTGCCACGCGCCTTGCAGCTTGGGTAGGAGAGGCAAAACCAGGACGATGGGCCAGCAAAATTTTAACTTTTTCGGTGTGATAAGCGGCATGTTGGGCGATAGCAAAACCATCAGCTGAACTAGAAGAATGACCGATAAGTACCGCGTCAAAATCAGATGCCTCGTGTATCTGGGTAAATTTAGTAATGTAGTTGGGATCTACCCCGCCACCAACTATGTGAACCGTAGACGCTGATGCTGGCGGTGTCACACCAATCATGCCCAAAATATTGATTGGCATGTTTTATCCCCTTATGAAAATCACTTTTATAAAACACCATGGCGTAATTAGAATTATTTTTCAAACACCCAAACGCGAACGTCTTAGCCGACTGAGTTCAAGAGAGTTGTTAAGCGGGTTGGGGCACCCTCAATGAGCGGTGAAAGACAGGAAGAAAAGTGCGGCTATGGTAAGAATGGCGGGGAAAAGAACACTGAGAAATTTTCAGGCTTCTTGACTGCGGTCTGTAAAGACCTAGTTTGCTGAATAACCAATACCGCTTAATGCTACGAGTTTAGATACATCGAATAAAAGTTACTCGGCAGCAGGGTTCGTGCCTTCGTAATTAGCGGACTCGCTGGCGCAAACATTACTATCAGCATCCGCGTTATTGTCTGCGCTATTTTCTGCGCTATTGCCTTGGTTATTTTCAGATTCAATATCGTCTTCAGAATAATGCACAATTTGGTTTCTAGCCTCTTCAAAGGAATCTACTACAGCGGATATTGCGGACATTTCAGATTCGGTCAGCCGACTAATTTTAGCAATCAATGCCTCTAGACCAATATTCGCGTCTCTATTACCTAGACCCCAAGCGAGCCAACCCGGTTCCACTTGAAAAAACCGCGCTATTTCAATCATCTTTCCGCGTGTAGGCGTAACCTCTGCTTTCTCCCAACGCAAAACCGCGTTAGCTGTAACACCCACTTCTTTAGCCAAGCCCCGCAATGACAACCCGCTGTCGCCACGCAATTGCTTTAACCTTGTGGAAAACAAAGTCATTGTTTGGTCGTCTTCAAGCGAAAACTGTTCCGTATTTACACTCATATCACGTTAGCTCCTCAGAAACGGCAGTTTCTTGTGATATGGGGGCGCATAACGAGACTAAACAGAGAAGCGGTAATAAAAAGCGGACCAACGTTAGGTTTTATCTATATCGGTCAGAACCACTCAAACTCTATAAGAGTTTTTATGCGCTAACCAACGTAAATAATGTCTGTGACTGGGAAGTTTGAGATGAGGCTACTGGAGAAAGATCTAACAGTTTGCCCTCGGCCTTTGCTCTGCACACTATTGATTTACTAAGTTCTTTTGGCACATTGCGAACATAAACCTCAGAACCGAATTGCAAAGTTAGGTATTCAGTGCCTGCGAGAGTGACAATTGCCCAGCCCTCGCTGGTATGAGTTAGGCGGGACCGATTCTTTATATAGCCTTTTGCCACACGCGAAAATTGGCAACGCTCATTAGAGGGCGAATCTGAAGACGCAACTGAAACAGATGAAATTTCTGCAAATAAAAAGAATGAAACAAGGCCATTTTCGTTGGCTACACTAAGCGTAGGCTGTAAGTCTGTAGCAAGGTTAAAAAAGTGTTTTGTACACCTATCAATGAAGTCGTCGACTCTACCGGAGTTTTGCGCTTGCCCGAATTCAATAATCATATTGCACCCTGAGTGTATACTATTAGTTAACAGTTAGTGTTAGCTGCTTTTATCCGGTAATTTGTACCGTTTATCGCAAGAAACGTCAACAAAATAGGTACTGAATTGGGCATTAACGGCAGAGTTTAAGCGACGTTCTTATAAATGCCTCCGATTCCCCTTAAGGTAGCCACCCAAACACCTTAACTTTGGGCGACCTAATACTGCCGTCTGTCCACGCCAGAATCACAGAACCCTCAGGCCCAATCGCTATAACGGGTAGGCCCTGCGCCTTGCTGGAAGCTATAGTTTTCGACGTTTGGTTAATCTGTTGTAAGTTTTTTTCAACCAACGAGTACGTGCGCAACTGAATTTCTGCAAGCTCACCATTTGTAGGCACCGACAACCAACTTACAGTTACTTGGTTTGAAGCATCTAACACGACTCCCACGCGCCCTTGGACATTACCGTGGGCCACTTCAAAGGGTTCTTCAAACACCTGACCACCATCATGGGAAATTGCTAAGCGAATACGTTTACGCCCGCCAGCAGCAGTAAACCAAGCTACAGCTACCACATCAGCGTAAGAGGCTATAGCAGGACCATTCACCGGGCAGCCTGTTATGTGCCAATCGTCAAATCCAACTGAAGCAGGAGTACTCCACTTACCATTTATCAACCGCGAGTAAAATATGTCTCGCTGTTCAGATTCATCTCGGTTGCGATACGCAACAATAGGGCCTAGAGGACCCTGAGCTACCGACGTTGGGCAACAATCACAAGCCAGCTGATCCACTGGCTCCTCAGCGCTTATGGAGCCGTCGAGTCTCACCACAGCAGAATACAATGCAACGCCACCACCGGCATGTGCAGAGGCTGATGATGGATTCATGTCGGAATTGCGCCCGTCTAGCCAAACAATACCGTAGCTATCGGTTGCTCCGGTATTGTATAGATTGACGAATCCATGCTCAGTTGCCGTGCCGTCGGAATGCGGCATGATTGTCTTCGACCAAGTTTCACCGCGATCTAAAGAAAAACTGGTCAAAACATTGTAAGCGAACGCGGATGCTGGATTTTCTACCAGCCAATGAGCGGCAAATACAGAATCAGAGACCTGCACAACAGACGGTGTATCCGCCCCATTGACCACCCAATCGTCGCCTCGGGCCACTTCCTGCGCGGCTGACCAACGCCCTTGCTCAAAAGTAGAGAATTTCAAAATTGCGGCGTCTTCCCCCATCTCAACCCAACTCAATAATGGGTTACCTTCCGTGGTTTGACTCAAGCGTGGGGACCGAGAGTTACTACCAACCGGAGAATCCATCTCCGTTAAGCCTGAAGCAGACGGTAAAGACACATCGCAACCCACCGTTTGAAAGGCAAGTATGAGCCATGCTAAAAAAGTATAAAAATATCGCTTATTAGGGCTGACAATGCGCCCAGATCTAGAACTTCGTTTCATCAACCGAGGTTATACGCTTAGCGTATAAGGCGTCCACTTGCCTACACTTTTCCAGCATCAGTTTTTCGATCATCAGCCCTTGCCGCAACTTCTGAAAAGAGTTCAGCCATCAGTTAATCCAGCTAAAAAAGCATCAATCTGACGACGGCTGCGCAAGCGTATAAATTGGATATGAGCGAGGCCCGCTGAGTTGGCAGCGGCCGTATATTCGCGACGTCGCGCACGCAAATTTTTAAGCGACCACCAAATCACCGACGAGCTAGAAAACGCACGCTTAAGTGTTTCAACGTTACCTGCCCAAAGCACTTCATTGCCGGATACACGACGATAAGTTCTCTTCACCAGTTGCCAAATAACCTGCGCGTAGGGCAAATCTATCCATACGACAACTTGTACGCGTTGCCATTTAATCTGCTGAAGTCGGCGATAGTTGCCGTCCAATACCCAAGCTTCTTCTTGGGTCACTTGGTCGATACGTTCGAAAAAATCCTCATCGTCTGGTTCCTGCCAGTTAGGTAGCCAAAACATTTCATCCATTTCAAAATAGGCCAACCGCAAACGCTGGGCAATTTGCTTTGCTAGAGTCGACTTGCCGCTACCGCTGACCCCTACCACGTTAATCCGCGTAACACCTTCAAGGAATTTTTTATTCACAGGCACTAAACCGCCCAAAAAATTTGCAGAATCTATTCTATAGGCTCTAATTTTAAACAAGACCTGCCATAGTTTGAGCGGCGCTAATACTTGAACAAATGGTCCATTTCTCAAAATTATTTTAAAGCTACCCGCACGCGCGATCTTTCACACCTCTTTCATGCCCCACATTTTAAGGTATTCCGTGGTTATGGATTTACCTACACGCCCCTCTTACTAGCCGATTGAGAGAGTCTAATGCCTAGTACGTACAACCGAATAAACCCAGCTACATTTAGGAAGTTCACGTGAATTTAGAAATGATAAAGGCCCTTGTAGAAAAAGGCCAAACACCCGCTATCGAAGTACATTCGATAGACCCAAATATTTACTTGGTCTTCTATAAAGATGACGAAGACATAAGACCGGTTCTAGACAAACACGGCAAAACCTTGCGCTGTAAAAGTCGCACGAGCGCGTTCTTGTTACTGCGCGAGACAGGCGTTACCAAAACAGACTTTGTTCATCAAACCGCGTACGAAGAAATGATTGGCTTCAGTCACAGTGGCACGAAAACTGAACTCAGAGAAACCATTCAGCTATAACCACACCAACGCAAAAACGACAATGCCAGAAAACCACCAATCACTCGGACAAAAACTGCACCTAATGCGTTTAAGCATTGGTTGGTCAGAGCAGGAGTGCGCTTACCGCCTGACATTGCAGGCCAACGAATTAATAACCACAGCAACTTGGCTGGCATGGGAAAAAAGTGGCACTAATGACCCCGAGAACGAAAAAATATTGCACTTAGCAGACTCTATTTGCGGGCTGTTTGCCACTGACAAAACGTGGTTCTTGGACGAGACGATAACGACAAATCCAAGTGCGAAAATATTGCCACTGAATAACCCGTGAACCCAAATACTCATACGGTTGCGCTACGCAAAGCTTGTTTTCACCCAGATGAGTTGAGGACAAATTTAACTACAAAGCAAACAACAGGATAAAGAACAGCTTACCTTGAACCAGGCTGTAGTCCCTGCCCGTCAGCGTAAAACGTCTCATGGGCTGATTGAAACACGCCAACTACGGCGTCCACTGCTTCACTATCTGTCTCTATCTTGTTATCAACTTCACCATCGTTCAACAGCCAAGTTTCTGACGATGCGCCAGGAGCGATTAAGGTAAGTGATTTGCGCTGGTGGGTTTGACTGATCATCCCTACGCGATAGTCATGTTCTACCAAAGCCCGGCCATGGCTGCCGAGAAAAAGATTACCGCCCCAAAAGCCAGTTCGCCCACTTACACCAAGCAAACCCAATACAGTGGAGGGAATATCCATAATTGAGCCCAACGTATCATGAGTATCCGCAGCCAACCCCTTGGCAAGAAACAAAACTGGCACTTTGTAGCTTTTTACCGGAATGGTCGAGTTTCCATAAATTCGGGGGCCATGATCTGCAGTTACCACAAAGAGCGTGTCGTCATACCAAGGTTTAGTCTTTGCCTGCCGGAAAAACTCTCCCAAAGCCCAGTCAGCATAAGCGATCGCATATTCAAGCTTACGTTCATTCGGAAAGGGAACTTTACCTGCAGGAATATCAAAAGGTCTGTGGTTTGATACCGTCAAAGTGGAAACAAACACCCTTCCGCCTTGCGCAACCTCTGCATCCATCTCGTCAAGCAACCGGTCAAACAGTTTTTCATCGGCAACGCCCCAAGAGGTTTCAAAGAAACCATCGGCAAAATCCTCTCGAGTGAAGATTTTGTTATAGCCAATACTGCGCCAATAAGAGGAGAACCTTGAAAATTCCGGCCAACCGGAATAAACAAATAAATTGCTAAACCGTTGTTTTTGTAGCTGCCGAGGAAGTGACGGCAGGCGCTCCATTCCGGCACGTTGATTCACGGCAATACCCGGCAATGGCGGAAAGCCATGTAGTATTGCTTCCAACCCCCTTGTTGTGCGAGTTCCCGTTGCGTAGACATTGTCAAAGTAGGCGCCCTCTTCGGTCAACTCCTGCAACTTAGGCATATATAGTTTGCGCCTATCTAGATCCCACCAATCCCTGCCGGCAAACGACTCAGCAACAATTAAAACAACGTGCTTAATGTGCGTCAGGTCAGGCACTGTGGTGTATTGTTGGTCGCCGTTTGTATTGCTAGCGCCAGACATATTGTGTCGTCGCAATTCAGATTTATTCAGCCTAGGGTAGGATTCAGCCCAATCCGTCACATTAACCCACGCTGCAAAACTTAAATTCATGAAAGCATTTTTGGACAACTCTTGTAACATCCGATCTTGCTGAGAATTCACCACAGCAAATTGGGTGACTTTGGGGAAAACCAGTACAGCGACTAGCACAGCGCACATAACTAACATCGCACTCTTGGAAGACCCAACTAGGCCGCTAAGTTTTTTAGAAAATGGCAGTAGCCGTTGATATAAATAAAAAAGCACAAGTACAAGTGCCGCAATCCAAAAAGCTAAAAATAACTGCTCGTGCAAGTAAACTGCCACTTCGTAGGGAAAATTTAGGTAGTGAAAAAATAGCCGATTAAGACGTACACCAAAAGCAACCCACACGCCTAGGTCCGAAGCAAAAATTATAAGGAACAACGAAAAGAGGATAAGTAAACAACAGGAAATGAGAGATAAGCCCAACCGCCCGAGCCAAGGACTCATAGAGATCAGGATAATTAGAGGCAACAACAAATAGATAGCGGCGGCTAAATCATTGACAGCCCCCAACAACAAACTATGGGCAACACCAAACCAAGTAACAGGTCCCTCTACATGTACCGAATAGAAATCCCAAATCAACCAAAGTAGACACAAGCGAATAGTGGCACCAAACAACAAATATAGGCACAAACAGCGCCAATATCCGTTAAACGTAATCATTGCCCTGACGCCTTAACTTTGACTTAGGTCGTCTGCGACAACCTTTCTCGCCGGGTGTGCTATACCCAACAGTATTGGAAGTAGGAACACCGTAAACACCAGCAATAGTACTACTGCAATGGACAACAACACTCCAATACTAGCTGTGCCCTGATGAGGCGATAACGATAGGGAAGCAAACGCACCCAGCGTAGTCATACTGCTCAATAAAATTGCTCTCGGTGTGCTCGAGCGCATAAAGGATGCAAAATCTTTATTGTGTAAGAAACGCTCAACTACATGTATGCCGTTATCAACCCCTAAACCAAAAATCAAAGGTACCACCAATATATTTGCCATGTTTAACGGCATTCCTATGACCACTGCAATTGCCAACACAAAAATCGCGGTTAAGAATAGAGGCGCAAAGACCAATGCAGCATTTAGTACGCTGCGGAGTACGAGTAATAACACCAGAGCTATACTGAGCAAAGCAAAAAGCAATGCCTGGGTGAAAGCACCAACAACTATTTCACCCACCCCCCATTCTATGACAGGCCTCCCGGTAGCCTCGGGGACAATCCCTCGAACATCCGCTAAAAACACTTTGAGCGACTCAACATTTGAAATATCGTCAGCGGGCAGCAATACAGTGTGAAGAGAACCGTCAACCCCAACTAATCTACTACGTAGAGACTTGGGTAGCTGGGAAAACTCTACTTGTTCAACGGCAAGGGCCCGCCTCAGCCAGGCTAGCTCTTCGAGCAAATTAACAAGCGCCCCTGTCTGCCATTGAACGAGCGCTTCTTGTCCATCAGCTAATAACGCCGCCATACTGAGACGTAAACGTTGGTTTGCCGCTGCAAGCTCTGGCTGCGTATAAGTTGCAGCGTGCAAGCTTTCTACCGTAGAAAGCACAGTCTGCTCAAGCTGATCCTTAGAGGGCGTTTGAGCTTGGCGCACGGGCTCAATAGCACTCCAAAGAAGAGATTGAATATCATCCAGCAGCTCTAGATTATCCGTTTGCGTTTTCGGCAGAAAACTCTCAGGAGTACGAACTTCTTTAACCGAAGGCAGTGCCTTTAATTGTGCCACCAGCCCAGCGTCATCTATCTGAGATCGTGTTAACAATGACAGGCTATAGTCGGTTACAACCCCTTCTTGCTGTAGCTCTCTCAGCGTGCTCATGGACTGAGAGTCAGGATCGCGCAGAGCTAAAACACTAAAATCAAAATAAGTTTGAGAGGCAACATAACTTGCACCCATTGCAGCAAAAATCAGCGTACTTAGAACTTTGCGAGGGTGGTTTACCAAATTTGATATCCAAGCTCGGCCCAGTGAAAAATTAGGATCAAAATTTCGCCTAGGAGGTCCAAACATTGCGAAAAATGCTGGAATGAGCGTAAAGGTTAAAAAAGCAGCAATAACCATGCCGCCAGAAGAAATAACCCCTAGATCCGCCAAACCCTTATAATCTGTCGGAAAAAACCCCAGAAACCCCAAAGCAGTTGTAGCTGTACAAAGTACGATTGCACGACCAACACTTACTGTGGCGACATTTAATGCGGCCAAATTAGCCTGCTTAACTTGGGCCACTTTGCCATCGCTGCTTGGTAAAAGTGCTTCTTGATAGCGCAGACAAAAATGCAAAACAAAGTCTATTCCCAGACCGAAGAACATCACCAGAAAAATCAGCGATAAAGTATTGTACTCACCGACAGTCAATAAGGCATAAGCAGAAGTCCAAACTATACCCACAAGTAGGAGCACCAGACTAACGACAATAATTCTAAAAGATCTAACACCCAAACTTAGAAGTAATACAAGTAGTGCGAGAGATACTACACCAGCAATTTTGACCCCTTCCTTAGCTGCGGCGATTTCCTCGAATTCCAACGCTATCTCTCCGGTAACACGGACCTGAACATCGGTGTCTAACCGCGTTTGTGCGATGACTTTTCTAATATTCTCAATAGTTACCGCATTCGGCTGTTCTTGATTATGATCGGTATAACCCTTGAGGATAATCAGCTGATATTGGGTACCATCACGCTGAAACAACTCATCTGTCCAGGAAACCTCACCCGACTCGCCTCTATGGACCGCTTCAGCTGACTCCGCCAACAACCTTAAAATAGGTTCCAGACCCTCCACCGGATCATTCTCGGCACCGCTACGCAAGAGCTTTAGCACGCCGACCAAACTTTGATCTTCTGCCACTGCTGTGAGTATCGGTTGCGCTTCAGCTAGCTTATCCGCCAGCTCCGACAATTCATCGTAGTCAAGGTAAAGCAATAGATGATCGCGAAAAAAACCATCAGTAGCCGGTGCATAAACTTCCTGAAAGGCATCCATATCTGCAAGCAAATTCGCACCAAGGCGTTTACTCGTGCTCTCAACACCCTTAACCGAAGGTCCAGAGACAACAACAAAAGCCGTTTGAATAAGCGACGGGAACTGATCGGCGAAGGCGTCAAAATCTCTCCGCCAAGCAGTATCCTGCTCGATTAGATCATTCATCTCAGAATTAATGCTAAACCGTTCTACGGAAACCCAGCCTGCTCCAACGGTTATGAAGGCAATGACAAAAAGAGTTGCTAAAGAGTGCCTGCTAACCAAACCCACCCAGCGCTTTAAAATCGATGTCAAAACCCGCGAAATATTCAAAATACTGGCTCGGTCTTATCGAGTTTCGAAACTGAGCTATAGTCCTCGTCAACATCAGAAAAGTCCTCGTCTAATAAATCGAAGAAATCTTCTGTTGGCGGATTGCCATTAAAAATCTGGTTCTTTCTGGTTTGATAATAGGCGTTACGAGTAAACGCATAGGCGTCTAAGGCTATATCGTCACGAGCGTCAGTCTGGACAAGAACATTCGCTCTAGATGACACACTATCCGTTATCCTAGCAGTGGTCGCAAAGCTGCCGAAGAAAACATTAGCAGAAAGAATCCGCTGCCATATCTGCCCGGGCACATCGCGAACAGTACTTGGTCCAAGTATGGGTAGATAAAGATAAGTGGAATCAGTATAGCCCCACCGCGCCAATGTCTGACCGAAGTCTTCTCCTGAGGATTCAAGGCCAAACTTGGACGCCACATTAAATAATCCCACAAAGCCTAACGTACTATTTATGGTTACGCGGCTAAAATCCCTGGCGCCACGTTTTATCTCACCCTGCAAAAAACTATTTAGCGAGCTGTCAACATCGCGCACATTACTGAAAAAATTTGTTACACCGCTACGAACTGGCGATGGTACGACTACGGTGTACCCTCTAGCGACAGGTCTAAACAACCAATTATCGAGTTTTGCCGAAGAAGCAAAAATGGCTCGATTAGTTTTTTCATATTTTTCATGAGCCGCGAACTCGCCTTGGTTAACGCTCGCACAGCCGCAACCCAACAGAATAATAAATGCTCCCGCTAGGCGACTAAGGTTAAAGCAAAGCGCGGCCATGTTATTCAGCTACTTTCCGAATGCCGCAAGTTTATTTTTCAGACTTTCAAGCAAAAACACATAACCATTTTGCTTAATCACCCCGGCATAGTCAGCACGACGTAGAGACAAGTCGCTAACCCCGTCGGCAATAACATTAAAAATACGACCATCCTTAATATAGTAATCAAGATTAACCTTACCGCCATCAGCTTTAGTCAGAACGGTTTTTACTACCCAACGTCCGGGGCGATTTTCCAGTTCGCTAAGCACCTCAAATTGCTGCCCTGTGTAATCTACAAATCTATCAGCATAAGTTGCGGCAATAGTATCCACCATCAACTGCACAAATTGTTTTCGCTCTACAGGCGAAAGCTTGCGCCACGTAGCACCAAGACTCACTCTTGCAATGGCAGAACTATCAAAAATTTCGTTCACTGTCGGCTGCAATCTTTGGTATCGACCCGGGAAGTCTAAAGAACCCTGCATATTCGAGAGTAAAGTGCTGTGAAGTTTTAGCACACTAGGACCGCTACGCAGTGGATCCTCAGCCGCGAAACTGGGGATACAGGTCATAGCAAAAACAATCTGAGCGACAAAAATTAGTACCAATTTTTTATACCCGGTCATCAACCACTCCAAGATCTAGCAACAGCATCAACACTTGTTAGAAGCACTAATGCTGGTGGACAAACACTTACATTTTAGCGCCACCAACCAGCAAATACTTCCAACCCACAAGGGACCATTAGCACAAAGCGCTTATAGTAAACTGTGCCGTATACCACTACATATGGACTCAATAAGCAGACACACGCAGGCACTGAGGCGACAGAATACTTTTTTCAAAATACCCCTCAAAGAGTTGTATTAGCAAGTAGTATTCCCACCCAAGCCTGAGTCAAATCGCCTCTCAAGCAGAAAACGATCAAACTTACCCTGAAATGGAAAACGCCCAATATGAAACCATGCAACCAATGTGGCAAATGCTGCATCAACTATAGCGACGGCGGACTTTCGGCGAGCGCAGACGAAATCAGCTGGTGGGAGACATTTCGTCCAGAAATCCACAGCTATGTCGCAGATGGTAAAATTTGGATGGATCCTGAAACTGGAAAACAACTAACACGATGCCCTTGGTTACAGGCTATACCTGACAATAAGTGGGGTTGCGCTATTTATCACGACCGCCCCGACGACTGCCGCTACTATCCTGTAGAAATTGCACAAATGATTGAAGACGAATGCGAAATGCTCGAACTCAGAGATGTAACAGACATGCAAACTGCGCAGAAAAAACTCGATTTACTTATGTCGGACAGTCGACCAACCGCAGTGTAGCAACAAGCAACTACTCCTACACGGACTATTACTTGAAGGTATAGCTCCACCGCCAGAACAAATGCGATTGCCTTACTTGCGTTCTCTTCCCCAGAGATTAGTCTTACGCCCACTTATATTTGAAGGGGAAACCAATGTTCTCATCTCAGTTTGCTGTATCACCTGCGGATGGTCCAATAGCTGTCACCGGCGCCAGCGGTTATATCGGTTCATGGATTGTGCAAGATTGCATGGAACAAGGCTACGAGGTGCGTGCTTGTGTCAGAGACAAAAACAATCCTGCCAAAGTAGATCATCTACTTGAACTAAATTATGACGGTATGCGCGGAAGCGTTACATTATTTGAGGCAGATCTTTTCAAACCTGGTAGTTACGATGAGGCTTTTCAAGGCTGCGCTGCGGTAATTCACGCAGGCGCCACAGTTGGCTTCAACAAGGAGACTCCGCAAGAAGTTTATGACGGTTGTTTTAAAGAAAATGCCCATGTCATAGAGTCTGTAAAGCGCTCTGGAAGCGTAAAACGTTTTGTTTTCACCTCATCTTTTGCCGCAGTAGGACACCCTCGCCCTGAAGGGTACGTTTTTACTGAAAAGGACTGGTGTGGCGATAATGTAGAGGCCTACAAAGGCCGCTGGAGTGAAGAGCAAATTAGTCAAAACCGCGATATTGCCTACGCAATGGCAAAAGCCAATTCAGAAAAGCTTATATACGCAGAGGCTGAAGCAGACGGCAGTTTCGAAGCATTAGCTATTCTTCCGTTGCATGTTGTGGGGCCTCTCATTGCGCCCAATCATGACCAACCCTGGAGTTGGCAAAATCATATTCGCGGCATGATGCAAGGTAAGGCTTACCGTGGCGGTCGCGAAGGACGGATGTTATGGAATGCAGTTGATGTACGCGACGTTGCTCGAGCACACCGTCTAAGCATTGAGACCACCATTGGAACCAATGGCAGTCGTTACATTCTCTCCGCGGCAGATCGTAGTAGCGAATTATATACATGGCAGTTACAAGCCCTGTTGGAATCAATGTATCCCATGGTAGAAGAAATCGGTGGCGAACCCATGGAAGGCGATATGCCTGCGCAAACAACCTACGATGCCCCGCGAGCTTATTGTTTGTTGGCTATGCAGGAATTAGGACTGGAACCATTTGATATTGAGACCACCATTCGGGACACAGTAGATTCTTACTATTCTATGGGCATATTGAAAGGGTGAGCTCAACGTAGCTGGACTCTACAGCCTCATCTAACGGGTGTCACGACTTGAATCAGTTCTGCTGAAGTCTGTATTACGGTGTGTTTGCCGGTGAATTCTGCAAAAACCGGTTCACCAGAGCGACGACAAAAGACTCTAAATCGTCAAATCCATGGGCTTGAGGCGTAATCCTCCCTTCGACCAACAGGTTTGTTATGCCATAAACCTGCCCCCAAGCAAGAGGAATATCAAGTTGCTGCTGCTCTGAACCAAAATGCAAGAGCGGCGAAACGGCGAGACCGTTGGCCAACATTAAGTAACCTTCTGTAAGAACCCTTGGCGCATCGGCTACGTTTTCGACTGCCTCAGATATATCTGTTGTGCTCATAAGACGAAACAGTGCGCGATGATCGAGCGCAAAACGTATGTGACCAACTGCTAAGCCGGCAAGGTAATCTGGGCCCTCTCTACCAGCGGCTTCTCGACTCATGTATTCACCAAACAACTTAGTACCCTCAAGACAAACAGCGGTGATCAAATCATTTTTGTCGCGAAAATGGCTGTAGGGGGCTGCTTGGGATACGCCGGTATCGCGAGCGACTCGGCGCAGGGTAAGGGCTTCGACACCGCTTTCCTCAAGAATGGTCATCGCGTTCCCAATCAACGCTTCGCGCAGATTTCCGTGGTGATAGTTCCTCGTTTTACTCTTATATCGACCGATTATTTGACCGCGGCTTTATCGGTTTCACGATTGATGGGAAATTATTGGTTTCAAATAAACTTACAGAAAATGAACGTCTACGACTCGGCCTTAGAACCGACACAAACGTCGG
>Ga0115563_1000155_pt1 | contig 54885 bp, 51 predicted proteins | sample COGITO_mtgs_1105_2_FD_87198 | JGI IMG/M metagenome (GOLD analysis project Ga0115563, IMG submission 87198) | Pelagic marine microbial communities from North Sea - COGITO_mtgs_110519 | ecosystem: Environmental > Aquatic > Marine > Epipelagic | place: Germany:Helgoland, sampling site Kabeltonne...
AAAAATGTGCCCAAGCGTGGAACTTCTTCGCCAACGATCCAGAACGAATAACTTCGATCACCAAAAGAGATTGGATCAAGGTCAACTATTAGGGCGGTTGGTATAAGTGGGGACTTGCACGGCGCGCGGCTTGGGTTTATACGCCTTGAGCGTCCTTTCGGACCGTAGAATCAAATTAGAAACGCCGCGTTTGCCCATTTCGTCGCTCGACGGGTAGTTCCGGCATAAGGAGAAGCGACATGAAACTACATGAATTGCACGACAATCCCGGCGCTACAAAAACCAAAAAACGGATCGGTCGCGGACCGGGTTCCGGTAAGGGTAAAATGGGTGGCCGTGGTATCAAAGGTCAGAAATCCCGCTCAGGTGTAGCGATTGGTGGCTATGAAGGTGGCCAAATGCCGCTTTACCAACGTCTGCCAAAGCGTGGCTTTACCAAGCCGAACCGTAAGTCTTACGCCGTCGTCAACCTTGGTCTGGTGCAAAAATTCATTGATGAAAAAAAGCTCGATGCCAAAGCTGCCATCACTGAGGATGTGTTGATTGCCAGCGGTCTCGTACGGCGCAAGCTTGACGGTGTCCGGGTGCTGGCGAAAGGCGACATCTCGGCCTCTGTCACGCTGCAGGTAACCGGCGCGTCTAAGTCGGCGATTGAGGCAGTAGCCAAGGCGGGTGGGACATTGACTGTCGTATCTGCTGTCGCGGCTGAATAACACCTTGTGAGCAGCGTCTAGGCTGCCTACATATGTTACAGTTTTCCCAATTGGCCGCCCGAGCTGGAAAACGCTTTGGGCGGTTTTTTATCTAAAAGAGAGACCCCTATGGTATCTGCTGCAGAACAAATGGCCGCAAACACAAGCTGGGCTGCCTTGGGTAAGGCCACTGACTTGCGTAACCGTATCTTGTTTACGCTGGGTTTGTTGATCGTATACCGCCTTGGCACTTTTATTCCTGTGCCCGGCATTGATGGGCAGGCGTTGCGCGACTTTATGGAGCAGGCACAACAGGGCATCGGCGGTATTCTGACGATGTTTACCGGTGGGGCCTTGGGTCGCATGGGGATCTTTGCTCTTGGCATCATGCCCTATATTTCGGCCTCGATTATCATCCAGTTGCTGACCTCCATGGTGCCAGCATTGGAACAACTGAAAAAAGAGGGTGAGCAAGGTCGCAAGAAGATCAATCAATACACCCGCTTTGGGACCGTTGCTTTGGCCACCCTGCAAGCTTACGGGCTTGCGGTCAGCCTTGAAGCTGGTGAGTTGGTTACCGAACCCGGACTATTTTTTCGGATGTCCTGTCTGGTGACGCTGGTGGGTGGCACAATGTTTTTGATGTGGCTCGGTGAACAGATTACCGCACGCGGCATTGGCAACGGCATATCATTGATTATTTTTGTTGGGATTATCGCAGAAGTGCCCGCCGCATTGGCACAGTTTTTTGCCTCGGGCCGCTCGGGTGCGATTAGCCCGGCAATTATTGTTGGGGTGATAGTGATGGTGATCGTAACGATTGCCTTTGTGGTGTTTATGGAGCGCGCCCTGCGCAAAATTCACATCCAATACCCGCGGCGTCAAGTCGGCATGAAAATCATGGAAGGCCAATCCAGCCACCTGCCGGTCAAGGTCAATCCCGCTGGCGTGATCCCTGCAATCTTTGCCAGTTCGCTGTTGTTGTTGCCCACGACGGTCAGCACCTTTTCGGGCAATCAGACGGGTCCGATCATGTCGACTATTTTGGCATATTTCGGTCCTGGTCAGCCGCTCTATCTGGCTTTCTTTGCGGCGATGGTAGTGTTTTTTGTTTATTTTTACACCTTTAACGTCTCGTTTAAACCAGACGAGGTCGCCGAGAACCTGAAAAATCAAAATGGGTTTGTGCCAGGTATTCGCCCCGGAGCGAAAACCGCCGAATATCTCGAATATGTGGTGTCGCGTCTGCTCGTACTCGGTGCCGCGTATTTGGCCCTCGTGTGTTTGCTGCCAGAAATTTTGCGCGGGCAATTTTCTATTCCGTTTTACTTTGGCGGGACATCAGTGCTGATTGTGGTTTCGGTGACAATGGACACCATTCAACAAGTTCAATCGCATCTTTTGGCGCATCAATATGAAGGCTTGATTCAAAAATCACAGCTTCGTGGAAAGGGTAAAAAGCGGGGCAGCAAGGGAGTGACACGTAAATGAACATCATTCTGTTAGGCCCACCTGGCGCCGGCAAAGGAACGCAGGCGCGCCATTTGGTCGAGACCCGTGGTATGACACAACTGTCCACCGGTGATATGCTGCGCGAGGCTAAATCAAGCGGCACCGAAATGGGAAATATCGTGGCTGATGTGATGGCACGGGGCGATTTGGTCACGGATGAGATCGTTATCGGTTTGATTCGGGAAAAAATAGAATCCACCACGCAGGGCGGTTTTATTTTTGATGGCTTTCCCCGGACACTGGCGCAAGCCGATGCGTTATCCGAACTTCTAAGTCAAACCAATCAAACGCTTGATGTGGTTGTGGAGATGCAAGTTGATGACAAGGCGTTGGTGGCGCGAATTGCGGGCCGGTCGACCTGTGGATCATGTGGTGATGTCTACCATGATGTGACACGACCACAGCCTGATAATGGTGTCTGCGAGGCCTGTGGTGCGTCCGATTTCCAGCGTCGGGCAGACGACAATGAGGAAAGTCTCAAAAATCGCCTTATGGAGTACTATAAGAAAACATCACCGCTGTTGGGCTATTACTTTGCCAATAAGCAACTGCAATCTGTCAATGGCCTCGCGGATATCAAAATTGTGCAGGTGGAAATCGCATCGGTTTTAGACGCGTTGTGATGTTTTGGTCTTGACCGCTGCATGAATCTCTCTTAACCACCGGGCTTGGTTGAGAGACCACGTCCATGGGCGCCCGTAGGGCTGAGCCGTGAACCCCCGACATGCAGCGCCTTGGCGAACTGGGTCGGGTTTTGTGAAAAAAGGTTCTGGGGTTACGGAACCGCAATGAAAAGGAAGCAAGAATTTGGCACGTATAGCCGGCGTGAATATCCCGACGCATAAACGGGTTCCCATCGCATTAACATATATCACCGGTATCGGTTCAGCGATCGCAAAGGAAATTTGCGCCGCGGTCAATATCGACGAAACGCGCCGGGTCAATGAATTAAGCGACGCCGAAGTTCTGGCCGTACGCGAACATATCGACGCCAATTGCATGGTAGAAGGCGATCTGCGCCGTGAGGTTCAAATGAACATCAAGCGTCTGATGGATCTGGGCTGCTATCGCGGTCTGCGTCACCGCCGCAATCTGCCGGTACGGGGGCAACGCACCCATACCAACGCCCGTACCCGCAAGGGCCCGGCGAGAGCAATTGCTGGTAAGAAGAAGTAAGGGAGGGCTTGAGTTATGGCACGTGATACACGTCGCGGAGGCAAAAAGAAGGTCTCCAAAAATATCGCCGCTGGTGTGGCGCATGTGAACAGTTCGTTCAACAACACCAAGATTTTGATTTCGGACGTGCAGGGCAATGCCATTGCATGGTCGTCTTCGGGAACCATGGGCTTTAAAGGCTCGCGTAAATCGACGCCCTATGCAGCGCAGATGGCGGCCGAAGATGTTGGCCGTAAGGCGCAAGAGCACGGTGTGAAAACGCTTGAGGTTGAGGTTCAAGGTCCGGGATCGGGTCGTGAATCCGCACTGCGAGCGCTGGCTGCTGCTGGTTTTAACATCACTTCGATCCGTGATGTGACGCCGATGGCACACAATGGCTGTCGTCCACCAAAGCGTCGTCGGGTGTAAACAATATTAATAGTACTGGTGGCGTGGGTTTAACTGCGCTGCCGCTTTTCTATTTTAACCTCGGGCGTCTTGCACTTCTGGACATGGGGGCAGGACAAGGATGGAGGATTTCATGATCCACAAAAATTGGGCCGATCTAATCAAACCGACGCAGTTAGACGTTAAGCCGGGCAATGACCCGACCCGTCAAGCGACGGTTACCGCTGAACCGCTTGAACGTGGTTTTGGGCTTACGCTCGGCAATGCACTGCGGCGCGTTCTCATGAGCTCTCTTCAGGGTGCGGCGATTGTAAGCGTGCAAATTGATAATGTTCTGCACGAGTTTTCCAGCGTTGCCGGCGTACGCGAAGATGTCACCGATATCATTTTGAACCTGAAGGGTGTTGCGCTGAGCATGGAAGTCGAGGGACCTAAGCGGCTTTCGATAAACGCAAAAGGTCCCGGAGTAGTGACCGCTGGCGATATATCTGAAAGTGCCGGTATCGAGATTCTAAACCGCGAGCATGTGATTTGCCACCTTGATGATGGGGCAGATGTGTTTTTTGAACTGACTGTCAACACCGGTAAGGGCTATGTCGCTGCCGATAAGAATAAGCCAGAAGATGCGCCAATCGGCCTCATTCCGATTGATGCGATTTATTCGCCGGTCAAAAAGGTGTCTTATGATGTGCAACCGACCCGCGAAGGCCAGGTGCTTGATTATGACAAGCTGACGATGAAGGTCGAGACTGACGGTTCGCTGTCGCCTGATGATGCTGTCGCTTATGCAGCGCGCATTTTGCAAGACCAGTTGTCGATCTTTGTGAACTTTGACGAGCCTGAATCAGCGTCGCGTCAGGATGATGATGATGCACTGGAATTCAATCCGCTGCTGCTTAAGAAGGTTGACGAGTTGGAATTGTCGGTGCGCTCTGCAAATTGCCTGAAAAACGATAATATTGTGTACATTGGCGATCTGATCCAGAAAACCGAAGCTGAAATGCTGCGGACGCCAAACTTTGGTCGGAAGTCTTTGAACGAAATCAAAGAAGTTCTGTCGGGCATGGGACTGCATCTGGGTATGGATGTTGAAGACTGGCCACCGGATAACATCGAGGATCTTGCAAAGAAATTTGAAGACGCTTTCTAAATTTGGATGAGGGGAAACCCTCATCCGTTTGACTGGGCAATCCCGCCCCAAGGAGAGAGGCTGACACGCATCGGCCTCCAGACAAAGAAAAAATACCTGTAGAAGGATAAGAAACATGCGTCACGCAAAAGGCTACCGCCGGCTTAACCGTACCCACGAACACCGCAAGGCACTCTGGGCAAATATGTCTGGCTCGCTCATCGAACACGAGCAAATTAAAACAACCCTTCCCAAGGCAAAAGAACTGCGCCGGGTGATAGAGAAGCTTGTGACCTTGGGCAAGCGCGGCGACTTGCATGCGCGCCGTCAGGCTGCGGCTCGGCTTAAAGAAGACCAATATGTCAGTAAATTGTTTGACGTGCTGGGACCCCGTTATAAAGATCGTCAGGGCGGATACGTCCGGATTATGAAGGCCGGTTTCCGCTATGGTGACATGGCGCCAATGGCAATCATCGAATTTGTAGACCGTGATCCCGATGCCAAAGGTAAGGCCGATAAAGAACGCGTTGCCCTGCAAGAGGCAGCAAGCGTCTAAGCACGTGCAAAGGTCTGCACTGTTTGAAAGCCACGGTCCCGCACTGTGGCTTTTTTCATGCGCGCTGTGGTTAAATCACTCAGAGGATCGACGCAGCGCAGCGCGGTATTCAGAGATCTTAAACGCGCCCAAAACTTGCGCAACACCTACATAGCTTACAATGCCCGCAAGGATCAGACCGCTCAACGCAAGATACCGCCAGCCCACGACCCTAAAGCTTGATCCGGCGAGGGCCTGACACAGAAACAGCACCACACCCATCGCCGCAGATGCGGCAAGGATGCGCCACAACCGCGTCCGCAAACGCGCATCAAACTGGGCCTCACGCCCAAAGCGCCGCGCCCCCAAAGCCAATAACCCCACCATGGCCCAACCCGCAGCACTGGTGGCGATGGCGGGGGCCAGCCAGCCAAACATTGGGATAAGACCAATTGCCAAGGCGGCGTTGACGATCATCGATACCACCGCGTAACGAAAAGGTGTGCGGGTATCTTCGCGTGCAAAAAATAGCGGTTGCAATAGTTTTTGCAACATGAAGGCGGGCAATCCAAGTCCATAAATTGCAACCGCTTGCGCCATCGCGGCACTGTCGGCCGCGGTGGTGGCTCCGCGTTCAAACAACACCGAGACCAGTGGTAGCGGGATCACACATAACGCCACTGCTGCTGGCAGGGTTAGCGCCAGTGAAATCTCGGCGGCTCGGCTAAAGGCGGCGCGCGCACCGCTGGTGTCATTGGCTTTTAGCTTGCGCGACAGATCGGGCAAAAGCACAATTCCAATGGCGATGCCAACCACGCCGAGCGGCAGTTGATACAGCCGGTCGGCTCCATAGAGCCAGCCAACCGCCTTGTCAAAGCTACTGGCGACCTGTTGGCCAACCACAAGGTTGATCTGCATCACCCCACCGGCCAAGGCGGCGGGAACTGCAATCACTACAAGTCGGCGCATATCTTTGGTCCAGCGCGGCCGGCCAAGGCGCAGTCGCAGGCCCGCACGCAGCGCCGCATGCCATACCAGCGCCAGTTGTGCGATACCGGCAACGGGTACGCTCCAGACCAGATAAAGCACTGGCTGACCGCCTGTGAACTTGGCGGTTATCAGAGCTGCAATTACCAAAATATTCAACACAACAGGTGCTGCGGCGGCGGCGGCAAAATGGCCGCCGGCATTTAGAACACCAGAAAACAGTGCTGCCAAAGAGATAAAGAAAATATAGGGAAACATAATCCGGCCAAAACCCACCGCGAGATCAAAGCGTTCGGTGCCACCAAAACCGCCTGCGGTGGCCCAGACCAGCGCCGGCATAAAGATCATCGCCACAGCCGTCAGTGCCAGCAAAACCAAGGCCAGACCGTTCAGCGCATCAGAGGCAAAGAGATTGGGATCATCTCCGGCCTGATATTTTTTCGAAAACATGGGCACGAATGCGGCATTGAACGCGCCTTCGGCAAAAAAGCGACGAAACATATTGGGCAGGCGGAACGCTGCGACAAAGGCATCCATCACGGGACCAGGGCCAATCACGCCAAACAGGATTATTTCGCGCAATAACCCAAGAACACGGCTCATCAGGGTCCAGAAGCCGACGGTCAAAACCCCGTAGACAAGGCGGATCGGTTTCACGATGCCGCCCGCTCGCGACCGGCTGTGATCGCTTCGCGCAATTTTTTCTCAAGGGATTTCTGTTTTGAGGCAGAGTAGAACTTAAGCCCGAACATGTCTTTGACATAAAAGTTATCGACCACTTGCTCGCCATAGGTCGCCACCACCGAAGAGGCGATGTAGATATTGGCGTCGGCCAGCGTGCGGGTCAAATCATAAAGTAGCCCCGCGCGGTCGCGGGTGTCTACTTCGATGATCGTATAGATTTCCGAGCCTTCATTGTCGAAGGTGATCGAGGTTGGCACTTTGAACGCGCCTTCGCGTTTCTTGACTTTGTCGCGGTTTTTGATGGCTTCTTTGGCTAAGACTTTTCCACTGAGAATTTTTTCAATCATCTCCTGCAAGCGCGGCAGACGGGTCGCCGAATATGGCTTGCCCTCGCCGTCTTGTATCCAGAATGCGGCCGTCGCATAGCCGTCTTTTGAGGTGAAGGAACGGGCGTCGACAACATTCGCACCAACAAGGGCCAAAGCCCCTGCGAGACGCGAGAAAATGCCCGGGTGATCGACGATCGCAAAGCAAACACGGGTTGCATCGCGCGCGCCTTCAGGGTGTAAGTCAATGCGAATTTCATCCTCGCGGATGCCGTCTAGTAACTGTGCAAACAACACATGGGTGCTGACGTGCAGACCCTGCCAATAGGGTGGATAATGGCGGTCAATCTCGCGTTTTAATGCGGCCTTCGACCACTGGGGCAATGCGGCGCGCAGGGTGCGTTTCGCCTCGCTGCCGATATTGTTGCGGTTGAGAGCCTCAAGCCCGGTCTCAAGCGCTTTGTGGGTCTCTCTGTACAAAGATCGCAACAAGGTCGCTTTCCAGTTGTTCCATGTTTCGGGACCAACGCTGCGAATGTCACACACCGTCAGTACAGTTAGCAAGTCGAGACGTTTGACTGTCTGCACGGCTTTGGCAAAATCTCGAATAGTGCGGGGATCTGAAATATCGCGCTTTTGCGCCATATCTGACATCAGCAGATGATGCCGCACAAGCCATTCCACGGTTTCGGTTTCGGCCTTGTCTAGCCCGAGACGCGGGGCCACTTTGCGCGAGATACGGGCCCCAAGAATGGCGTGATCTTCGTCGCGCCCCTTGCCGACATCATGCAGAAAAAGCGCGATATAAAGCACTTTTCGGTTCAGGCCCGTTTTTAAAATATGGCTGGCGAGGGGCAGTTCTTCTATCAGTTCGCGGCGTTCAATCTGCGCCAGATTGGTGAGACATTGGATGGTATGTTCGTCGACGGTATAGTGATGGTACATGTTGAATTGCATCATCGCCACGATTGGTTCGAATTCTGGGATGAATTTCGCCAAAATGCCCAGTTCGTTCATGCGCCGCAAGGCCCGTCCGGGATTGCCGTGTTTGAGCAGGAGGTCAAGAAAAATACGCCCTGCAGTTTTGTCGTTGCGCATCGCGTCATCGACAAGATTGAGGTTGGCTGTGACCAGCCGCATTGCATCGGGGTGGATCAACAATCCGGTGCGCAGCCCCTCTTCAAACAGGCGCAGCAGATTGAGTTTGTCGGTGAGAAAATCTGTCTCATCGCCGATTGCCAGCCGATTATGCACTACTTTAAAGCCCTTAGGTGGGCGGGGCTTGCGCGTGAAGATCCGCTGAAGCAATGGCGCAGCCTTGGCATGAGATGCTTCCAGGGAGGTCAGAAAGATCCGCGTGAGATCGCCGACTGCGGTGGCGTGCAAAAAATAATCTTGCATGAAATGTTCCACCGCGCGGCGCCCACTTTTATCGCGGTAGCCAAGCTTTTCGGCGATTTCGACCTGCAGATCAAAGGTTAGCATATCCATGGCGCGCCGGGTTGTCAGGTGCAGGTGGCAGCGCACCGCCCACAGGAAATTTTCGGCTTTCTCCAGCCTTGCAAACTCGTCGGGGCGAAACACGTCCAAGTCCGCAAGGTCGTCGGTACTCGTAATGCGAAAGACATATTTTGCGATCCAGTAGAGCGATTGCAGATCGCGCAAGCCGCCCTTGGCCTCTTTTACGTTAGGCTCTACTAGATAGCGCTGGCCACCCTGTTTTTCATGGCGTACTTCGCGCTCTTCCAGCTTGGCCTCAATAAATTCGTGCTCGGTGCCCTGAAAGAGATCCTGCCAGAGTTTTACCTCAAGTTCTGTCGCCAGCGCGTTGTCGCCGCACAAAAACCGTTGTTCCAGCATTGCGGTGCGGATGGTAAAATCTTCTGATCCCAGACGAATGCAGTCGCGGATATTGCGGGATGCGTGTCCGACCTTGAGCCGCAAATCCCACAGGATGTACAGCATTGTTTCAATCACGCTCTCAGCCCAGACGGTCATTTTGTAGGGCGTGAGGAACAGCAGATCAACATCTGAATGCAGCGCCATCTCGCCGCGACCATAGCCCCCGACTGCGATAACAGCCAGCCGCTCTGCAGTGGTTGGGGTCGGGGCGGGATGAAACGTATTTTGCGCCAGATGATAAGTGGTTCGGACCAGACAATCGGTCAGTTGGGAATAAGCCCGGATCGCGGTCTGCGCTGCAAGAGGTGCAGCAGCGAGATTTGCCTCTATTGTGGCCAGAGCAGACAGGCGCGCAGCGCGCAATTCTGTAACAACGACTGCACGTTTCTCGCGCTCGTCCTGCAACTCGGACAGAGCCGATATAATTTTTGCCAAGAGCGCCGCTTCGTCAAGAAATGTTGTGGCGCTCTGCGTGGTATCGGAAAGGGTCATTGTGGACTGTGAAGCGCAATATGTGTCAAAACCAGACCCTGCCGAAGCTGATCGGCGCCGCATCGATCAGAACAACTTTTTTACGCTCGATTTTGGCGATTGCGAGGGCGCGCTCGTTGGTTCCGTCGGCCAGAAACCTGAACACGCCGCTGACGCCTTGAAATCCCGAAGCTTGAGTGAGGGCAGTTTTGGTTACAGCATTTTTCTGACCGGTGCTCACCAGTGCGCCGATCGCCGCAAGCCCGTCATAGGCCAATCCGGCCAGTTGGTGGGGCGGTGATCCATAGCCTTTGGTAAAGCGCGTTTTAAAGCTTGCGCTGACCTGTCTGCTTGGGCTGGTGAACCAACCGTTTTGAACGCCCGGTAATTCTAGAATCTGACGTGGGATATCCCAGCGTGATAGGCCGATATACTGGACATCTTGCGGGTTTATTCCGGCTTCGGGAAGTAGTTGTACCAAAAGTGGCAGAGCCCGTGCCGTGTTTGAGGTTAGAAATAGGGTGTCAGCTTGGGTCTCGAGCACGCTGTCTTTGATCCTTGCAACCGAATCGATCACGCCTTTTTGCGAAAACTCAAATGCCTCGATTGCGACGATCTCCAGTGGGGTGGATTGTGCGGCATTTTCCAATGCGGCTTTGCCCAGTTCGCCCTCGAGAGTTCTGGGGTGTACGATGACCGCTTTGGTTTTACCCTGACTGGCGGCATAGCTGACCAGGCGGTTTGCGGTATTGTTAAACGTCGGGCCAAGCACAAACACATTGTTGCCAGCAATTGAGGCATTGTTGGAGAAACTCAACACATTCACGCCACTGTCTGCCACGGCAGCGCCAACCGCTTTGGCGTTTTCGGCCAGCAGTGGGCCAAGGATAATCTTTGCGCCTTCTTGCACGGCCTGACGAGCGACCAATGCGGCCTGCTCGGGGTTGCCGGCGGTATCAAACACGCGTAGGTCGATGCGTATATCCCCCAGATCCGCGATTGCCATTTGGGCGGCCTGTTCCAGACTGGTCGCAATTGAGGCGGTTTCCTCATAGCTTTTGGGGATCAGTAGCGCGACCTGTACGGGTTTTGTCGGGTCGATCATCGGGCCGTCAGAGACGCCTGTGGGCCCCGAGGTAGAGGTGCAACCGGCCACCAGAGCCAAGGCGCTTCCCGCTGCCACCGCTGTAACCCGCCCACAACAGCTTTGGATCAAAGAAAACACATCAAACCGCATTAAAGCTACTCCTATATTACGTTTCCGGTATCGCTGCCAGAGAATTTGGGTCAACTATAGAGGTCAAAAAAGATGGGTCCAGATGTGAATCACCGAATAGAGAAATTACCAGCAGGATTGTATTTTGTTGCAACACCTATTGGCACAGCGCGTGATATCACTCTGCGGGCGCTTGATATCCTGGCCAGTGCCGATGTGATCGCCGCCGAGGATACAAGAACGATGCGGCGCTTGCTGGATATTCACGGTATTGCATTGGGCGACAGGCCGCTTTTGGCCTATCATGATCACAATGGTGAACAGGCACGACCAAAATTACTGGCGTTTCTGGCGCAGGGAAAGTCTGTGGCCTATGGCTCTGAGGCAGGCACGCCACTGATTGCTGATCCGGGGTTTGGCTTGTCGCAGGCGGCCGTCCAAGCCGGTGCGCTTGTCACAACCGCACCGGGCCCATCCGCAGTTATTGCAGCGCTGACGTTGGCGGGTCTGCCGACAGACCGGTTTTTCTTTTGTGGGTTTTTGCCAAACACCCAGTCCCAGCGCAAGGCGGCTCTGCAAAATTTCCGTGATGTGCCAGGAACTCTTGTTTTTTACGAATCGCCCAAGCGTATTAAGTCTATGATCGCGGATGCGGGGGCTGTTTTGGGCGAAGGGCGCCAGGCTGTGATCTGCCGTGAGCTGACTAAAAAATTCGAAGAGTGCCGCCGTGGCACCTTGTCAGAACTGGCGAGCACGCTTGCATCGCTTACTCTCAAGGGGGAAATCGTGGTATTGATTGATCGTGCCCGTTTACCCGTTGTTAAGCCCGAGGACATAGAGCAAAGCCTGAGGCAGGCCTTGACAGAGCATTCGCTGCGCGACGCCTCAGATCTGGTGGCCAACGCTTTGGGCGTTCCGCGACGACAGGTATATCAAATGGCATTAACTTTAGGCAGACAGGAATGAGCGGTGCGCTAGCATTTCATGCGGGACTGGCGGCAGAGCATTGCGTTGCAGATCTCTACCGCGAACGAGGCTGCCATTTGCTGGCTGAGCGCTGGCGGTGTGCCTATGGCGAGATCGACTTGATTTTCCAAAATCCACAGACGGGTGGATTGATCTTTGCCGAAGTGAAAAAAAGTCGTAGTAGTGCCGCCGCTGCCGCACGGGTGACCCGCGCCCAGATCCGACGTATTCACAATGCGGCGCTGCTGTTTGTGGCAGATCAGCCGCTGGGCCAACTGACTGAAATGCGGTTTGATGCAGCGCTGGTCGACATGACTGGCGTCGTTGAGATCGTTGAGAATGCCTTTATGGATCGCGCATGAGGCATTGAATTACATCGCAAGCTACGCCATTTAGTAGGTGCTAGGCGTAACCAAAAGGAACTTGCCCTGTGAAAATTGCCTTTCAAATGGATCCGATTGAGCCGATTGACATTGCCGCTGACAGCACTTTTCGGCTGGCTGAAGAGGCGCAGGCGCGGGGGCATGAGTTGTTCTACTACACGCCCGATCATCTGGCCTATCAAGAGGGCAGGGTCACGGCCACAGGCTGGCCGTTGAGCGTGCAAAGAGTGGTGGGAAACCATGCCATTTTAGGCCTGAAAACCGAAGTTGATCTGGCTGATTTTGATGTGATCTGGCTGCGCCAAGATCCACCCTTTGATATGCATTATATCACCACGACGCATTTGCTGGATCGCGTTCACCCCGATACGCTGGTGGTCAATGACCCGTTTTGGGTGCGAAATTATCCTGAAAAATTGCTGGTACTAGATTTTCCTGACTTGACCCCCCCCACTACGATTGCGCGGGATCTCGACACAATCAAAGCCTTCAAAGCCCGCCATGGTGATGTGATCTTAAAACCTCTTTACGGCAATGGTGGTGCGGGCGTGTTCCGTTTGGACGCGCAGGACCGCAACCTGAGTTCGCTGCACGAGCTGTTCAGCGGCTTTAGCCGTGAACCGTTGATTGTGCAAAAATTTTTACCGGCAGTCAGTCAGGGTGACAAGCGCGTTATTCTTGTAGACGGTGAACCGGTTGGAGCGATTAACCGTATACCGGCCAAGGGTGAAACCCGCTCAAACATGCATGTGGGCGGGCGTCCCGAAAAAGTTGGGCTAACCGAACGAGACTTGGAAATTTGTGCCAGAATAGGCCCTATCTTACGTGAAAAGGGCCAGATTTTTGTTGGTATTGATGTGATTGGTGACTATCTGACCGAAATTAATGTCACCTCTCCGACAGGTATCCAAGAATTGGAACGGTTTGATGGGGAAAATATTGCGGCAAAAATTTGGGCCGCCATCGAAAGTAAACGGGCCTGAGATGTCCTTTCGACTGCATTTGGCGAACCTGGTTTTGCGACTGTTCGAAAAGCCGCACCTGACGCGGGCAACACCGCAAGAGTTGCGCGTTGCTTTCGAACGCAAGGCGCAACTCTTTTTCCACCCGCCCAAAGGAACGGTTTTTTCACGGCAACACCTCAAAACCCCGTCTGGCTCTTTGCAGCTCCAATGGGTACAGCCGGCACAGACGTCGCAGGGTGGGGTTATTTTGTATTTCCATGGTGGTGGGTATGTGTTCGGGTCGGCGCGCAGCCATCGTGCGATGTTGGCCAAGCTGGCATCTTTGACAGGATGCAGGGCTTGTCTGCCAGATTATCGCTTGGCACCTGAGCACCCGTTTCCCGCCGCGCTAGAGGATGCTCGGGCAGCCTATCAAGGTTTGCTTGGTCAGGGGTGCCGGCCCGAAGATATTGTGCTGGGCGGCGATAGCGCCGGGGGCGGTTTGGCCTTGGCGTTGCTGCATAGTCTGCTGTCTCAGGGGCAGACTTCTCCGGCCGGTGTTTTTTGTTTTTCGCCACTGACTGATATGACATTTTCTGGATCAAGCCTGTGCAGCAATGCCCGTTCGGACGTGGTGTTGCCCGTGTGCCGGGTCCGGGAAGTTGGACAGCTGTATCTGCGTGAACATGGCCCACAAGATCCATATGTCTCGCCGTTGTTTGGGGTATTCAAAGGCGCGTCACCGGTGTTGTTGACCGTTGGTGACGGCGAAATACTGCTGGATGACACGTGTCGCATGGCGCAAGCATTGGAACGTGACTGCGTTGATGTCACTTGCGATATTCGTCACAATCACCCACATGTATGGCCCATCTTGGGCGACTGTTTGCCTGAGGCGCGTGCCAGCTTGCAGGATACTGCAGCTTTTGTTCGACGGGTATTGGATGTGGCAAGCAATTTGACGGCTGAGACCCTGCCGCCAGATGTGCGCTGACGCGGTAAAAATCAGGTTTGAATTTTTAAAATCATGCAATTGCAAGAGTATATAGCCTGTTTGAGATAAATGACCTCTATATGTTGATGTCGGCATAAGATTTGCAATTTTTAAACAGAGCCTATTGCCACCTGAGATCAGAGAAAAGTGATGACGCAGACAGACCCAGCATATGCCCCGTCCAAAGACGGATCTTCCCCACAGTGTGATGCGGAGCTTGCGCAAAAAAGAGCGCGGCTTTTTGAATTGCAAACAGCAATTTTGTCGCCGCCGGATCCGTTATATGAAGAATTCCAACCGCAACGGGATGAGTTTAAGTTTCTCTCAGGGCGGGCCAGCTGTGTGGCAAGGCTTTAGGCTGTGATCTGAGTTCTGGTGCAGGACCAACGGCAATCAAACAGGCGGGTCCAGTGAACCCAACCTTTGGCTTAAACCAACCTTGTGCGGCGTGGCTTGTCGCGGTCACCGGGTTGAGTGAAACTGGATGAGACTGCTTTTTGGGGATCTTTTGTGTTCGAAAGGTGCGGCAGGGCGAGCCGATAACTCAGAGCCTCGGCGATATGGGTCTTGGCCACTTGTTCGACACCGGCCAGATCTGCGATAGTACGTCCGACCCGCAATACCCGGTGGTAACCGCGCGCTGAGAGGCGAAACAACTCTGCGGCGCGGTTGAGCAGGGCCTGACCCGGCGTGTCAGGCGTTGCGACCCTGATTAATTGCGCGCCCTCAAGATCGGCATTGCTGCGCAGGTCGAGATGATCGCGATAGCGGTCGGTCTGGATTTGAAAGGCGGTGGCAACCCTTGATGCGACAGTTGCGCTTGTATCTCCGTCGCTGGGTAGATCAAGATCATGAAAAGGCACTGGCGGCATTTCGACCGTAAGATCAAAGCGATCCATCATTGGTCCTGAAATATGCCCCATATATTCGCCACCGCATAAAGGCACGCGGGCGCAGGATCGGCTTGGGTCTGATAGATATCCGCATTTGCACGGATTGGCGGTGGCGATCAGCATGAATTGACACCGATAAGTGCTGTGGGCTTTGGCGCGTGCGACCATCACCTGACGGTCTTCCAAAGGTTGCCGCAGGCTTTCCAGAACAGAGCGGCTGAATTCGGGAAATTCATCCATGAACAAGATACCATTATGGGCAAGGCTGATTTCGCCGGGTTTTGCATCGCGCCCACCTCCGATAATTGCCTTTTCCGAGGTGGTATGATGCAAAGCTCGAAACGGTGGCTGACGTGAAACACCCCCGTGCGCCAATTCGCCGAAAATTGACCTAATCATCGAGGTTTCCAACGCTTGGATAGGGGTCAACGGCGGCAGGAGGCCCAAGCTCCGTTTTGCCAGCATCGACTTGCCACACCCGGGTGTGCCCACAAGAAAGAGGTGGTGGCGGCCGGCAACCGCAATTTCGAGCGCCCTTTTGCCGCGCTCTTGACCTTTAATGTCACAAAGGTCTCCGAGGATTATCGGGGTCTCAATGTTGCCCGCCTTTGCAGCAGGGATCGGTTTTTGACCGTTGAAGTGCTGAATTATGTTCCACAGGCTATCGGCACCGATCACCTGTGCATTTTCGACCCAAGCGGCTTCAGGCCCGCAAGCTGTGGGGCAAATCAATAGCCGGTCAGAGGCGGCGGCGGTTATGGCGGCTGGCAGTGCACCACGCACTGGTACCAAGGCACCATCCAATGATAATTCACCCAAAGAGACGGTGTTTTCACACGCATCTTGCGCAATAATACCGATGGCAGCCAACAGTGCCAGTGCGATTGGCAAATCAAAATGACTGCCATCTTTGGGCAGATCCGCCGGTGATAGGTTTACCGTGATTCGTTTTGAAGGCAGGGCAATTGACATCGAGGCCAGTGCGCTGCGCACCCGGTCGCGGGCTTCTGAGACCGCTTTATTGGGTAAACCGACGATAGAAAACCCCGGCAGTCCGGCGCTGAGGGCACATTGCACTTCAATAGAGCGGGCCTCTACGCCCTCGAAGACAACCGTATAGGCTTTGTAAATCATGGCTCACCCCGTTTTCCAGCGCCCTCTTATGGGATGTGCAAGAGCGTGGGCTCGATATAGTTGCGAATTGATTAATACGCGCGTGCGGCGCATCTCTTTGCGATGGCGATAGCAGGCTTTATCCTTGGCCTTGTCCTATTGCCTTGAACAAGGCTGTTGTTGATAATTTCAGGGCTTCAGGGCTTCAGGGCTTTAGGGCTTCAGGGCTTCAGGGCTTCAGGGCAGTTGTCAGGGCGTATGCGAAATTTGTCCGCCAGACCACAGACCGTCGCACACCATCACGTGCGTAATCGAAAGGTTTTCAATCTTATGGCCAAAGGCTTGATAGGCCGTCAGACCTAAGGCGCGCTGTACCTGACTAAGGATAACGCCAAAATGTGCAACCACAACTAGGTTTGGGGCGTGATTGCTTGCCACCAGCCGATCTATTGCGGCATTACTTCTGGCGCAGAGCGCGTGCCAAGAATCGCCGTTCGGTGGGCTGATCTCGCCCGGTGTTTCATAAAATGCCCTCAGCCGCTCGGGGCTTTCGGCCTCGACTTCGGAAAAAACTTTCAGTTCCCAATCTCCAAAATTCATCTCGCGCAGGTCGCGGTCATTTGGCAGTCGGTGCCGTTTTGCTTGTATGGCGTCTGCGGTTGTCACTGCGCGGCTCAGGTCTGACGAGATCACGAATGCATCCTTTGGTAACGCCGCCTCTAGGCGGGCCAGCGCCTGTGTGTCTGAAAGGTCTGCAGCCAGATCGCTCCATCCTACCATGCCCTTGGCATGGGTTGGTCCATGTCGGATCAGAAATATATCTGTCATAGCTTCCCCTTGAGCAGGCATGGCAATCCTGCGGTGATAAAAACAACCGTATCCGCACAGACTGCAAGCCGCTGGTTGAGGTGGCCCTGCAGGTTGCGAAATTGTCGCGCCAGTGCGTTTTCGGGTACAATGCCTTGACCGACTTCGTTAGACACCAGCGTGATTTGGCCTGCACAGTGCGCAAGTGCAGTGATCAACCGGTCGCATTCGTGGTCTATATCGCTGTGTTTCAGCAGGTGATTGCTCAGCCACATGGTGATGCAATCAAGCAATACACACTCGTTGTTTTTTATGGTGGCCAGCGGTGTGAGCAAATCGAAAGGTGCTTCAATTGTTTCCCAACCACTGCCACGTTGGGTTTTATGACGCTCTATCTTATCGCGCATTTCTTCATCAAAACACTGAGCTGTTGCTAGATAAATCCTTGATTTACCGCAAGATATTACAAGGTTTTCTGCAAAAGCCGATTTTCCGGATGCAGCCCCGCCCAAGACTAATGTAATTTTTTTTGACATTTTTTGCCTGTGAGTGATCTGATCCCTGACATTTCGCGTATCTGTTAGTGAAAGACAAGAAAAACTGTTGCGCTCTTGCTGGGCGATTGGGGGACTAAATGGCGCTTGATTTTGCAAAAGACATGAACTTGTCACGGCGAGCTATGAAAGCCGAACTGCTGGATGCAGAGACCGAGTTAAAGCTGGCCTATGCATGGCGCGACCAGCGCGACGAGGCTGCGTTGCACCGTTTGATCACTGCCTACATGCGTCTGGCGATTTCAATGGCCGCAAAGTTCAGAAGGTACGGGGCTCCAATGAACGACCTGATCCAAGAAGCTGGTGTCGGGTTGATGAAAGCGGCCGACAAGTTTGACCCCGATCGGGGTGTGCGCTTTTCAACCTATGCGGTCTGGTGGATCAAAGCAAGTATTCAAGATTATGTCATGCGCAACTGGTCGATGGTCCGTACAGGATCGACCAGCAGCCAGAAGTCTTTGTTCTTTAACATGCGCAGGGTGCAGGCCCGGCTTGAGCGCGAAGCCACAAAGCAGGGTCAATCGCTGGATAGGCATCAACTACAGCAAATGATTTCAAGCGAGATCGGTGTGCCATTGCATGATGTCGAGATGATGGACGGACGTTTGTCAGGGTCTGATTATTCTCTTAATGCTACACAGTCGTCTGAAGACGAAGGCCGCGAGTGGATCGATGCGCTAGAGGATGACGGCATTCAGGCGGCCGAACACATCGAGCACAAGCATGACACGGATCAATTGCGCGAGTGGCTTTTGACTGCGATGAATGCGCTGAGCGACCGCGAGAGATTTATCGTGCAAGAGCGCAAATTGCGCGACGACGCCCGCACGCTTGAAAGTCTTGGCCTAGAACTCGGCCTCAGCAAAGAACGTATCCGCCAGCTCGAGGCGGCAGCCTTTACAAAAATGCGCAAGAACCTCGAGGGCCAGTCGTCAGAAGTTTTGCAGTTTTTGATGTGAGGTGTCTGCGGCGCAATACGCTGCAGGTGGTCGCTGACGTCGTTCCATCGCTTGTCAGGCCCGGTTGATGCGCTTATCATGGAGCGACCGAAACTAGAGGTACAAAGCGATGCTGGGCGGCAAACGCATTCTTTTAATCATTGCGGGGGGCATCGCGGCTTATAAATCGTTGGAGTTGATTCGGCGACTTCGGGATCGGGGTGCGATCATTACACCGGTTATGACCAGCGCAGCCGAGCAATTTGTGACTCCGTTGTCGGTTGCAGCCTTGGCCGGTGAGAAACTGTACCGCGACCTGTTTGATCTAACCGACGAGGCCGAGATGGGCCACATTGAGCTGTCCCGCAGTGCTGATTTGCTTTTGGTGGCCCCTGCAACTGCAGATTTGATGGCAAAAATGGCGCACGGCCAGGCCAATGATCTGGCATCGACAATTTTACTGGCAACCGATACGCCGGTACTGGTGGCGCCCGCTATGAATGTGCGGATGTGGCAACATCCGGCCACGCAGCGCAATTTAACTTTGCTGCAAGGTGATGGCATCGAGTTTGTTGGTCCCGATGATGGAAACATGGCCTGTGGAGAGTTTGGTCCCGGGCGGATGTCTGAACCGCTGGCGATTGTGGCGGCTGTCGAGGCAAAGCTGACGGCGGGGCCCTTGTCGGGCAAACGCATTATTGTCACCTCTGGCCCCACGCATGAACCCATTGATCCAGTGCGTTATATCGCGAACCGCTCATCAGGGCGGCAGGGCAACGCGCTGGCCGCAGCGCTTGCGACGCTAGGCGCCGAGGTGGTATTTGTCACCGGCCCGGCGCAGATCGCGGCCCCAGATGGGGTGCAGGTGGTGCCAGTTGAGACTGCACAGCAAATGCTCGAAGCGGTTGAAAGTGCACTTCCCGCAGACGCCGCGGTGTGTGCCGCAGCGGTGGCCGACTGGCGCGTTGTGTCACCTGCGATTCATAAAGTGAAAAAACAAAAAGATGTGGTGCCGCAGCTCGCTTTTGAAGAAAACCCTGATATTCTGGCCCGCATCAGCCAGCGCAGCAAAGATCGCCCGGCGTTGGTGGTTGGCTTTGCGGCAGAAACTGACGATTTGCTGGAAAACGCCACAGCCAAGCGCCAGCGCAAAGGCTGTGACTGGATCGTTGCCAATGATGTCTCCCCTGACACCGGTATTATGGGCGGTGATGAAAATGCAGTGACGTTGATTACCGATGCGGGGCCGGAATGCTGGCCGAGAGCACCGAAACACCAGGTTGCGGCACGGTTGGCCCGGCGTATTGCAGAGACCTTGCAATCATGACGACATTACAGCTGGCTTGGACCGATGAAGCTGATCAAAGCGTAGCGTTGCCATCTTACGAAACACACGGCGCGGCGGGGGCCGATTTGCGCGCAAATTTCGCAGTGGGTCAGCGTGGTGGCGTATGCCTGTCGCCGGGCGCCCGCGCGCTGATACCCACCGGATTGCGGCTGGCCATCCCTCCTGGGTTCGAGGTGCAACTCCGGCCGCGCTCGGGACTGGCGCTCAAACATGGTATCACCTTATTGAACACGCCCGGAACGATTGACAGTGATTATCGCGGCCCTTTGGGGGTGATCGTGATCAACACCGGGCAACAGGCGTTTGCGATCGCTCACGGCGACCGTATTGCCCAGATGGTGCTGGCGCCGGTTGTGCAGGCTGGGTTCACGCTTTTGGCAACACTGGATGAGACCACACGCGCGGCGGGTGGATTTGGCTCGACGGGACAGAGCTGATGTTGTTGGTATTCTTGATTGCAGCGGGTCTGTGGGGGGGCGGCGCTTTTATGGGGGTTCCGCGCCGGTCGCGGCTCTCCGCTTTGGCTGGATTATATATTGCCGTGCTTGCGTTACAGGTGCTTTTGCCCACGGGCCATGTGCTGCGCCAAGCCACCGGCGAGACGCCGGCGCTGTGGTTGCTTTTGGGGGTGGCCGTGGCGATGGTTCTGGTCTATCGCCGGGGACTTGGCTGGTTGCAGGCGCGGGCCGCGCACCAGCGGGATGTGGCAATGCCCGCACCGGCAGGTGAAACGTTTTCAGACACCGAACTTGAGCGTTATGCCCGCCATATTGTGCTGCGCGAACTGGGTGGACCGGGTCAGCGCAAAATCAAACAGGCTCGCGTGCTGGTAATTGGAGCCGGCGGTCTTGGCGCGCCGGCATTGCAATATCTTGCGGCGGCCGGCATTGGCACCATTGGCGTAATCGATGACGATCATGTGGAAAATGCCAACTTGCAACGTCAGGTGATCCACCGTGACGCCGATATTGGCAAGCCCAAGGTGTTCTCAGCCGAGGCGGCAATGCTGGCACAAAACCCCTATGTAAAAGTGCGGCCCTATCACCGGCGGTTGACCGCTGACATTGCTGAGGATTTGTTTGCCGATTATGATGTGATCTTGGATGGTTGTGATAATTTTGAGACGCGCTATCTTGTCAACCGCATTGCCGTCAAACTGAAAAAACCTCTTATTTCAGGCGGGCTTTCGCAATGGGAGGGTCAGCTCAGTGTCTTTGATCCAGCTTGCGGCACGCCCTGTTACGAATGTATTTTTGCCACAGCCCCCAACGACGGGCTGGCGCCGTCTTGCGCGATGGCGGGCGTGTTGGGGCCTTTGCCCGGTGTTGTTGGCGCAATGATGGCAGTAGAGGCGGTCAAGCTGGTGGCACAGGCTGGCGCATCGCTGCGCGGTGAGATGTTAATCTATGACGCCCTTTACGGAGAGAGCCGAAAGCTGACGATCAAACCCCGTGCTGACTGTCCGGTCTGTGGCAGGACCGATCTGGAAGAAACAGCGTCTTTTTTAACAACGGGCACCGGGAATTAACCGGGCCTTACAGGAGATTTTCATGACCAATCCTTTATTACAACCGTGGAATACCCCGTTTGAAATCGCCCCGTTTCAGGACATACATGATCGTGATTTTGCACCTGCTTTTGCCAGTGCGCTGGCTGAAGATATGGCGGAGACGCTGGCGGTGGCGCACGACCCTGATGCGCCCAGTTTTGCCAATACCGTAGAGGCTCTGGCTCGCACCGGCAAGGCTTTGGAAAAGGTGCTGTCGGTTTTCTATACGGTGTCAGGGGCTGACAGCAATGCCGCACGCGAGGATCTGATGCGGGATTTCTCGCCTAAACTTGCGGCACATGGTTCGGCAATTTACAGCAATAAGGCGCTGTTTGCCCGCATCGATACGCTGTGGAAAAGCCGCGAGAATCTGCAACTGAGCCCCGAACAAAGCCGTGTTTTGATGTTGAGCCACCGTGCCTTTGTCCGTGCAGGCGCCGGTCTTGAAGGCGCGGATGAGGCCCGGATGAAAGCGATTAAATCGCGGTTGGCAGTGATTGGAACCGAGTTCTCACAAAACCTTCTGGCCGACGAGCGCAGTTGGTACATGGAACTGTCGGACGATGATCTTGAAGGGTTGCCAGAGTTTTTAATCGCGGCGAGCAAAAATGCAGCTGCCGAAAAGGGCCTTACCAGTCCGATTGTGACACTGTCACGGTCGATCATGACGCCGTTTTTGCAGTTTTCGCCCCAGCGCGATTTGCGGGCCCGTGCCTATGCGGCATGGGCGGCGCGCGGGGCCAATGACGGGGAGACCGACAACCGCGCGCTGGCTGCCGAAATGCTGGCGCTGCGCAAAGAGATGGCGGATTTGTTGGGCTATGATGATTTTGCCTCGTTCAAGCTTGAGACCGAAATGGCCAAAACGCCGGGAAACGTCCGTGATCTTCTCACTTCGGTTTGGGAGCCGGCGAAAGCGCAGGCCAATAAAGATGCAGATGTGCTGACCCATATGATGCATCAAGACGGTATTAACGGTGATCTCGAACCATGGGATTGGCGTTATTATGCAGAACAGCGCCGGCAGGCAGAGCATGATTTGGATGAGGCGACGATTAAGCCTTATTTTCAGCTAGATCAGATGATTGCAGCCAGCTTTGATTGTGCCAATAGGCTGTTTGGATTGCAGTTTGCACCAGTGGATGTGCCGCTTTATCATCCGGATTGCCGCGCATGGGAGGTGACCCGCGACGGGCGCCATGTGGCGCTGTTTATTGGCGATTATTTTGCCCGTGGCTCGAAACGGTCAGGGGCGTGGTGTTCGGCGATGCGGTCGCAAGCCAAATTTCCAGAAACCCAAGCGCCGATCGTGATCAATGTCTGCAATTTTGCCAAGGCTGATCCGGCACTGCTGTCGTTTGATGATGCGCGCACCTTGTTTCACGAGTTTGGTCATGCGCTGCATCAAATGCTGTCGGATGTAACCTATGAGATGGTGTCGGGGACCTCGGTGCCGCGTGATTTTGTCGAACTGCCCAGCCAGCTTTATGAGCATTGGCTCGAAGTGCCCGACGTGTTGCAGAAATTTGCGACCCACGCTGAAACGGGTGCAACGATACCTCAGGATCTACTTAATAAATTGCTGGGGGCAGCCACTTTTGATATGGGGTTTCAAACCGTCGAATATATCGCCTCGGCGATGGTGGATCTTGAGTATCATACCACAGATGTGCCTGATGACATTATGACGCGTCAGGCCGAAATTTTGGCTGATATGGGCCTGCCGCATGCTATCGGGATGCGCCACGCCACCCCGCAGTTCGCACATGTGTTCTCGGGGGGGCATTACGCCAGCGCCTATTACAGTTATATGTGGTCTGAGGTGATGGATGCCGATGCCTTCGCAGCGTTTGACGAAAAAGGCGATGCATTTGACCCCGATCTGGCTCGGTCGCTTGAGGCCAGTATTTTGTCAACTGGCGGCTCGCAGGATCCCGAGGTGCTTTATAAGGCGTACCGCGGGCGCTTGCCTGGGGTTGAAGCCTTGCTGAAAGGTCGCGGTTTGGCGGCGGCCTAAGATGCCGACAGCCGTGCGCTGAGAGAACAGGTTCTGTGCGCGGGGTGGCCTAAAATTCCTGCTGGCTGAGGTGGTAACCGGCGCCTTGCAACTGGGCCAGAACACCATCTGAGCCGTGCAAATGTGCCGCACCCACTGCGACAACGATCGAGTCTGTGCTAGAGGTGTCGATAATTCGTGGCATCCATGCTAAATTTCGCTGGCGCAACAGGGTGGCCTGTAACGTTTCAAAGGCCTCTTCAATCTCACGTTCGCTCAGGGCGCTGACGCGTTTCGCATGCAGCTTTGCGAGATACCAACCGGCGGCATGGGATTGATCAAAATAACTGTTGAGCAGGGTCACCAATCCGTCGGCGCTGTCTTGGTCTGATAACAGGCTGGCGCGCATCATCGCGATCTGGGTGTCGAACGGTTCGCTGGAAAACAGGGAAAATACCGTGTCATAGGGTTCTAACGCCTGCAGTGGCACGCCATTCTTTGCGGCAAAGCCCATGATTTGATGGTCAAGGCCGCCACCTTCGCCCATTGCTGACAGCGCACAAGGCGGGACCGACAGTAGAATCGACAGGTACCAAGGTTGAAATTTCGCGGCCATAAAGCTGGGAATGTTGCGCGCTTGTGCGGCTTTTGAAAGTTGCTCCCACTCTTCTGGATCCAACAGGTCGATCAATGTTGGCCCTTTGGTTAATAAGATCAGCTCTGGTCTTTCGCTGATCGCCTGCTGAAGCTGGGCCTCTTCTTGCGGTGTCATCTCAAGATAAATCCGGTCTGCGGATGCCAAAACAGGTGACAGCCGATCAAATACTGGCCCAAGCCGCGCGTCGCCCAAATGCACAGTTCCCACCACGTTGATCCGGTGTTGGTCCTTTTCGGCCAGCCAGTGATTGCCGGAAGGATACGGAGTGCTGAGATCAAAGGCTTGCAGTTCGGCCTGTTCTGTCGCTGACAATTGATTGCGCAAATCGCTGCCCTCACAGGCGGCGTAAAGCGTAGATAGGGGGCAGATTAACAGCGTCGCGGTGGCGATCAAACGGGCGATCATTGGGTCATATCCTTTGTGCCGTATTCAAGAGCGATCTTCGAGGCTGAATGTAGCACGCGCTTTGTGGGCAGGCAAAGTCTGGCATTGGCGAGGTGCCTCTTGATTGCCGGGTTCCTATGGCTGCGTGCGATTTGTAATTGTAAGCCATGGGCCTACGTGACAAACGCAGGTGTTACTGCGAGGAGACAGGCGATGAAATTGGCGGAAACGGTGACCTTTGGTGGCTCTGGCCTGGATCGGGCGGCTCATCTGCGGGATGATTCGGCAGCACTTGCGGCTGCACGCAGCGATCCCGATGCGCGGGCGATATTATTTTGGCGCAGTAAACCACTTTTGACGGGTGAGAGCTGCCATCAGTTGGCCCGCCTTGCGATGGATCACCCGATTTTACATCTTGCCGGTCCGCTGGTGCTTTTTGCCGGGTTGGAGGCAGGGCAACCGCGGTTTGTGTTTGATCTGTCCAACTGGGAACCAACCGATCAGGAACTGTCAAGCCTTGGGGCGTTTCTGGACCCCAGCCAACAGCATCATCCAAGCATGCCTGAGGATCATTTATTTTGTGAATTGCGGGCGCGGATGTGGGAACTTAGTTCCCGCGATGCCGAGATGGCCGCGCTGGCGCGCGGGTTGTTTGCTTGGCATGCCAGTCACGGGTTTTGCACTCGGTGCGGTGAGCCGACCCAGAGCGCTTCGGCTGGATGGCAACGCAATTGTGCAGCCTGTGGCAGCCGTCATTTTCCGCGCACTGACCCAGTGGTGATTATGTTGATCACGCATCAGAACAAGGTTCTGCTTGGGCGGTCGCCTGGCTGGCCTGAGGGCATGTATTCACTGCTTGCTGGTTTTGTGGAGCCTGGTGAAACTATTGAGGCGGCGGTGCGTCGCGAGGTGTTTGAAGAGGCAGGCGTGACCGTGGGCGATGTTGGCTATTTGGCCAGTCAGCCCTGGCCCTTTCCGGCCTCGTTGATGCTGGGTTGCCGTGGCGAGGCGACCTCACGGCAGATCACCATAGACCCGGTTGAGATCGAAGATGCCCGCTGGGTCACGCGAGAAGAGATGGCCGAGGTGTCTGCCGGTAACCATCCTGAGATTCGTCCGGCGCGCAAAGGCGCAATTGCGCATTTTATTTTACACAACTGGCTTGCAGATCGTCTGGACTAGGATGATGATGTCACACGGACTTTTTTAAAACGTGATGGATTGATCAATGTTATTTGAAACTTTGGACGATATTTCCGTCCCGATTGCCGAGGTATTTGTGGCAGTGACGGCGGGCAGCGTGATCGAGCGGTTTGCCGCCAAGCGCGGATTGATCCTGCGACGGGTTGATCTGGCAAGGGTGCTTGGGTTGGGGCCTTGTTGGTCCACTTCCTTTCAGTTTCGCGGGGCAACTCGGCAGGCTTTGGTTGATGTGATAAAGTTTGAGCCAGACCATCTGCTGTGCTTTCAAACCCATGTTCAGGGATTGACCACCGAGTTCACCATCCGCTTTACCCCGATCTCGGATAGCCAAACCAGACTGTTATTTACGATAGAATTGCTGCCTAATGCGCTGCCTGCCGGGGTTTTTGTGCATTCGCTCAAGTTTGCGCGGGCACGGGTCACGGCGCGGTTTGCGCAGGGTGTCAGGGAACTGACGCAAGAGATAACTGCGGGCTCGAATTAGGCGCTTTTGTAACAGATCAGGGGTCTGTAGTGCGTGGTGCGGGCGCAGACATTGTGCGGGGATCGAATGAAGTACAAACGGTTTGAGCTTTTTACCTGAACCCTCAGTTTGCAGTGGACTGGGGTGGTGCTTGCAATATTGCAGGTTAAAGCAGAAATGGCAGGTGATCGCGTGGATGGGGGCTGTGGCAACTGGACAGTATGGGCATCTGTGGTGTCACTGGTATCGGCCACATCGCAATGCGCCACAGGCCCAGCGTACCCGTGCCATGTCGGGCGCAGCGACGATCATCTTATAAGGATAAAGCCAGTCTGGGTATCTGGAGCTTTGTTGAGATCCGACTGGCTCGATTCAATGTCGGTGCATGGCCTCTGTCTCACCGTGGACGGTTCACCGGATAGACCCCGAGGATCTTAATTTTGTCGGTGAAATAGTCCAACTCTTCGAGGGCCAGCTTGACGTTTGCGTCTTCTGGATGACCCTCAATGTCGGCATGAAACTGTGTTGCGGTAAACGAGCCGCCGACCATATAGCTTTCCAACTTGGTCATATTCACCCCGTTGGTGGCAAACCCGCCCATTGCTTTATAGAGTGCGGCGGGAATGTTGCGTACCTGAAACACAAAGCTGGTCATCATGCCGCGATCGCCGCGACGGCTATAGTCTGGGTCGCGCGCCATGATGACAAAGCGCGTGGTATTATTGTCATTATCCTCGATGTCCTGCGCCAAAACATCGAGACCATAAATCTCACCTGCCAAGCTGCTGGCAAGGGCTGCCAGACCGGGGTTGGCAGTCTTGGCGACATGTTTTGCCGAACCAGCAGTGTCGGCTCCGGTGATGCGGTGGATGCCATGTTCGCTTAAAAATCCGCGACATTGGCCCAAAAGTACTGTGTGGCTCATCGCAGAGGTGATTTGAGACAGGGTGGTTCCGGGCACTGACAGCAGGCTGATGCGCACTCGCACGAAAGCTTCGTCAATCATATGCAGCCCAGAGTCGGGCAGCAGCGAATGAATATCAGCTACCCGTCCGGCGGTAGAGTTTTCCACCGGCAACATCGCCAGTTCTGCCGCCCCAGAGCGCACGGCCTCGATTGCATCCTCAAACGTGCGGCACGGCAGCGGTTGCTTGTCAGGATATGCCTCGCGGCAGGCTTCGTGCGAGTAGGCGCCAAGTTCGCCTTGAAAAGCAATTTTAAACTGTATCATATAGATTCCCGTCTCTTTAACCCAATTCGGGCGTTTGGTCGCGGTAACTACACCTTGCGTCCGACTATGGGAAGCGGATACATAACACCTGATTGATAGCGAATAGGTACCAGAGCGATGCTTGACACGATGACAATGACCAAAATCTTGGGTGGGTTATGTGGCGCCTTCCTAATTTTCCTGCTGGGCAATTGGGTTGCGGAAGAACTTTACCATGTCGGCGGCAGCGGACACGGTGATCATAAGCAGGCCTATGTCATTGAGACTGGTGAAGAAGAGGTTGACACGGCGCAAGAAGAAGGCCCAGACTTTGCGACGTTGCTGGCGTCTGCGGATACCGGCAAAGGTGCCAAGGTGTTCAGTAAGTGCAAAGCTTGCCACAAATTGGAAGCTGGTGCCAATGGAACCGGCCCGCATCTTTATGGGGTGGTCGATCGCACAGTGGCTGTCGAGGCGGACTACAAGTATTCTGGCGCATTGGTCGCGGTCGCCGATGTTTGGACAGCAGAAAACCTGAACGGGTTTCTGGAAAATCCAAAATCTTATGCGCCCGGCACTAAAATGGGATTTTCTGGCTTGAAAAAAGAAACCGACCGCGCCAACTTGATCGCATATCTGGCAACGATCGGCGAATAGTCAGAGCAACACACTGATTTGAATTAAGCCATCGCCATGCGCGGTGGCTTTTTTACATCTAATGCCTGTCGATCACAAAAAAATTAAACAAAACGCTGCTTGCGCATGGCAAAGTAGACCCTGTAGTTTATCTTAGTCTAAATGGATTAAATTGTCTGGATCGGAGCCTGGTGATGCGCAGTAAACAAAATACCTCGGTAAAACGTGCGGCACAAACTGCCCCAGTGATTGCATTGCGATTTTTGGGGCTGCTGGGCTTTAGTCTGATCGCGGTCCTCTGGCTGGCGAAAAGTACCTTTGCAGCAGATAAAATCATTACGTCGCATGGGATCTCAAGCTTTGGTGAGCTGAAATATCCCGCTAATTTTCCACATTTTGATTATGTGAACCCGGATGCACCAAAAGGCGGTGAATTTACCACTTGGGGATTTGGCACATTTGACAGCCTCAGCCCCTATATTTTGAAAGGGAACTCCGGGTCGCTTGCAACTGTCTTTTTCGATACTTTGATGACGGGAAATGCTGATGAACCTGATTCAATGTACGGGTTGGTGGCCCATACTGTGGAGTATCCTGAAGGTCGCAGTTGGGTGATTTTTCACATGCGCCCTGAAGCCCAGTTTGCAGACGGTACGCCACTGAGCGCTGAGGATGTGGTGTTCAGCTATAACGTGTTGTTTGAAAAAGGTCGTCCAACCTTTAAGGTCACTTTCGAGCATTTCGACAAGGTGGAAGCGCTGGACACCCATCGTGTTAAGTTTTCATTTAATCCTGAGGGCCCGTTGCGCGAACTGTTGATGACCGCTGGGGGCTTGCCAATTTTCTCTAAAGCCTATTACGCCGACCGCGATTTTGCTGAAGCCACGCTTGAACCGCCGCTGGGTTCTGGCAAATACGAGTTGCTGTCTGTCGATGCCGGTCGCAGCGTTGCCTATAAACGTCGACCCGATTATTGGGGCAAAGATTTGCCAGTGAATGTTGGCACCGATAATTTTGATGTGCTCAAGGTTGAGTATTTTGCTGATTACACGACCGCCTTTGAGGCATTCAAAGGCGGTGCCTATACTTATCGCGAGGAATATATGTCCAAGCTTTGGGCGACCTCTTATGAGTTTCCTGCGGTTGAGAAAGGGTGGGTAAAGCTCGAAAACCTGCCCGACGGACGCCCAGCGGGGACCCAAGGGTTTTGGTTTAACCTGCGCAATGAAAAATTCAGCGACCCGCGTGTGCGCGAAGCAATTGGTATGGCGTTTAACTTTGAGTGGTCCAACGAAAGCCTGTTTTATGGCATTTATAGCCGCACTGACAGCTTTTGGGAAAATTCTGCAACGCTGCAGGCTGAGGGAATGCCGTCTGAGGCTGAGTTGGCGTTACTTGAACCGTTGCGCGATCTGCTTCCCGCAGCTGTCTTTGATGCACCGGCCTATGTGCCACTGGTGTCCAAACCCGATCAAGTTGGGGACCGCAAGGCCCTGCGCAAAGCGGGCAAGCTGCTTGATGACGCAGGTTGGGTGGTTGGAGATGACGGTATTCGCGTCGATTCTGATGGCGCGCAGTTGACGCTGGATGTGATGAATGACAGCCCCTCTTTTGAACGCATCATCAACCCGTATATTGAAAACCTCAAACGGCTTGGGGTGGCAGCAACCACCACGCGGGTGGATTCTGCCGAGGCTCAGGAGCGTGAGAAGAACTTTGATTATGATATGGTTGTGCAACGCTATGCCATGTCGTCGACCCCGGGCATTGAGTTGCGCGGTATTTTCGGGTCGGAGACCGTGGATGTTGCCGGATCAGCCAACCGGGCCGGGCTTGCGCATCCGGGCGTGGATGCGTTGATCCGCCATATTGCCGAGGCTGAATCCCGTGCCGACCTGACCACGGCTGTCAACGCGCTTGATCGGGTGCTGCGGGCGTTACATATCTGGGTGCCACAATGGTACAAACCCGTGCATAACATTGCATATTTTGATATGTATGAACGTCCCTACACCGACACCCCGCCGCTTTATTCGATGGGTGAGATGTCGATCTGGTGGTATAATTCTGAAAAGGCGCAAGCCTTGAAAGACGCAGGCGCATTTTGAGGCAGGGCCACTAACATGGGCGCATATATTCTTCGCAGATTGGCTCTGATCATTCCTACGTTGTTGGGGATCATGGTGATTAATTTTGCCCTCGTGCAATTTGTACCGGGCGGCCCAATCGAGCAGATCATTGCCCAAATCGAAGGTGGTGGTGATGTGTTTGAGGGCATTGCTGGTGGTGGGGCTGCCGAAACGGCGGCAGCGAGTTCCGAAGACTATGTTGGCGGGCGCGGGCTGCCGCCAGAGTTTATTGCACAGCTTGAAGCCGAGTTTGGCTTTGACAAACCACCGCTTGAGCGGTTTTTTCACATGATGTGGAATTATATGCGGCTGGATTTTGGCGAGAGTTATTTTCGGTCGGTCAGCGTTATTGATCTGGTTTTGGAAAAGATGCCGGTCTCGATCACCTTGGGGCTTTGGTCGACGCTGATTGCTTATATGGTGTCTATCCCGCTGGGCATCCACAAAGCGGTGCGCGACGGAAGTAAATTTGACACCTGGACAAGTGGCCTGATTATTGTTGGCTATGCCATTCCGGGATTTTTGTTCGCCATCCTACTGTTAGTATTGTTTGCGGGTGGATCTTATTACCAAATATTCCCGCTGCGCGGCCTGACGTCGGAAAATTGGTCTGACTTGGGCTTTTTTGCAAAGATCGCAGATTATTTCTGGCATATTGCGCTGCCGGTTCTGGCTTCTACCATCGCGGCCTTTGCCACTTTGACACTTTTGACCAAGAACAGTTTTCTCGACGAGATCAAAAAACAATATGTCATGACCGCACGCGCCAAAGGGCTGTCCGAGGGCCGAGTGCTTTACGGGCATGTATTTCGCAATGCCATGCTTATCGTGATCGCGGGGTTTCCAGCGGTGTTTATTGGGGTATTTTTTGGCGGCTCGCTGATCATCGAGACCATTTTTTCGTTGGATGGTCTTGGGCGGCTTGGTTTTGAGGCGGCTGTGGCGCGCGATTATCCGGTGATTTTTGGAACGCTGTTTGTCTTTGGCCTCATGGGGCTTTTTGTGGGGATCCTGTCGGACCTGATGTATGTCTTTATTGATCCGCGGATTGATTTTGAAAGCCGACAGGGATAATGGGTTTAATGTCGCTCACACTGTCACCGCTCAATCAACGCCGCTGGAATAATTTCAAAAGCAATCGTCGGGCGTTCTGGTCGCTGGTTGTGTTTTTGATCCTATTCGGGCTATCACTGCTGGCCGAATTTATTGCCAATGACAAGCCGATCTTGGTGCAGTATCGCGGCGAGTATTATGCGCCTATTTTTCAGTTTTATCCTGAGACAGCTTTTGGTGGCGATTTTAAAACTGAGGCGGTGTACCGCGACCCAGAGGTCAAATGCCTGATCCGGTCCGGCGGTATTGAGGATTGTTTTGACGATCCAGAAGGCATTATCGCAGCCATTGATGCGGGGAGCTTTGGCATCGGGGACGACAGTTTTCACAAGGGCTGGGCGTTGTGGCCGGTAATTCCCTACTCGTTTACAACGCCCGTGGACCGACCCGGTGCAGCACCGCTGCCGCCCAACTCTCAAAACTGGCTTGGCACAGATGATACCAAGCGCGATGTGGTGGCACGGGTGATCTATGGATTTCGGTTGTCGATTGTGTTTACCTTGATCGTGACCACTTGCGCATCTTTAATTGGCATTGCCGCCGGTGCGGCGCAGGGCTATTTTGGGGGGCGTTTGGATTTAGTCTTTCAGCGGGTGATTGAAATCTGGGGGGCGACGCCATCGCTTTATATTATCATTATTTTGTTTGCGATACTGGGTCGGGGTTTCTGGCTTTTGGTGTTTTTGATGGTGCTGTTTGGTTGGACTGCGCTGGTTGGGGTTGTGCGGGCCGAGTTTTTGCGAGCCCGCAATCTGGAATATGTGCGCGCGGCACGGGCGCTGGGTGTGTCTAACCTGACGATCATGTTCCGTCATATGCTGCCGAACGCGATGGTGGCGACGCTGACTATGCTACCTTTTATCGTGACTGGCACGATTAGCACCTTGGCCAGTCTTGACTTTCTGGGCTTCGGTTTGCCGTCTTCTGCGCCAAGTTTGGGCGAGTTGACCTTGCAGGCGAAACAAAACCTGCAAGCACCATGGCTGGCTTTTACGGCGTTTTTCACCTTTGCCATCATGCTGTCATTACTGGTGTTTATTTTTGAGGGTGTGCGCGATGCGTTCGATCCCCGAAAGACCTTCCAATGAGCGCGTTGTTACAGGTCGAGAACCTGTCGGTCTCGTTTCGCCAAGAGGGGCGTTTGACGCCCGCAGTACGCAACATCTCGTTTTCGCTTAATCGTGGCGAAACCGTTGCTCTGGTTGGCGAAAGTGGTTCGGGTAAATCTGTGTCGGCACTGTCAACGGTGTCGTTACTGGGCGACAGCGCTGTTGTTTCGGGCTCAGTCACATATGATGGGCAGCAAATGATAGGCGCCGATCAGGGGCTGCTGCGACAGGTGCGTGGCAATGACATTAGCTTTATTTTTCAAGAGCCGATGACTTCGCTCAACCCGCTGCACACGATTGAGAGGCAATTAAGCGAAAGCTTGACCTTGCATCAGGGTTTGGTTGGCGCCAAGGCGCGCGCGTTGATCTTAGAGCTTTTGACCAAGGTTGGCATCCGTGAGCCTGAAACTCGGCTTGGGGCCTATCCGCATCAGCTTTCAGGTGGTCAGCGGCAACGCATTATGATTGCCATGGCCCTTGCCAACCGCCCGGATGTCTTGATTGCCGATGAGCCGACAACGGCTCTGGACGTGACTATTCAGGCGCAGATTTTAGAATTATTGGCTGAGTTGAAAGTCTCAGAGGGGATGGGTCTTTTGTTCATCACCCATGATCTGGCGATTGTGCGCCGGATTGCCGATCGGGTCTGTGTGATGAAAGACGGTGAGATCGTCGAGACTGGCAGCACGGCAGCGATTTTTGCAGATCCGCAACACCCCTATACCCAAAAGTTGTTGAACGCAGCCCCTAGTGGCCGACCAACCCCGGTGGCAGAAACGGCCCCGGTTGTGATTGAAACCGATCACTTGAAGATTTGGTTTCCAATCCAGCGCGGCTTGCTAAAGCGCACAGTGGGTCATGTGAAGGCGGTCAACGACCTTACACTTTCGGTGCAGGCGGGCGAAACACTTGGCATCGTTGGTGAAAGTGGTTCGGGTAAGACCACAGCCGCGCTGGCGATTATGCGGTTGATCCAGCTGGAAGGCAGGGTGACGTTTGCAGGTCAGGCGATTGAGAAAATGTCGGGCCGGTCCCTGCGACGACTGCGCGGTGATATGCAAATTGTTTTTCAGGATCCCTTTGGATCTCTGTCGCCTCGGATGACCTGTGCACAGATCATCGCCGAGGGGCTTGAGGTGCATGGCACATCCGATCTGCGTCCACTGCGCGATTTGGTGACTGAGGTGATGGTAGAGGTCGGGCTTGATCCTACGGCGATGGATCGATATCCACATGAATTTTCCGGTGGTCAGAGGCAGCGTATAGCGATTGCGCGGGCGATGATCCTCCGCCCGAAACTGGTGGTCCTGGACGAGCCGACAAGCGCGCTTGATATGACGGTACAGGTGCAGATTGTCGCCTTGTTACGCGAATTACAGAGAAAATATGGGCTTGCCTATTTGTTTATCAGCCATGATCTAAAGGTGATCCGTGCCATGTCACATAAGGTTATTGTGATGCGCCAAGGCGATGTTTTGGAAAGTGGGTCGGTCGATGAGATTTTCGAAAACCCGCAGCATGCCTATACCCGGCAATTGCTGGGCGCAGCGCTTGATTTGGATCAGGTGACACAGGCTTAACCGCGGTGGCTCTGCGCGGGGATGCCTAGCTTGGGCCGATGGTCGAGCAGGTTTGTTTGCGCGCGGTTAACCTGCGGCAGGCCAGCGCCGCCGCTTCGCGGGTCATTCCATAAAAATTTGCATCAAACCCGGTCTTTTGCTTGACGACTTTGCGCAAACTGCCCTCTAGAGTTCCCAGCTCGGACAACACTGTGCGCAACAAGACGGCCTCGGCGGCGCCCCGGCTGCGATAGTTTCCGACATTAATGCCCCAATGGCGCCCTCCCGATGTCGATATGCGTGTTACCACCTCTAGAACAATGGGGTCATCATCGCTTACGTTCTCGGCAAGCCCGGTCTGATCTGTGTTGTTATACATGCTGAGCGGTGCAGGCTTATTGCGTGTATCGCCTGCATACATACTACTAAGGTCTTGCGCCGAGCCCTCTAGGGTGTCGGGCATTTGGACAGAATTCAGTGCCGCTAATATCGTATTTTGCATTGTATCTTTGTCGTCGCCGCCAAGTCCAAATGGACGCAGCTTTGGGCGAAGGCTGGTTTTTACCGCGCTAACTGTGGGGTGGGTGATACTGGCATGAGCTGCAGCTTTGCCGGGGTTAGGATAGGCGGGTCGTCTGGGTTTGATCACGGCAACATTGGTTGGGGCACGCTTGAACCCCATATTCAACAGTTCGGCGACCCTGGCATTGCGAGACGAGGTCGAGCGCCCGCCAAATACCGTGGCAATTATACGTTCCCTGCCGCGTTCTGCCGAGGCTACCAGATTGAAGCCTGCCGCCCGTGTGTACCCGGTTTTTATGCCATCAGCGCCTTTATAATTGGCCAAAAGCCGGCGATTGGTATTGGCGATCTTGCGCTTGCCAATGGTTGTTGTCCGCCTCGAAAACAAATTGTAATACTGGTTATAATCATACAGCAGATGTCGTCCGAGAATTGTCATGTCGTGGGCTGTAGACAGATGCCCCTTTGCTGTCAGGCCGTGCGCATTTTTAAATGTCGTTTGGGTCATCCCCAGTCGTTTTGCGGTACGGGTCATGCGGTTGGCGAAAGCCTCTTCGGAGCCTGAAATTGCCTCTCCTAGTGCGGTTGCAGCGTCATTGGCAGATTTTACGGCCGCTGCGCGGATTAAATAGCGCAGTTTAATTTTCTGACCGGCTTTTAAGCCCAGTTTTGAAGGCGGTTCTCTGGAGGCGTTGCGCGAGATTTTTACGAGCGTGTCCTCAGTGATTTCGCCATGACGAATAGCTTCAAACACCACATACAGCGTCATCATTTTAGTAAGCGACGCTGGGTGCAATCGGGTATTGGCATTGCGCGAGTGCAATATTTTCCCCGAACGAGCATCCATCACCACCGCCGCATAGGGCGCTGACATCACCGAAATTGGGACAATTACCAACAGCCAGATAGCCGTTGCCAAAAATAGCCCTCTTCGGGCCAGCAATATCTGCCGTACCTTCACATGACCTGCCTTTTTCTGCCTCTGGTCGCTGATTATTCAGCAACTCATTTAATTACGGTTAAGCTATCACAAAAAGGTTGCGGAATAAAGTATTGATTTTAATGACAGAGCTTGTGTTTTTAGATAGGCGTATTTGGGCCTTTCCCAAGTGGAGCATTGGAACTTTCTGTCGAATGTACCGTGCAATTTTAACTAAGTTTGTTGACAGAATTCGCATAGGCCTCTTTTCACCTTGCTTGCGACCTCTATATAGCTAATGACACTGCAACACTAACCCGGACACTCTGATGCTATGATAACCCGCCCTTTTCGTATGTCTGATGAACCTGATGATATTGGCGAGAGCGATCTCGCTGTAAAACCTCGGTCAAAATCCAAGCGACCTCCTCTGTATAAGGTTATGATTTTGAACGACGATTACACACCCATGGAATTTGTCGTGCATGTTCTCGAACGGTTCTTTGGCATGAGCAGTGCGCAGGCGTTCGAGATTATGTTGGCAGTGCACAAAAAAGGTCTGGCGGTTGTGGGTGTTTTCAGCCATGAGATTGCCGAGACAAAAGTGACCCAAGTGATGGATTTTGCCCGTCGGCATGAGCACCCGCTGCAGTGTACGATGGAAAAGGAATAGACTGCAGTTGGCTGGATCTCGTTTAAGTGTCGCATTAGATGACGGAGGGCTGGAATTGCCGGCCTCTGGTCGCATTGCCATCCTCGCACCCGATGCGGATTTTGATTTATCGGCGCTTTCACAGGACCGCTTAGAAATCGTGCAGAGCTTTCATCCCGATCACGCGTCATACAGCGCGCGGGGATTTAGATGTGTAATAGAATGCGGCACACAGTACGCGGCCAGTTTGGTGTGTTTGCCGCGCAGCAAACTTCAGAGCCGGGCCTTGATCGCCGCTGCAGAGGTGGCAACGCCAAACGGTATTATCATCGTTGACGGTCAAAAGGTTAGCGGCGTAGAATCGATTTTGCGTGAGATCCGCGCGCGGGTGCCGATCGCAGGTACGATTTCAAAAGCCCATGGAAAACTGTTCTGGTTTAAGGTTGATGGCTGTCGTTTCAGCGATTGGGCCCAGATCGGCATGATGGCCAACAGTGATGGGTTTTCAACTGCGCCGGGGATTTTTTCCGCTGATGCGGTTGATCCTGCTTCGGCGCTTTTGGCCACTCATCTACCACCAAAACTGGGACGAGTAGTGGCGGATCTTGGTGCAGGTTGGGGATATTTGTCGACTCAAATTCTAACGCGACAGGGTGTTGAGGCTGTTCATTTGGTCGAAGCAGAGCAGATGGCGCTAGATTGTTCTCGCCGCAATGTGGAAGATCCGCGCGCTTTTTTCCATTGGGCAGATGGCACCAAGTGGCGTCCGTCACATGCGGTCGATACCGTGGTGATGAACCCGCCCTTTCATGTCGGTCGGCGCGGTGAACCGGCACTTGGGCAGGCGTTTATTGCCACCGCCGCTGCGATATTAGGCAATGCGGGGCATCTGTGGATGGTGGCCAACCGTCACTTGCCTTACGAGATTGCGTTGAACAGCCTTTTCGTCAAGGTCGAAGAATCTTTCGGTACGTCGAAATTCAAAGTGCTGCACGCCCAGCGGCCATCTCGCTTAAGGCGCTGAAATCAGATAATCTCGTGCAAGAATCAGGAGGCATGCTATGTCCTTTTCAATCGAAGGTAAGACTGCGATCGTCACCGGAGGTGCAAACGGCGTCGGCTGTGCGATCGGCCGTCACTTTGTCGATCAAGGCGCGAATGTCATGTTTGTAGACATGGATGAAGACGGTTTGATCAACGAATTGGGCGCGGCCAAGGACGAGGGCAATGTGCGCTATTTCGCCGGTGATCTGCGTGAAAAACTGACGATGGCCAATCTGCTTTCGGCGACCATCGACCATTTCGATCAGGTGGATATTCTGGTTAATGCCTGTCGACAGGTCATGGTGACAGATCCGCTTGGCGTCGATGACGATACGACAGAGACAATGTTGCAGCAAAACCTGCTCAACAGCTTGCGTCTGTCGCAATTGGTCGCGCGCCGGATGATCAAACAAGCCGCTGGCAACGTCGAGGGGCAGATTGGATCCATCATCAACCTGTCTTCGATCGCAGCGCGGCGTGCGCACCCCGATTTAATGGCCTATTCAATCGCCACGGCCGCCTCTGATCAGATGACGCGGTCTCTGGCTGTGGCGCTGGCCCCCCATAAAATCCGTGTCAACGCCGTTGCCTTTGGGTCGGTGATGTCTGCCAGCTTGCAAGAGGCTCTGAAAGAGAACGCTGATTTCCGCGGTGATATTGAAGATCACACACCCCTGCAGCGGATCGCGTCGCCGAATGAACTGGCGGCCGCGGTGCAATATCTTGCCTCGGATTGGTCGGGGTTTATGACGGGCCAGATCATGACATTGGATGGCGGGCGCACCTTGATTGATCCGGTTGCGGCTCCGGCGCATTAGACGCAGACCAATGCCGCGGGGCCTCTGTGTAGGGCAAGCTTTAGACCCAGAGGTCGGGTCGCGTTCAAGGAGCAGTACAAACGTGTTTGAGGTCGAAAAAAACACCGCGTCTGAGTGGTTTTCCGCGCTGCGTGATCAAATCATCAGTGCCTTTGTCGAGTTGGAGCAAAGCCATCAGTCTGGTGCGGGGTCGCAAACCCCTGCAGGTGTGTTTGAGGTCACTGAGACCCGACGCCGTTCAGAAGATGGGTCCGATGCCGGTGGCGGTGTGATGAGCGTGATGCGTGATGGCCGACTGTTTGAGAAGGTTGGGGTCAATGTCTCAACTGTTCACGGGTATTTAGCAGCCTCAGCGCAGGCGGCGATGGCGGCGCGCAAAGAGCTGCCCGGTATGAAAGACGATCCGCGGTTTTGGGCCAGTGGCATTTCATTGGTGGCCCATATGCAAAACCCGCATTGTCCTGCGGTTCATATGAATACGCGTATGTTCTGGACCCCACATGGATGGTGGTTTGGCGGTGGGTCTGATTTGAACCCCTGCCTTGAATATGACGAGGATACCGCGCATTTTCATGCCACTCAGGCGCGCTTTCTCGCCCCGCATGGTGCCGAGCTTTATCCGCGCCTCAAAAAATGGGCAGATGACTATTTCTATATTCCGCACCGCAAACGTGCACGCGGTGTCGGGGGTATTTTTATGGATGACCACTGCAGCGGGAACTGGGCTGCAGACTTTGCCCTTACCCAGGATATTGGCCGCGCATTTCTGTCGGCTTTTGTGCCGTTGGTTGAAAAACGGCGGTCTCAGCCCTGGTCGGTCGCGGATAAAGAGGCACAATTACTACACCGCGGGCTCTATGCAGAATATAATTTGGTCTATGATCGTGGGACTAAGTTTGGGTTGGCCACGGGTCATGATCCGGACGCGGTATTGATGAGTTTGCCGCCACTTGCAAAGTGGCGCTGAAGCCAAGCAGGGTGGCAATTGTCTGTCGGCATCCGCATCCTGCGCGTTGGCGTAAGTTTTATTGTGTGTGTTGGCAGTAGACAAGCTGGCAAAGTTCGCGCAGTCTGTACCCGACTATTTTGACACCATACTTTAAATGAAGGGAACAGGATAATGCCACAACGTTTTACGGCCCGCGCTTTGACACCCGTCTTGGCTTTGATTGCTACTTTGAGCACAGCTTCGGCTGCTGAGACTGATATCACGATTGGGATGCAGCTTGAGCCGCCGCATCTTGACCCGACCAGCGCAGCTGCGGGCGCGATCGATAACGTTGTCTATTCAAACATTTTTGAAGGGTTGACGCGGTTCATGGGCGATGGATCAGTTGTGCCTGGTCTGGCAAAAAGCTGGGATATTTCAGACGATGGCCTGAGTTATACGTTTCATCTGCAAGGTGATGTCCGGTTTCACGACGGGTCGGCAATGGATGCAGCTGACGTGAAATTTTCCCTCGACCGGGCCCGGGCGGAAGACAGCACCAACGCCCAAAAAGCGCTGTTTACAGGTATCGCTGACGTCGCGGTGATCGATCCGTTGACGGTGGTGCTGACGCTTGAGGCTCCGAATGGCAACCTGTTGTTCAATCTGGCGTGGGGGGATGCGGTCATCGTCGCCTCTGAGACGATCGAGACGATAAAATCCAACCCGGTTGGCACCGGCGCGTTCCGGTTTGTGAAATGGGTACAGGGCGACAGGATCGATCTTGTGCGCAATGGGGATTATTGGGGGACCGCCCCGGCGCTTGAGGGCGCGACCTTCAAGTTTATTTCCGATCCAACGGCGGCCTTTGCGGCGATGATGGCTGAAGACATCGACGCATTCCAGACTTTTCCGGCGCCGGAGAATCTGCCGCAGTTTGATGCCGACCCTCGTTTCAAGTTATTGATCGGATCGACTGAGGGTGAAACCATCTTGTCTACGAACAATAAAATGCCGCCGTTTGACAACAAGCTGGTGCGTCAGGCCCTGGCCCATGCGATTGACCGTCAGGCGATCATTGATGGCGCAATGTTCGGCTATGGCACCCCGATCGGCAGCCATTTTGCCCCGCATAACCCGGCCTATATCGATTTGACCGGAAATTCCGTCTATGATCCGGCCAAAGCCAAGGCGCTGCTGGCTGAGGCGGGTTTTGCCGACGGCTTTACCACCACATTGAAGTTGCCGCCGCCCTCATATGCGCGGCGTGGCGGTGAAATTATTGCTGCCCAATTGCGCGCGGTGGGCATCAACGCCGAGATTTCAAACCTCGAATGGGCGCAATGGCTTGAACAGGTGTTTCGAGGCAAGGATTATGGCCTGACGATTGTCAGTCACACCGAACCGATGGATATCGGCATCTATGCACGGCCAGAGTATTATTTTCAGTACGACAATCCCGCCTTTCAGGATTTAATGACCCGCCTAACCGCGACAGCAGATCCCGATCAACGCCGGGCGATGTTGCAAGAGGCGCAGACTGTGATTTCGACAGATTACGTCAACGGCTATCTGTTCCAGTTGGCGGCGACCAGTGTGGCCAAGACGGGCGTGCAAGGCATGTGGCTCAATGCACCGACGCAGGCGATCGATCTGACCGGAATAAGTTGGGCCGATTGAGCCCACAACAGTCCGCCGCCTTGGGCTGTATGGCACAGGCTGGGTGGATAGACCGGGCAGACGATGCTGCGCTATAGTCTGAAACGCCTATTATCCCTCGGGATCAGTCTGGTGGTGGCTTCACTGGTTATTTTTGCCGTGATCGAAGTGGCCCCCGGTGATCCGGCTCGCTTTATGTTGGGAATCAATGCCCAGCCGGACACGGTGGCGGCGCTGCGGGCTGAGCTGGGTCTCGACGTGCCGAAAGTCCAGCGATATCTGGCTTGGGTCGGTGGCATGCTGTCGGGAGATTTTGGCATCTCTTATACCTACCGCGTGCCGGTTGGGCAAATGATTGCCGATCGCATGTGGGTGTCATTGCCGCTGGCGCTGATGGCGCTGACGCTGTCGACGGTGATTGCGTTGCCGGTTGGGCTCTATGCCGCCAACCGTCGTGGCGGACGGGGGGATATGGCGGTGATGGGGTTGACCCAGCTGGGCATTGCCGTGCCAAACTTCTGGTTTGCGATGATTTTGGTGGTGATTTTTGCCATCAACCTGCGCTGGTTTTCTGCTGGCGGGTTCCCGGGCTGGGATGCAGGGCTGTTGGTCGGGCTCAAGGCCTTGACCCTGCCGGCGGTGGCCTTGGCTCTGCCGCAGGCGGCGATCCTGTCGCGGGTGATGCGCAGCGCGCTGATTGATATCTTGAGTGAGGATTTTATGCGCACTGCGCGTGCCAAAGGGCTTACGCGTCAGCAAGCGTTGTGGCGCCACGGGCTGCGCAATGCACTGATCCCGGTTCTGACTATCATGGGGCTGCAGTTTTCGTTTCTGTTGGCGGGTGCCATTATCATCGAACAGGTGTTCTTTCTGCCGGGACTGGGGCGGCTGGTGTTTCAGTCGATTAGCCAGCGTGACTTGATCGTGGTTGAAAGCGTTGTGATGCTACTGGTGTTTGCGGTGATCGTGGTTAATTTTGCCGTCGATCTTGCCTATGTAGCGGTTGATCCTCGCCTCAGGACCCAGCTGTGAGGGGGTCTTATACCTTGATACTTGGCGCGGCGATGACGCTGTGTTTTGCCGCCGCCGCGCTGGTGTCTTTTATCTGGGTGCCGTTCGATGTGACGCTTGTGGATATCTCGAATAAACTGCAGCGCCCAACTGGGCAACACTGGCTTGGAACTGATCATTTCGGACGCGACTTGTTGTCGATGATTATGGTTGGTGCGCGCACCTCTATTGCGGTGGCGTTGATTGCGGTCGGTATCGGTATTCTCATCGGGGTGCCGTTGGGTCTGCTTGCGGCGGCGCGCAAAAGAAGTTGGCTGGATGAGATGATTATGCGGGCCAACGACCTGATCTTTGCCTTTCCGTCTTTGGTGATTGCCATATTAATTACCGCAATTTTTGGGGCAGGTGCGGTCAACGCCATTATTGCAATTGGCATTTTCAACATTCCGGTGTTTGCTCGGGTCACCCGTGGAGGCGCCCTGAGCCTTTGGGAGCGTGAATTTATTCTGTCAGCGCGGGTGGCGGGCAAGTCGGGGCTGCTTATCTCGGTCGAACATATTTTGCCAAATTTGGCGAACCTGCTGATCGTGCAGGGAACGATCCAATTTAGTCTTGGTATTCTAGCCGAAGCAGGGTTGAGTTATGTTGGGCTGGGTGCGCAGCCGCCGCTGCCCTCTTGGGGGCGCATGTTGGCAGATGCCCAGACCATGGTCTCTTTTGCACCACATCTGGCCTTGGTGCCTGGCGGGGCGATCATTCTCACTGTGCTTGGGCTTAATCTGATGGGGGATGGGTTGCGTGACCGGCTGGATCCAAAACTGCGGGGGCGGCCGGTATGAGCGATGACAGCGCCTTGGATGTGATGGGTTTGTCTCTGTCTTTGGGACGTTTGGAAATTTTAGACGCTGTTAGCCTGTCGCTGCGGGCGGGTGAAATTGTTGCCATCACCGGCGAAAGCGGGTCGGGTAAATCGATGACTGCCCTTGCAATCATGGGGTTGCTGCCGGCGGGCATGCGACCCTCTGGGCAGATTCAGCTTGATGGTCGCGATATGCTGAGCTTGTCAGAGCGTGAGATGTGCCGTCTGCGCGGAAACGATATCGGGATGATTTTTCAAGAGCCGATGACCGCGCTAAACCCGTTGAAAACCATCGGGGATCAAGTGCTTGAGACAATTTTGATCCACACAGAATCGTCAAAGGCTGCGGCGCGTTTGCGGGCTGCCGAAGTGCTCATGCGGGTTGGCTTGCCCCCGGAGAAATATTCATTATCACGCTATCCTCATCAATTGTCAGGCGGTCAGCGGCAACGCGTGGTGATTGCAATGGCCATTGTTCTGCGTCCAAAATTTCTGATTGCTGACGAGCCGACGACGGCTCTGGATGTCACCACACAGGCACAGATACTGGCGCTTTTGAAAGATCTGGTGCGTCAAGAAGGCATGGGGATGCTGATCATCACGCATGATCTGGCAGTGGTGGGGAATCTGGCAGATCACATACTAATAATGCGTCGTGGCAAGGTTTTGGAACGCGGGCCAACCAAACAGTTGTTTGCTGCGATGTCGCATCCCTATACGCGGATGCTGTTTGAGGCATCGAGCCATCAGGTGAGTCTGCCACCACCACCGCCTGAGGCTGCGCCCTTGCTGCAGGTGTGCGATGTGACGCGGGCCTATCAACTGCCCCGCAAGGGTATCTTTTCCGTCGCCCAATCGTTTCGCGCGGTGGATAACGTCAGCTTTACGCTACGGGCCGGTGAACGGTTGGGTCTGGTCGGGGAGAGCGGTTGTGGAAAGTCGACGCTGACGCGGGCGATTTTGGGGCTTGAACCGGTGCAAGCGGGCACGATCACCCTAAACGGTGCGCCGGTATGGGCTGGAGCGCGGTCAAACCGCGTGGTGCGGCGTAACATTCAGGTGGTGTTCCAAGACCCGTATGGATCGTTTAATCCGCGTCATAAAGTGGCACGGCTGATCACTGAGCCCTATCATTTGCTTGATGCCCCCTTGTCTGAGCAGGATCGTGAAGCGTCGGTGTCCGAGGCGCTGGTGGCGGTGGGGTTGTCACCCGGCGATGGCGGTAAATATCCACATGAATTTTCAGGGGGGCAGCGTCAGCGTTTGGCGATTGCGCGGGCTTTGATCCTGCGCCCTGAATTGATCGTGTTTGATGAGGCGGTCTCGGCGCTGGATGTTTCGGTCCGAGCGCAAATTCTGGATTTGATCGCTGATTTGTCGACCCGATTTGCGCTGAGTTATCTGTTCATCAGTCATGATTTATCAGTTGTGCGGAGCATTACTGATCGGGTTATGGTGATGCAGGCGGGCGCAATTGTCGAACACGGCCCGACAGATCAGGTGTTGGTGCAACCGCGCCATCCGTATACGCAAAGTCTCTTGGCGGCAGCGCCCAGATTGCCGCCTTTGCCAAAACGTGTTGCGCAGTAAAGCGCTGTTACTTGGAGTTATAGCTTGCAAAACATAAATTGAAATTTATCACGGGTGGCTGCAGTTTGGCGGGCAGTGATGAGGTTGACCTCATCTTGGTGGAGCGTTTTGAGCAGATGTCACAAACATCAACGGGAGAACAATATGAGATTAATGGGAAAAATAGCAATTGTGACGGGTGCTGCGTCGGGGTTTGGGGCTGGTATTGCGCAAAAGTTTATCGCTGAAGGCGCGCAGGTGATGTTGGCAGATTTAAATGGTGAGGGCGCGCAAGCGCTGGCGGCCGAACTGGGGGATGCAGCAGCGGCCTATCAGCTTAACGTTGCCGATCGTGGGCAGGTCATGGCGTTGGCGGCCACGGTTGAGGCGCAGTTCGGACCAGTGGATATTGTTGTCAACAACGCCGGTGTCACACATTTGCCAACCCCGATGGAGACGGTTAGCGAGGCAGATTTTGATCGCGTCTTTGCGGTCAATTGTAAATCTATCTATCTGGCATCACAGGTTTTCCTTCCTGCTATGAAGCAGCGCAACAGCGGTGTATTTTTAAACGTATCCTCGACGGCGGGGATTTCACCGCGACCGAATCTGAACTGGTATAATGCCTCAAAAGGCTGGGTGAATACTGCAACCGAGACGATGGCGATTGAGCTTGCGCCGTCTGGCATCCGTGTGAACGCGTTGAATCCGGTGGCAGGGGAAACCCCGCTTTTGAAATCCTTTATGGGGGAGGATACACCCGAAATACGGGCCAAGTTTTTATCAACCATCCCGCTTGGACGGTTTTCTACCCCCGAAGATATGGCCAATGCGGCGCTCTATCTGTGTTCTGATGAGGCCAGTATGATCACCGGTGTCTGTCTGCGGGTAGATGGCGGCCGCTGCATCTGATGATGGTTCCTGGCGCACGCAATCTGATCACGGATGTCGCGGGGCTCACGGTGGGCAACGCGCAGGACGCAACGCTGAAATCTGGCAGTACGGTTCTGGTGGGGACTACGCCATTTACTGCTTCTTATGCGGTCATGGGCGGAGCGCCAGGCACCCGGGACACGGATCTGTTGGAGCCTGACAAATCCGTGCAAGCCGTTGATGCACTTGTTTTGTCGGGGGGCTCTGCGTTTGGTCTGGATGCGGCAAGCGGTGTTGTGGCGGGGCTGCGTGCCCAGGGGCGTGGTTTTTCGCTGGGTGGGCTGCATGTGCCGCTGGTGCCGACGGCGATCCTGGCCGATCTGCTCAATGGTGGTCAAAAAAACTGGGATGATAATCCCTATCCCGATCTGGGGGCTCGGGCGTTTGCCGCCGCGATGGATGATTTTGATCTTGGCAGCGTCGGGGCGGGAACCGGGGCGTTGACTGGAACGTTGAAAGGCGGTCTGGGGTCGGCGTCGTTGGTGCTGGACAGCGGGGCAACCGTTGGCGCGTTGGTTGCGGTCAACCCGATTGGCAATGTGACCACCCCCGAAGCGCGGCATTTTTGGGCCGCTCCGTTTGAGTTGAACCAAGAATTTGGCGGCTTGGGGCCCGATCCGGCGGCTGGCTTGGGATATACGATCAGCCCCAAAAAGCCCGCAGCTATGTCGGCGCTGGGCAACACCACAATTGCGATTGTGGCCACCGATGCGACGCTTGACAAAGCGGCTGCCAAACGGCTGGCGGTGGCGGCACATGACGGGATCGGGCGGGCGATATTGCCTGCGCATATGCCAATGGACGGTGATCTGGTGTTTTCTGCGGCGACTGCACAGCGAAAGGCGATGGTTGACGATCGTGAAATGGCTTTTTTATGCCATGCTGGGGCGATGTGTCTTTCGCGTGCGATTGCCCGGGCCGTCTATTCGGCAACCCCGGCCGCCGGCGATATCCTGCCCTGCTGGCGCGATCTCAACCCAGAGCGATGATTTCAATGATACGGGCGGGAGAGGGACCCAGAGCCCAACTAACCACGTTCGTTGAAAAAGGCGTAAATTGTTTCAGCAAGCGCGCTTGAAATACCGTCAACTGCTTTGAGGTCGACAAGATTGGCGCGGCTGACCGCCTTGGCAGAGCCAAAATGTGACAGCAGCGCTTTTTTGCGTCCGCCCCCGACGCCCGGCACCTCGTCAAGCGGGGTGGCGGTGATGGTTTTGGCGCGTTTAGCCCGATGGGTGCCGATGGCAAACCGATGCGCCTCGTCGCGCAGCCGCTGAATGAAATACAACACCGGATCATTGTGGCGCAGGGCAAATGGGCGCTGCCCGATACGGTGAAACTCTTCCTTGCCATGATCGCGATCAACGCCTTTTGCGACGCCGACCATCGGCAGATCGTCGATGCCAAAGCCGTCCATGATTTCGGCCACGGCACTGACATGACCAGCGCCGCCATCGATCAAAAGCAGATCGGGCCACAATGCTTTGTCACGGTCTGGGTCGTCTTTTAACAATCGTTTAAAGCGCCGGCTCAAAACTTCTTTCATCATGCCAAAGTCATCACCGGGTGTCAGGTCGTCGCCCTTGATATTGAATTTGCGGTACTGATTTTTCAAAAACCCCTCAGGTCCGGCGACGATCATACCGCCCACGGCATGGCTGCCTTGGATATGGCTATTGTCATAGACTTCGATGCGCTGCGGTGGGGCATCCATTGCAAAAGCCTCGGCCAGCCCTTTGAGCAACTTGCCCTGACTGACGGTTTCAGCCTGCTTGCGCGCCAGACTTTCGCGGGCGTTGCGCAATGCGCCGTCGACCAGTTCTGCCTTTTCACCGCGTTGGGGGACGATGATCTCAACTCTGCGGCCAAGCTTGCCTGTCAGGGCCTCGGTCATCAGGTCAGCGTTCTCAATCTGGTGCGATAACAGCAGCATCCGCGGGGGGTCTTTGCTGTCATAGAACTGGCCGATGAAGGCCTCAAGAACTTCGGCTTCTTCTACATCGGGCCCAACTCGCGGAAAGAAATCCTGATTGCCCCAGTTTTGGTTGGCACGGATGAAAAAAACTTGGACACAGGCCTGACCCCCTGCGAGATGCAGGGCTATCACATCAGCTTCGATGACACCGCGCGGGTTAATGCCCTGCGCGCTTTGAACCTGTGTCAACGCCCGAATACGATCTCTGAGGGCGGCGGCGCGTTCAAATTCCATCTGTTCGGCCGCCGCCTGCATCTGGGTGGCAAGCAGTTCTTGGATTTCAGTTGAGCGACCTGACAGAAACCGCTCGGCATCTGCGACGGTGGCAGCATAATCGACGGCGCTGATTTTATCGACACAAGGGGCTGAACAGCGTTTGATTTGGTATAGCAGACAGGGACGGCTGCGGCTGTCGAACATTGCGTCTGAACAGTCGCGCAGCAGGAATACCCGCTGCAATTGTGTCAGGGTGCGGTTTACCGCACTGGCGCTGGCAAACGGGCCGTAATAGGTGCCTTTGGCTCTTTTCGCGCCCCGGTGTTTGCTGATTTGTGGAAAAGTGTGTTCAGATCCTACCAATATATTTGGGAAACTTTTGTCATCCCGTAAAAGTACATTATAGCGTGGTTTGAGTTGTTTGATGAGGTTTTGCTCAAGCAGTAGCGCCTCGGTCTCGGTACGTGTGGTTAGAAACATCATCCGCGCTGTTTCTGATATCATCCTGTCGATGCGGCCCGAATGACCCGTTGGCCGCGTGTAATTGGTGACCCGCATTTTTAAATTGCGCGCTTTGCCAACATACAGCACCCGCGCTTGGGCATCCAGCATGCGGTAGACGCCAGGAGAACTGTCCAGCGTCCGGACGTAGGCCGCGATTACGTCCCTTCCAGTGGGCAGCGGGGGCGATTCTGTTGTATTTGCTTCAGCCATGATTTTATCTAGTGATTCTTGATGGGCGCCGCACTCAAAATAGTGCGATAGCAAGAAGAAAAATGTCCACGGTTTCTGTGGATAAGCTTGTATATAACTTTACCACAAATGGGATTTTCCGTTATATTCAATCAGCTTCCTCACATTGCTTAAAAAATAGGCACTTATTTAACCTGTTGTTACTAATGGATATTATTTTTTGCATCCGGCAAAATGTTGAAAACGTTAGCTTTTTATTGATGCTTTCGCAACGGTTGTGTGACGGGTGCATAACTCGTGTCACAAACTTCATACGAACCGTTAGTCATTTTGCACATCTGGGGTTTTCCAGCCCAGATGCTGCCCCCCGTCAACGCAGAGCAATTGCCCGGTCACGGCGGTTGCGTTCAGAAAATATCCAAGCGCATTGTTAATATCGTTGGTTCCTGCACCGCGTTGCAAAATGGTATTGCGACGCTGGGTTGCGAAGTGCTCGGCGCTTTGACGTGCACCCTGAAGCGTTGGCCCCGGGCCGATGGCATTGACCCGCACTTTTGGCGCGAGGCTCCGCGCAGCAGTTTGGGTCAAGGCCCATAGGCCCATTTTTGCAATCGTATAAGTCATGAATTCTGGTGTCAGCTTGCGGACACGCTGGTCGATCATATTGATCACCAAAGCCTGCGCAATGGGTTCATTTTGGTCATCATAAAGCGGCTCAGGCACCTGTGTGGCCAGCGCTTGGGTCAAAACGAACGGTGCGCGCAGATTGCTTTCCATATGACGATCCCAACTGGTGCGCGTGGCACTGGTAATATTGTCATATTCAAAAATTGAGGCGTTATTAATCAGGCAGGTTATGGGGCCACCCAGCGCTTGCATTGCCGCTGGCATCAGATTTTGAACTGCCGCCTCGTTCAGTAAATCAGCTTGTAACGCGACTGCATGTCGTCCCATCCCGCACAGATTTTCTACGACGTCTTCTGCGGCTTGGCGCGAGGTGGCATAGTGGACAGCCACATCGTATCCTTGTTGCCCTAGGTAGAGCGCCATCTCCCGACCGATCCGCGCAGCAGCGCCAGTCACCAAAGCCCGTTTCATCGAAATCTCCCACGTTGGGTCAAACCAATACTATGGTGACATAGAACAGATACAGAGCAGTCAAGCCAAGGCCAAAGCGTTGGGTGATGTTCCAGTTGAAAAATACAAATGGGATCAACAGGACCGATGCGCCCAACATAACCCATAAATCAAAGGTTAGAAATGCTGTATCGACCGGGATCGGCCCGACAAAAGTGGTCAGACCCACGATGGCGAGTAGGTTAAACATATTGGAGCCGATGACATTACCTAAGGCGACATCTGCTTGCCGACGCAAGGCGGCCGTTATGGCTGTTGCCAATTCAGGTAGGGACGTGCCGAGGGCAACAAGGGTCAAGCCAATGATCGCCTCGCTAACCCCAAACAGGCGGGCGATATGGCTTGCACTATCTACCAGAATATGGGCGCCCAGTGGCAAGCCGATGATGCCCAGTGTTAGATACATTGCGATCTTCCACCAAGCCATCGTGGGCGTGGCCTCGACGGTTGGATCAAGATTTATGTTGTTGTTTTTGGTGTCAGCCGCGCTGTGACGTTGGGCGTCGCGCAGTGTGTCGCCAAGGATATATACCAAAAGTGCCAGCAGTATCAGCCCACTTTGCCATTCAAATATGCCCCGAAATGCCAGCCCTATAAATAAACAGGTGGCCACCATCATGCCGAGATAGGCTTTTTTAGTATCATGTTCGCTGCTGTGTAATGTTGAAAATATGGCAGGCAGGCCCAATACCAGCAAAATATTTGCCGTGTTCGAGCCAACAACATTTCCCAACGCCAGACTTGGCACGTCTTCGATAACCGCATTGATGGCAATGATCAGTTCAGGAGCTGAGGTTCCAAAAGCGACTACCGTGAGACTGACGATCAGGGCCGGTATGCCCAAACGCATACTTAGATTGACGGCCCCTTTAACCAGCGCATCACCCGCCAGAATAAGAAGCGCAAACCCCAGAGCCGCCGATAGCCAGACCACAGGTCAGCCCTTGCCTTTACCGCAGGCGCAGGGGCCGGTACCAATATTAAAGCGGCCACAAGACGAGCAGCGTGCGGCATCCAGTCGCTTTTTGCCTGGAAATTTCAATTTGCCGAACATTGCCAGCACACCCATGCCCACCAGAAACAGGACCACGATCTTCAGGATCATTCTATAATCCAAAACGGGCGAACTGGGCCCGTTCTTCTATGCTGGTAAAGGCGTCGTGCACAATCGACGTGCCAAAGCGCTGGAGAAAATTGCGTTTCACGTCATAATTTCGGAACTTAACCTTGTCACCAAACCGCTCTTTCATCAGCGGCACCAGATGGCCAATACCATCCACCAAACCCAGTTCGGCTGAATGTTGTCCTGTCCAAAACTCGCCACTGAACAGATCCTGTGCGTCGGTAAGTTTGCTGCCTCGGCGGGTTCTCACATGAGAGATGAAAACGTCGTGGAGCTGATTAAGAATGGTTTTAAGGCGGGTCACGTCTTCGGGATTTTCTGGTCGAAACGGATCCAGTGTCGATTTGGATTTTCCGGCGGTATATACCCGTCTTTCCAGCCCTTGCCGTTCTAGAAAGGTTGAAGCGCCGAAGCCGGCTGAAATCACCCCAATCGAGCCGATAATTGATCCGGGATCAACCCAGATTTCATCAGCGCTGACAGCCAGCCAATAGCCACCAGAGGCTGCAACGTCTTCTACAAACGCAAATACGGGCAATTTTTTATCATCTGCAAGACGGCGAATGCGCGCCGCTATTAGCGAGGACTGAACCGGGGATCCCCCCGGTGAATTGATCACCAGAGCGACTGCTGCCGGTTTGCCCTTGGTAAAGGCCTTTTCAATATAGGGCGCGAGCGTCTGATCGTTGAGTTGGCCGCGACCACCTGCCGCGATCGTGCCGGTAAGCCGCAAGACTGCGACTGTCGGTGTTTTTTTCAAAAAAGGAATGTTTATACCCATGTTTCACACTTAGTTTGATTGGCAGCAGCAAACAAGGCGGCGCAAGCATATTTATGCGTGTTTGCAAATTCTGGGCCTTGTCAGACGATAGACCTTAGCTGCGCAGACGATAGCCGGTTTTGAATATCCAAAAGATCACCCAAAGACATAAAATGATGAACCCGCCGATGGCCAGTAAACTGATTGTGATTGGAACGTCAGAGGTGTCAAAAAACGCCCAGCGAAATCCAGAAATCAAATAGACTACTGGATTAAACAAGGTAATTTTCTGCCAAAGCGGCGGCAGCATTGTGATGGAATAAAACGAGCCGCCCAGAAACACCAATGGTGTGATGACCAACAGTGGAATTAATTGCAATTGTTCGAAATTGATCGCCCAAATTCCAATAATAAAGCCAAACAATGAAAAGCTGACACAGGTCAGCAGCAAGATGGCCAGCATTGCCACGGGGTGGGCAACGGTCAGATCGACAAAAATTGTCGACGTTGCCAGTATGACCAAGCCGATGAACAGAGCTTTGCATGTTGCAGCCCCCACGTATCCCAAAATAATTTCAAACGTATTGACCGGCGCTGACAGCAGCTCATAAATGGTGCCGGTATATTTTGGCAGATGGATTCCAAACGCAGCGTTCGAGGTCGCTTGCGTGATCACGCTCAGCATGATCAGCCCCGGCACCAAAAAAGACACATAGCTGACACCCTCAATCTGGTCTATCCGGCTACCTAGGGCTGCGCCAAATACGACAAAATACAGTGATGTTGACAGAACTGGTGATAGAAAACTCTGTTTCAGTGTCCGAAAAAACCGATGCATTTCGAAAAAGTAAATCGTTTTTATGGCATGCCAATTCATTTATTTGCATCCTGTAGCAACGTGATAAAGATCTCTTCGAGGCTGCTTTGCTCGGTATGTAGATCGCGCAGCACCAAGCCGGCTTTCGACAGATCAGTCAATAAAGTGGTGATTCCGGTTCTTTTGCCAGTTGCGCCGTAGGCATATTTTATGGCTTGCCCATCATTGATCAAACTGAGGTTATAAGCTGCTAAGCTCTCGGGTAGAGTTTCGGTGGGTTGTGTTAATTCGATAGTCAAAGTTTTTTGACCCATTTGCTGCATTAGCGTGGCTTTACTTTCGACCAGCAAAATTCTGCCGTTATCTATCACCGCGATCCGGTCGGCGATTGCTTCGGCTTCGTCGATATAATGCGTGGTTAGAATGATCGTCACACCATCGGCTTTGAGCTGTGAGATCAACGCCCACATATCGCGGCGTAATTCAACATCAACGCCAGCGGTAGGTTCATCAAGAAATAAAATACGGGGTTCGTGGACCAAAGCTTTGGCAATCATCACTCGACGTCGCATCCCGCCTGATAATGATTTTATTTGTGCGTGGCGTTTGTCCCATAAAGACAGTTGCTTTAATATCTGTTCGATAAGGGTGGGGTCGGCCCCGAGACCAAACAGCCCGCGCGAGAACTGTAAGGTGTTCATAACGGTTTCGAACGGCTCGAGCGAAATCTCTTGGGGGACCAGACCGATCAACTTACGGGCCGCGCGATAGTCGGTTTTGATATCATAGCCGCCCACGCGGATCGTGCCAGATGTTGGGCTTGCCAGACCGCAGATTGTCGCAATAAGCGTGGTCTTCCCGGCGCCGTTGGGACCCAGAAGCGCCAGAATTTCGCCTTGCTCTACGGCAAGGTCGACGCCCTTAAGGGCATGAAACGAATCGTTATACGTTTTCTTCAGTGCATTAATCTCTAAAAATCTACGGATATTGTGTCCTTTACCGTTCTTTTGAAATCCCTTGTTGCGTGTGTCTAAGGGGGTAGCTCAGACAGTAAAAGCCCAAAATATTTTGGATATATCCATAGCCTTGCTGAGTGCATATCATATTTGGATTGAAAAGATAAAAACTCAACCAAATCCATTCAAAAACTGTTGGGTATTATTGCCCGTAGTTCTCGCAAAATAATCAGTGTAGTTCCGAGGATTTACGCCCTGTTTTAAATAACGGTTGTGTGACTATTAAATAGCCGAGCGGATGGAAAGTAAGAAATGTCTAGAGGCGGTGAAAAAACAAATGTTTATTAGATGAAATATTATTTTATACGAAATGCGCAAATAATATCTTCAAATATTACAGGGTTAAAATTATTTTCCAAATAGGGCTCTTAAAATTTATATTTGTTGTGTGTATCCAGAGTGATTCGAATTTAAGTCATTAAAATTTAATTAAATTTATTGCAAAGTGATCTTATAAATTTGATTAAAAGTTCTTGTCACTTTGGTTTTTTTTGCCGTAAGCATCTAAAATTTATGAGTTTCTGGCTGCGTCACACAGAGTTTTCGCATTGAGGTGGGAATGCTAAGATTGATGTGTCCGTTTGGATCGGGGCGGTTGTTTGATCTCGTATATTCCAGAAGATGAAATTTCAGCGATTGAGTGCTAAAAGAATATATCAGCCCACACAAATCGCACGATCTTTTGATCTAGATTAACTGAGTACTTGGCGTCAGCAAAAATAATGTTATATACAGTCCCAGACGAAAGCAAAGCTAGATCAGTAGGCGATCGAAGGTCAAAAGAAACCGTGGCGTCGAGTAGTCATAAGATCAGCCAGCTCCGACCGGAAACCGCCCGCAAGGGCCAGAAAAATATGTAGGTGTGGAATGGCCGCTCTTTCAAATGACGACAGTCAAAATGAAACCCCGTTGGTTGCCCGCAACTGGGTCAAAATTCTAGCGCAGTATCGTGAACCCGACACCGTGCGCAGCGTTTTCGAACTCTTGGTCACTTTGATCCCGTTTCTGTCGCTCTGGGGCCTTGCTTGGTGGCTGTTAAATGACTACCCTTGGATGGCTTTGGCCGTTGCGCTTTCAAACGGTTTATTTCTAGTCAGAATTTTCATCGTTCAACATGATTGCAGCCATGGTGGGTTTTTTAAAAGCCGCAGGATCAGTGACTGGGTTGGACGTATATTCGGGGTGCTTACACTCACCCCGTACGACGTTTGGCAGCGCACGCACATGATGCACCACTCGGCGGCAGGAAATCTTGATCAACGCGGCATTGGCGACGTTTACACCATGACGGTCGAAGAATATTACTCCAAACCGTTCTATGGCAAGGTTCTCTACCGTCTTGGTCGGCATCCGATTATCTTGTTCGGGCTCGGTCCGTTGTACCTGTTCGTGTTGCAAAACCGTCTACCTTTGGGCTTGATGAACTCTGGTTTGAAATATTGGGTCAGTGCGATGGGTACCAATGCGATGATCCTCGCGTCTTTGGGAATAATATTCTTGTTTGGGGGCCTTGCGCCTATTTTGTGGATTTTCTTTCCCACTTTAAGCGTGGCTGCGACCCTCGGGGTTTGGTTGTTCTATGTACAGCACCAGTTTGAGGATACCCACTGGGATACCCAAGCAGACTGGCAGGTCCATGAAGCAGCGCTGCACGGCAGTTCGCATTATGATTTGCCAGCCGTTTTGATGTGGTTTACTGGCAACATCGGAATTCACCATGTGCATCATCTGTACAGCCGAATCCCATTTTACCGCCTGACAGAAGTGTTGCGCGACCATCCTGTACTGGCCACATCGCAACAGCGTTTGACGGTTATGCAGAGCTTCCGTTCAGTGAAACTGCATCTTTGGGATTCGAACCGCCGCAAGTTGGTAACTTTTGCGGATGCTCGCCGGTCACGGCTAGCGGCTTAATTGTCGCGCACAGCATCAATCATTCGCTGAACATTATCGGGATCAGCCTGCGGGGTGATCCCATGTCCCAAGTTGAAAATATGCGGTCCGTTGCGGAATGCGGCCACAATACGTTTTGTGTCTTCGACCAAAGCCGGACCCCCGCTGACCATATGTGATGATTTTAGGTTGCCCTGCACACAGCCATCTGGTTGTAGATGTGCGGCAGCCCACTGGGGGTCAACCGAATTATCCAAGGCCAGACAATCTGCTCCGGTGGCTTTGGCAAACCCCAAGTACTTCTCTCCAGCCTCGCGGGGAAAAGCAATTACCGGTGTGTTGGGATGGCGGGCTTTCAGCGCGGTTATAATCCTG
>Ga0115563_1000163_pt1 | contig 53877 bp, 46 predicted proteins | sample COGITO_mtgs_1105_2_FD_87198 | JGI IMG/M metagenome (GOLD analysis project Ga0115563, IMG submission 87198) | Pelagic marine microbial communities from North Sea - COGITO_mtgs_110519 | ecosystem: Environmental > Aquatic > Marine > Epipelagic | place: Germany:Helgoland, sampling site Kabeltonne...
CCAGTGGTATACGTTAGAGATGGATTTACATTTGCCGTTATCGATTCAATGGCTCTTTGCTGGACTCTTATGTATGTTTTGGCAACTGGAGAGATGAATTCAGCGTCGCATTAGAAACGTCGGTGTCTCCTGATACTACTCGGCTGCAAGGCTGGATACATCGTCCATTTTGCAAGACGGGTCAGCAAAAAGGTTAACTGCGCGAAAAAGGAGAGATCAATGGAACTTTGGACATCTGCCACCCCCAATGGATGGAAAGTCAGCATAATGATTGAAGAACTTATTGAAGCCGGAATAGATATGAGCCACGTCAAAGTGCGTCATATCAACCTTGCGAAAGGGGAACAATTCAGCAAAGAGTTCTCAGCGCGTAACCCAAATCAAAAGATTCCTGTCCTAATAGATAACGAAATCAGCGTCATGGAAAGCTGCGCAATATTGCATTACCTGGGCGAGAAGTACCCGACAGAATTACTTCCAATAGGTAAACCTAAATGGGAAGTCATACCTTGGGTATATTGGCAGGCAGCCAATGTAGGCCCAGCATTTGGAAATAAGCTAAGCTATACAAGATATATGGATGCCATCTCGCCGGAACAAAAAGCTCACCCTTTAGAGAGGTTCGGCAAGGAAGCGATCCGCTTAGTAACTATTTTAAACGACCAGTTAAAGGAGCGACCTTGGCTTGCTGGCAATACATTTACCATTGCGGATATTGCTCTTTATCCTTGGCTTCGCGCGTGGAAATGGAGCAAAGTGGATATCACCCCGTACCCTCTCGTCATGTCATGGATCGAAAACGTGCGAGAGAGGCCAGGGGTAGGTCGCGGTCTGGCCTATGGGGCGCCTGAGGGAGAGATAGATCAGTGGAGTGAAGAACGCAAAGCAAAATATCGAAAGAATGGATCGATTATCGCAAATCCAGATAACTAGCTTTTAAATATTGGTGACGTGGACCAATTCGTTTATTTTGAGAGCCATTACGAACGTATCCTCAGCTCGATTTGAAACTGCAGTTGCTCAGTGGGTTTAGCTCACTATGGGTGCTTAGCTGGTAAATGCGCAGCTATAGCATCCACCGCATTTATCATGTGATCGTCATAGTACTAACCCACAGCGAGTTGCTCCTAACAAATGCCCACCAACTGTGGCTAAAATCCCAACACATAATTTGAGCAGCTAGCCTCCTCTCTTAATGTACTTTTCTCCAAACGCACTCAAGCGATCTAGACCATGAGGGCCAGCAAAGAAAAATGCCGGCAGCATGATTCTGCCGACACCCAAATCTCGGAGGTCTTCAATGCCTCTTTCAGGGTCTGCCATCTGCGAGCCAAACATAGCGTTCACCTCAAGAGATTTATAGTCGCGGCCCGCCTGATTGCAAGCCTCTTTTACCCGGCCGAGTAATGCTGCCAACTTTTGCGTGTCGCCCTCACCAGGAAAGTAACCATCTGCTAAACGTACCGCACGCAGAATAGCTGCGTCAGTATCTCCACCGACTAATATGGGGATGTTTCCAGATACCGGCCGCGGGCTACAGGTAAGTTTTTCAAAATCTATAAATTCCCCATGAAATTCTGCGTGGGGACCCGCCCATAACGCACGCATGACTTCTATGTACTCGTCATTCCTGGCTCCGCGCTTTGACCAAGGCACACCTAAGGCCTCAAATTCTTCTTTCATCCAGCCCACACCTAGCCCTAGCTCTACCCTACCTCCGGAAAGCTGGTCTAATGTGGCCAGTTCTTTGGCCAAAATAAGTGGATTTCTTTGCGGCACAATCAAAATGCAGGTTCCCAGCTTCAAAGTTGGCGCAACTGCCGCTGCATAGCTTAACCAAATAAGCGGATCAGGAACCGGCGTATCGGGCTCCATTGGAATTTTACCGTCCTTAGTATACGGATATGCAGATTCAATACTGTCTGGTCGAACCACATGCTCGCCTCCCCAAACAGATTCAAAACCCGCGGCTTCAGCCCTCTCGCAAATTTCTGCGGTTGCAGGTCCATCAATACTTATACTGCTTGCGAAAGCTAGCCCAAATTTCATTTCACCCGCCTCTTCATCTATTTTTACTCCCAACCCAAAAATGTCGAATCTTGAACCTTGGTATTGTGTGATCAAAGCATCAAAGCGACACTGCTCAACTTTTGTTTTTGTTCGCCCAGAGCCATTGAACACTGCCCTCATTTACTCTACGCCAATGCAAACACCACTCTCAAACGGAGCTGTACAGCGTCAGAATTGCAAACCGAGTGCACTATGGCAATACGTGACCGATCCCCACTAACGTATTATAAGCGATGTCTGAATAGGATTTGGCCACTTCAGCAAGTTTTGCACACTGCCTAATAGTCTCCTCGCCGAAAATAATTAGGCATACCCGTCGAGGGACCAGCGCGCCATTTACCGCAATGATCAAAAATACTATTCATAATCTTTGTGCTTATCTATCAAGCCCACACTCTTGCGAAATTCCGTGTCATTTTTCAGCGTTAACATGTATGCCTATTAAATACTTATACGCCATCCAATTTTTTAGAATTCAAACGGCTGGAAATCATCTGCCGTAAACTTCTATGGGACGTAAAATTTCCAATTATTACTGCTACAAGTGCGATGCCGTAATAGTGACATCTGCCATAGCCCAAGCTTTTTGCCATTGCGCGTAAACAGCATCCGCTTCGACAGTCTTTTGCTGGGCAATTAGAGCCAAATGCAAACCGTACAAAGACCAACCATTATTCTGATTCCAGCGCAGATCGCGCCGATAAACCGCCTCAGCATCGGCGGCTCGCTCGGCTTGCAATAACACAGCACCCAAATAGTGCCGCATGGGTTGCGCCCAATCTGGTGGCTCGGTGTAGTTGTTTTGGTCCTCAATGACTATACCGGCGCGAAACGCATCAATAGCACCGTCAAGGTCACCTTGAGCCATAAGTACTTCGCCTTTTAGCCCCAAAGCGGCGAGCTTAATAACTGCTGAAGCAGGGGTTGCACCGACTCTGTATTCATCGGCATTTGGAGCATTCGCAATACCTTCGAGCTGCTGAAGGGTCATTTCGGCTGCTGCCAAATCGCCTTTCGCGATATGCGCGCTGCCGATGGCATAAGACCAAATACCATCCAGATAAGGCGTGCCCTGATAAGCAGGCTCCAGCGCCAGCAAATCGTCCCATCGGCCGAAAATTTTCATCACCAACCACGGCGCTGACACGCGTTTTTGACCGCCGCGAACGGCTGCAGCGCGGTCTTTGTAACTATTCGCCATAGCCCACGCGGCCTCTATGGCGGTTGTGTAATTACCCTGTACCGAGGCGGCGTAACGAACGAAGTCTAGAGCATGGCCCGCATGAATTTTGTGGGACAACGGGTAAGTGCCGAGATTGGGTAGCGGATAGTCGCCCCAGATTTTTGCAAACTCACGATCAACCGCCTGTGAGCGAACATTACTTTCAACGGCCTTGGCATATTGACCTACACGCACATAAATGTGTGCGGGCATGTGCACAACATGACCCGCGATGGGCACAGTGCCCTCTAAGGCATCAGCAGACCCAAGCGCGCGCTCGGGCTCCAAAGAAGCCTCAATAAGATGAATGTGTAGGTGTAATACGCCAGGATTCGTCATGTCCTCAGCCATAATGCGCTCAAGAGCTAAAGCCACAGGCAGAGTTTCGCCCTTGGGATTGCCTTCACTGTCCCAGTAATCCCAACGACCAATAGACATGTAACTGCCCGCATAAAGCGCAGCAATGTCAGAATCGTCAGGAAATTCTGCGTTTAGCCTACGCATGGCATCGAGGTAAGCATTATCTCGAGCGCCCGGGTCCGGGATAGCTTCCTTGTTATACAGAACGTGCATGGCTCGAATCAGTTTCGCCTCAACAGGGCTAGCGCGATCAATTCGAGCTAACGCATTGTTAATAGCTTTTAGCCCTTCGCCTCTTGGGTCGTCGGGCATACGCGCATAACGCGAATTAGGATTAGGTCCCATAGCGTGGGCCATGCCCCAGTAAGGCATTGGGTGCGAGGGATCTAAGCGCGCAGCCTCTTGATAAGAGGCAATAGATTCAGGGAAGTAAAAGCCCCAAGCGAGCCGTAGGCCTTGATCAAAAAACACCTGTGCTCGGGGATTATCAGTAGAAATCTTGCGACTGTAGGTGCCACTACCTGGGACTATAGGAGCGAGTGCTTGGTCGGAAGCATAGATTGCGAGCGGATAAAACGAACCAATCAAGATGGCAAGCAGACCGGTGGCACAGCGTATTGTGTTAAGCACTTTTTTTCCCCATAAGTTGGCAAAAGGCGATATAGATTTTCCGACCTCGCCTTGTGAGGCTATCATAAAAAGGCGTTACTGCAGGTACACCTGATGCAAGATTCTAACTATTTAGAATGCCAGCGACCTTACTACTGGATTTATTAATGGGGACTTATTGCGGATCAAGACTACCTCAGGTTTCTATTCAGCCTTGGTTTGCTAGGCAACAACGACGAAGATGCAAACGAAATCGATAAAGAGGCTGTTAAGTAATCCCCGCTTGCGCATTAGTAGAACAAAAGACGCGCTATATTTGACCCGTCGGAAGAGCAGTAATGCGACGAGCTATCAATTCAAACGCAAAACCGGTGATGGGCAGCATGCGGCAAACCAGCCCCCGAGCAACAGCGACCCTCACCGATAGTGCCGGCTCATCGCTCAGAGCGGGCCACTTGACGACATCTTCACGATGGGTTATCGAAAGGGGATTATTTACTATTGAAGCAGAACCTTTACGGAGACTACTGTGCAACCAACAAGAACTTGCTCGATAAAAAAGATGCATCTCGTCATATTTGCCGCCGTGTTAGCAGCGTTAAGCCAATTTGCTCACGCAGACTCGGGATACGCGTCAAATTGGGGACCAAGTATCGGCACTACGGCACCCGTGTTGTCGGCAGTTGACCAAGATGGGAACCTACAAAACATACAAAGCCTAAGCAACAATAAGGGTCTGCTGTTCGTTTTCAATCGATCCGTTGATTGGTGACCATTCTGTATCCGTCAGTTCGTGAAACTGAATGATTTAACAACGCAGTTTGATGCCCTTGGTGTTGGAGTTGCCGGTATGACCTACGATTCGCCAGAGCTCATCAAAGAGTTTGATGACAAGTGGGATATCAAATTTCCTGTTTTAAAAGATGTTGATGGTCAGCATGTGGATGCGTGGGGAATTCGCAACCAGGAATACGGACCAGGCACGTTTGGTTATCGTATCCCTTACCCGGGCGTTGTGTTGATGTCTCCAAAAGGCGAAATACTCGCTAAGTGGGCTGAAAAAGGCTATCGCTCTAGGGCTGATTGGAAAAAGGTTTTGCGCGAGGTTCGGGCAATTGTAGCTGAACCATAGGGCATTTTTTGATGTCGAAATTAGCGAGAATCTGAACATGAAAACTTCCAGAGTTATTCTTGGTTGGGTCGGAATTATCCTACTTGGCCTTGCCCACGGCGTGCTTGAGGACCTAATGTTCATCAGAGTATTGGTTGAGTATGCGCCAGTCACTTGGGACCTGACCGGCGATCTCTTTTTCGTCTTTACCGTACCTCTGGCGCAGTTGATGACTTTTGTTATCACCGGAACGCTAGCCTGGCATTTTTTGGGACTGCATCAGTTATCCAGGCTCATCGCGTTTTGGTTGTCTTGGATTACAGCTCGCGCCATTTTTTTAACGCTTGTGCTGAATCCGATTGGTGACATCGCGATTTATCTGGCTTGGATTACTTTATGGTGTTTTTCGGTAGGGCTGTACGCTCGCATAAAAAGCGCGTAGCGAGCACCTCAAATACCACTATTAGTCTCGCAATCAATTTTTGGAAGCAGAGGATCCGACGGATCTAGAAACAGCGTAAGCCTGCCAGGCAGGCACCAAAGTCATCAGTAACGCAGTCAGGTAAATCAGCCCAATTGCCGATGCACAGCGCTTTCTTGCATGTTTAAGAACTGAAAAAGTTGTTCTGCTTTTGATGACTCAGGCCCGTTGCGAAATTTGTTACGGTATAACAGTTTTTCATTCTTCGTGTCAATTTTGCTGCACGCAAGTGCTGAAAAGTTTGAAAGCGCGTCTGTGTTCGAAGCGACAAAACAAGAAATGATCGACAATACAGCTAACGTTATATTCGCCATGGGAGAGATGCCTGCTTGCGAGACCCGCTAAAACATACCTAAAACCGCTTATGCCTTAATTGACCGATAATAAATGGCGGTTATTACCGACTTCCGTGCTTAAAGAAGCGCAAGTAACGTGGAACAACGCTACCTGCAACTTTTCCACTGATTGACTGTTAGGGAGAAATTTTCTTCGCTACTCTAGCCTGATTTTTAGCAATATTTGCAGCGTTTTTGAGAATGCTTTCCCGTCGCTTCATGATATCGGCTGAATTTTTATCAATCTTAGTTCGATTCGCGTGCATTGATTTGGTCATCGCATCCATCTTTTTGGAGTTAGCGATAGCATTGCTCTTGATCGACTTTGCGCGGGAGGCATTCTTTTTAATCCTCTCGGCATTTTTCGCAGGAGTAGCTTTTTTGCTGGCGAGGCCACCGTCTAGAATTTTGTTGTTCTGGGCAATTTGCCCATCGTTAAACTTAACAATGCTCTCATTGGCTTTCATGATAGTGCTGTTAATTTCGATCAACAGTTCGTTAACAGCCACCATCTTTTCATTAACTGAAAGCACTGCGCTGTTCAAATTAGAGCGGTGCTCCAAGAAGTCTAAGTTCGCCTCGTTGATTAAAGACTCTCTGTAGTTGGTTTCTACATCGTTATCAGTCTCTAGCGTAGCTAGAATCGCTTTTCTGTTTCTAAAAACGTCATCAGTATTTTGATTTGCCAGCTGCCTATTACCCATAAAGGCAGCAGTGTAATTCTTTAAAATGCCAGCTCTATTTTCCTCTACGATTGATCTAGAAGCGTAGGCTTTAGCTCGATTTGAAGTTACTGCTGCTTCTACTTCAAATATCGCTCTACGGTTTTTTTGAATTTTCGTTCGATTTTGTTTAGATGTAGCCATGATATAAACCTTCCCTCGTTATTATTATTCACCTCTAACAAATGGCTTGTATGTTACTTAACATCAACAGATGCGAGCCTTTTCCTGAGGTGCATTTTTTTTTAGCGTCTTCGCCACTATTTTTTACCTGCTTTTGAGATAGAACGCTAGCTTTTACATTACTACCCACGCGTCAGACCACGCACAGTTAATCTTGTAAAATCGGCAATTCAACCACCTTAACAACTCAACTCATTTCAGTAGCAGCCCTCACTTCAATAACTCCACGTGAGTTCCACTTCAAATCCAAACGAATTCTATCAATGCAGAGAAGTGACATTTCTAGGATGGGACTTGGCCTTGAATTAGCGCGACACCTAAGGCTAATGACGATACTCACAGCTAAAGGGTAATTTTTTTATGATTAGAAGCAGGAAGCTAGTGAAAAAGGTCACCGCGAAAAGATCTGTTACTTTGTGAACTTGCCCATATTGAGCAAACTATTGCCTTAGCAGGCATTTCCTAGCCTTTCCTAGCCCTTCCAAAGTTTGACTTTGATAACGTAAACTTCTTTTTTCACCTTTGTCACGCCACTGATACTTGTCGAGTTTTTGTTAGGGTTGTTGAATGAAAAGTTTTTTAAGAGAATTGGGCTGGTGCTCTTTAACGGGCCTAAAGAACACCTTTGATTTCAACGGGTCAGCGACCAAACGAGAGTTTTGGCTCTTTCTTCTGTTCTATTTTATCGCCTATTCAATCGTTTGGATTTTAGATGACTTATTCATCAAAAACACAGTCGACCTCAAAGAATTCCCGATAGGCGAGTTAATACCCGCCGGATATATAGACCCTAATGTTGGCCTAGCAGTTTTATTGTTCCGTCCAATAATGGCGATTCCTACAATATCTGTAACCGTCAGACGCCTTCATGATATTGGGAAAAGTGGCTGGTGGTGCGTCTTATGGGTTTTACCGTTACCAATATTGGGCTGGTTCTGGCTGATCCCTTGGTTGCTGAAACCAAGCCGCATAGAGTGAATAGCACCTCTAAACATTCGCTATTATTACTAACTGTTCTCGCCTATCAGGAAACATTTGATAGCGACCAGCGTGTACGAGTTCCTGCGCCGGCAGGCTTATTATCCCTTTCCTTGCCAAATGGCGCCAAGCCACATACTTCTCCAGCTTGCGCAACATCGTCATTGCGCACTTGCACTACAAGGCCAGCGCGCCTCTAAATCTCGTCCAAGCACTCGCAATAAAACACCACAACTTTGTTGTTGGTTTCGTAAATGCGTATTACTTTGAGCGTACAAGACTTTGCCAGAAGCAACTTGATATACAGCCAGACAAAGCAAGAGTCGGTACAAAATCAAATTATTTAGCTGTAAACTCCTCCTCATACCCAACCCCACTTGTGTATCAGTAGGGTGGAGCCATTTTGATAGCTATTGAGAGGAACTTAGTGACTCAGCGTTTTAGATGGGGACATATAAACATCAACGTTACAGACTTAGATGCCTCTATCCAATTCTATCAAAAGTTGGGGTTCGATTTGTTTATTTCTGGCATCCCATATTTGGACCTAACAGCTGAGGAGGCCCGCAAACTACCCACGAACACCGCCCGAGCTTTGAACCTCCCGTCTGATACAAAAGGGCGTGCCTGCATTATGCAACTGGACAGGCACTTACCTAAACTAGACTTAACTGAGTTGTCTGAATTAGAACAACCTGAGCAGCCTAAACCACTGCAAAATACAGACCTAGGTATCGCTCGTATTTGCTTAGCATCAAATGATTTACTGACAGATTATCAGCACCTTTTAGCTCAAGGTGTGGAGTTTCTTTCACCACCGACAACATGTACATCTCGCATGGCTGAGGTCGTCATATGCCAAGATCCGGATGGGACGCTTATTGAGCTATTACAAGTGCACATGGAACGCTGGCCAAGAGTAAAACCAGTGTCAACTTGAAGCAAAAACTTTCCTCGCTTGATAATCTCTCGAGCAGAATAACGCTAAAAGCAAGGCCCTCCTAACGCCAGCAAAAGCGGCTTGAGCCAAACACCTCAGCTTTACATATATCAACATAGAAAGTAGAAACCTCACCCAACCATTTAGACCGTAGCAGAAAGCTTCTACTCAAGAAGTTGTGACCCTAATTATGGATTCGTAGGCTTGGATAACCTGAGATCTAATGTAGAAATAAAATCGCTTGAGTTTAGGAAGCATTAGAACTGTTATTAGATACGTAAAAACTAAACTCGGACATCAAGAGAGCCAACAACAATCCACTTAAGAAAGTGCCCATAGAGTGGCGGCAAGAACGCGATAGCAAGGGCTGGGCCTAGAGCGGTTATATCCGTAATGTTACCGGCAATTCCTAAACCGCCCACAAGCACCCCTAACCAAACCAAATACACTGCGCCGTCAGCGAAATTAAGAAGCATTTGGTTGCGACTTTGACCAACCCCGCCTTTGGCTAACGCGAAGGCTACTACTCTTTACTCGAAATCTTCCAAGGTATAATTGTGCTCATAAGCCTTTAACCATGAAACATTGTACCTGTTAGCTATCGTGAAGCTGTTCGCCACCACGCCCAACCATGTCTGCCAAGCTTTAGTTTTTTCCATTTTCTCAGTCCATGCTTCCATTTCAGCCATGCTCTGATAACCAATGGCTATTTCATGGGTCACTCGCCCGGCAGCACTAGCTTGGCCGCGCACAACCTGTACGAGCCAAATCTGACCTGGAAACGCTTTGGTCTCGGCAGAGCTCATAAGTGCGTTTAGGCCTTGAGCCACAGCCGCAGGATTTGTTGCAGTAATGCGAATGACATCCCAAAAAACATCATCGTTAGAGACTTCACCCCAGTTTTGAATGGGCGAACCCATATACTGAGAAACAACTTCGGCATTATCCGACAAGCCTGCCATTACATTCGCTTGCTCTTTGCTGCCATTAAATCTTGCAGTCCAAGATTCCATCTCGGCTAGGCTGGGGTACAAAATCGTGATTCTGTGTGTTGCTGGATTAACGCCATTGTATGAACTGGCCTGCAGTTGCAGTTGCGCTGTGCGATCTTTCGCTAAATCAGTTTGCTGCAAATCATCTATTGCTTTAGCGAACGCTGGAGCTTGACCAGGTTTCACCTTCCATTCAGTCACTGCTACAACTGCTGCGGCGCTAACTTGTACGGAAAAGAAAAGCGCCATTAGAGCGCCAAGTGTTTTGTATTTCATGTTATTCCCTTTTTATTATTATTCGATCTACTACCACCTCTACTCCAAGCAAACCGACTGCTCAAGCGAATGGTGGAGAAGAAAAAGGATCACCAAATTGCTCGGTGATCCATCATTCAAACGATTGCTCGTTATGAATTTCCTGCTGGACGATTTTGCACTCGACCAGACCATACTGAAGGTCCATCGCACTGGGCATACATACGGTTGTACTCAAGTCTTGCCGCTGTACCCTCGGCAGATACTCGCCCTGCCAATCCTGCTGTGTAGCTCGCCATATCTGGATAGCTCAGCATGTGCCTAAATTCAGTGAACTCTCCGCCCGCTGCGGGTAACAATATTCCCCAATACATATTAGTCAGCCGGTCAGAGCGACTAGCAAGCATCCGAGCATGTTTTGCTTTTATTAGCCCTGCGGCATGCGGCTGTACTTCACACCTATTAAATTCTACGACCCTATTATCAGTGCCAGTGGTCGCCTTCTCATCGTTGTACTTATGTACCAAGTGGGTAAAACGCGTGGCACAGGTTGCAATTTCAGCCCAACCCGAGAGCAGTCTCTGGCCTTCTTCAGATCCAGACGCTTTATCCCACATATTGCCCATTCGCTCGTAGCTACCGGTGAGCATTTCAACAAAATCGTATGTCGGCGCAGTAGGTTCACTGGCGTTAGCTACAGGTGTCAAAATTAGGCTGTAGGGTTCAATATTTTCTCTGCGTGTCCAGTCGAAAAATTTCTTATTGAACTTTTCAACGTCAGCCAAGGATTTGTCGTCATTGAGATTGCAGAGGTTGACTTGGGTGAAGGCGTTGGGCCTTTCGTTGCTTGCGTGATGGGCCGATACGGCTATACCTGGCACAAGAAAAGCCAGCAGCACTACGTTTCTTGGAAGTTTGAACATTATGTCCTCTCTATTTCGTTATTATTATTTTTTAGACAAAGTCGAGACAACACTAACTTTTATCTTTAACAAGTACAAACGTAAATAGAATCGATAATCTCATTTTCCCACAGCAAAAACCGAGTGACCCCTTCCTAAAGATCTGACACCAGAAGATTCGTCATGAAGGAAATACTCCTGCGGGTTGCAACTGCAGGGTATCTTGCATCCTTAACTAAGCAATCTTCTCCTATAGAATCTATACTCGCCCCTCAGTCAATTTATTTTGGTCCAGTGATGTCATACCAACCCTACCCTGAGGCGCGCGCGGAAATTCTCAGTAATATCTTAACTACCATTGAAGACATAGCGCCGGTAATTGCCCGGTACAAAGGGGCTTCAGAGCAAGGTCGTACCCTCGCGCCACAAATTGTCCAAGTTATTCGGGAAAGCGGCTTGATCCGTATGAAAAGCCCTCGCGAATTAGGCGGCGCAGAAATCCATCCAGTTGACCAAATGGAGGTAATAGAGGCGGTGACGATGATCGATTCGGCTGCCGCCTGGTCGATGTTCATTGCCTCAACGGTCACTGGGCGGGCTCTCACAGTGTTATCAGATGAAGCGGTAGCAGAGCTAATGAATTGCGAGCATTTCCCCATGATCGCGGGGAGTTTGAAGCCTGCTGGCAGCGCGACACCGGTAGATGGAGGTTACCGCGTATCCGGACAATGGGCATGGGGCAGCGGTGTACAACACGCGGACTATGTCGTTGTACCAGTGTTTTTGGCAGACAAAAGCAGATTGATCACCGCCGTTATACCTCGCGCACAGGCGATTGTTCAGGATAATTGGCATGCGCTGGGTATTAACGGTAGCGGTAGCGCCGACTACGTTCTAGAGGATATTTTTGTACCACACAAATTCGTTTCAACGGATGGTCATAGATACCGCGGTGGCGCCATTTATCGAATGGGTTACGGTTTTGCTGCCAATGAACATGCAATTTTCGCCTACGCTCTTGCGAAACTTGCACTTAACACTCAGATCTTGGCAGCAAAAGAAAAGCGTCGGGGATACGGCCGTGGAATCAGCATTGCAGACCGTGAAATTTTTCAGCGTTTGGTAGGTGAGAGCGAATTGCGACTTAAAGCAACCAAACTCCTCATGACCGATGTATTGGAACGCCTGTACGATGCAGCCGTTAAAGGCGAGGCACCAATAGAGCTGCAGGCAGAGGCTAGGGCTGCATCAGTACTTTGCACAGATGAAGCCATTGCGGTCACTAACCAGCTGTTTCGCTATGCAGGGGGCAGCGCAGTCATGCTAGACGATCCAATGCAAAGAATCCTACGTGACCTGTACACGGCGCAATCACACCTTATGGTCAGCGATGTCGCCTATGAAAGTTTGGGCCAACTTAGATTAGGCGTAACCGACACCGCGCCGATACGATAAACGCCCTAAACCTATTTTTTAGGCTTTTGTTTTAGCCCTACTTTTTGGGCCTTTGTTTAGCTCCTGGTCTTTCGAATCTCTTCTAGCAAGCGTTGTTCCATCGCCTGCATATCTTTAGTCAACGCCTCTTTCATCTCGAGCCTGCTCTCCTCGGCATGCTCTTCCGCATGTTCATCGGCGTTGCTGCTCATGGCATTAACGATTACTGCGATGAACAAATTCAACATGGTAAATGTTGTGACGAGTATATAAACAACAAAAAACGCCCATGCGCTGGGGTGCTCTAACATTACAGGTCGTACAATACCCATGGACCAGCTTTCTAACGTCATAATCTGAAATAGGGTGTACATGGTATTGCCAAGTGTCCCAAACCAGTCAGGGAAAGTGGTTCCATATAAATGCGTACCAATCACAGCAAACACGTAAAACAGTAGCGTCATAATAGTGGCAACCGAGGCAATGCCTGGAATCGCTGTGAGCAGCCCCTCTATCACTCGCCGCATTGCTGGCGCAGCGGAAATAAGCCTCAACACGCGCAACACACGCAGTGCTCTCAACGCGGCAAAAGTTTCGCTGGCTGGGATCAGTGCAATACCTACAATCAGTAGGTCAAATAGGCTCCACGGATTGGTAAAAAACTTCAGTCGAAAAACGTACAGCCGCAAGGCAATTTCAAGAACAAATATTTGCAGTATTAGACCATCAATTGCCTCTAAAATTGGACCGTAATCAGCCATCAGACTATTTGAGGTCTCGAGGCCTAGAATGATGGCATTTACAATAATCAAACCTATGATCGTATTCTGAAACCGATGGTTTTCGACAAATTTCCTGACCATTTCTCGCATGAATCAACGCACCTTTTAAACTTTCTAAGGCCTTGGAGAGTTAACGATCACCCGCAAAGCCAGCCAACGACTAATGATACACCGAGTAGTGGATTAGGTAGATAGGCCAAAACCGAAATTCTGCTAACTATTATGCTTGCTCACTCGCAATGTTCGGCTGGGCTAATACTCCTTATGCAGACACCTTAGCCAAAGGAAGCATTATGATTCTAGAGAACTGGGTTAAAATACCGATGAGCGGGATAATAGAAAAGGCGCAGCGGCCCTACCGCTTTTGCAGTTAAACTACCTAAGCAATTTAGAACACACATTGAATGTCGAACCTAGAAGGATGCTATCGCGATGAATAATTTTACGCGCACAATGATCACACTGCTGTTTATGCCTTTGTTTGTGGGCCCGAGCCTTGCAAACACTAAAAGCAGTGTCTCAAGCAAGACCGCAGAAGGTTCAGATTTAGCACCATTAAAACAGGTGATGAACTTCTACTCTATGACACCAACCATTGGTACCGCTGGGCAACCTACCCCAGAACAATTCGCGCAAATAAAAGGGGCACAATATTCAGCAATAATAAATTTAGCAGTAGCAGAGTCTGCCAACGCTTTGGCTAACGAAGGCGAAATCGCTAACGCCCTAGATATGTCTTACACTCCTATCCCAGTGCCGTGGGATGCGCCATCTGCTAAACATGTGAAAGAGTTTTTTGACGTTATGGATGCGTTGGAGAAAAACGCTGACAAAGTACTAGTACACTGCGCAGCAAACTACCGAGCCTCAGTGTTTACTTACAAATACTTAACGCTTAGAAAGGGCTTACCTGCAGATAAAGCTACAACCCCGCTACTAAAAGAATGGCTCCCGCAAATGGATGAAAATTGGCGAGCAATTATGGCGCTGAATATAGATGAGATCGAATAACCTTCATTCTATTGTGCTACTGATCTATTGTGCCGCCTGATAAACATTACTTCAGGCACCGGGAATCGTTAATGACGGCACTTTGAGATGCGCACTCATATCGCCAATCAACGAATTACACAGTTCACGTTTGGTAAAACGCCACTTACCGTCTACTCGTTCAAAATCATCGAAATAGTCCCCGGCAAAAATAGCCTGCAGTGGGAAGTTGTCAGTCTGTTGCCAAACCGTTACATAACAATGGCCCGTCGCCCTACCGCGCTCTTCATCAATTTCTAGGCTGATATTACTCATACTGTGCTTAGTCCTAGGCGTGCCATCCGCGTAAATAATTAGATTATTCGCAGACTCTTTGCCCGGCCTCTTACCCTGAGCAATCCATTCAGCATGGGCAAACATACGCCCAAAAGTGGCCAAGTCGCCACTATCTATTGCAAAACAATAATCATTCATTAGCTTCAATATTTGTTTTTCTGAATTCATAAATCCCACTTATAGAAAAGACTTTAACCGACTGACAGTAACAACAAACTAAAAAGTCGCTGTACCCCAAACGTTGTACCCAGCAATTTTCGGCGTTTGAGGTAAGTACATAGCCTGCCAGTCGCGCACTTTTAGCGGCGTTGCATTAATCAACCCTCGGATATCACGATTGATATGACAGCCTCCGGCCATTTTGCCCCAAACGCCATTTAACCTATTCTGCCACTTCACCACCGCTTCATCCGGCGCTAGTGCATGTTCGGCAACCACCACTTTGCCTTCCGGGCGCAGTACTCGCACAACTTCTGCTAACGCTCGACTAGGATCTGGAATGGTGCAAAGTGTGAAGGTGATAACAACCGTGTCAATGGAATTATCTGGAAGCGGAACGTCTTCGGCACTGCCGTGGAGGAATTCAATGGCAACACGAGATTGCATTATCGCTGGTTGAGCCAAATGCCAACTCTCTTCACTAGGGTCTATACCGACAACGCGAGTGACTTGAGCAGAATCATAGTGTTTTGCATTCAGCCCCGTACCGATACCTAACTCCAAAACTTCACCCCGCGCCAACGGCACCACTTTCGACCGCTGACGATCTATTGCGGCTAAACCACATGCGCAGTTAATAACATGGGGTAGAATTTTATTTTCGTAAAATGACATCGCCAGCTCACCAATCCTAGTTATTCATCAAATTAACACCGCGCTTGATATATGCAAATAAAAGCACATTACTAAATCCGAGTGCTGCTTGGAAAAATACCAGAAGCAATCATATTGGTGACCAAGAAAAACCCAGCTGAACCATAATGAAGGCGCCCAAGCCAATCATATTTGGGCAAAATATAGACCAAATTTGTTCCTGAGTTGGGATAGTATTGGCGCACAAAGATTCGAATCAGACGGAGAGTATGCAGTTATGGAAGACGTATTTATTGTAGGCGCGGCGCGTAGCCCAATTGGTAAGCGCGGCAAGGGTTTGGCGGGACTCATGCCAGCAGATCTTTTAGGTAAGGTTCAACGCGGAGCATTAGAGCGCGCTGGAGTCGATGCAGCCAACGTAGGGCAAGTAGTAGGTGGCTGTGTTTCGCAAATCAACCAACAGTCATTCAATATCACCAGAGTGGCTTGGTTATCCCAAGGCTTTCCAGAAGAAGTCGCAGCGACAACCATCGATTCTCAATGTGGTTCAAGCCAGCAGGCAACGTCTCTTGGCGCTGCGATGATTGGTTCTGGGATGGAAGAGCTAGTTATGGCCTGCGGTGTGGAAATGATGTCCGTCATACCATTGGGTTCCAACATGGCCGGTGGTATTCCAATGGGTGAGAGTTATGCCCAACACTATCAGCCTACAAGCCAATTCCAGGGTGCTGCGATGATCGCAGAGGAATACCAAATCACTCGCCAAGACACCGACGCATTTGGTTTAAGTAGCCAAGACAAAGCGATCAAGGCTTGGGAAGAAGGTCGTTTCGATCGAGAAATAGTGCCAATCGAATCACCTATTTTGGACGAAGAAGGCAAGCCCACTGGCGAGCATCAAACCATCAATCGCGACGAAGGTCTGCGGGGCACTAGTATGGAGGCCTTAGCAGGATTACAAGCGGTGCCTGGCCAAGAAATCCATACAGCGGGCTCTAGCTCACAAGTCTCTGACGGAGCGGCAGTGGTTATTCTTGCTAGTGCAGCTGCAGTTGAAAAGTATGGTCTTACACCTAGGGCGAAGATTCGTGCGACTACTTTGGTAGGCTGCGACCCTGTGACTATGCTCAAAGGCCCTATTCCGGCAACCGAAAAAGTTCTCGAACAAACAGGGTTAGATATCGATGACATTGATACCTTTGAGGTTAATGAAGCATTCGCCTCGGTAGTACTGGCATGGCAGAAAGCTGTTGGAGCCAACTCGGAGAAAGTTAATCCAAATGGCGGAGCTATTGCGTTAGGGCATCCTACCGGCTCTACTGGTGCAAGACTGATCACTACAGCTTTGCACGAGTTGGAGCGTACTGATGGTAAATATGGCCTTATCGCCATGTGTTGCGGCGGCGGCTTGGGCACCGGCACTATTATCGAACGCGTTTAGTCAATTCAGCAAAAGATGGGTCTATCTAGGATTACCTGGATAGACCCCTTCTAAACCCAGCAGAGAACGTACACTATTCGTTACCAGATTGGTCTGAACCTTGCACTTTGTACCAACACACAGATAGTCGCCCTAAGGTTACAGCTTCCTGCACCTCAAGCTCTTCATCTTTGCGGGAGAGTTCTAAATTGCTATGGTTTAGAGGCATTTCGTCGATAAATACGGAGTTTAGTTGTGCAACCTAAATACTGGACCAACCTAGGTTACCTTTTCATTTGGGGCGATTTCTATCTAGTGCTATTTGCCATTCACGCTGTTTTTCTATCCCCCATGTCATTTGAGCTTTACCTGAGTAATCAACTGCAAGCAGGCCTACATTTATTCGGCTGGTTGCGTTCGCTAAACGGTGTTTTTGATGGCCTCTTTGGCTTCTTGTACACACTTCCTGCGGCGCTAATGTTTGTCTCCAGATTCACTATCTCCACAGCTATTGGAATATGGATGGTGCGCAAAGTCCGACCTACTAACGCACTGTAGAGTCTCCGCGAATTGTGCAAAATATCGACGGCCAGTAGATTGATAAACCGCTGGCGGCAACTTTTCTTCCCCATGACAAAATGCTATAGAATGCTGATAACGATAATTTCATCTCTTGAGGAGCACGAGGACAACGATGAATACGCGAAAAAAAATAACAACAAGTATCTTCGATATTTTGAGACGCTCACTCCGGTCAAGTTGGTTTGCTCGTTCGCAGGAAACCCCTTTTTCGCGCAGATTTCGTTTAGCATTAAATCCACTGGCATTGATTGCGCTCCTAACATTGTCGGCGTGCGGCGCCAATAACGAATCCACTCAATCTAACGTAGCTAAAATCCCAGTAGACCTGATATTACACAATGGGAAAGTCCTTACCGTTGATCAGAATTTCAGCATTCATTCAGCAATAGCCGTAAGCGCAGGCAAAGTTATTGTTACAGGAGATGAATCAATTTTGGCGCAGTACAAGGCAAGCAAAATTATTGATCTAAACGGTAAGATTTTGATGCCCGGCTTTAATGATTCGCATACACATATTTCTGGCAATCCTCGGCGCTATATAGATTTGGGCGATGTTTCTTCAATCATTGAAATGCAAGCCCTAGTAAGAAATAAGGCACGCAATCTAGGTCCCGGCGAGTGGATTACCGGTTACGGTTGGTCTGAGGATGAGCTAACAGAACAACGTAAGCCCACACGCTACGATTTAGATGACGCCGCCCCTAACAATCCGGTTGTACTTACGCGAGCAGGCGCCCACAGTGCAGTAGGGTCAACTATGGCTTTAGCCCTAGCAGGCATAAACTCTCAAACACCAGACCCTGAAGGCGGGGTTATCGAGCGCGACGACAGTGGAAACCCAACAGGTATAATTCGTGAACGGCATAACCTATTACTGGACCTCGTACCTCCCAGCAGCGAGAAGGAAATAATTGCAAGCTTAGAGGTCAATTTAAATCAGTTGCTGACCAAGGGCATAACCAGTATCACAGACGCACAAAAGACACCTGCGCAATACCAGCGTTGGGAAACTCTATACGAACAAGCCACGCTGCCCCTGCCCCGGTCGACCCTACAATTTGAATGGCACGATCCTAATTCCATTCAGGCGTTAAAGCAGCGTGTAGGCGCCGGTAACGACAATCTAAAAATTGGTCCTATCAAAATATTTGTCGATGGTGGGTTCACCGGCCCTGCCGCCTACACTATTGAACCCTACCGCAATCAACCCAACTACCGCGGCTATCTGAACATTCCCGAAAACGAATTGGTCGATCAGATCAATGAAATTCACAACGCTGGTTGGCAAATGGGAATTCACGCCATTGGCGACGCAGCAATTGAGCTTGTGGTGGACACTTTGGCAGATACGTTAACCAGAGCGCCTAAAGCCGACCACCGTCATTACCTCAATCATTTCTCCATGCGCCCACCCGAAGACACTATGAAAAAAATGGCCGCGCATAATATTCACATTACCCAGCAAGCTAATTTCACTTACACCTTAGAAGGTCGATATGCAGAAAATTTAGATGGTTTTCGTTTGGCCCACAACAACCCAATAAGATCGCCAATGGATCACGGGGTTGTGGTCGCACTGTCTAGTGACATTCTGCCTATAGGACCTATGGTGGGGCTTTATGCCGCAGTCACGCGCAAGGGTATGAGTGGAGCGGTTTATGGCCCTGAGGAAGCCATCAGCATCGATCAGGCGCTACGAGCCTATACGTCAATCGGTGCGTTCATTAATTTTGACGAGGACATTAAAGGCACACTTGAGACAGGTAAATACGCCGACATGATCGTCTTGTCTGAGGATATTCTGAGTATTGATCCTGAACGGATACTGGATGTTGATGTATTACAGACCTTCCTAGGCGGCGAGTTGGTATTTGAGAAAACGCCAGCAAACAACCAGTAAACTACTCCTTTAATCTCCCCTACTACCCTTCTCGCGCAGCTTATTTGCGACCTAGCTGCGAAAAGGGATAGGGCTAGAGACAAGGGCTGTAAGGTTGGCTGACACTTAGCCGACTAATACCAAACTAACCAGACACCGAAGCATCTACTGCAGCAACCAACTCGGCACTCATAGGTGCAGCAGCCTCAGCTTCCAAACATTCGATCAGTTCTGCTTGGTTCTTCACGCCCAAAACCAATGTATCCACACCCGGCATAGACAAAGCATATGAGTGCGCCAAATACGCAGGGCTAACCCCTCTGCTTTGCGCCAGCGCACGAAACCCTGCACTACGATGAAAGTCTTTTAGCTCCGCAGATTTGGGGTGCACTTCTCTATCAATCGCTTGGGTTAACGACCCTGCGGCTACCGCCCGGATACCCATAACGCCAATGCCAGCATCCGCAGCTTTGGCAATGACTTCACGCGGCCCAGGTGTTTCGTCTATCAATGCCATAGATCCTGAAGAGTCGAGTGCATTGGCTATGCACTGAACCACATCTGGGCGCTCGGTAGCACCAACCACAGCAAGATTTTCATTCTGAGTACTGGCAGCAGTAACCCCCCATGCACCAATACGCCCGCTGGCTTTGAGTCGCTCAAAGGCCGGTATAACTGCGTTTTGATACTTACTCATTGGCACTGCTATGACCGGCAATATGCGCGCTTGTCGCCCATCACTCCAGCCATCAGCAATAACAAACCCATGCAGGACAAAGACATCTATATAGTCTCGCCCCATACGAGCGCAGCTCTCATCTAAAGAGTTACTTAAGGCGGTAAAGATCTTATCTTCGGGGCAATCGCCAAGCATATATTTGGTGGTCAAATGCACATCTTTGCTCAATCCATCAGCAAACGCTTGGCCCATCAAACTTTCTGCCTCGCCTTTGCCATACATGGGCGCCATGTCGAAAAAGTTGATACCCGAATCTGCGGCAAGGCGCACGGTTGCTAAAGCTTCTTTTCTGTCCGTGGCACCCCAAACTTGACCAATGCCACCACCGCCTAGGGTTAGCCGACTGGTTTCGAAACTTTTACCAAGTTTTTGATAGCGCATATGTAATCCTGTAGTACTTTTGGTAAGTACCATTTTTACCATATATGACCTCTCTTAGCCCATTTCCTGCTCTGCATACACAGTATGCTGAGCACCATCCTGCAACCTGGCTGCAATCTGGCTGCAATCTGGCTGCAATCTGGCTGCAATCAACCAGGCACACCGAAATATCATTGCACAAGCCTATAGACCAAGCTGCCGCTCATTGGTGATACTTAGACCACTGCTAAATCTCATAATTGGGGAGTCGAGAATGAAGGCAATCAGAATTCGCTTAACCGCATTAATCATTGGCACACTTGGACTGGCAATGGCTGTGTCTGGCGCTGAGCTTATAAGCCTGGGAGGCACCCCCTATTATGCTGTGACAGGCGCACTCATGTTGGTTTGTGCGTTGGACTTATTTCGCAGCAAACCAAGAGGTTTTTTCGTCTTCGCAGGGGTATTGATAATTACCCTTGCGTGGGCAGTTTACGAGGCTGGCAGCGAATTTTGGCTAGTGGGTTCACGCATTTGGATTGTGGGCTTGCTTGCAATATGGCTCTGCACTCCAGGTATTCGGCGAGCTTTATGGCCGGTCGACACGCCCACACTGTTTAGCTTACGCACCGTGCAAATCAGTGCTGGTGCAAGTGTGTTAGTGCTTATTGCTATGTGCGCAAACCTACTCAGCAACAATGTTCAAAGCCTTGATGACAAAATGTACTCTGATGCTCAAAACACCCCAGACTGGACAGCATATGGCGGCAGTAGTGCCGGCACTCGTTATACACCCCATGCGCAAATCAATGGGACAAACGTTGGAGAATTACAGCAAGTTTGGGAAACAGACACCAAGCGAATAGGCCGCTTCAGCGGCACACCACTGCAAATTGGTGATGGGCTCTATTTGTGTACTGCGCAAAACGTCATCATATCTTTAGACCCTGACACAGGCGAGGAACGCTGGCGCTTTGACCCAAAAAACGAAACTCGCCCTTACGGTATTTTGGGTAATTGCCGCGGAGTCACTTACTATAAAATCCCGGATGTACCCGCTGGCGAAACCTGCGCGGAGCGAATTTTTACCGCCACCACCGACGCGCGAATGATCGCGGTAGATAAAGAAACCGGTTTACCTTGCGACAGTTTCGGCAGCAAAGGGCAAATCTCATTGCTAGCAGGTATGGGTGAAGTAAAACCCTACTATTATTTTGTCACCTCACCGGCCACTGTTGCCAGCGGCGCATTGGTTGTAGGCGGCTGGGTAATGGACAACCAAGAGACTCAGGAGCCATCCGGTGTAGTACGCGGCTATGATCCGATGAACGGCGAACTATTGTGGGCTTGGGATATGGGGCGTGAAGGCGACTCTGGCTTGCCCACAAACGGTGAAACCTATACGCGCGGCACTCCCAATGTTTGGAGCCTGACCTCTGCCGACGATGAGTTAGGCTTGGTCTACGTACCTACTGGTAACGCTACCCCAGACTATTTTGGCGGTCATCGAACCCAAGTTATGGACAAATACGCCAGCTCAGTTGTAGCCATTGACGCAAAAACCGGTTTAACCCGTTGGCACTTCCAAACCACACACCATGACATTTGGGATTACGACGTACCCTCCCAACCCACATTGGTTGATCTCACCATTGGTGGCGTGGAACGTAAAACAGTCATCGTGCCAACCAAGCGTGGTGAAATATTTGTCCTAGATCGAGTTACTGGTGAAGTCATCACCGAAGTCACCGAACGCCCAGTCCCGCAAACAGACATACCTGGCGAGCGCAGTAGCGCAACCCAGCCATTCTCAACTGGCATGCCTTCTTTTGCTTACCCAAAAATCCGTGAGCAAGACCTTTTTGGTATTACCCCTTTAGACCAAATGGCTTGCCGCAAAACTTTCCTAAACTTACGTTACGAAGGACCAATGACACCACCTTCTACCCAAGGCACATTACTCTACCCAGGGCCAGCGGGAGGTATGAACTGGGGTAGTGTGGCAGTGGATGAGCAGCGTCAGTTGATGGTGGTAAATAATCTGCACCTACCTTGGGTAATCCACTTGATTCCTCGAGAAAACGAGCTCACCAGTACAGAGGGAGATTTCAATCCAGGTTACGGTATCGGTGGCCCCCAGAGAGGTACGCCCTTTGCTGCGAAGGTAGGGTTATTCAGTTCGCCTTTAAACTTACCTTGCTTAAAACCACCATATGGTGAGATTGCCGTTGTTGACTTAACAACGCAAAAAACCGTTTGGCGGCGCGGTACGGGCGTCTGGAATTTGGGCCTCCCCTACGCTGCAGGAACCACTGTTACCGCTGGCGGTCTTATTTTCATGGGCGGGGTAATGGACGGCTATTTCCGCGCAATCGACGTTAAAACGGGCGAGGAGCTTTGGAAAGATAGCTTAGATAAAGCTTCTGAGGCGACGCCTATGAGTTATGTCAGCCCTAAAACAGGCAAGCAATACGTCCTAGTTACTATTCCAGGACAAAGAGGCCCTAACCTTGAGGAGTCTCATGAGAGTGACGGTGAGGTCGCCAAACCTGTTATTGTAAACGGAGGCAAAGTCATTGCCTATGCGCTACCCGAGTAGTACTGCCTGAGTAGTACTGTCTGAGTGGTACTGGGTAAGCCATACCACCGGCACGCAACCTGTGCCGGTAGAACTAAATCGATGAGCGCAAAAAGCGTCTATACCGCCTGACAGCACCTCGACCTCATCCCGCCACCATCCCTTACACTGACTTGGGAGCAGCTTTGGCTATACTTGGCGAGATGAGCTCGCCCCCACAGATTACGCTACCTGATCTCGTACCAGCGGTCCTAGCGTTGCTGCACAAGTCTGAGCCGCTTCAACACCCTTGATAACAAAGTGCTCCTTAAAGAACTCTGGCTGCCCTTCACTAAGAAAATCTTGGGGCGTTAGTACAGCAGAGAAAACCGGTACGCCTGTGTCTAGCTGCACACGCATCAAGCCGTCTATTACTGCGCTTGAGACAAATTCATGACGGTATATACCACCATCAACGATCAGCCCCGCTGTAACAACTGCCGCATATTCATTACTGACCGCCAGTAACTTAGCGCGAAGGGGGATCTCTAAAGCCCCTGGCACCTCAATAATATCCACCTGACGCGAGTCAAGTTCTTGGTATTCTTTGAGGAAGGAATCACGTAGCCGGTCCACTATGTCGCGGTGCCAGCAGGACTGCACAAAAGCAATACGGCTGCGCTGGGAAGTGTCTGAGAAGTTTGAATTAAATGTAGTCATCTGTTGCTTGCCTTAAGTTCAGTTAAACAACAGGGCAAACGAGGATGCTTTGATGGCCAAAAAATTGGCACAGACGCAGGTAAACCTCATTCTCATAACCAGACTTTAACTGTCGGCCTCGGAATCACACCGAGTCTGCTGTCCCCTATCTTGTTACTTATGAACTGAAGACCTACAGCTACAAAAACAAGGTAGAGCGCCCGCGGGCTACGCTTGCGCGATTACCGCCGGTGGGGACTTTCACCCCGCCCTGAGAATCATCGTTAAATAGACGATGGAGCGAGTATACGTAAAAAACATAGCCAGTTACAAACACAAATTGCGCGGTCAAAAAATTGACTAACAGGCATGTAACCAACAACAAATCCATCTAAAACCTTGTCTTAGATAACCTCGCTTTCTTGGTAGTTGAAGATCTCTTCAAAAGGGCTGCCAAAGACATCGGCTATCTTAAATGCGACTTCTAACGATGGAGAGTATCTGTCTTTTTCAATGGCAATTATAGTTTGACGTGTCACCCCAACCTTTTCTGCAAGAGTCTGTTGAGACATCTCGTCTGCTGCAAATCTGAGTTTTCTAATATTGTTGGTTATCTTCTTCGCCAACTTAGAACCCCCTTCGGTAGTAATAGAGTTGCACTACGAAGTGCGCCACTTCAGCTAACACAAAGAACAGAAGTAACAAATGGAAAATGCCGCTAGGTGTGGAGAAGACAGTTAAGTGATCAAACGTGGCGTCTAGCAAAAGTTGTACAAGTAAAAACCAGGTGCACGCACTTAGCACCCAATAGCCGTATTTATAAGAGATCTTCTCGATGAGCCGGTCGCGTTCATCTTCACTTTGTGAGGTGTTCTTGAGCCGGATAAATATCTGCATGATGCTCTCAAAAACAATGACCAAGATAACGACAAAAATAAGCTCAGCAATGCTCGGCATTGCGGGGTTTAATGCCAATTTGGTAAACGCAGAGTAAAAGTAGCCGCCGAAAACTATTAGCGTGACGAAAAGAGAAGCGATCAATCCTTGCTCTCTGTATGAAAAATCCCTATTTGATAAATCCATAGTGCACATCATGTATAATTATTCATACATAATGTATACTATTTTATACATTCCTGCCACCAAAGAGTTCAAACTGATCAGTCAAACTGATCAATCAAACTATGCAATATAGGCCAAAGGTACCCTCGCGTAGATTTAGCCGGTTCCCAGGAATCATCCATGCAAACGGCATTGCTTGAAGTTTAAAGTCGCGCGAGCTCTTGCTAATTATTTAAGTAAAACTAGGGTCGTAATCACAATAAACGCTAACTGATACCGACTTCTGTTTTAAAAAGGCAGCAACCGGCTGGCTGAAAACATTATCATTCAACCACGCGTCTTTTATTACATGGGCTTTTGCCTGCCCTGTGATGTGCACTACCACCCGCTTCGCTTTTACGATTCTAGCCAAAGTCATACTGAGTCTTTCTTGAGGCGCTACGGGTGCTCTAGTTCCTATGTAGTGCACCTCAGAGTGAACATCTAGCCCTTCATCCAGTTGAGGAATCTCTGGGAACAAAGATGCTGTGTGCGCATCTTGACCCATACCCAAAATCACTAAATCAAAGTCACCCTCGCCAGCGTATTTTTTTTGCAAGGCTAAAGCACCGTGCTGCGCACTCAGACCCTGAGAGAAATGTTCTTCGGTAAAAGAGATGAACCGAGCGTTTGCTGCCCGATTCTGGAGTAGATGTGTTCGCACTAATTTTTCATTGCTGGCCGAATCTTGTGAATCTACCCAGCGCTCATCAGCCAGCCAAATGCTGACCCTCTCCCAAGCTATATCAGACTTTGAAAGACGCTGAAAAAAACCAATCGGCGTAGAGCCGCCAGATACCACCAAACTTGCCCGCCCTCTTTGAGAAATAGCAGCATGGAGAATTTTGCTAGCTTTGTCTGCCAACGCTTCATCAAGAGCATCTAACGAGCTGAAACATCTAACCTCGGGATTACTCATGCCAACTGCGACCGTCCTTTTCAATAAGAAGGTCAGCCCTAGTTGGACCCTTAGATCCTGCAGGATAAGACTTAACCTTCATACCCTGTTGTTCCCAAGCAAGTATCAGCGCATCACACCAACGCCAGGATTCCTCAACTTCTTCACGACCAACAAAGAGCGATTGGTCAGCGTTAATGGCATCTAAAAACAAACGCTCATAGGCATCTGGAATGCGATCCATGCCAGAGGATCCCAAGAAGTCTAAATTCAAGTTTTGTGCAACTAAACCCATCTTGTCCTTCAGGCTATGCAGTTTAGACACCATCTGCATTTCTATGCCCTCATTGGGTTGCAGGCGTATTACTAAACGATTGGGAATATTTTCTCCGAAGGAAAAAATGTTATGCGGCAGGCTCTTATAGCAAATTACAATTTCGGTGACCTTCTCCGGCATGCGCTTACCTGTGCGCAAATAAAACGGTACACCGGCCCAACGCCAGTTATCAATATGCGCTTTTATTGCGACAAAGGTTTCTGTATCACTAGAGTCGTTTGCGCTTCCTGGTTCATCGCTATACCCGGGGAAATTACGCTCACCAATAAACCCTGCAGAATACTGACCGCGCACAACATTTTCAGCTACGTTACTGGTATCTATTGATCTTAAGGCGCGAACAATCTTAACCTTCTCGTCCCTAATACCCTCGGCTGTCATTGAGTTTGGTGGCTCCATCGCAACCAAACACAACAGCTGCATCAAATGGTTTTGCACCATATCGCGCAGCTGCCCCACTTGATCGTAGTACGACCAACGCCCCTCGATCCCCACCGTTTCCGCCACTGTAATTTGCACATGATCAATGCAAGACTGGTCCCATTGAGTGTTGATGAATCGGTTAGCAAACCGCAGCACTAACAAGTTCTGTACTGTTTCCTTACCGAGGTAGTGATCGATTCGGTAGGTTTGTCGTTCGGTAAAATACTCGTCAAGGGTTTCGTTTACTGCCTGGCAGCTGGCCAGATCGTTACCAATGGGTTTTTCAAGGACCACTCTAGAGTCAGTGTTTAGGCAGGCGCTTGAACCCAAACTGGTACATATGGACTTAAACAAACTTGGTGGTGTAGCAAAGTAAAAGATGCGCGTACCGGAATCCTTTAGGGTGGTGGCCAATTTCTCAAATTCGGGCGGTTGCTCAAAATCCATTTGCAGATAACGACAACGACTCGCGAACCTATGCCATAACTCTTCGCTCCACCGACTAGAATCTAGATATCGTTGGGCTTTAGGTTTTAGTCCTTGCAGAAATTCTTCTGCGGTCAACTGCTCTCTTGATAGCGCAAGGACGCTGAAACCTCCATCCAGCAAGTCACAAGCATCCAAATGTAATAGCGCCGGAAAAAGCTTTCGACCAGACAGGTCTCCAGCCGCACCAAAAATCACTAGTTCCAACTTTTTCCTCGCTTCCCTTAGGGATTGTTACTTGCAGATTTCAATTGCGCTACCTGCTTACAGGTACGTTGTGCGAGAGTCGTTATCGCATCCCAATCTTGTGCTTGTACGAGATCGGCTGGCGTAAGCCAAGAACCTCCTACTGTGAGCACACAATCTAGAGCCAAGTAGTTAGAAATATTATCTAGACTAATGCCGCCGGTAGGACAGAATTGCGCGTGTTGAAACGGTCCCGAAAGTGCTTTTAATGCTCCAGCACCGCCGGAGGTTTCTGCCGGAAAAAATTTAAACGTGTCTAATCCGTTTTCTAGGCCCAACATCAATTCACTGGCTGTGGCGACGCCAGGTAAAATTGCTGTTTCTGTCTCAGCGGCAGTTTTGAGCATTGACTGAGTTAAACCCGGGGTGACAATAAACTCACTCCCAGCTGCTTGGGCAAGCGAGAAGTGCTCTGCATTAAGTACTGTTCCAGCACCGACAACTACGCCCTCTACTTCGGCCCTAATATTCTTAATAGCATCCAGACTCTCGGGCGTTCTCAGTACTATTTCCAATGTCGTTAAGCCGCCTTTTGCGAGCGCCTTGGCCATGGGTACTGCTAGTCGTGAGTCGCTGATTTGAATCACCGGAATTACCGGGGCTTGGACAAGCAAGTCTCTTATCGACAGTTTCATTTCAATCCTTGGTTTGAAGTATTTTTTTAGCGGCGCCTATAACGCCAAGGTCATCCTTAGTAACTACTCTAATAGGTATGCTGGAGAGATAATCGCGAAACCGCCCTTTTGCGTCAAAGCGACTACGAAAATCACTACTCTCAAGAAACGGCAATAGCTTAGGAGCAATGCCTCCTGCAAAGTAAATACCGCCCTTCGCACCCAAGGTTAACGCTAGGTTCCCTGCGAAAGAACCAAGAATTCGACAAAACATTTCTAAACTTTTCACCGCTAGAGTTTCAATACCTACCAATGCAGCATCGTGAATATGTTCGGGCTTGGTGTGCAATGGCCGCTTACCAGCCAGTTGTGCTAGGCATTGATATATATTCAGGATGCCTACACCAGACAAAAGACGCTCTGCTGAAACCCGCCCAAAGCGCGTTTGCAAAATATTGTGAACCGCTATTTCCTGAGCATCTATTGGCGCAAAATCCACATGACCACCTTCTCCAGGCACCACAGTATAACCTAGGTTTACTGGAACCAAACTACATACCCCTAGCCCGGTACCAGGCCCTAGCACTACCATCGGATCATTAGGCACTCCATGACCGCCGCCTAGTTGATGCCAATCAGTACTTTTCAGATCCGCCACAGCAAAGCCTACCGCCGCAAAATCGTTAATGATATCAATAGGCACGTTACCCAAATGGGCGCTCACACCAAAACGATCTACTCGCCAAGGACTGTTGGTGAATTGCATTACGTCGCCGTCTACGGGACACGCTAACGCGAGGCAGGCTGCAGTAGGAAACTTATTCCAACCGGCTACCTCTTCCACATGATTAAGAAAGTGGTCTATCGCATCTAGGAAAAATTCATGCTCCGCCACACTGTATCGCGCAATACTGACAATTTCACCGGTACTGCAAGCTACCAAACCGAAACGCGCATTGGTCCCACCAATATCCGCAACTAAGTACCAATCGTGTACCACGTTGCTAAGACGCTATGTCGTCGAACAAAACACTAGCACCTTGCTCAGCTGAGGAAACCACATTTCGGAAATTAGCAAAAAATTCTCGACCAACACCAAAAGTCCGCTGACTGCCAAGACAGTCCACTTCTCGCTCAGACCAAACCTGTTCAGCACAAGCACAGGACAGTTCTCCAGTATCTGCATTTAGGGTAATCATGTCGCCATCTCTGACTTTGGCTAATGGACCACCGGCTGCAGCTTCGGGGGACAAGTGAATTGCTGCAGGAATTTTCCCAGAAGCACCGGACATACGACCATCGGTAACCAAGGCTACTTGGAAACCTCGACTCTGCAGCGACCCTAACAATGGTGTGAGCTTATGCAGCTCTGGCATACCATTCGCTTTAGGACCCTGAAAACGCACAACAATTATGCAATCTCTATCTAGTTCACCGGCATCAAATTTGACTTGCAGCGCGTCTTGATCAGATATGACAACCGCCGGCGCGGTCACCACTCTATGCTCTGGAGCCACAGCAGAGATCTTGATCACTCCTCGGCCAAGGTTTCCTTGTAATAGGCGCAAGCCGCCTTCTTTATCAAAGGGCTCATCGATTTGCGCCAACACTTGGGTATCGAGACTACGTTCAATAGTTGGACGCCATTGCAGCTTGTTATCACGCAATACTGGCTCACGCAGGCTTAACGCAAAGTCGTCCCCCCAAATGCTCTTGGCATCACCATGCATATAACCGTTTTCAACAAGCTGAGTGAATAACAGTACTGTACCGCCGGCGGCGTGAAAGTGGTTAATATCAGCCTGACCGTTTGGGTAAACTCTTGCCAAAAGCGGTACCACTTGGGACAGATCGTTAAAATCATCCCAGTCGATGATAATGCCAGCTGACCTTGCGATGGCAATTAAATGAATGGAGTGATTTGTTGAGCCGCCAGAGGCTAGTAACGCAACCATAGCATTCACAATTGCTCGCTCATCAACAATCTTACCCAACGGCCGCAGGTCGCCGCCTTGCGCTGTAATCCGAGTAAGCTGTTTACACGATTCTGCGGTAAGGGCATCTCGCAGCGGCGACTCTGGATTTACAAAAGAACCACCTGGTAATTGCAGCCCCATAGCTTCCATTATCATTTGATTACTATTAGCTGTGCCGTAAAAAGTACAAGTACCCGGCGAATGGTATGAGGCTGTTTCAGCATCCAATAATTCTTCACGGCCAATTTTACCTTCAGCAAAACGCTGCCGTACGGCGGCTTTTTCGCTATTCGCTATACCCGAAGACATCGGCCCAGCGGGAATAAACAACATCGGCAAATGACCAAACCGTAACGCACCCATCAAGAGGCCCGGCACAATTTTGTCGCAAATGCCTAAACAAATTACGCCATCAAACATTTGATGTGACAATGCAATCACGGTGGCCTGAGCAATATTGTCCCTACTAAAAAGGCTTAGCTCCATGCCCTCTAACCCTTGAGTTACACCATCACACATAGCGGGAACTGCGCCTGCTACCTGAGCGGTAGATCCCAACTCACGCACGTGCGCCTTAATTTTTTCCGGATAGGTGGCGTATGGTTGATGGGCAGACAACATATCGTTATACGAAGTGACAATGCCGATATTTGAGGCATTGAGCATTCTAATGGTGTTTTTGTCCTGCGCGTCACAGGCGGCAATGCCGTGAGCCAAATTCCCGCAGCTAAGCTTATTCTTCTCTGGAGGGTTTTTTTGAGCGTGGTCTATTTGCTCAAGATATTCGTTTCTGTGTTTTTGGCTCCGCGCCACGATGCGCTGAGTGACTTGTACTAAAGTAGCAACTTTGCTTTTCATTACATACCGGTATAGGTGGGTTAAAAAGACTAAAGGTCGTAAGTAGGGTTTCAACCCTCTAGGAACATGTATCCTCGAACACTCTAACATAATCGACTAGCAGTTTGTTGGGCAATGCTCCTTTGTCGATCTTTTTGCCCAACGTACCACCCATAGCAAGATTCAAAATCAAGAAAAACTCTTTGTCATTGAACACCCATGGATATGGCAAAACTTCTTTCGGTGTAACAGACCCATACTGCTTGTCATCTACATACCAACGAATTTCATCCTCCTCCCATTCAACCGCATAGGTATGAAAACCCTCACCCCAAATCACCGGAGTTAGGATCGATTCACTGTAGTGAACATTATCAGGCCAAGTATCGCCAAAATGAATGGCACCTAAAACACGATGAGGTTCATGCCCACTGTTTTCCAGAACATCAATCTCGCCCTCTAACGGCCATTTTTTTTGCGCATTCGCAGGCATCATCCAAAATGCAGGCCAAAACCCTTTACCTAAAGGAATCTGCATACGCGCCTCGAAACGCCCAAACTTTTGCGCGAAGTGATTCTCAGTGGTGATCTTGCTTGAGGTGTAAAACGCGCCGCCCTTACGTTGACGCTTAGCCACAATATGCAGCATGCCATCGGCAACGTAGGTGTTGTCGGAGGAGTACCATTGCTTCTCGTCGTTGCCCCAACCGCATAAGCCTTGAGCGCAGCCGTCGCCTTCAACGTGTGACCAACGATTGCTATCTAACTCAACACCTGAAAATTCATCTTGCCACACCGGTTGTGAACAAAGCTCGGCAAAAGCCAAAGATTGAACCATAAATAAGGCCCAGCCCAGCACTATAGTGATCACTGATTTACTCATAGATCTACCACCAAGTGACATAGAACGCAGCCAAGATCAATGCAACCAGCACAGAAGCAAAGTTAAAACCGCCAGAAGTTGCGAAACTCACTTCCGACAGTTCAACCGCACCGCTTTGTTCTTGCGGACGTAAAGCTGATATCGCTAAGGCTAGACCAGCGCAAATTAAGAAAACCAAACCTACTCTGTCGATAAAGGGCAGATCAGGCCAAAAAATCTTAAACAGAAATGAGAAGACCGCGGAGCCAATGGCAGCCGATAACGCAGCGTTGGCTGTAGTCTTTTTGTAGAAGATACCAAGTATGAAGATGACGACGATTCCCGGCGTGAAGAAACCCGTGAATTCTTGTATGTATTGGAAGGCTTGATCGAAATTACCGAGCAAAGGTTGCGCTGTGATCATAGCAACTAGCATTGCGATAGTGGCAACCCAGCGACCCACTTTGACCGGATTGGCGTCAGGGTTACCCCCAAAATGAGGATAAATATCTAATGTAAAAATAGTTGAAATGCTATTGGTCATGGAGGCGAGACTAGAAACAATGGCCGCCAGCAACGCCGCAAACACTAATCCCTTAATACCTTCTGGCAATAAGGTCATTGCATTTGGATAAGCCTGATCAGGTGAAGAACCGCCGCCATCTAGCACAAACATTGCAATACCCGGCAATACTACAATTACGGGCATAAGCAGTTTTAAGAACGCAGCGAACGCAATACCCTTTTGCGCTTCATCCAAGCTCTTGGCAGCTAATGCGCGTTGGATAATGTACTGATTGAAACCCCAATAGGAGACATTCATTATCCACATACCACCTAACAGCACCGATAGTCCTGGCAAACTCGCATAATGCGGACTGTCTGAAGCCAATATCATGTCGAACTTTTCTGGCGCTCGCTCCATCAAGATACCGAACCCGTTTAACACGCCCTGACCGCCTGACACTTCGTTCAGAAGGATCCATGCAATTAGCAAACCGCCAAATACCAAAAGTGTTACTTGGATGATATCAGTGAACGCAACAGCTTTAAGTCCGCCATATAAAGAGTATGCAATGGAAAATATGCCTAGAAACACTAAACCGTAAATCAGGTCTACCCCGGCCACTGTGTTGATCGCCAGTGCACCCAACCAAAGAATGGCGGTCAAATTTACAAAGACGTAAACGCCCAACCAAAAGAACGCCATAACCGTTCGAACTCGCCCGTCAAAGCGCTGCTGTAAAAATTGCGGCATTGTATATATGCCCGCTTTTAGAAAGACGGGTAACAGATATTTGCCGACTAGAATCAAGGTAATGGCAGCCATCCATTCATAGGAGGCGATAGCTAAGCCAATGGCATAACCCGACCCGGACATACCAATAATCTGTTCCGCTGAGATATTTGCGGCAATAAGCGAGGCGCCAATAGCCCACCAAGGCAAGGTATTACCCGCAAGAAAATAGTCTTTCGAATTCTTTGCTTGACCGCTGCTCTCGCGAGAAACCCATTGCGCTAGCAAAAATAACGCTACGGCATACAGAGCTACTATGGTGATATCAATTGATGAAAGCATATTGTATTCCTAGATTGATTTCGCCGACACAACTGTCAACGTGTACTACTCGGGACAAACCAATAAAGCGTCATTTGGCGCGTCTTCCAAAACCGATACCCCGGCGATTTTTAAGCCAAACTTGGCAGCCGAGGATATAACCAGTGGCGTAACAACTTTACCAAGATCAGCGCCGGCGGCTTCAAAGCACGCTAGCGGAATAGCAATTTGCTGCCAACCTGCACCAGATTCTTGAGAAAAAATATCTGTCACGTTTAGCTCACCAGTACACGGGAAGCCACAATCCATGCGCATAGTGACCGTCGATGTCGGCGCTTGCGCCACCTGATAAATCACGCTGAGCACACCATCTAATGCACGCAGATCAGTAAAATCTACGGGCGAATCTGATTGCCAATAAACTTGACTTGGATCTTTCCCTTCACCACTCCATTGGAGCAGTCGCGCATCTTCTTGTACAAAACGATCGATGGAGGATAACGCTAACCCACCTTTATCCGTTACAGCGCTGCCACCTGTGACTGGCACACTCCAATTTTCAGCGTCGCCGATAAATAGCTGCCACGGCTCTTTGGTACCGCCAGAAAATATAGTCCGGTCCAGACCAACGATTTCACCTAAAGGTTCTTCCTGCAATTCCGCCGACAAGTTTGATGAATTCTGATAATCAAGTCCGTAACCGTAAGGAAACAAAATGTCTGCCACTGGTAAATGCGCGTCAACGTTATTCAGATCGCTGTTCGGCCAGTCAAAAGACAGGCGCCCCGTAAAATCATATTTCGAAGTACCGTCAGCACCTGCAAGCAGTATATCCGCAACACCATTACCTTCCGACCCAGGCAACCATGCTACGACAAAAGCATCAGATGCGTTGATATGCTGATTCACCCAGAGTGGTCGCCCTGTAAGCAATACACTGACTACAGGAATGCCGTCGGCCTGCAATCTTTGTAAAACGGTAAGGTCGCGGTCGTATCCTTGCTGCCAAGATAATGAACCCACATCACCTTGACCTTCTGCGTAAGGAGACTCACCAAATACAACAATGGCAACATCAGGGCGGACTTCATAATTAGCAGAAACCGCTAATTCAGCATTACCACCTGCGGCTGTAACGACCTCTTGAATGCCTGCATATATCGAAGTCGCACCGGGAAAATCGTCATTTGAGTTACCAGTACCCTGCCAAGACAATGTCCATCCACCAGTTTGCATCTGAATGCTGTCTGCGCCGGAACCGGCCACTAAAATCTTACTACTAGCCTTTACAGGCAGGACATTAGAATTATTCTTCAGCATCACTAAGGATTTACGCACGGCCTCGCGCGCAATATTTCGATGTGCATCAGAGCCTATTTCATTAGTAAGATTTTGCGCTCGGGTTGACGGCATTACTCCATCGAACAAGCCTATTTCATTCTTCACGAGCAAAATTCGTCGCACTGCGTCGTCGATACGCGCCATGCTGATCTCACCATCTTTCACTTGCTGCACTGTATTAAACAGCAGTGCCTTCCAGTCTTCTGGCGCCATAATCATGTCTATGCCGGCATTTATCGCTTGGGCACAACTGTCCGACGTACAACCGTCAACTTGCCCGACGCCATTCCAATCGCTCACAACAAAACCTTCGAACCCCAAACGCCCTTTTAGAACATCTGTGAGCAATTCTTTGTTACCGTGAATCTTGTCGCCGTTCCAACTATTAAAAGATGCCATGACAGACAGCACGCCTGCATCTAAGGCTTTGTAATAACCCTGCCCATGAATTTCTAGAAGCGTTTCTAACGGCAGTTGAGTATCGCCTTGGTCAACACCTCTATAGGTGCCACCGTCACCGATAAAATGCTTAGCGGTTGCGGCCATACCTTGGCCTTGAATAGCTGCCACGACCTCATAAGCATAATCACTTACGATACTTGGCCGGTCACTGTAAGCCTCATAAGTTCTACCCCAACGATCGTCTATAGCAACGGCTAATGTCGGTGCGAATATCCAATCTATGCCAGTGGCTTTGACTTCTACTGCGGTAGCCGCACCAATTCGCCCAATAAGTTTAGGGTCATTCGCCGCACCTAACCCAATATTGTGCGGAAACAAAGTAGCACCAACAACATTGTTGTGACCATGGACAGCATCGGTACCCCAAATTGTGGGAATGCCTGCATTATCTTTTGAGACTTGGATCGACGCTTTATAATACGCATCAGCTAAATCTACCCATGCTTGCGTTGATGCATATTTTTCGTCATTAGGGAAAGAACCGCCGCCATTTAGTACGCTTCCTAACCCATAAATGCGCATATCCTCTGGTGTAACGTGCTTTATTTCACCCTGAATCATTTGCGCGACTTTTTGTTCTAACGTTAGAGATTCGAGTAGTTGTTCAACATCTACTGCGCCAACCTGGTACTGAGGTTCGTCGTGCATCGGAGTTCCTTCATGGACATTGCAGGCGCTGAGGAATGCTCCAAGCATTACTAAGTAACCGGGAAAAAAAGATCTATAGGAAAATTGAAAAGTCATCTGTGATCCGAAACGAGTAAAGCATGCCGAAGCTGGGTCGCACGAATACGCCCACTCCCCTAACCTTTACTCTAGGCACTAACGGCGGAATACAAAATCCCGAATGAGACGAGTGGGCTTTAACGCACGCCAAAGCGGACAACGCGCCAAAGCCGCAGGGGTGGAGTCTAAGACGGCATAGCTTTGCAGTAATGGTCAATGAAACGCTGGTGGTCCGGTAACTGTCGAACTAGATTCCCTACGGAGCCATGAATGCCAGACAAAAAGACTTTTAGCTCGTCGTCATCCATCATATTAACAATGGGATGATACTGCTCAGGCATCAAACCCTGACCCAACATCACTTGCGTCCATGAATTTTCGCCGAACAGCTCGGTTGGCACCTTAAACACGCGACCAGCTTGTTTGAACAAATCAATTCGGTGCTGTAACGAGTCTGGAATAGGCATGGAGCTGCAATGACGCCAAAACTTAGTATCTCTGCGATTCGTCACGTGATAGTGCAGTACGATAAAGTCGCGAATATTCTCAATTTCAAACTTCATCTGGTTGTTGAACTCTTCAACATCAGGCTGCCGCACACCGTCGTAGGGAAACATTTGCATTAATCGAATGACAGCACGTTGAGCTAAATGGATGCTGGTAGATTCTAGTGGCTCCATAAAACCACTAGCTAGGCCCATAGCTACACAGTTCTTGTTCCAATGCTTACGTCGCGACCCCGTTGTGAATTTGATGACACGAGGGTCGGTTACAGTTGGGCCTTCAACGTTGCCCAGCAACTTGTCTGTTGCCTCATCGTCGGACCAAAACTTACTGCAAAAGACCATGCCGTTACCCACTCGATGCTGCAACGGAATACGCCACTGCCAACCGGCTTCATGTGCAATAGATCTTGTGTAAGGTATCGGCGGCGCTACACTTTCGGTTTGCACCGCTACCGCGCTGTCCGCAGGCAACCAGTGGCTCCAATCGTCGTACCCAGTGTGCAAGGTCTGCTCAATAAGTAGGCCTCTAAAGCCGGTACAATCAACGAAGAAGTCACCCTCGACTAGCTGCCCGGACTCCAGAGTCACACCGGTGATAAAACCGGTTTCAGGGTGCTGCTCCACGGTCCTTATCTTACCTTCCTGTCGCGTAGCGCCATTTTCTTCTGCTATGCCACGCAAAAATTTGGCGTACAGGCTGGCATCAAAATGATAGGCGTAGTTCAGTGCTTGATTGGGTAATACAGCAAATCGATTGTCTTTAGCTGCAGCCCATTCTGGACAATATTCACCGTACTCTTCACTAATACCCAGCTTCTGCCCTTTCAACCAAAAATGTTGAAAGCCCGCGGCCCAACAGTCCTTGCCGGTATAACCAAACGAATGAATATAGTCTTCGCCTACATCGCGCCAGTTTTCAAAGGATATGCCAAGCTTAAAGGTGCCTTTTACTGCGGAGACAAAATCTTGCTCTTTGATCTGCAAAAGCTCATGCAAGGTAATGAGTGTTGGGATAGTCGCTTCACCAACACCCACTGTTCCAATTTCATCAGATTCAATCAATGTAATATCTAGGGTCTTACCCAGTAACTTAGACAACGCAGCAGCAGCCATCCAACCAGCGGTACCACCACCAGCGATCACAACCTTATGGATTGTAGGGTTTTCCATATCGTTCACCTTTCTTTTGGGACAATTATTATTGGTTAAGTTTATTCAGTAAATTCGCACGCAAGCGCCTAGCTGAAGTATCGTCTAAAGGCGCAAGACTGCCACGACCCACCTCCGGAATATGCGCATAGGTTTCTTCGTCGGCTGCAAATACGTAATGATCAAATATATGCTTCCAACCCTCGCGCTGGCGCTTGGGTAAATCTCTCAACGATAGCATTGCGTTCATCAAAGCGGTTGAGGGCGAGCCTAAAGCCGGCAAAGAGTCGCACCACCAGTAGTTTACAAGCAAGTTAAACTCACTATGCGCTTCCACCTGATGCCACCACATACTAGGGATAAATAGCGCATCACCCGCACTCATTTGTGCCACTTGAGCATGCTCCATAGCTTGTGCAAATTTGGGGAATTTTTCTAAGTCAGGGTTACGGAAATCTACAAGGCTTATGGCTTGACCAGAGGGTGTTTGATCTACCGGCCCAACATAAAGATTACCAATCTGTTCAGGTGGAAAAAGCGTAAAACTACGCTCGCCACATACCACGCAAGCCATATTGTCAGGGAAATCATAATGGGCAGAAATACTCGTCTGATTACCAAGCCAAAAACTCACTAACGGCTCGTCAAATGGAATAGCTAAGTCATTACTATCACGAAATCCGGGCAGCCAACGGTCGATCATAGTTGACCCAACGTAGATCGACTGAGCTTGATCTGGATCTACCTGCTGTTCTGCCAAGCGTTGCATCACTTGCTCAAGTGGCGCAGAACCACTACGAAAGTTGAAACCTGTAAAATCCTCGTTATAGAAAAAACGCCCGGCAATTGAGGGTGCACCGACATAGGCGGTAACTGGATGTTCGGTTAGGTATGGTTGCAGATATTGCTTAGTCTCAGCCAGATCTGAGCAAGCTTGTACCGCCGGCCATTCACTTACTAAGCCCTCTAGTATTACAGGTTCATATGAATCGAAAATATCCGCGGGGATATTATTGGGCGAGCAATTTGCAATACGTTTGACAGATTTTGCGGCGCTAATCATTGCTCAGTCTCTATCTCAAACTCTGGTTCAATTCAGGCTAGCATTTTTTCGGTCGACAAGTTTTTCCATACTTGCCATCGATGCAACAACCATAAACAGTGGGGCTAGATAACCCTTCTCACTGAACATTTGCAGCGTCTCGCCGGATAACGATTTGACTTTGTCTTCGTTGATCGTACTAAAACCGAGCAATTGATTTTGCGACCCGTCTTTAAGTTCGATTTCCAACGTAATAGATTCGACTAAGTCATGCTCGCGTAGTGCAAGCATAAAGTCGATGCCGTGGGCATAACCTTCATGCATGCCTTCAAGAAGATTTGCAACTCGCTCAAGATAGGGTGTAGTACCACCCAAGGGTTCAAACAACCGCTCACCACTTTCTTTGCTTAGCTTTGGGCTGTCCATGTCAATAGACACCATACGTTGATGTTCACCGCTTGGATCGTTTTGCTTTGCTTGGGTACCGATTAAAAAAGGTTCACGTTGCACGCTGGCGGGAATGTAACTGGCATCCCAACCTTTGTCTGTGAGGAATAAATTTTCCTTCTGCTGAAATCCAAACAAAGCCACGGGATACATTTCGTTGTTGCCATCGTCGGCGAAAAACAAAATAGGGTAATGAGCCTGAACATTGCGAAACTCTGCGGGGAAAGTCACTGAGTACATCATATCATCCCCAAGCTCAGCGGAGTGATCTGTAATCACCCGTAAGTCTTGATGATCTACATTGTTCAATAAGGCGTAATTTTTCAAAATACTAAATCCCTTTAGGTAACATTATCTACTTGCACCGAGCATGGTAGTAATGAGTTCTCGATTGGTTGGCAACAACCCACTCATCTGCTGGATTTTATCTCGATTCACAGACAACAATTGCTCAGCACGCCCTTTCATCTGCGCATAACTTGCGCGATTGGTTTCTGTATATTTAGGCGCAAACCCCATTCCATAGAGTACATACTGATAGCTTGCGGAAGGAAACAGTTCATCGATTCTAGGCGCATCGTCATGCCATGGCGGTTGCTGCTGCCACAGTTGGAGTTTCTCCTTTAGCCTTTGCGGGCACCCTTGCATGCTCCGTGCATCTCTCCAGTACTCACTGTCGTCACGTTCACTAATGACATAGTGTAATTTCAAAAACTCAATTATACCCTGCCAGTGGTAAAGCAACTTTTCATTAAAACGTCTTGCGACCACGTCCATCACTTTGCGATCACGAGGAAAGTGCGTGCACAGAATCCCAGCAGACTGCTCAACCAATGCCAGTGCTGACGCCTCTAAAGGCTCTATAAATCCAGCCGACAACCCTATGGCTAGGCAGTTATTGACCCAAAACTGCTCGCGGTAACCTGGAACAAATTCCAGCTCTCTAAAGGACAATTCTTTGATTTTTGCATGTGGAGCCGCATGCTTAAGATAAGCATACAGCGTTTCGTGGGCCTGGCTAGAATCTACATGAGCTGATGAGTGTACATAACCTATCCCTCGCCGACTTTGTAACCCTATGTCCCATACCCAACCGGCAGATTGAGCTGTGGCACGTGTAGTAGAAGCTATCGGTGACGATTCAAGCTCATAAGGCACCTGTACTGCAATGGCTCGATCGTTGAACAAAACGTCTTTAACGCTATTAAGTTTTACCCCATATTCACCAGCAATCAGGAGCCCCCTCTGACCGGTGCAATCAATAAACAGGTCTCCTGCAATGCGTTCACCACCGGACAACAACAGTTCTTCAATATCTCCATTTGCAGAACGGCTAACGGTCTCTAGATCGCCAGTTTTATGCTTCACCCCTAAGCGAGTCGTCACGTGCTTTTGTAAGAAAACCGCAAACCGACCAGCATCAAAGTGATAACCATAGTTAACATTAAACGCGAATTCAGGGGTTCCCGTTTGCTTTGGACCCTTACCCGCTGAGGCTATAGCTGCTTGGGGTGTGACAAAATCAGCAAAACTTGAAGCTCGACCATGGCTGAGCCAATAATTTGCTAAGTTAATGCTGGAGTATTCTGCGGGTAGGCTAAATGGGTGGTAATAGCGGTCAGCCCCGGCAACATCTCGCCAACCATCAAATTGTGTCCCTTGCTTAAAGCTGGCATCGCATTCACGCAAAAAGTCCACCTCAGAGACACCGATTTTTTGCAGCGTTGCGCGCATAGACGGCCAAGTGCCCTCGCCCACACCAATAATCGGAATATTTGCTGATTCAAGTAAAGTGATTTCTAAACCCGCGTCAGTACCAAGGCCATGTTCGCAGGCAAGCAAACCCGCAGTAATCCAACCGGCACTACCGCCACCTACAATCACTACACGCTTAACTGCTTGGTCCATATCGTTCATCTCTAACAGCTACTTTGACGACCTATACCTATCGCCATAACAGCTACTTCGCGCTAACAAAAAAAGGCCACCAAAATGGCAGCCCTTTTCCACTTCAACCTGAGTCAAAGTTATTCTAACCCGATATCAAAAAGTCTAGAAAGTATATCTAAGACCTAGCTTGTATCGTGTTCCAGACTGACCTGCAAACAGGGTTTGTAACTTAGTACGCCCATATACATGTGTCGTTTCGTTAGTCAGGTTAATGACATCCAAATAAACTACAGCCTGCTCATTGATATCGTAGCTTACGCTAGCGTCCCACTGACCATATGCTGCAATGTAAGTTGGTGGTCCCGCGCCAACATTGTTTTGTCCAGTTCCAGCCAAGAAGTCATCTCTCCAGTTATAGGCAAGCCTTGCCTGAAGCCCATTCTTATCGTAAAACCCGATCAGGTTTGCTGAGTCACCAAAACCATTCAATACAAACTGCTGGGCCAGGTTCATGTTGTCAAAGCCTACATCCGCGTCAACCAGAGTAGCGTTTGCAATTACACCGAAACCGCTAGTACCAAAGTTGTGTTGAACGTTAAGTTCCCACCCATCCATGGTTGCTTCTTCAATGTTAACCGGTACGGTCAAGTTGAAATTAGCTACTGAGTCACGACCTGCAACACCAGTGATTGTTCCTGCAGCTACGTCTACACCAGGAGCTGTAGCTCTATTCGCCAAAATCCAGGTACGAATATCACCAGTAGTAGGAGCGCCACCTAAGGCGGTTACTGCTTCTTGATATAGCGAACCCTGTGCTGGGTGAGGCAAGTTAAAGAGCGGCTCGATCACTGAAGATGTACCGATAAAGTTCTTCACATCTTTGTGGAAGTAACCTACCGAAACATAGCTACCTTCGCCGTAATAGTATTCGAACGAAAGATCGATATTTTCCGACTCAAAAGGTAGAAGTCCCGGGTTACCACGACTACCCGTACCGCCATCTACACGAACCAATTGGTTGATGGTGATGCCGCCTTGGATATCTTGGAAATTAGGACGAGTCATCGTCTTACTAAACGATGCACGAGCAACCATATTGTCGTTAACATCCATCTTCAGATCTAGGTTAGGCAGCCAGTTATCATAACTACCAGACAAAGCTGTGAAGTCACCGTTTCCGGGTACTGCGCTGAACTCATTTCCACCGACCCAATCTATACGACTGTAGTTAGGTGCTAGTGCACGCGAGTCTACTTCAGTATCCTCGTAGCGTGTTCCAAAACGCACGCCTACCGGCTTACCAAACAACTCACCAGACATATTCACTTGGAAATATGCAGAGGTAGATTCCTCATCTGTATAACGGTCTGTTGTATAAACACTTGAAGCGCTTAGTCCAGTACCGCTGTCTCCAGCAGTGCTGAAAGTTGTAGCATCTCCTGAAGCTTGAAGAGCTTCAGTACGTGCAACTAACTGCGCAAGATCAAATTTGAAGTAATCTGTGACCAATCTCGGGTCATTACCACCAGAGAACTCATCAAATGCGCCCGCTGAAGAGGCTGGCGTCAACAAGTCGGCAATGGCGCCACGTTGAGAAACACCGCCCCAAGCATCACGCTGCACTACAGAACCGGCAGAACGATTGTTCACCTCTGTGACCTGAACACCAAAGTCGATGCTGTCGATGAAACGATCGCCATCGAATTCAAACGTTCCAGAAAGTTTAGTTTGATCCAAATCCATTCTTGAGAAGTCATTGGCAAATACACTACCCGTTACGATCATATCGTCCGCAGTCAGTGGGTCAGACAAATCCAATTCAAGAATTGGTAATTCACCACCAAAGTGTGTAGTTGTCTTCTCACGGCTAAACGCAGAGATAGCCAGTTGTGAGGCGCTACCAAATGGGCTATTCGGTGCATCTTGCGCACTAGAGTTATGATGATCTAACGCTAAAGAAAGTCTGTCAGTTACATCCCAAACAATGTTTAGGCCTGTAGATCTGTTTTCTGCCACGGTGCCGTCAGCACCTGCAGCCATTGCGTAGTCGCCAGCGCCGCCATTATTCTCTGCATAACGAAGGGCAGAAGCATTAGGACCGTCTGTCCACTCACTTTCTTGACCGCCAAAGTTGAACCAAGCTGAGTAGTTGTTGAACGTACGCTCAAGCTCTAGTTCTGAGTAGGTGTAATCCAATGTCGTTGTTACGCGCTCCATAGGCTTCCACTGCATGGTCAATTGACCATTAGTGCGCACTGAACTCCACTCTGCTAATTCATAGCCAGTGTTTTGTGGAACTGAGTAACGCTCGCTCTCGTCCGTCGGGCGATTGACCTGCGCGTCGCCATAAGGAATACCACCCCACTCTGATGGACCAGCAGCACACCAGCAGTTACTTACGTTACCGTTGAATGTTCTCCACCCGCCAACGCTTGCAGTGTTAGCGCCGTTGTCTCGTTCTTGACGAACTGCGCTAAGTGCTACGCCGAATGTATCTTCAGCAAAAGTGTTTGAGAAAAGTGCAGAAACTTCTGAGGTTAAATCACTACCTGTAGTAGTTGACTCATCATGAGCTCCAGCAACACTTGCTGTAGCTTTCAGCCCAGGAGATTCTAAAGGGCGTGTTGTGCGGATATCAAAAGTAGCGCCGATACCACCTGATGGCACATCAGCCTTACCACTCTTTAGTACGCGAACTGAGCTAATGCCTTCAGAGGCTAGGTTAGCAAAGTCAAATGAACGTTCCGTGCCGCTAGATGTGGGCATTTGACGACCATTCAATAGCACTAGGTTAAATCCTGGACCGAAACCACGAGCGGTTACTTTAGAACCTTCGCCTCGTTCACGGTCAATTGACACACCTGTAATACGCTGAAGAGACTCAGCAAGGTTGCTGTCAGGGAAGTCGCCGATATCTTCAGCAGAAATGGCATCTACAACACCAGTGCTTGAACGCTTGATTTCAGCAGACTTCTTCAAACTTTCTCTAATGCCGTAAACAACTTGCTCTTCTACGACACCAACTTCGTCAGCAACAACAAAACCACCTGAAAACGGCAAGCCGAGTGCTAGCGATATACCAGCAGCCAGTGGCGCTTTTCTAAATTTCGTAACTTTCATCAGTCCCCCGGGACATAAAGGGTTAATTAGACTCCGCAGCATAAATACCGGTTGAATCCAAATAACGAGTTTTCATAAATGATGGCGCATCTAAACCGGTCCAGAATAAAATTCACGAATCGGTCATCAACCCACCTTTCTCTCCAAAGCATAGACTCGTACAAAGTCAGGACGACTTCACGCCTTATGCGGCAAGATGGCATTTACATGAGATAAGATGGTTTATGAGGTGATTTTTAAAACCACACTGCGAAAATTGCGACTTACTTTCAATGTCACATCATTCGGAAGGAGGAGTAGGCTCTCGCCTCTGGTCAATGACTCCAAGCCAATCACTTTATTTACGTTGACCATTGTGGAGCGGTGAATTCTGGCAAAGCTAGACGGAGGTAATTTGCTCACCAAGTCTTTCATGGTACTGCGCATAACGTGGGTTACCGCCCCAACGTGAACACACATATAGTCTCCAGCAGCGTCAATCCAATCAATGTCCTCAAACCGCACCAAGACAGTGTGAGAGCCGTCACGAATAGCCAGTCGCTCAGGCTGGCCGGAGGAAGTATCTAACTCGACGTTGTAGCTCTTATCATCACTCTTCTCATTAAGGGTATCGAAGGCTCTGAGGACAGTAGATTTGCCGGCAATAACGTCCCTAACCCGATAACGCTCCTGAACACGATCAAGGGCTAAACCCAGGCGGTCTGCATCAATTGGTTTCAAAATATAATCAACCGCGTGCATATCGAATGCGCGCAGGGCGTATTGATCAAAAGCAGTTACAAAAACCACCATTGGCAGCACATCTGCTTGGAGTTTTTTAATTACATCAAAGCCGCTAAGAACCGGCATATGAATATCTAAAAACAGCAGGTCTGGTTGGAGAAGCTGTATTTGCTTCACCGCGTCTTTGCTACTACGACATTGGGCAACTACATCAACGTCTGCATGGGATGTAAGCATGGAGCTCAGCAGCTTTAGAGCTAACGGCTCATCATCCACTATAATAGCGGTTAACTTACTCATGCTAGGAGGCTGCCAATCGTAGCGGCAACATTAAGTTCGCTTGCAGGCCACCCAAATCCGCAGAGTCAATATCAAGTAAGGATTCATCGCCGTACAGTGTCTGCAAACGCTGACGAATATTGGTCAAACCGACGCCCGCACCTTGCGAGGCAACCACCGTTACTGCTTCATCATCAGCGCCAGAATCTGCTACAGAAATAGCCAGATTGCCGCCATCAATAGACGCGGCGACTCGAATTACACCACCAGCTTCTGATCGAGCAATAGCATATTTTATTGCATTTTCTATGAGCGGTTGCAAAAGCAGACTAGGCACAAGGGAAGTTTTAGCTTCTTCGGAAATATCGAAAATCACCTTGAGCCTATCCTCAAAGCGCGCTTGCTCTATTTTTAAATACAAATTCACCGCTTCGATTTCTTTACTCAGCGGCACTTCAGTTACGCCGCCATTGTCAAGAGAGTAACGCAGAAAATGGCTCAGCTGCACAATCATATCGTTAGCTCTACGAGGCTCCTTAGAATTTACCAACGACGAAATCGCGTTGAGGGTGTTAAAGAGAAAGTGCGGATTTAGTTGGTAGCGGAGTAGTTTCAACTGCGCTTCCTTAGCAGCGGACTCCGCTTGCGTGCGCCGTAAAATTTCTTCTTTTTGAGCAGAAGCCAGCTGTTGCAGATTCTTGGATTCTTGCTGCAAAAGCCTGTAGTACTTGACTCCGTGATAAAAGGCAGTCCAGCAACCAAAAATAAAAATTGAAGAAAACAGCCAACCGCCAAAATCCGACCAAAGACCAGATTCATTTGTCATCAGAAGAAAAAGTGATAACCGCGACGCGGTCCAGAGGAAAGAAAATATCAGAGTTGCGGCAATAATTACCACAATTCTTGAGACGTTATTGTTGCCCCATACCGCTTGAAAGATGTGTCGTAGCGGCCAAGATATTACAATCCCAAGCACAGATTGCAGCAAGTTATGAGCGATATAGCTCATTTCAGGTTGGTTGTACCAAAGATTCAAACTGAAATAACTCACTAAAGAAATAGCCATCCAGCCACTGACATGGAGGAACCAAAAAAGGCGGTCGCCGTTTTCACTTTCGAATACATTCAAACTCAAAAGACGATTTTGCATTTTAATCTCCGAACACAGATTGATCAGCCAAATTTCATACAGGCCAAGGTTACAATCGCTACCTCTCCGAAGGAGTGGCACTCCACCCTAATTCTTTATTGCACAATTCTAGACTTACTCTCGCCCCAGTAACGGTCGCGCAACAAGCGTTTATACAGTTTACCTGTTGGCAAACGAGGCAGTTCAGCTTCGTAGTCGATAGAGCGAGGTACTTTTTGTCGAGACAAATGCTCTGAGAGATAACCTAGCAATTCCTCTGTAAGACTTTCATCTCCCACCACGTTAGGAATCGGTTGAATTACAGCTTTCACTTCTTCGCCCAGGTCTACATTAGGCACACCAAAAACTGCAGCATCTGCGACTTTAGGGTGCGCTATCAAAAGGTCTTCGCATTCTTGAGGGTATATATTTACACCGCCAGAAATAATCATAAAAGTCTTGCGGTCGGTCAAATACAGGAAACCATCACTGTCCACATACCCTACATCTCCAACTGTCGTCATCGAACCATCCGAAGACGTAGATTCAGCAGTTTTAGTAGGGTCGTTGTGATAACTAAACTCGGTAGCTGTCTTAAACCACAAAGTGCCCGGTTCGCCTTCGGGTAGTCGATGCATCTCATCATCCAAAATCTCAAGGTCACCCAATACCACACGACCTACTGTACCTTTGTGAGTTAACCACTCTGCGGAATTACATGCAGCAAAGCCCAAGCCTTCAGTCGCCCCATAGTATTCGTGAATGATGGGCCCCCACCACTCAATCATTTGCTCTTTTACCATTACCGGACATGGCGCCGCTGCGTGAACTGCTACTTCAAGGGAAGACAAGTCTGCACTAGCGCGCTCAGCCTCGGTGAGCTTCAACATACGACTAAACATGGTCGGCACGAGCTGTGAATGAGTAATCTGATAACGTTGAATTAAATGCAAATACTCTAATGGATCAAAGCGCTCCATTATGACCACTGTGCCGCCAGTACGAATGGTCAAATTGACCGCGGCTTGAGGCGCAGAGTGATAGAGGGGCGCTGGAGAGAGATAAACCATATCTTCACGATAACCCCACAGATCACTCAAAAAAGAGTACATAGGCAACGGGTCTTGAGGCGCTTGAACGGGTAGCGGGCGGATAATGCCCTTTGGCTGCCCGGTCGTACCTGACGAATAGAGCATGGAGGTGCCAAGAGTTTCGTCTGCTAAAGGCGTTGCAGGGTATTCTAAGATCGCCGAGGCATAATCGGTCATCAGCTGCGGCAAATCTGTGTCTGCAGCGTCGGTAACAAGCACTACTTCAATATTCGGACAGGAACTCAATGCGTCCGCGACAACATCTATCTTTGCCTTTGAGGTAATGAGCACCTTAGATTCTGAATTATTTACAATGTACGCTAACTCGTCACCAGTGAGGTAAGAGTTGATACAAGTATAATACAAACCTGCCCGCTCTCCTGCCGAGCAGGACTCCATATATCGCTCATTATTTTCCATAAAGATGGCGTAATGGTCTTGGAACCCAAGCCCTTGGTCACGAAGAAAATGCGCTAGTTTATTCGAACGCGCCTCAAACTCTGCGTAACTCACAGCAATACCGCTTCCGGCCATTATAAATGCCGGTCTATCCGGATTGGCTATCGCGTATTGCCCTGAATACATCAAACTCTCCTATTCTTAGTTTTGTTTACTAACGCCTATAACTGCGCGGAACTTTTTGTTAGTTTTTGGTTAGCTGATTTTGGCCTGGCAACAATGCTAGCTTGCTTTCGCCTTCTCAAATGCTGCTAAAGCAAAAATTGTTACGGCAATAAATGTAAAGACCATACCAGCCCCCCCACCCAGAAAAGCAATTGCTCCGGCCATATCGCCCTCGCCAAAAGGTGTTGCGGAAACTGACAAGCCTCTGTTATCTGCAAAGTTACCCGCCCAGTAAAAAACAGTATTCGCCCAGCCAGTTATAATCATACCCCACGCTGCCCACTTTTCGCGGCGGCCTGTTAGATCAAGTGCCTGTATCAAGTAAGCCGCGCCGGCAATCATCACGCCGTTCAAAATGCCGCCAACATGGGCCGCCTGCCACCCTCTAGTAGAACCAGGAATTGCTACCTTCCATTCAGGTAATGGCCATAAGGTCACCGCATCCAGTAGCGAGAATATAAGCATCAATCCAGATACCAGACCAATGAGCAATACGACCATCGCATTACCAATAACCAAAAATCTTAACTTGTTGTCTTGAGCCACGAACTTCTCCGACTTATGAATTTAGTACGCTGTTCATTTTTTCATTATCTAAAGTCAGAACATCATTGTCCTGACGATAGAATTTTCGCCACGCTACCGCGATAGGATTTTGTTCAGCATTACAAATTGGGTGATTGCGCGGGTGGTACGAGGAAGCAAATACTGGGAGCGCCGCATAACCTAGATCCCAGGCAAAACTAGCGAAAAACTTCCAAGCCCGTACTTTGGCTAACACACCACGATAACGAGACTCACCGCGAACCATTATTCGATAGGCTTTAAAGGTCTCCCAACAGATATGCAGAAAGGCATAAACGATCATGAAACGTCGGTAAATCTCTGCATTAGGGTAATTGGCCCTGAAAAAATCAAAAGCTACCCCACCGTGCTCTACCTCTTCTACCTGATGCCAAACCCATAGTGCACGAATGGTTGGATCGGCTTCCTGCATCAATTCTTCATAACGATTAAGAATGATCATGCCGCCAAGGAATGTAAAAGTTTCGTATCCCGCGGTAAATCCTATGTGAAATTTCTTCCCCTTGTCAGCAAAAGCGGCGGCGAAGTAATTCTGTGCATCTTGATCTAATGCTGGAAGCTCTGGGTAACTCTCGCCCATTTTTGCAGTCCACTGCACAAAATTGAAAGCATGATGAGACTCCTGTCCTATCAAAGCCTGAACCTCGGAGAGCAGTTTCTCATCAGCAATATCTTTGCGATAAGCACGCATAGTCTTAACTAAAAAACGCTCAAAATGTGGAACATGAATACCCAGCGCATTGATAAACATCGAAAATTCAGGATTGGTGTGACTCCACAACGGATCGATAGCCTGATCATTTGCTAGGTCAAATTTCAGCGGACGCACTGGTATCTCGTCCATTGGATGTGTGCTCATATTACCCTCCTCCTCAGAGCAGCATAGCCTATACATAACGCGCTGCAAGCCTAAAACTGGCGCACCTACATAACCCTAACGCTGGTAGATGGTCATACATTCGTAGTAGTTTGATTGTCATGAGATTGAACGCTGCCGGTATATCATTCAATTTTCGGCAAACCATCGGTTAAAAGGTGTCCTATGAAAAATTCACTATTGCAAAAGGCCGCCGCCTCGATTGCCACATGTCTGGTATTGGTCATGTGCTTTATCAACCCAAGCTACGCGGAGAATAAACCAGCCGTTAATTCATCCTCTACGGTCGGCACCTGTGATTATTATAAGGCTGGCGAAAAGCACCTTTACTGGGGTGACCTCCACGTACACACAGCCTACTCCTTGGATGCCTATGCCTTTGGCACACTAAAGACGCCCGCAGAGGCCTTTGCCTTTGCCCGCGGGCAAGCTATGACGCTCCAAGACGGTTCCGTTGCGCAACTGGAACGGCCATTAGATTTCGCAGCGGTGACAGATCACGCCGAGTGGTTCGACTTGATGCATATATGCACAGACCCGCAGAACTTTGACGATCCTTACTGCGAACGTTTGCGAACAGACAGTTCTACGGAAAATGGCTCAAGCTTGTTCGTAGATTACGTCATTCCAACCATTACCCTTGAATCGCCACAAGCAACCCCAGTATGTATCGCAAACCCAGCAAAGTGCTCTGCAGCAACAAAATCTCAGTGGCAGCGCGTACAGGACCAAGCCAATGCAGCCAACGAACCCTGTCAATTCACAGCACAAATTGGCTACGAATGGTCCTACACCAAATCCTTTAGTCACTCGCATAGAAATATTATTTTCGCCAATGACAAAGTAACCAAGGACGCAATCGACTACATAAGAAATCCCACACTTAACGACTTATGGAAAAAGTTAGATGAGCAATGCCGACCGGAGGATGGGTGCGACGTTTTGGCCATACCGCATAATACCAACATGGGCGACGGCACCACATTCGACGTAGAAACCGAAGATGACAGAACATTGCAGTTGCGCAGTAAATACGAACGCTTGGTGGAGATACATCAGGAGAAAGGCAACAGCGAATGTTTGTCGCCGCTCAAATCTGATGAATCCGGAGATTGTAGTTTTGAAAATTACATCACAGATCATTCACGCCCCAAAGCCAAAGACAAATTCACTGACGAACAATGGACAAAAATGCGCAGTACCTACGTGCGCAGCCTGTTACTAAGGGGCTTAGCCGCTTACGCTAGATCTGGAGAAACAAAGCTAAACCCTCTTCAAATGGGCATTATTGGTTCTACGGATAATCATGCCGGCACGCCTGGCCACGTTAATGAAGCGGCGTGGCAAGGCGCAGTGTTTGGCTTAGGCGATCTGGATAGAACCATGACGCGCAGGACCTTCAACCCCGGCGGGTTGGTTGCGGTTTGGGCTGAGGAAAACACCAGAGAAGGTATTTTCGCGGCTTTAAAACGCCGCGAAGTTTACGCAACCAGTGGACCTAGAATTAGCGTACGACTCACTGCTAATACTAACGGCAAAAACCTTAGCTGCTCCGGCAGTGAACAAGGCAATCAAAATGCTATGGTGAGCATGGGGGGAGATTTCCACACAGCTCAAGGATTACCTTCATTTAAGGTGCACGCTCAAGCAGATCAAACGCCGCTGCAGCAAATTGAAATAATCAAAGGTCAATACGACAATGGCGAATTTAAGGAATCGAAAAGTACAATTTGGCAGCAAGCAGACAATGGCGGCGACGTATGCCAAGTGTGGGAGGATCAAGACTTCAACCCCAAGGCACCGGCATTCTGGTACGCACGAATAAAACAGGCAGCTACACCAAGGTGGTCTGCGAAGTTGTGTCAAAAAGCTGGGCGGTGTGAGGAATTCCCTGATGCAGAGGTAATGATCCAAGAACGTGCCTGGACTTCTCCCATATGGTACCTGCCGCAGCAGTAACCGCGAATCGAGATATAGCTGCTAGGGCAAATTTTCCGCCCTAGCAATTTATCCCAGAGGCTTATAGCTCCTCTGTGGGTTCCTGCCACTCGCTCTCCAGCAATCGTGCACCGCGCAAAATGTTGCCCATAGCATAATTACCCTCATGACAAGCGTACTCGTAAACCTTGCCCTCACTGGCTTGCCAAACATACTTCCCGCTCCAAGGCTGAGTCCAAGCGGTATCGTCCACCACGGTGAAGTCATATATCAAATTACCCGTCTCGGCCATGCTGAAGCGCTCTACAACATGCAAATTTTCATCTGCGCCTGGAAGACCATTAACATTCTTAAAATTCTTGGTCTCAACCACTAAGACATCCCCTTCCCAATAGCCTATTGAGTCGCCCAACCACTTGCGGTTAACGTCGGGCGAGTGTTCAGAGTCAATGCGAATGATTCGAGCATCATGAACCATCTCTTGCAAAATCATGACATGGTCTTCAGTTTGCACGATACGCTTGTAGTTGTTGTATAGGCTAGAGATCGTTGGCACAGTGGAACCAAAGCTGATTAAACAACGCTCCGAGGGCGCTAAACTCTCAGGACCGTCGAAGGGACCGGGACCGTCATGGGCCAGCCATGAGGCTTTGCCGTCATTCTCATAAAGGAAGCTCTGATACAGAGCACCAAGACGGCCTTGAGCTTCAGGCACCATTTCTGGCTGTCGACCATTTGGTGGATCGTAGATAACCGAGGTTCTAACCTTGCCATCCATTTCAAATACTTCGCTGCCCGGATCAATCCAAAAGGCGTTATACCCACCAACGCCACCTGATCCAGCGGTATTGTCACCATCACCTCCAGCGGGTGGTGCCTCTCGATCGGGATCGCTCTCGCTCTCCGACGCCCACTCAATTGCAAGACCAGCAGCCCAATTAAGTAAATCGGCAAACCATGGGTAAAGATATTCTGTTTCACCAAGAAACTCAGGTCGCTGCAATGGCGTTAAAGTGCCGGTGTCGTACACGCCGGAAAAGTCAGGCTTACCAGTAGCTGTGCGCTTGATTTCTGCCTGCACAAACATCGTACCCAGCAGCACGATACCGCCAACAGTTGCGAGAATTAATTTTTTCATATGCTCCGCCCCAAGAAAATTTTACTCAAATAATACTTTGCCAGATATCTTCTGACAAAACACGATTTACGCAATCGCTTAGCACCTAACGCTGCGGCATAAACTACTCGTAAGTACAGTGGTAGGCAGTTGGTCTTAACACTTTGACATCAAAGCTAGCATTCCCAGCTATCTCAAATTTCTCGCCACTGGTATAGCTTTGAAAGCTGGCCTGACCGGGTAACTTCACTTCTAACGCGCCATCAATAACGGTCATTCTTTCATATTGACTGGTGCCAAAGGTAAACTCACCCACTGACATTACGCCAACAGTGGTGGCCAATTTTTCGCCCTGAAAGGCAATAGACATGACCTGATCTTCAAAGTAGGCATTTACACTAAGCATTGAGGTACTCCCTTTTTAACTACATACAAATGGGCGTGATAGTAACGTCTGCGCGTAGGGTTGGGTACTACTCTCCCTTCGAGGACCAAGTGAAGTTGGGCAACTAATTCACGCAATCAGCCAGCGCAAGCTTCACAGCCTGTGCCGCATGAATTTCAGTTGTGTCGTACAAGGGGACTTTGGTGTGGTGCTGCTGAACTAGGAGGGCTATTTCCGTGCACCCGAGCACTACCGCTTGCGCGCCTTGATCATGCAACTGATCAATCACTTCTAGGTAGCGTTGCCTTGAGTCATCTTTAATTTGGCCCAGAATGAGCTCGGAATAAATGATGTTATGTACAGTATTTCTGTCGGACTTATCGGGGACAACAACATCAATAGCATAATTTTCGCGGATCCTATCTTTGTAAAAACTCTCCTCCATAGTGAATTCCGTGCCCAACAAGCCAACCTTGGTAATACCATCTGCAAGCAATTTTTCCGCAGTCAAATCAGCAACATGTAATATCGGAATTGAGATTGCAGCCTGAACCTCATCCGCAACCTTATGCATAGTGTTGGCGCAAATCAGTAAAAAATCCGCGCCAGCAGCTTCAATGCCCACAGCCGCATCCGCTAAAATTTTCGCAGCCTGTTGCCATTTGCCTTGATGCTGTAACGTTTGTATCTCGTCAAAATCAACACTGTAGAGCCATATCTTTGCCGAATGTGAACCACCTAAAGCTTCCTTCACGCCGCGATTTAACGCTTGGTAGTAGCTCACAGTTGACTCCCAGCTCATACCGCCAATCATACCTATTGTCTTCATACCCATTTACTCAAATTTTGCTCGCTAAAAAATAGTCCAAGGACACTCACAATCTAGCAACGTTGTTTCAACAACATAGCCTCAACTTACCCCGTTTAATAACGACTACCGTCTTGACGTGTAAAAATCGTGACCCCACTATCATCGAGTTCGGCGCGCAGATCATCTTGTGGATACTCGATTACGTCGAACGGTATTCGACCGCCCACTTCGATATACACTACCTCTTCAGTGGTCGAATTGACCAGTTGATGCGCTTGCCCATCGCCTGCCTTAAAGCCAATACACTGGTCTGGAGACAATGTGAATTTTTCCACCCCTAGATATAGCGTAGGTTGACCCTCAAGGATATAGACTAACTCGTCAGATCTACTGTGCTTATGGAAAAGTGCCGAAATAGCACCAGGCGCGAGTTTTGTAATATTTACGCCAAAATTCGCAAGGTTAAAAAAGTCGCCCAGCTTTAACTTGGACCGCCCTTCGACCATGGATGCAAACGCACCAGGATAATTGGTTTTTTGTTTTGCA
>Ga0115563_1000165_pt1 | contig 53794 bp, 51 predicted proteins | sample COGITO_mtgs_1105_2_FD_87198 | JGI IMG/M metagenome (GOLD analysis project Ga0115563, IMG submission 87198) | Pelagic marine microbial communities from North Sea - COGITO_mtgs_110519 | ecosystem: Environmental > Aquatic > Marine > Epipelagic | place: Germany:Helgoland, sampling site Kabeltonne...
CCGGTGTTTTCTGAACCACAGGTGTTGCTGCCTCTGCGTCTTCGCGGCGACCCAAAACGATTTTCAACGTCTTAGACGCACCGTCGCGCAATACCACAACCCGGACCGTTTTACCCACCTGAGTATTGCCAACCTGACGCACCAAGCCCCGCGTGTCTGCCACGCGTTTGCCATCAAAGCTCAGAATGATGTCACCGGCTTCCATACCCGCCTCTAGCGCCGGACCCTCGGGCACATCCGACACCATTGCGCCTGCGGCTTGATCCAGCCCGTCTATCGCCTCTACCATATCTTCGCTGACGTCTTGTATCCGCACACCCAGCCATCCGCGGCGGGTTTCACCGAATTCTTTCAGCTGATCAACAACGCGTGCAACCACGTTGGAGGCCATCGAAAACCCAATCCCGATAGAGCCGCCGTTGGGTGACAGGATTGCTGTATTCACGCCAATCACCTTGCCCGCCATGTTAAACAATGGCCCGCCAGAGTTACCACGATTGATCGCTGCATCTGTTTGAAGGTAATCATCATAGCTGCCCGACAGTGCCCGGTTGCGCGCCGATACAATACCAGCAGAGACCGAGAAACCCTGCCCTAGCGGGTTGCCCATCGCCACGACCCAGTCGCCGACACGTGCCACGTCACTATCCCCAAAACTGACAAAATCCAGCGGCTCGTCTGTATCAACCTTCAAAACAGCGATATCGGTTTTAGGATCTGTCCCAATCACCTTGGCGGGTAACTCACCGCCCTCAAAAAACTCGATCATAATCTCGTCAGCGCCTTCGATGACGTGATTATTTGTCACCACATAGCCATCTTCAGAGATCACGAACCCAGAGCCGAGCGCCGAACTGCGCCGCGGCCGGTCGCCCTGATCACTGCGCGGGCCACCACGATCCTGAAATTCTCGAAAAAAATCTTCAAACGGCGATCCCTCTGGCACAATTCCCTGCGGCCCGGTGCGTCCCGCAACCACAGTAGAAGTGGTGATATTTACCACCGATGGGCTGATTTTTTCTGCCAGGTCGGCAAAACTATCTGGTGCGCCCTTTGACAGCGCCGCGACCGTCTGGACCAATACCAACGCCGTCGCCAGACAAAAAATCCAAAAACCATAAACCGCGCGATTGTTTTGAACTGATAGTGCTTTAGCCTTTGCCTTCACCAGAACTGCTCCCTTTGCCATAAATTCAATGATGCTCATTTTGAACAACTATGCTTACTGACTATGTAGGTGGAAGTTTCGATAACACAATCTTTCAGCGCATTTTTCACAACCATGTGAACGATAATTAATCGCTAAACCCTAGGCTCCAAGCGATTTAGCCAGCCAAACCAACGCAACGCCCGCCGCAAGTGCCGCCAATCCCATCATCCGTCGGGTTTCCAACGGCAGGGCTCGCAGCATATCAAGCAGATCTTCAATAAGCGAAGGGGCCAGTGCATAGACCAGCCCCTCCACAATCAATACAAGGCCAATGGCCAATAAAGTGACCGCAATCATTTGCGCGGTTGGTCGCTTTTCAGGTAATCAAAAAACTCGCTGTTGGGCGACATGACCATCGTAGAGTTGCCACTTTTGAGCGACACGCGATAGGCCGCCAGTGACCGGTAGAATTCAAAGAACTCTGGATCGGCCCCAAACGCCTCGGCAAATATCGCATTTCGCTTGGCATCAGCTTCACCGCGAATGATCTCTGACTGACGCTTGGCGTCCGAGACGATCTCAAGCTGGGTCCGATCAGCCGAAGCCCGCACCTCTTGTGCCGCCTCGTTCCCGCGCGCAATCTCGTCCGCGGCTTCGCGTTCACGCTCGGCCCGCATCCGCGCAAAGGTCGCTGCAAGGTTGTTGTCGGGTAAGTCTGTTCTTTTGAGACGTACATCGATGATTTCAACCCCCAAAGCAGCGGAATCCTCAATCGCACCGTTCCGGATACGCAACATAAGCGCCGCGCGGTCTTCACTTAGGATGTCATTGGATGAAACAGAGCCCAGAATTTGACGTATCTGTGCCTTCAAGATCGAATCCAGGCGGTTTTCCGCAACGGGAATACCCCCGACGCCCACCGCTTGACGGAACTGGTTCACATCGATGATCCGGTAGCGCGCAAACGCATCTACCATCAGACGACGATCATCCAGTGGTGTGACCTCTAACGGGTCAATATCGCGGCTAAGGATGCGCGAATCATAGCGCACGACTTCTTGTATCAGCGGAATTTTAAACGCCAGTCCGGGTTCGGTTTTGACCGACACGATCCGACCGAACTGTAATACAAGTGCAGTTTCGCGCTCGTCTACAATAAAAACCGACGATAGTATGCCGATCAGAGCAACTGCAATAACTGGCAGTGTTAAGGCTGCTTTACCCATTACTTTTTCCCTCCTGCGGCACGGTTCAGTTCATTCAGCGGCAGATATGGCACAATGCCCTGTCCCCCGATTTGGTCATCAACAATAATTTTATCAACACGTCCCAAGACTTCTTCCATCGTTTCCAGATAAAGCCGCTTGCGGGTGACGTCTGGCGCTTTTGCATATTCGGTCAATACCGCCAAGAAACGGCTGGCCTCACCTTCGGCTTGGTTGATGACCTGAGCGCGATAACCTTCTGCTTCTTCCAGAACTTGGAATTTTTCACCACGTGCTTGTGCCAAAATTCGGTTGGCGTATGCATCTGCCTGCTTTTTCAAACGGTCGCGTTCTTGTTCGGCATCCTGCACGTCTCGGAAGGCGTCGATCACTTCTTTGGGTGGATCCGCTTTGTCGAAATTGACCCGCACCACATTGACGCCGCTGTCATAGCTGTCCAGCGTGTCTTGGATCAAATCTTTCAAACGACCGGCAATCGAAGCCCGATCACGGTTCAAAATCGGTGCCAGTTCGGACTGGGCGATAATCTCACGCATGGCCGATTCGGAAACCGCGCGGATTGTTACGCGAGCATCGCGCAAGTTAAACAGGAATTTCGCCGGATCATTTATGTTCCAGACCACTTGAAAGTCGATGTCGACGATATTTTCGTCTCCAGTCAGCATTAGACCCGCATCACTGCCGCTGCCGCCCACACCAATATCTTCGGACTGTTCGCGACGGACGGGCAAGACTTCGGCCGTGACCAAAGGCCAAGGCGCAAAGTTAAGTCCCGGGTTGCCGGTCGCCGAATATTTACCCAAGAACAATTCAACCGACTGCTCTTCGGGTTTGACAGTATAGAAACTGGCCATAGCCCACAGAGCGAAAGCGACCAATGCCGCAAGGCCAACAGTGCCTTTGGTAAAGGCCGGCCCTACCGGCCCGCCTTGATCTGAGCCACCGCCCGTTCCGCCACCGCGCCCCCCCAGCATCACCCGAAGCTGTTCTTGGCCCTTTTTGACCAACTCGTCGATTTCGGGGATCTGCGGCGTCTCACCCGCAGGGCGTTTGCCATTGCCGCTGTTGCCCCGATTGCCGCCGCCCCAAGGGCCGCCGTTGTTACCCGTCATAAATACTATCCTTTTGCTCACCGCGTGGTTGCCTTCACTCTAAATGGTTAGATTTGCAGAAATTTCAACCCATCCTGACAGGTCCACCCATTGTTACCAATTCTTCTGACAAAGTGGGATGAACCGCCATGGTTCGGTCAAAATCAGCTTTGGTCGCACCCATTTTGATAGCAACACCAATGAGTTGGATCATTTCGCCCGCCGCAGGAGCGACAATATGACACCCGATAACCTTGTCAGTGGCAGCCTCAGTGATCAATTTCAGCAAAGATTTTTCTTGCCCGCCACCAAAACTTTCCCGCATAGAGCGGAAAGTTGTGGCATATACCTTGATTGGGCAGGTCGCCTGCGCCGCCTCTTCGGACAGCCCAATTGTGCCAAACTCTGGTTGGGTGAAAATTGCGGTCGGGATCAGATCGTGATCAGGTTTTGTCGGCACGCCCTGAAAGACTGTTTTCACAAACGCCATGCCTTCTTGTATCGCCACAGGGGTCAGGTTCACCCGGTCTGTGACATCACCAACCGCATAGATTGAGGGGATAGCAGTCTGAGAATAGTCATCCACGATCACCGCGCCGTTCGCGCTCAGTGGAAGCTCAAGCCCTGCAAGTCCAAGCGTGTCAGTATTTGGCCGCCGGCCGGTGGCGAACATCACCTGATCATAAACCGCTTCGGTGCCGTCTGTGGCCACAACACGAATCCCATCGCCCTCACGTCTGAGCGAAGTCGCATTGGTGGCCAACCGCAGATCTACCCCACGCACGCGCATGCCATCGGTCACCAGACCCCGGGCCTCATCGTCAAACCCGCGCAAAATCTGTTCACCTCGGTAAAATTGCGTTGTCGCAACACCAAGACCAGTCATGATGCCCGCAAATTCGCTGGCAATATATCCGCCACCGATGATCAACATCGACTTTGGCAGCTGCTGCAGACTGAAAATTTCGTTAGATGTGATCGCAAGTTCAGCCCCCGGAATGTCGGGTCTTACCGGCCGCCCGCCGACTGCCAAAAGGATGTGTTTGGCGGTTTTTCGGGTTCCATCGGCCAATTCCACAACATGCGGCTCGACCAGTTTGGCAGCCATATCAAACGTTTCAACGCCAGCTTTTGCAAGGATAGAACGGTAAACCCCCTCGAGGCGGGCCAATTCGGCATCGAGTTTGGTTTGAAAGGACGCCCAGTTGAACGGACCGCTCTGAACCGGCCAACCGTAAGCCTGTGCCTGTTCAGTCATCACCGAAAACTCGCTGGCAAAGACCATTAATTTCTTGGGCACGCAGCCACGAATAACGCAAGTTCCGCCATAACGGCTCTGTTCGGCCAAACCCACTTTTGCACCGGTTTCTCCCGCCGCAACCCGCGCCGAACGCACGCCACCAGAGCCACCGCCAATCACAAAAAGATCATAATCGAAAGTCATCGTCGTCCTTCCTAATACCAATCCAGAAATTTTTTAAAAACTTATGGTCCAGAAATCGCCACACCAGAGCCAGCTCAGCCATCGGAGTGGCCCCGTTCCGATGTAGTGCCATCCGGATACCCTATAATCACCTGTGCACAAATACCGATAAACAAACCGTTCTCGACAACGCCGGGGATCTGATTCAGCCGCAGCGCCAACTCCGGTGCATCGCCGATGTGCCCCAATTGCAGATCAAGGATGTAATTGCCTTCATCTGTGACATATGGGGTCTCTCCAGACATCCGTCTCGCAATCTGTCTGTCGCCAAAGCCCAGCGCGTCAAGTCGCTTTTTGATCAGCTCATGGCTTGTCTGCCAGCCAAATTTCAGCACTTCGACCGGCAGGGCAAACGCTCCAAGCGTATCAACGCTTTTGCTGGCATCAGTGATGACAACCATTTTATCACTGGCCATAGCAACAATTTTTTCCTGCAACAGCGCACCCCCGCCGCCCTTGATCAGGTTGAGATCGGGATCAAACTCATCTGCGCCATCAATTGTCAAATCAAGCTGCGGCAACTGTTCAAGTGTCAACACCTCGATACCGACTTCACGCGCCAGTTGCGCTGTGCGGCTCGACGTTGGCACACCTTTGATAATCAGCCCCTCGTCACGCACCCTGTCACCAAGACAACGCACCAGAAAGGCCGCTGTGCTGCCTGTGCCAAGACCGACCCGCATACCGGGTTCAATCAACTCCGAGGCCCGCTTGGCGGCCGCGAATTTAGCGCAGTCATCCGGTGATAAAGGTTCAGTCATAAAACGTCTCCGTTACTGTTGAGCAGCTTATATGTAACTTATGCTCTGGGTGCGAGGGGCAATCGCCCGATCGTCAGATGGTAACGTGCCATCAGCACCACGCCTCACCAGCCGATCAAGCAAACAAAAGCATCCACACCCAAGCAGCCATCAAGAACCAGCCACAAACCCGGACTGGAAAAAATGATTGCACCGATAATCCAAGGTCTATAGTGGGCAAAATAGTCGCCATTAGGTCGTTTTTTACCCATCAAAATCCACCAGACCTGTCATTTGAACACAGACAGGTCAAACACGCCAATCAATCCTTGCCTGCAACGCCAGAACATCTGATCTGATAATCACGCCCGCAACGGTGGGCAAAACAACAAAAGGCACCCTGTAAACAGCACATAAACCACCTGCTTTGTACGCTTTTTCGCTTTACGCAGGCGTGTCAAAATTTTAACCAGACAAGCGTGGGCACTCAATAGCCCTAAAATCGCAAGAAAGCACTCTGTGATGTTTCTGTCAGTTTTTGATATGTTCAAGGTCGGCATCGGCCCCTCTTCGTCGCATACGATGGGGCCAATGACGGCTGCGGCGCGATTTTTAGACACAATGCGCGCGGCGCCCTTTGCATTTCACGGGCTCAATGCCTCGATACACGGATCTCTGGCCTTTACTGGGATCGGTCACGCCACTGATCGCGCCATCGTCTTGGGCTTGGCAGGGTTCGAGCCAGATCGCTATGATCACGCGCGGGCCGAAGTCACCTACAACGAAATCCGAGATAACAAAATAGTCACTCCCCCAGGCCTGCCGGTGTTGCAGTTTAACCCGAAAAACGATCTTGTATTTGATTTTGGCCCCAGCCTGCCCGGCCATGCCAATGGCATGATCCTGACCGCAACCGACAAACAGGGCGATACCCTGCTGCAGGAAACCTATTACTCTGTTGGTGGTGGTTTTGTGCTGACGGCCGCAGAATTGGCCGCAGATCTTGCCGATGATAAAACAAGCAATACCACAGTAGTCGTCATACCCTATCCCTTCAAATCGGCCAACGAGATGCTGCAAATGGCCAAAACATCCGGAAAATCCATTGCCGTGATGAAACGGGCAAACGAGCTTTGCCATACAGACAATGGCACTATGAGCGGTGGTATCCACCGCATTTGGCAGGTCATGTCCGATTGCATCGACCGCGGCATGGATCAACAGGGCATTCTGCCAGGGGGGTTGAATGTGAAACGCCGTGCCAAGGGCCTGCATGAGGCTCTGTGCGCCGAGCGCGGCATGAACCTAACCCCGCCACACACCACCAATGACTGGATGAGCCTGTATGCCATGGCCGTAAATGAGGAGAACGCTGCCGGCGGCCAGGTTGTGACAGCACCCACAAATGGCGCGGCCGGTGTTGTCCCAGCGGTACTACGCTATTACTTGGATCACGTGCCCGGCGCGACAACCACTAAAATAGAAGAGTTCCTGCTGACCGCCGCCGCCATTGGCGGCTTGGTGAAATATAACGCCAGCATCAGCGGCGCCGAGGCAGGATGTCAGGCTGAGGTCGGCAGCGCCGCCGCAATGGCTGCTGCCGGATTTTGCGCGGTCTTAGGCGGCAGTCCGGAGCAAATCGAAAACGCCGCTGAAATTGCGCTTGAGCACCATCTCGGGATGAGTTGCGATCCGGTCAAAGGACTGGTGCAAATTCCATGTATTGAGCGGAATGGGTTGGGGGCAATCAAAGCAGTCTCGGCGGCCAGCTTAGCGCTGCGCGGTGATGGCACTCATATCGTGCCGCTGGATGCCTGTATTGAGACGATGCGGCAAACGGGGCTGGATATGAGCGAAAAGTACAAAGAGACCTCATTGGGCGGATTGGCCGTCAATGTGCCAAATTGCTAAGCGTTAGATCACACAAGTCAGCATACAGATGACCTTGCAGAATTCTGACATAAATCAGCTCGATGACCGCGTAACGCTGGGCATCACGCTGATGTTGGGGTTTTGCGCGGTGGCACCTCTTTTGGATGTGGCGGCTAAGCTGGCATCGCCAACAATTCCAGTCAGTCAAATTACCACTACCCGCTTTTTGTTGCAGGGCGTCATTATGCTGCCGATCTGTCTGTGGATGCGGCACCCGATCACCATTGCGCGCCCCCTTCTCGGCCTGCTGGCACTACGCGGTTTTTTCCTTATCCTCGCAACCTATTGCTTTGTAGCCGCAATTGCGGTGATGCCGATCGCAGACGCTTTGGCGATCGTTTTTGTCGAACCGTTCATCCTGCTCGTTATGGGAAAGTGGCTGTTCAACGAACAGGTGGGACGGCGGCGGATCAGCGCAAGCGTTATCGGGTTTTCCGGCGTGTTGCTGGTGATTCAACCCAGCTTTAGCGTCTTCGGTTTGGTGGCGCTGTTTCCTTTGGGCACTGCACTGGCTTTTGCGTTTTATATGCTGGTGACCCGCCGTCTATCGCGTCAGATGGAGCCGGTCCCCATGCAGTTACACACTGCCACACTGGCGACAGCGATGTGCCTGCCTGTACTGCTTTGGGGGCATCTCAGCGATCACCCGACACTGAGCCCGCTGCTTGCGCCGGTAATGCCACAGGGGATCGCTTGGCTTTGGCTGCTTGGCGTTGGTATCTTTGCCAGCCTGTCGCATATCCTGATCACCTATGCGCTGCGATTTGCGCCCTCTGCCACGCTGGCTCCACTGCATTATCTGGAAATGGTTAGCGCTGTTAGCTTTGGCTATCTGGTGTTTGGCGATCTGCCAAATCTGCTGACATTGACCGGAGTTGTGATCGTTGTTGGCTCGGGGCTGTATATTTTTCACCGCGAACGTCTCACCGAGGTAGCCCAAGCCTCAGGCAAATAACCCGAATGGGCGAATGGAACAATTGCAGTGCCCATCCGGGGCATACACACAGCACGGATTTCTGACAACATCATATCCAGATAATATTTTACCGCCAAAACATCAGCAAAACGCCCCTACAGCAAAACGCCCCTGCGGCGCAGACCTGCACCGCACCTTTAAAGCCAGGCCTTTCCGCCGTCGTGTTCCGGCCATGAAAACTCTGTCGCCAGCAACGCCTCAAGCGCAACGCCAAAACAGCTGCGCGGCAGAATGACCAGCATTTGAGCTGCCGAAACCCTAAGATGTACCGGCCCCTTTGCCAGATTAGAGGTGCCGATAGTTTGACCCGGTTCAAACCTCAACCCATCAATCGGCCAAAACAACCCGTCCGAAGTCCCTTGCACAGCCCCCATGGGAAACAGCGACACCCGCGTCTGTTCTGGCAGCTCAAGCGAGATCTCTGGCGGCGCAAGAAACACCACATCTTCCGCGCCCAGAAGCATGCAGCGCTGGTGGCAATACCGCAAAAGGCCGTGAAATACCGCCATCTGATGATCTATTCGCCCACCGGCAAAGCCCAGGCCCAAGATCAAAGGCGCCGAAATATAACTCAGACATTTTTCGAAATCTGTGCTGTTCTGCTCAGCGATCAAATGCAGGCAGTCGGGCGAAATCTGGCTGTGCGCCCACGGGCTGATCGAATCTAGATCACCAATCACCGCCTTGGGTCTGATATCATGCGCCAAAAGCGCATCTGCGCCCCCATCAGCCGCAACAAAACAATCACTTTGCGCCTTGGCCAAAGCCAAATCTGCTGCACCGCAGGGGCCCCCTCCGATAAGCACCAGCAGTTTGTCGGTGTGAACCAGATGATTAAATTTGTCCAAATTATTTTTCCCGCACAAAATCGCCATAATATCGCCATGAACTCATAAGCAGACTACAGCGATCAAGACCAAACATTCTCGGAGCAACGATGCTAAACCTTTTCAAGAAAGGGAAGCGCAAAGAACAATTCGTTTTGCGATTAGCTCGCTTAGTGAAACAGAATGTGCATGAGAAAAAGCGAGACCCGACCGGTCTGGCAGGGGGGGGACTGCGCGGTACTGCAGGCCAGAAACCGAGGCGTTCCCAGCCCTCATCGCAACGGATCTGACGGACGGGAGCAAGAGTTGAAAGGTGTAAGATGCCAAATATTCCACTAGACTTGCCGCACAAAGGGCCAGTGCAAAACGGACCCTCACAACATCTCAAAAACAGCGACACCGCTCGCCTTTCATCTGCCACCAACAAAGCAAAAATAGATGTACAGCGCCTGCCGTCGATGGATGATTCGGAACATGGCGATCAAAAAGGACAAGACATCCCTCAAAACGTGGACGACTGTCAAAACATTACGGCCATGTCGCGCCTATTGGATAAGACCAACAGCCAGATGGAAGCGCTGGAGACCAAAATCCAACGCAACATGATGGCTCAGCTGCGATCGGCCTTTGCAATGATTCTCGCAGATCAGAAAAACCCAGGGGTTGTTTTGAGGGCACCAGCCCCAAAAGAAGCGGAGACGGCAAACGATCAAACAATGGATGCGCAAACACCGATGACGGCGTCTTCTCACGCTATTCTGAGGTTACCGCCTGAACTCAGGGTAGAGTCTCAAGCGCCAAGCACCGCACATGCAACAGCACCAACAGCACAGCCAAGCGACCAGACAGCCCAACAGACCATTAAAATACCCACTGATAAAAAAATCGACGCAGCACCCAGCGAGACAGTCACGGAAGTCACCACAGACATCAGTTTCGCAGAATTTGCTTTAAAAATGGATGTACGCACCATAAACGACCTGTTGGAAATTGCGGTGGTCTATCTATCCGTTATGAAAGGCCAAGCCTATTTTTCGGGCCCCGACATCATGCAATTGCTCCGAAAGCAGCTCGCAGAAAGGTTTGACAAAGATACCAGCTGGAAGTGTTTCCACGCAATGCGCCGCGATGGGAAGATTGAAAAACTAGGACCGGCGAAATTTCGTATCGCCGCCAAAATCGGCTACGATATAGAAGAAGAGGCCCTCCCCTAACAGGTTAAACCCAAATCTAACTTGAGATGGGGCCGCAGACGCTTGCAGCGGCAAGTAAACCCCAGAGTTAGAAACTCAACCTCACCCTCACGGTCTGCAGCCGCGCACCCCAAAAATCTCAGATATTATGGTTCGTCCTGATCGGGATCGGCTTGCCCGATGCCTTTGAATATATATTTAAAAGGCAGCGCCCATATCACGCCAAGGCCGATGTATATCCCCAACTCAACCAGCATCGGCGGCCGGTCCAGCAAGTTTGAAATCGTCACCGCGGCAACGACATAAACAGGCAACCCTAAAAGAAGGATCACCAGTGACCAACGACGGCGGGCTTTATAAGATAAGGGCATCAATCTTCAAACGGGTCCGTGACTAGGATGGTATCATCGCGCTCTGGAGACGTAGACAATAGCGCGACCGAACAATCAATCAACTCTTCCACACGGCGCACGTATTTGATCGCATTTGCCGGCAACTCCGCCCAGCTACGCGCGCCTTCAGTCGACTCGCTCCAACCAGGCATTTCCTCGTATATCGGCGTACAACGCGCCTGTTGGTCTGCCGCAGTCGGCAAATAATCCAGTCTGGCGCCATCCAGCTCATAGGCCACACAGATTTTAAGCGTCTCAAACCCGTCAAGAACATCCAGCTTGGTGAAAGCGATACCATTGACCCCGGATGTGGCGCAGGTCTGGCGCACCAGCACCGCATCAAACCAGCCACAGCGCCGTTTGCGCCCGGTCACAGTGCCAAATTCATGCCCGCGCTCGCCAAGGCGCTGCCCGTCGGCATCATCCAACTCGACCGGAAACGGCCCCTCGCCAACGCGGGTGGTATAGGCTTTGACGATGCCCAGAACAAAATCGATCGATCCCGGCCCAATGCCGGTGCCAGTGGCGGCTTGACCGGCAATCACATTCGACGAGGTGACAAAAGGATAGGTTCCAAAATCAATATCCAACAGGGCGCCCTGAGCACCTTCGAACAGAATGCGTTTGCCGGCTTTGCGCTTTTCGTTCAACACCTTCCAGACCGGCGCCGCATAAGGCAGTACCGCACCGGCGATGTCGTGCAATTGTGCCAACAGTGCTGCGCGGTCCACCGGCGGCAAGCCCAGCCCGCGGCGCAGCGCATCATGATGCACCAAGGCGCGATCAACGCGGGTCTCCAGCGTGGCTGAATCAGCCAGATCCGCAACGCGCACCGAGCGCCGGCCAACTTTATCTTCGTAGGCCGGTCCAATACCGCGTCCTGTGGTGCCGATTTTAGCCACTGAATTTTGCGCTTCTCGGGCGCGATCCAGTTCTCCGTGGATCGGAAGAATCAGTGGCGTGTTTTCAGCCACCAACAAAGTGTCGGGATTGATCGTCACGCCTTGTCCACGCAGCTGGTCAATTTCTTTGATAAGATGCCAGGGATCAAGCACCACGCCATTGCCGATGACCGACAGTTTTCCACCGCGCACAATCCCTGAGGGCAGCAGCGACAATTTGAAAACTTCTCCATCAATTACAAGGGTATGACCGGCGTTGTGACCGCCCTGAAACCGGGCGATCACATCCGCCCGCTCGCTGAGCCAATCCACGATTTTGCCTTTTCCCTCATCGCCCCACTGGGCGCCGACTACGACGACATTTGCCATGATGACCCTTTGTTAATTCCGCCAAACCCGCGCTGTATAGCGGTCTGTCTTGCGAGAGGAAACCGTTAATCCATCTCATAAGACAGACTGCAACATCAGCAAAGCCGCGCCGGCAAGTCCGCTGCCAGTATGAGCTGCCAATCAGGAATTGCCATTTCAAGCCCGCTTTACAGCGTGGCGTTGACCGCACCGCCATCAAGCAAAATATTCTGACCAACGATGAAGCCCGCATGCTGCGAGCATAAAAATGCACAGGCTGCCCCAAATTCAGCAGCAGTGCCATAGCGCCCAGCAGGGATCATGGCACAACGTTGTGCCTGCGCCTCTTGCAAAGAAATGCCCTGCGCTTTGCACACGCCCGCATCCAAAGACGCGGCCCGGTCGGTGGCGTGAATTCCCGGCAACAGATTGTTAATCGTCACACCCGTGCCGGCAACTTGCCGTGCTGTTCCCGCGACATATCCCGTCAGGCCAGTACGCGCCGCATTCGACAGACCCAAAACGCCAATCGGTGCTTTTACCGACTGGCTGGTGATGTTGACCACCCGGCCCCAGCTACGGGCAGACATCTGTGGCAAAAGCGCTTTCATCAGCGCAATCGGGGTCAGCATATTTGCATCCAGCGCACGGATAAAATCATCGCGGTCCCAATCGCTCCACAGACCCGGAGGCGGACCTCCGGCATTGGTCACAAGAATATCAACCTGTCCTGCAGCCTCAAGCAAGGCGCTCTGGCCTTGCTGGGTGGTTACATCTGTCGCAAGCGTGGTTACCTCGACGCCATGCGCATCGCGGATCGCCTGCGCCGAGGCCTCAAGCGCATCTGTGCCACGGGCATTCATCACAAGCTTCACCCCCGCTGCGGCCAAGGCCTGCGCGCATCCCAATCCCAAGCCCTTGCTTGAGGCACAGACCAGTGCCCGTTTGCCGTTGATTCCAAGATCCATTCGCTTTTCCTTACTGTCAAATATGTATCGCCGTCCGATTGGCAAACTGCTGTGTATTGGCTGCGCCATCCCGCGCCTTGGCCGTTAGGCACCAAACCGCGCGCGCCGACCCCTCTGCGGGGTTGATCGTCAACTATTTGGTATCAGAAAAAAAAGCAAACAGTCGATGCAACTGATCGTAAAAATCAACTTTATAATCAAGTCGGCCCGCATCGCACCGCACCCTTTTTCCAATGCGGCGCCTTGCTAAACCGCCAGTGCGCCCGTATATCGCCTGCTATGCAAAACACGCCTTCAAACCGCCCTGAGTTACCGGTCGAAATCGCCCGGCGCCGGACGTTTGCGATTATCTCGCACCCCGATGCTGGCAAAACCACGCTCACCGAAAAATTTCTACTCTATGGCGGCGCGATCCAGATGGCTGGCCAGGTGCGTGCTAAAGGTGAGGCGCGGCGGACCCGCTCGGATTTCATGCAGATGGAAAAAGACCGCGGCATTTCCGTTTCGGCCTCTGCCATGTCGTTCGACTTTCAACGCTTTCGCTTTAATCTGGTCGACACGCCCGGCCACTCGGATTTTTCTGAAGACACGTATCGCACGCTCACCGCCGTAGATGCGGCCGTGATGGTGATCGATGGCGCAAAAGGCGTGGAAAGCCAGACCCGAAAATTGTTCGAAGTTTGCCGTTTGCGCGATCTGCCGATCCTAACCTTCTGTAACAAAATGGACCGCGAAAGCCGCGATACATTTGAAATAATAGATGAAATTCAAGAGAACCTTGCGATTGACGTGACCCCAGCAAGTTGGCCAATCGGCACTGGCGCCGATTTTATGGGCTGTTATGATTTGCTGCGGGACCGGTTGGAACTAATGGACCGAGCTGACCGCAATAAGGTGGCCGCATCCTTAGAAATTAACGGATTAGACGACCCGCAACTCGACCAGCACGTGCCAGCGCATCTGTTAGAAAAACTGCGCGAAGAGGTCGAGATGGCCCGCGCATTGATGCCGCCTTTAGACCCGCAAGCCCTGCTTGAGGGTAATCTTTCCCCGATCTGGTTTGGCTCGGCAATCAACTCGTTTGGCGTCAAAGAACTGATGGACGGAATTGGAAAGTTCGGGCCCGAGCCACAGGTCCAGGAAGCAGACCCACGTCAGATTGCCCCCGAAGAAACCAAGGTGGCGGGCTTTGTGTTCAAAGTGCAGGCCAATATGGACCCCAAACACCGCGATAGGGTGGCTTTTGTGCGCATGGCATCGGGTCACTTCAAACGCGGCATGAAACTGACCCATGTGCGCAGTAAAAAACTGATGACCATCACCAATCCAGTGCTGTTTCTCGCCTCGGACCGGGAATTGGCGGACGAGGCGTGGGCCGGAGACATCATCGGCATCCCGAACCATGGCCAGTTGCGCATCGGAGACACGCTGACCGAGGGCGAAATGATCAAGGTCAACGGTATTCCCAGCTTTGCCCCCGAACTGCTGCAGAGCTGTCGCGCCGGCGATCCGATGAAGGCCAAACATTTAGAAAAAGCCCTGATGCAATTCGCCGAAGAAGGCGCAGCAAAAGTGTTCAAACCGGCTTTTGGGTCAGGCTTTATCGTCGGGGTTGTGGGCGCGCTGCAATTCGAGGTTCTGGCCAGCCGGATCGAGTTGGAATACGGCCTGCCCGTGCGCTTTGAAGTCAGCCAATTCACCTCGGCGCGCTGGGTCAGCGGCGCCAAGCTTGCGATGGATAAATTTGTGACCGCCAACAAAGCCCATATCAGCCACGACCATGACGGCGACGTGGTTTATCTGACACGGCTGAAATGGGATATTGACCGGGTAGAACGGGATTATCCAGATGTAAGCCTAACGGCTACAAAAGAAATGATGGTGTGAGGCGTTTGGACCTCAGACCCCAATCACCACACGACATCTATCAATGGTGGCAAGGGATTCGGCATCGCGTGCAAGCCCGAAAATACCCACAAAAACTTGGCGTTTGACTATAAAATGTCTTTTTTTACGCAACTTTGAACGAAAAAAAACCCACAATGCCACTCCACTAACGCCCAAAATGGCCACAGCGATTGACCCCGACCTTATTCCTAGGTTAGAAGCTAAGTCAAAGACGGGTCAGCCGACCCAACGCCAGCCATACGCAACGGGCGACATATGTCCGTTAATAAACGGATATATATGACCAAATTTTCTGAACTGAACCTGAATCCAAAGGTTCTCAAAGCGGTTGAAGAAGCCGGTTATGAGACCCCCACACCGATTCAGGAAGGCGCGATCCCTCCAGCCCTAGAGGGTCGTGATGTTCTTGGTATCGCTCAAACCGGGACAGGCAAAACCGCAAGCTTTACCCTGCCGATGATTACCATGCTGGCCCGCGGCCGCGCCCGCGCCCGCATGCCAAGGTCATTGGTATTGTGCCCAACGCGCGAGCTTGCAGCTCAGGTTGCGGAAAACTTTGAAACCTATGCGAAAAATGTCAAACTGACAAAAGCGCTGTTAATTGGGGGTGTCAGCTTTAAAGAGCAGGACATGCTGATCGACAAGGGCGTTGATGTGTTGATCGCCACGCCGGGACGGTTGCTAGACCATTTTGAGCGCGGCAAACTATTGCTGACCGGGGTGCAGATCATGGTTGTCGACGAGGCTGACCGCATGCTGGACATGGGATTTATTCCCGATATTGAGCGCATTTTCAGCCTGACGCCTTTCACCCGGCAAACGCTGTTTTTCAGTGCAACGATGGCCCCTGAAATTGAGCGCATCACCAATACGTTTCTGTCTGCGCCCGCGCGGATCGAAGTGGCCCGTCAAGCCAGCGCATCGGAAACAATCGAACAGGCCGTTGTAAAATTTAAAGCATCACGCCGCGAGCGAGAAGGCACTGAAAAACGCGCTGTTTTACGGGCCTTGATAGATAGTGAAGGCGATAAATGCACCAATGCGATTATCTTTTGCAACCGCAAAACAGACGTCGACATCTGCGCAACATCCTTGAAAAAATACGGCTATGATTCAGCGCCGATCCACGGTGATCTTGAACAAGCCCAACGCACTCGCACTTTAGACGGGTTTCGCGAGGGCAACATTCGATTTTTGGTCGCGTCTGACGTTGCGGCGCGCGGTCTTGACGTTCCATCGGTCAGCCATGTGTTTAACTATGATGTGCCCAGCCACGCCGAAGATTATATCCACCGCATTGGCCGGACTGGCCGCGCCGGTCGCGCGGGTAAGGCCATGATGATCTGTGTACCACGCGATGAGAAAAACTTGGATGCCATCCAAAAACTGTTGCAAAAAGATATTCCTCTGATCGATGGCCCGGTGCCCACGAACGCAGGCTCTGAACACGAGACGAGATCCGACGAGAAAAGACCTTCGCGGTCGCGCAACCGACGGTCTGAACGGCGTGTGGCCCCCGATACAGAGGCCAAAAAATCAGAACCAGATCAAGCATGCACCTCGGAAAGTGATGCAATTGCGCCAAGTGCTGCATCAGACCCACGGGCACCAGACACCGACCCACAGCAATCCCGGGAGCCCGGCAAAGCCAGAGAGCCAAAGCGCCCCCAACGTGAGCGTGGGGCCCGGAATGACGGTCGCAACGACCCTAAAGTCGTAGGTCTGGGCAATCATATGCCCAGCTTTATCGCGCTGAGCTTTAAAGAACGCTAGCTAGACACGGCTGCGCATGTGCACCCATGTCCGCGTTTGCGAAAGCACTGTAATCGAGCTTTATTGCAGGCGACTAATGATGACGGTCACTTCGGGCTTTTTCCCTATTTCCTGCTGACAGCTTTGCCGCGCCGCGCGCCGCAAACCCTCTTCTAGCTTATCATCATTAGCCAGTATTTTCGTACCTGCGCGACCGACATACTGGCTCAGATCTTCTTCCAAGATATCCACCAGCGGCGCCTTTGAACGGCCCATTTCAGCAAGACCCATAGTTTCGCACCAAGGATCCCCAAGCGCTGCGCCATCCTCGTCTATCAACACAGTCACGAACAGATGACCGTTAAGCGACATGCGAATACGTTCGCGCACCACACCGTCCAGCGCGCCAACCTGAACAGAGCCATCCAGATAGGTGCGCCCGGTTTCGATATATTCGACCACCGTCGGTGCATTTCCCGATAAGTTCAGCATCATTCCATTGACACAGACAATCCCTGCGATGTTCTTTGCCTTTGCCAGTTTGACATGTTCGCGCAGGTGGCGGTGTTCACCGTGCATCGGGATCAGCATTTGCGGCCGCACGAGGTCATGCATGGTTTCCAAGTCCGGACGGTTGGCATGGCCTGACACATGATACAAGCCGCTGTCGTCATCAACGACATCCACGCCCTTTTCAGACAACTGGTTCATGATGCCAATCACCCCGCGCTCATTACCCGGAATAGTTTTAGAGGAAAACAAGAATGTATCGCCCTCAGCAAGAGTAATACCCTGATATTTGCCCCGCGCCAATTGGGCACTGGCGGCGCGACGCTCGCCCTGCGAGCCTGTCACCAGCAGCATCAAATTTTCACGTGGAATATTTTTTGCATCTTCAGAATTAATCACCGTGGGAAAGTCATCCAACACGCCGCTTTCAACGGCGGCCTCAACCATGCGGCGCATGGCCCGACCCAGTAAACAGATCGAACGCCCGGCCTTTTCGCCCGCCAATGCTAGTGTTTTCACTCTGGCAACATTGCTGGCAAAAGTGGTCGCAACAACCATGCCTTTCGCCTCGCTCACCAGCTTTTCAATCTCTGGCCCAACCGTGACCTCAGAGCGCCCGGCATGGCGCGAGAATACGTTGGTACTGTCGCAGATCAAAGCTTTAACACCCGGTGCTGAGACCTCTTTCCAAAGCACAGGGTCAAAAGCTTCCCCGACGATTGGCGTCTCATCCAGTTTGAAATCTCCAGTGTGGATTAATCTGCCTTCTGGGCAATCCAGCACCAGACCACTGCTTTCTGGTATCGAGTGCGAAATCGGCAAGAAACCGACAGAAAACGGACCAGCCTCGGTTTTGGCAGGCCAGGCAGACACAGTTTGCACCACGCGGCCGGGATGGCCCATTTCCTCCATCTTGCGTCGGGCAATGTTGGCGGTAAAGGCCCGTGCATAGACCGGCGCACCGAGATCTTGCCAGAAATGCGCCACTGCGCCGACGTGATCTTCGTGCGCATGGGTGATGAAAATCGCTTCAAGCTGATTTTTACGGTCTTTCAGCCAGCTTATATCGGGCAAGATCAGATCGACGCCGGGGCTGCTGTCCATATCCGGAAAGGTCACCCCCAAATCGACCAAAATCAGCCGTTCTTTACCGGGTTTCCCATAGCCATAGACATAGGCATTCATGCCAATTTCACCGGCGCCGCCAAGGGGCAGATAGATCAGTCGTTCACTGCTCATTCTTCAGGTTTTTCCTATATTATATTTATGAATCACGGTCAGCCCGTGCATGGTTAAAGTTTCTTCGATTGCGTCAAAGAGCGCGTCTGTCTGTTGAAATAACGGTGCGAGGCCACCGGTGGCTATGACCTGCATGGGTCGCGCCCGCTCAGCCTTGATGCGGTCGCAAATCTCGCGCACAAGGCCGACATAGCCCCAAAAAACGCCCGATTGCATACAAGCCACCGTGTTGGTGCCAACCACCCGCTGCGGTTTGGCAATATCGACATGCGGCAGCGCGGCCGCCGCCTCGTGCAGCGCTTGCAGCGACAGGTTCACACCCGGTGCAATCGCGCCACCAACATAGGCGCCATCGGCATCAACCACGTCAAAAGTTGTCGCCGTGCCAAAATCCACAAGAATCAGATCGCCACCAAACAGGTCATACCCCGCGACCGTGTTTACCAAACGGTCAGGCCCCACGCCAGTGCCCTCGTCCACCCGCACATCGACCGGAAGCGCGCAATCAGGTTTACCCACGACAAAAGGGCGGGTGTTGAAATATCGATCCGCCAGAATACGCAGGTTGAACACCACCCGGGGGACCGTCGACGAGATAATCACATCGGTGATATCCACATCAATCTTTCTGAGGGTCATCAACGATGATAGCCAGACGTAATACTGATCAGCTGTGCGTTGCTGATCGGTCGCAATGCGCCACGTGCCGATAAACTCTGATCCTGTCCAGATCGAAAAAACCGTATTGGTGTTGCCGCAATCTATTGCGAGTAACATATGCAGCCTCCATCAAAAGAAAACATCCGCCGCAGCGATTGCCTGCCGACCTTGTGCAGTGGTTAGGATCAAATGCCCTGTCTCGTCGATGGTGTCAAATCGGCCCGTAATCTCGCTGGATCCGATACGCGCCGTAATTATCTCGCCCAAGCGCGCGGCACGGGCCAGCCAAGCCTGGCGGATCGATGAGAACCCATAGGCGCAAAACTGCGTTTCATGGTGGGCGTAGGCAATGGCCAGCTCTGCCAAAAACTCTTCCGCCTCAAGTGCAGTGCCAGTTTCGCTCAGCACGCAAACTGGCGGTGTTGCACGCGTCTCAAGCCGGCTTGACTGCGGGATATGTACTAGGTTCACCCCAAAACCGATGGTCAGCGCAAACCCACCACCCGAAAGCGCTGTGGTCTCGAGCAAAATACCCGCCACTTTACCGCCATTTAACAACACATCATTCGGCCATTTAAGCGCCAGAGCATCCGAACGCCCTGTTGTGGCAACAAACCCATCATAAAGCGCCAGTGCAGCAACAAAGGAACGCAGCGCAATCTGTTCGGGCGATTGTTTTGGAAATAACACCAAAGAGGCCGCAAAATTTCCAACCGGATCAGACCATGCCCGCCCGCGCCGCCCCCGACCATTTGTTTGGCGCCGGGCCAAAATCCATTCAGGACCAGCCAATTGCCCCACAAGACGCGCCGCCTCGGTATTGGTGCTATCCACTTCGTCTAGAACACGCAGGCCATAGCCGTCAGGCACTTTAATTGACAAGGGCTGCCGCCGCACTGGCCGCGGACCCATTGATGCCGAACAGGTTAACAATCCCAAACACCATGATTGCCGCAGCCGCCATCAGCACCCCCCAAAGCACCGGCGAGCCGCCGCCGTTGAGCCCCTCATCGACTTCATCCCCGAAATACATTAAATAGACGATGCGCAGATAATAATACGCGCCAATGGCGCTGGCGATTGCACTGGCAAACACCAGCCAAATCATCCCGGCATCAATCGCGGCACTCCACACACCAAACTTGGCAAAAAACCCAAGAAACGGCGGTACACCTGCCAGGCTGAACAACAAAACCAACATTGCAATCGCTTTGGTCGGCGCACGGTTGGCATAAAGGTTCAGGGAGGCGATCTTGGTCACCGGCCGACCATCTTTTTCCATCGACAAGATGAAGGCAAAGGTGCCAAGGTTCATCGTGACATAGACCGCCATATAGACCAGCATGGCCTGTACCCCCTGCGCGGTGCCCGCTGCAAGTCCGATGAGCGCGTATCCCATATGTGCAATCGAAGAATAGGCCATCAGGCGTTTGATATCGCTCTGACCGATGGCGGCAACCGCACCGAGAAACATCGACAACACCGACAGCAGGGCAAGGATCTGCTGCCAGTCACCAATCACCCCACCAAACGCATCATACAGAACCCGGGCAAACAGCCCCATCGCCGCCATTTTTGGGGCGGTGGCAAAAAACGCAGTAATCGGCGTCGGTGCCCCCTCGTACACGTCCGGCGTCCACATATGAAATGGCACCACCGACACTTTGAACGCCAACCCGGCGATCACGAATACCAGACCGAAAAGGAGGCCCATCGACGCCTGTCCTCCGGTGGTGCTTTCGATAATACCATTGAACCCCGTGGTGCCCGCATAGCCATAAGTCAGGGACGCCCCATACAGCAGCAAACCTGATGACAGCGCTCCCAGAACGAAATACTTCAATCCCGCCTCAGTCGATTTCACGCTGTCGCGACGCAATGCAGCAACCACGTAAAGCGCCAGAGACTGTAACTCAAGGCCCATATAAAGCGCCATTAAATCGCCTGCTGAAACCATAACCATCATACCCACCACTGAAAATGCGATCAGCAATGGGTATTCAAATCGCAATAGGCCCGTGCGCAGCATATAATCGCGCCCCATCACCAAGACAGCAGCGGCAGACAGCAAGATAACCACTTTGCAGAACCGCGCATAAGCATCATCTTGGAACATCCCGCCAAAGGCGCTTTGGCTCTCGCCACCGGAATTGCCAATCCACAGCGCCATGACCACGAACAGTGCCGAGGTTAACAGCACCAACCGGGAGGCCAGCGCGTCCTTGCCCGAGTAGACAGACACAACAAGGGCCAGCATAGCGCAAACCGAAATGATGATCTCCGGCAGAATAATGATCAGATCAGTCTGGATCATGTGATGCTCCTGTCACTGCGAGGCGGCCAGCGTACCGGACCCATGGGCCGCGGCAATCGCCGTTTCATATTGTGTAACCAGCGCCTCTACCGAGGGGCCGATAAGATCAAGCACCAGCGCCGGATAGACGCCCAGCAAGAGTGTCATGACCACTAGGGGGGCAAAAATGGCCTTTTCACGCCGGTCCATATCCGTGATCATTTTAAGGCTCTCCTTGATCAACTGACCCATCATCACGCGCCTGTACAGCCAAAGCGCATAAGAGGCCGATAGGATCACGCCAAAAGTGGCCACCACCGCCACCCAAGTATTGACCTGAAAAATGCCCACCAAGGTCAGAAACTCTCCGACAAAGCCCGAGGTGCCGGGCAATCCGACATTGGCCATGGTGAACAGCATAAAGATAAGCGCATAGGCGGGCATCCGGTTCACCAGCCCGCCATAATCGGCAATCTTGCGGCTGTGGATACGGTCATAGACTACCCCGACGCAGAGAAATAACGCGCCCGAGATAAAGCCGTGGCTGATCATCTGAAAGATCGCGCCGTCGATGCCCTGTTGATTGGCGGCAAAAATACCCATGGTGACATAGCCCATATGTGCCACCGATGAATAGGCGATCAGCTTTTTCATATCTTCTTGGACCAAGGCCACAAGCGAAGTATACACAATTGCGATTGCTGACAACCACAGCACAAAGTCGGTCATTACGGATGCACCGATGGGGAACATCGGCAGACTAAAGCGTAAAAATCCGTAACCACCCATTTTCAACAAAATCGCAGCCAATACGACCGAGCCGGCAGTCGGGGCCTGCACATGCGCATCTGGCAGCCAAGTATGTACCGGCCACATTGGCATCTTAACGGCAAAACTGGCAAAAAACGCCACAAACATTAATGTCTGCATCCCACCAACCACCGGAATTCCAAGCACGTGAATAGTGTCGGAGGCAAAGCCATGCGAAATCAATGCAATCCCGTCTGAACACGCCCCGATACAGGTTGTTCCCGCCTCGGCATACATCGCCACCATCGCGACCAGCATCAGAACCGAACCAAGAAACGTATACAAAAAGAACTTGAACGAAGCATAGATTCTGTTGGCGCCACCCCAGATGCCAATGATCAAAAACATCGGGATCAGGCCAGCCTCAAAGAACAGATAGAACAACACCAGATCCAGCGCCATAAAGACACCCAGCATCAGCGTCTCGAGGATCAGAAACGCAATCATATATTCCTTGACCCTATTGGTGACGTTCCAACTGGCGGCAATCACCAAGGGCATCATAAATGTCGTCAGCATCACGAATAAAACGCTGATCCCGTCCACGCCCATGCGGTATTTCAACCCCATAAGCCAATTGCTTTCTTCCACCATCTGAAAGCCGGTCTCGGCTGGATCAAACTGTACCAAGATGATCAACGACACCAAAAATGTGGCGCTGGTTGCAATCATCGCGGTCCATTTGGCATTGCTTTGCGCCGCTGCATCCTCGCCGCGTAAAAACATCAACAGGATTAGCGCAGCCATTGCCGGCAACAGGGTCACGATTGACAGCAGGTTTTCCACTTTAAAAGCCCCCGCCACTTAGGGTCATCCAAGTTATCAACCCAACAATGCCTAGCACCATTGCAAGCGCATAGGTGAAGATATAGCCCGATTGGGCCATCCCCAGCACCCGCGTGAAAAACGGAATAAGTCCCATAGCCACCCCGTTCAATGTGCCATCGATGACATCTCCATCCCCGCGTTTCCACAGAAACCGACCCAGTTTTTTCGCCGGCGAGATCAAAATGATCTCAAAGATTTCATCAAAATACCACTTGTTGAGCAGGAATAAATATAATGGCCGCTGATGTTTGACTAGATATTTCGGCATCTGTGGATCCCACAGATAAAACCAGCACGCGGTGACAAAGCCTAAAAGCATCGCGATAAACGGGCTAAGTTTGACCCAAATGGGCGCGTGATGCGCCCTATCCATGACATGATTGTCCACCGCCTTAAACAACGCGCCTTGTGGTGCGGGCCCAAACGCAAGAGCCGCCGACGTCTGGGCAGAATCGGTAGTGGCATCATCACTGCTGTTATCTTTACTTTCATCTTTACTATGGCTGTTTTGTTCACCAAAACCGGCACCAGCCGCCTCAACATGAGGTTCGGCCATCCCGAAAAATCGGTTGACCTGAGCGTGATCACCAAAAAAGCTGCCGTACCAGACCATGCCGCTGAACACCGCGCCAACCGCCAATACCCCAAGCGGAAGTAACATCACGCCCGGACTTTCATGGGCGTGAGCGTGGGTGTCTTTATTGCCGCGCGCCGTGCCATAAAATGTCATGAACATCAAACGCCAACTATAAAAAGAGGTAAACAGAGCCGCGACCACCAACAGCCAAAAGCCATAGCCGCCCTGTGTGCCGGCCCAAGCGCTTTCAATCACCGCGTCTTTCGACAAAAATCCGGCAAACCCAATATGCGTCAAGGGAATACCGACCCCGGTAATTGCCAATGTACCGATCATCATCGCCCAGAACGTATAAGGAATTTTTTTGCGCAAACCGCCATAATTGCGCATATCCTGCTCATGGTGCATCGCATGGATGACACTGCCCGCGCCCAGAAACAGCATCGCTTTGAAAAACGCATGGGTTAGCAGATGGAACATCGCCACCGAATAGACCCCAACGCCTGCGGCGACAAACATATAGCCCAGCTGCGAGCAGGTCGAATAAGCAATCACCCGCTTAATATCGGTCTGCACCAGCCCCACACTGGCCGCAAACAGCGCCGTCGAAGCGCCTATGAACGTTATAAGGGTTTTGGCCTCTGGGGCATATTCAATCAGCGGCGACATTCGACAGACCAGAAACACACCCGCCGTCACCATGGTGGCTGCGTGGATCAGCGCCGAAACCGGGGTCGGGCCCTCCATCGCGTCAGGCAGCCATGTGTGTAGAAACAGTTGCGCCGATTTACCCATGGCACCAATGAACAGCAAAATCGCAATCAGGTTGGCGGCATTCCAATCCGACCACAAAAAATGCAGTTGCATATTCGCCAGCGCCGGCGCAGCTCCAAACACATCGTCAAAGCGGATACTGTCCACCGTCATATACAATGCAAAAATACCCAGCGCAAAGCCTACGTCACCAACACGATTGACCACGAACGCCTTAATCGCCGCAGCATTCGCAGTCGGTTTGCGATAGTAAAAGCCGATCAAAAGGTAAGAGGCGACGCCAACACCTTCCCAACCAAAAAACATCTGAATCAGGTTATCCGAAGTCACCAGCATCAACATCGTAAAGGTGAAAAACGACAGATAGGCGAAAAAGCGTGGTTTATAACTTTCGCCCGCCTCCCAAGCCGGATCATCCGCCATATACCCAAAGCTGTAAAGATGCACCAAAGCTGACACTGTGGTCACAACAATCAGCATAATCGCCGTTAACCGGTCCAGCCGGATTGACCAATCGGTCGCCAAGGTGCCGCTTTCGATCCAGCGCATCAATTGTATCTGCTCGGTGACGCCATCGTGCGATATAAAGACGATCCAACTTAGCAAGCAGGCGAAGAACAAAAAACCCGTACTCACCCAAAGCGCGGCCTGTTCACCGATAATCCGCCAGCCAAAACCTGCAATCAGCGCCCCCATGAGAGGGGAGAAAAGGATCAGGGTTTCCATGATAAGTTACCCTTTCATCACGTTGACATCTTCAACATCGATCGTGCCACGATTGCGAAAGAAGCACACTAAGATGGCCAGACCAATCGCCGCTTCTGCGGCGGCAACCGTCAATACGAACAAGGTAAAGACCTGCCCGACCAGATCGCCCAAAAAGCTTGAGAAGGCGACGAGATTGATATTGACCGCAAGCAGCATCAACTCGATCGACATCAATAAGATAATGACGTTTTTCCGGTTCAGGAACAGCCCGAAAACCCCGATGATAAACAACGTCGCAGCAACCGCCAAGTAATGTTCTAAACCAATCATACTCTTCCTCGGTTTCCCTTGCCTCAGTGCCGGTCTAATGCGGCGATTATGCCCCGATCAGGCTTTGATGATACAATTGCCGCTTTACAGCCCCTCGCCGGGTTTTACATTTTTCAATTCCATTGCCACCGCCGGATCGCGCCACATTTGGGCATGCACATCTTGGCGCTTTACATCGACGCGGTGCCGCAATGTCAGCACAATTGCGCCGATCATCGCCACCAAAAGAATCAACCCAGCCAGTTGAAACAACAAGAAATACTGGTCATAAATCAACAGCCCCAGTGCCGCAGTATTATGCGTTGCCGCAGGCGGCACCGCCGCACGCGCAGACAATGCCTGATCGCTGAATACCCAAACCCCGATAGCTACTGAGAATTGCATCAATAAAACCACACCAATCAAAAGCGCCAAGGGCAGATATTTTGCCATCTCTGCCCTGAGTTCGGAAAAATCCACGTCAAGCATCATCACCACGAATAAAAACAACACCGCGACCGCACCCACATAGACGATGATCAGCAACATGGCGACGAATTCGGCACCCAATAACACAAACAACCCCGCCGAACTGAGAAACGACAGGATCAACCAAAGCACCGAATGCACAGGATTGCGGCTGATCACGGTAAACAAGCCCCCCGCCAAGGCACTTACGGCAAACAGATAAAATGCAAATACCGTCACACTCATGTCGTCTCTCCCGCCTCGGGCTTGGGCTCCAGCACCTGCTGTGCCACTTCCATTGCGCGGGTCATGGCCGGCACGCCGGCAAATACCGACATCATTGCAATCGCCTCTTTTATTTCTTGCTTTTGGGCCCCAGCCTCAAGCAAGCTGCGCACCGTCAACCGCAGCGGCGCCTCGGCCTGCACGCCTTGCATAGTCAGCCCCGCCAAAGTCAGCAGCAGACGGCTCTTGGCCGACAGCCCGTCCTTGTTGCTCGCATTGCCAAAGGTCAATTCCATCAACTCTTTTGGCATCTGCGGGATAAACGCTTCAAATTCCTTTGACGACAGCGACGCCAAAGATGGGTTCAGCGCCTGCGCCATTTTTTGCGCAGCGTTCACCATATCGTCAAAGGGGTTGTTGTCATCACTCATCTATACGGCGCGTCCAATTCGAGGTTGCGGGCTATTTCAGCCTCCCAGCGATCGCCATTTTCCAACAGCTTGCTTTTATCGTAATACAGCTCTTCGCGGGTTTCAGTCGCGAATTCAAAATTTGGTCCCTCAACAATCGCATCAACCGGGCAAGCCTCCTGACAAAAACCGCAATAAATGCACTTCGTCATGTCGATATCATAGCGCGTGGTACGGCGGCTTCCGTCATCCCGTGGTTCGGCATCAATGGTGATCGCTTGCGCCGGGCAGACCGCTTCACAGAGCTTGCACGCGATGCAACGCTCTGCGCCATTGGCATAGCGGCGCAGTGCATGTTCTCCGCGAAACCGCGGGCTAAGGGGGCCTTTTTCATGCGGATAGTTAATCGTCACCTTGGGGGCGAAAAAATACTTTAAACCCAGTTTAAATCCTTGGAAAAAATCCATAAGCAAGAAATATTTCGCAGCGCGGGTATAGTCAATCTGAGCCATTCTAACCTCCTACAGCCCAGCGGGCATAGGCGCCGCCAAAGGCCTCAAATTTTGCAAAAAATGCCACAAGAACCACCCAGAACAGACTAAATGGTAAAAAGACCTTCCAGCCCAAACGCATTAGCTGATCATAGCGATAACGCGGTGTAATCGCCTTTACCATCGCAAAGATAAAGAAGAAAAACGCCATTTTCCCGACCATCCAAAGCGCCCCGTCGGGCAGGCCTGGGATCGGCGACAGCCAACCGCCAAAAAACAACAGCGAGGTCAGCGCGCACATCAAGAAAATCGCAATATATTCGCCGGCCATAAACAACAAAAACGGGGTCGAGCTATATTCCACCTGATAGCCTGCAACCAGTTCTGATTCTGCCTCAGGCAAATCAAACGGCGGCCGGTTGGTTTCGGCCAGCGCCGAGATGAAAAATAAAAACACCATCGGAAAATGTGGCAACCAATACCAGCTGAAAAATCCATAAGCCCCATCCTGAGCACGAACGATATCCCCAAAATTCATCGAGCCCGTGGACAGGATCACACCGATGATAATCAGCCCAATTGACACCTCATAAGAAATCATCTGCGCGGCCGAACGCAATGACCCCAAGAAGGCATATTTGGAATTAGAGGCCCAGCCCCCCATGATCACCCCGTAGACTTCCAGCGACGAGACCGCAAAAACATATAAAATCGCCACGTTTATGTTCGACAGAACCCAAGTGTCATTAAACGGGATCACCGCCCAAGCGATCACCGCCAGCACGAATGACATCAGCGGTGCGAGTAAAAATACCGTCTTGTCGACGCCTGCGGGAATAACCACCTCTTTGACCACATATTTCAAAGCATCGGCAACCGATTGCAACAGGCCAAAAGCGCCAACCACATTTGGTCCGCGGCGCATTTGCACAGCCGCCCATATTTTTCGGTCGCCATAGACCAAAAACAGCAAGCTGATCATCACAAAGCCCAACATCGCAAGACATTGCGCAAATATCAGCAGCCCTATTCCGGCTGGCGTTGCTAAGAAATCAGCCATGCAGCCGCTCCCCCTTGGCTTTTGCGCATATAGCGACAGCGCAGTCCATTTCTTTGGGTTTGAGCCCCAACATGGATGAAGATTGCAGCCCGATCATTCCGCGGCCACGTCTTGCACAAGCCGCGCTTTGGCAGCAGCCGACAGTTCTGCCATCACCAAACTGGCACGGGCAAGCGGATTGGTCATGTAAAAATCGCCAAGAGCATTGCGCAGCACCCCGTTTGAGGGTTGTGACAAAGCCAGCGGCATCCAGGAATTTTTTGGGACCTGATCAACCTGACCCAGATGTGGCACCTCAGCGACCAGCTGCCGGCGCAATGCCGCAAGCGTGTCATACGGCAAAGTCGTGCCAGTTTCAGCCGATAAGGCCCTTAAAATAGCCCAGTTTTCTTTGGCCTCGCCCGGCGCAAAGCCAGCCCTTAGCGCCAGTTGCGGCCGGCCTTCGGTGTTGACGAACAAACCGGATTCTTCGGTATATGCGGCTCCCGGCAGGATAATATCAGCGCGGTGTGCGCCCCGGTCGCCATGGCTGCCTTGATAAATCACAAACGGACCAAGCGCGATATCCATTTCATCGGCACCCAGATTATACACCACATCTGCACCGTCCAGTGCTGCGTCTATCCCACCCTCGGTCACCGCACCCACATCCATTGCACCGACACGAGCGGCAGCCGTGTGCAGCACCATGAATTTCGATCCTGTGTCCTCGGCCAGTTTCATCGCCTGCGCTAAAACTTCTAATCCATCCGGTGTGCAGAGCACACCCTGCCCCACGATCACCAAGGATGCTGCATCCTTTACAGCCCCATAGTCTTTTCCGACAAGGCTCTGCAGGGCGGCGCGGTCAGTGCCCGCATGCGCATAGTCATAGGTGAGGTCGGCGGCCTCTCCGACCAGCCCGATCTGCGCACCCATCAGCCACGCTTTGCGAATCCGCGCATTTAAAACCGGGGCCTCAAGGCGCGGGTTGGTGCCGATAAGCTGGATAAACTTGGCCGCATCTATATCATCAATCGTCGCGGTACCAACATAGGCCGAGCGGTTATTTGGCGGCAACTTAGCCCCGTCAGTCCGGCATTCAACCGATCCGCCTTGCGCCTCGATAAACTGCTTGAGCGCAAAAGCGGGTTCCACCGGAACCAGATCGCCCACAAGACCAATCACTTTTTTACCCTTCATTGCAGTTGCCGCCGCGGTGAGCGCCTCAGGCCAAGTGGCTTTACGCAGCTTTCCATTTTCACGAATATAGGGCGTATCAAGCCTCTGACGGCGCAGACCATCCCAGATGAAACGGGTTTTATCCGAGATCCATTCCTCGTTTACCCCATCATGATTGCGCGGCAGAATCCGCATCACTTCGCGGCCTTTGGTATCGACACGGATGTTCGACCCCAGCGCATCCATCACATCGATGGTCTCGGTTTTAGTCAGCTCCCATGGCCGCGCGGTAAAGGCATATGGCTTTGACGTCAGCGCCCCAACCGGGCAAAGATCAATAATATTTCCCTGCAGATTGCTGTCCAATGTTCCGCCAAGATAAGACGTAATCTCAGCATCTTCGCCGCGCCCGGTCTGGCCCATCTGGCTGATGCCGGCCACCTCAGTGGTGAAACGCACGCAGCGGGTGCAGGAGATACACCGCGTCATATGGGTTTCAACCAGCGGCCCTAAATCCAAATCATCAGTGGCACGTTTGGGTTCGCGAAAGCGGCTGAAATCGACGCCATACGCCATCGCCTGATCCTGCAAGTCACATTCACCACCCTGATCGCAGATCGGGCAATCAAGCGGATGGTTGATCAGTAAAAATTCCATCACACCTTCGCGGGCTTTTTTAACCATCGGGCTGTTGGTCTTGATCACGGGCGGCGCCCCCTCGGGGCCGGGGCGCAAATCGCGCACCTGCATCGCGCAAGACGCTGCCGGTTTTGGCGGTCCGCCCACCACCTCGACCAGACACATCCGGCAATTGCCGGCAATTGACAGGCGTTCGTGATAACAAAACCGCGGCACTTCTATGCCCGCAACTTCGCAGGCCTGAATAAGCGTCATCGCGCTGTCCACCTCGACCTCGGCGCCATCAATAATGATTTTGCGTAGATTTGTCATCGCTGTCATATCACTCCGCCGCCACGGCACGGGCCCGGCCCGCGCGCTTATGTTTGATCCGGTCTTCGATCTCGTCGCGGAAATGCCGGATGAGCCCTTGAATGGGCCAAGCAGCCGCATCGCCAAGCGCACAAATTGTGTGCCCCTCGACTTGTTTGGTGACATCCAGCAGCATGTCGATCTCATGGGGTTCGGCCTCGCCAGTGACCAAACGTTCCATCACCCGCATCATCCAGCCAGTGCCCTCGCGGCACGGCGTGCACTGCCCGCAACTTTCGTGCTTGTAAAATTTAGACAAGCGCCAGATGGCCTTGATCACATCCGTCGACTGATCCATCACAATCACAGCAGCAGTTCCCAAACCCGACCGCTGCTCACGCAGCCAGTCGAAATCCATAATCGCCTCTTTTGCCACGGGCGCTGGCAGGCAAGGTACCGAAGCGCCCCCCGGTATGACGGCCTTAAGATTGCTCCAGCCACCACGGATACCGCCACAATGACGGTCTATCAATTCTTCAAACGACAGTGACATCGCCTCTTCAACAACACAAGGATTGTTCACATGACCCGAGATCGCAAACAATTTAGTGCCAGCATTATTGGGCCGTCCAAAGCTTGAAAACCACTCCGACCCGCGGCGCAGAATGGTTGGTACCACCGCAATCGATTCGACATTGTTCACAGTGGTTGGGCACCCGTACAGCCCAGCACCCGCTGGGAAAGGCGGCTTCATCCGCGGCATGCCCTTCTTACCCTCGAGGCTTTCTAAAAGAGCCGTTTCCTCGCCACAAATATAGGCCCCTGCGCCATGGTGCAGATAGAGATCAAAGTCCCAGCCTGACCCGGCGGCATTCGCCCCAAGCAGGCCCGCATCATAAGCCTCGTCTATGGCGATCTGCAGCGCCTCGCGCTCTCGGATATATTCGCCGCGGATATAAATATAACAAGCGTGGGAATTCATTGCGTAGCTGGCAATCAAACAACCCTCAATCAACGTATGAGGATCGTGGCGCATGATCTCGCGATCTTTACAGGTCCCGGGCTCGGACTCGTCTGCATTGATCACCAGGTAAGCAGGGCGGCCGTCGCTTTCTTTAGGCATAAACGACCATTTCAATCCGGTTGGAAACCCGGCCCCGCCACGCCCGCGCAGCCCCGAAGCCTTCATTTCGTCGATTATCCAATCACGGCCGTTTTGCAACAATTTCGCGGTGCCGTCCCAATGGCCGCGTTGTTGTGCACCGCGCAAACTGCGGTCGTTCATACCGTAAATATTGGTAAAGATCCGATCTTGATCCTGCAGCATGGTTACTTCACCCTTTATCCATCATCTGTTTGGCGCTTGCGCCACATCTGAAACGAGACCAAGAGCGCCCAGAAAAACGCCGCTAAAACGCCCAGATCAATCAACACAGCATACCGCGTGGTCAAGCCGATTTCCGGGCCCAGCCATTGCATTGCAATCCAGAACATCATAGCGCCCGCGATCACCAACGATACAACGCGCCCCTGACGGGCTATTTTACGATCTTGTTCTTCGTCCATCTTTGTCTTGCCTCACTTCGGGGCGGTCAGGTCCAAAACCACCGCACTCATTATCCCGTCTTATTCCACACCACCTACGTTTGACCCGCTTAAGCTGCAAGCTTGTGCCACCCAATCATCGCGGCTGGCACGCCCTTTAAAGCCATCAAGGTTCTCATCTACCCATGCGACTTGTGACGCATCCCAAGACGCAATTTGATCAAAATGGAAAAATCCCATTGAGAACAATAGCTCTTGCAGCTTGGGGCCAATGCCTTTGACCTTGGTTAATTTATCCGGCCCACCATCTCGGGCCTTGGCCAACGTGGCAGGGCCCATAGTGGCTGCCGGATTTGACGCAGGCATTTGAGACGCAGATATCAACCAAGGCATGATTAGCGGCAGCTCAGATCCATCAATACGCTTGAGCGTATCGCCCTGTACGCTGGCCAGACCAACACTGGCATTCAACGCTTCACGGCCCACCGCATGTGCGGTCAATGACGTCAAACCCGCCAGAGGTTCAGCGGCAAACCGCCCGTTTTGTGGCCCCGGCTCTGGAATTTGACCCGCCGCTATTTCATCAATGATCTCGCCCAGTCGGGCCGCGGTCAAATCTTCATAATAATCTTTACCAACCTGCGCCATCGGCGCATTGGCACAAGCGCCAAGACATTCCACTTCTTCCCAGCTGAACTTGCCATCAGGCGATATTTCGTGGGGTTTTGCCGCAATTTTTTCGCGGCACACCGCCACCAGATCTTCGGCACCGCAAATCATACAGGTCGTGGTGCCACAAATCTGAAAATGCGCCATACTGCCAACCGGTTGTAATTGGAACATAAAATAAAAGCTGGCCACTTCCAGCGCCCGCATATAGGCCATGTCCAGCATCTCTGCGACCCGCTCAATCGCTGGACGCGTCAGCCAACCCTCTTGTTCTTGGGCCCGCCATAAAAGAGGGATAATCGCCGATGCCTGACGGCCCTCGGGAAATTTTGTCATCTGCGCTTCCGCCCATGCCTGATTGGCGGCAGTAAAGGAAAAGCAAAGCGGTTGTTGTGGATGAAGGCGTCGAAGCATTAGCGGTCAATCTCTCCAAATACGACATCCATCGTGCCAATAATTGCAGCCACATCGGCCAATTGATGCCCTTTGGCGAGGTAATCCATCGCCTGCAGATGCAAAAATCCAGGGGCGCGCAGCTTGGCGCGGTACGGCGTGTTGCTTCCATCGGCCACCAGATAAACACCAAACTCGCCTTTTGGCGCCTCGACAGCGGCATAAACTTCGCCAGCAGGCACATGAAACCCTTCGGTATAGAGTTTGAAATGATGGATAAGGCTTTCCATATCGCGTTTCATATCGTTTCGTTTGGGTGGCGAATGTTTACCGCGGGCCATCACATCCCCAGGGCAATTGCGCAATTTCTCGATGGCCTGTAGCATAATACCTAACGACTGCCGCATCTCTTCCATCCGCACAAGATAGCGGTCATAGCAGTCACCGTTCTTGCCAACGGGAATCTGAAAGGTGAATTCGTTATAGCATTCATAGGGTTGCGCACGCCGCAAATCCCACGCCAGCCCAGAGCCTCGCACCATTACACCAGAAAAGCCCCATTGCTGGATATCCTCTTCGGTCACCACACCAATATCACAATTACGCTGCTTAAAAATACGGTTTTCTGTCAGCAACCCATCGATATCAGCCATCACTTGGGGAAATGTTTTTGCCCATGTTTCGATGTCATCCAAAAGGTCGTCCGGCAGGTCTTGGTGCACCCCGCCCGGACGGAAATAGGCTGCGTGTAACCTGGCACCGCTGGCTCTCTCGTAAAAAACCATGAGTTTTTCACGTTCTTCAAATCCCCACAGTGGCGGCGTCAACGCCCCCACATCCATCGCCTGCGTTGTCACGTTCAGCAAATGGCTCAGAATCCGCCCAATCTCACAATACAGAACCCGGATCAGCGACGCACGGCGGGGCACTTCGATACCGCAAAGCCTTTCAATCGCCAGACACCACGCATGTTCTTGGTTCATCGGTGCTACATAATCGAGGCGGTCCAGATAGGGCAGGTTTTGCAGATAGGTCCGGCTTTCCATCAGCTTTTCGGTGCCACGGTGCAGCAGTCCGATATGCGGATCGCAGCGCTCAACGATCTCACCGTCCAACTCAAGCACGAGACGCAACACTCCGTGGGCCGCCGGGTGCTGAGGGCCAAAATTAATATTGAAATTGCGAATTTTTTGTTCGCCAGTCAGAGCATCAGAAAATCCTTTTGAACCATCCATCATGGCGCGTCCTCCTGTTTTTCATCCCCAGGAAGAATGTAGTCAGCCCCTTCCCAAGGGCTCATGAAATCAAACTGGCGGTATTCCTGCACCAGTGATACGGGCTCATAGACCACCCGTTTTTGCGCCTCATCATAGCGCACCTCGGTATAGCCAGTGGTGGGAAAATCCTTACGGAGAGGATGGCCGCGAAAACCGTAATCAGTCAGCAGCCGGCGCAAATCGGGATGGCCCGAAAACAGCAGGCCAAACATATCAAACACTTCGCGCTCGAACCAATTGGCACAAGGGTGCAGCGACACAATGGACGGCAACATCTCATGTTCGCGGCGCGCCACATGTAATCTAACCCGATGATTTTGGTACATCGACAGAAAATGATAAACCACATCAAAGCGCTTGATCCGCTCTGGGTAATCCACTGCAGTAATATCCACCAAGGTGGTAAATTTACAATCTACATCAAGCTTGAGATATTCGACCAAGGACAAAAGATGTGCAGGGGCCACTTCAATTGATAACTCGCCGTGACTGATCGACCATGACAGGACACAATCACTGCGTTTCAGCGCGATCCGATCGCCCAATTCGGTCAGCGCTTCGGTCATCTTGCAATTGTCCCCGTGCGTCGAATTTTGCGCTGTAGGGCCAAAATCCCATACAGAAGCGCCTCGGCCGTTGGCGGGCAGCCGGGCACATAAATATCCACCGGAACAATCCGGTCACACCCCCGCACAACCGAATAGCTGTAATGATAATATCCGCCCCCGTTGGCACACGATCCCATTGAAATCACATAGCGTGGCTCTGGCATTTGATCATAGACCTTGCGCAGGGCCGGCGCCATTTTATTGGTCAGTGTACCCGCCACAATCATCACATCGGACTGGCGCGGGCTGGCACGCGGCGCAATGCCAAACCGTTCGGCATCATAGCGTGGCATCGAAGTATGCATCATTTCCACTGCGCAGCAGGCCAAACCAAACGTCATCCAATGCAAGCTGCCAGCGCGCGCCCAGTTGACAAGATCTTCGGCAGAGGTCAGCAAAAAGCCTTTATCTTGTAACTGGCTGTTCAGTGCCCGAGCTGACACATCCATATCTGCGCCAGCCTTACTAGCCACGGTTTTCGCGTCCCCGGTCATCACTCCCATTCCAACGCCCCTTTTTTCCACTCATAGGCGAACCCGATGGTCAGTACTGCCAAGAAAACAATCATCGACCAAAAGCCCAGCATGCTGATATCTCTGAGGGCCACCGCCCAAGGGAATAAAAATGCTATTTCGAGGTCAAATATGATAAAAAGAATAGCCACCAGATAGAACCGAACATCAAACTTCATGCGTGCGTCATCAAAGGCATTGAACCCACATTCATATGCCGATAATTTTTCAGGATCGGGGTGACGAACCGCCAGAATAAAGGCGGCCAATACCAAAAGTACACCAAGGCCTACAGCAACCGCTATAAACATCAAGATGGGAAGATATTCCCTTAATAAATCATCCACGGGTGGCTCCTTTCATATGCCGTAGAGCACATTCAGATTGCTGTCATGGTCACGGCAAGCTAGTCGGGCCACGACACATGGTCAACCAGACCAAGCGGAAAAACCTGAACAAAGCAGAATATAGCGCCTTCAATCAATGCGGCTAATCACACTAAACTAGATCAGTTTTCACAATGAATGGTTGATTTTCCGTACCTTATGAAAATAATAATAGCGGGTAGAAAAATTTGTTTCCAGATGAAATCGCGGCATTTGAACAACGGTTAGCGAGTCAATTAGACAAGAACATAATGATATTTTGTGGTTTTCTCCAGCCCGAATCCGCCTGATATATAGCCTTTTCAAACCTAGATTAGTGACAGCAAGTACCCCTTTTGGTGCGTGTTTAAAGCAAAGTGACCGACAGCACAAACGCAGTAGAACCCGCAGCAAGCTCATGCTTTTCAGCAGTGGGCTTTTGCAACAAAAAGCCGCCCCCTAGAGAGCGGCTTTTGCAAACAAAGGACGGGCAATATTTAGCCTCCGAAATCGTCCAGCATGATGTCCTCACGGTCGACACCAAGGTCAAGCAACATGTTGATTACGGACTGGTTCATAATGGGGGGGCCACACATGTAATATTCACAATCCTCCGGTGCCGGATGGTTCTTCAAATATTCGTCGAACAACACGTTATGAATAAACCCGGTATGGCCAGTCCATTCATCTTCTGGCATCGAGTCTGAAAGCGCAACATGCCACGTAAAGTTGTCATTGCCCGCTTGCAGGCGATCGAAGTCGTCTACGTAAAACATCTCACGCTTAGAGCGCGCACCGTACCAAAACGTCACTTTGCGATCAGTGTTCAAGCGGTCCATCTGATCAAAAATGTGGCTGCGCATTGGCGCCATACCGGCCCCGCCGCCGACAAAGACCATCTCTTTCTTGGTTTCGCGGGCAAAGAACTCGCCAAACGGACCAGAGATTGTGACCTCATCACCAGCCTTGAGGTTGAAAATATAAGAAGACATTTTACCAGCTGGAATCCCGCTCGATCCTGGGGGCGGTGATGCGATCCGTACGTTCAACATCACAATGCCCTTCTCACCAGGATAATTGGCCATCGAATAGGCCCGCTCGAGTGCTTCTGGCACGTCTGATGTAAAATCCCAGATTTTAAACCGGTCCCAATCTGGGTGGTACTCTTCATCCACATCGAAATCTTTATACGACAGGGAATAAGCCGGAGCCTCTATCTGAATATAGCCGCCAGCGCGAAATTTTACGTCTTCGCCTTCCGGTAACTCCAGAACAAGCTCCTTAATAAAGGTCGCAACATTGTCGTTGCTACGCACTTTGCAACGCCATTTTTGCACCCCAAACACCTCTTCGGGAACTTCGATCTGCATATCCTGTTTGACCGCGACCTGACACGACAGTCGATCTCCACAAGACGCCTCACGCTTGTTGATATGCCCCTCTTCCGTGGGCAGGATAGACCCGCCACCAAAGTGGATTTTTACCCGACACTGGGCACAGGTTCCGCCGCCGCCGCACGCCGAAGGTACGAAGAGTTTTTCTGCTGCCAAGGTCTGTAGCAACTTGCCACCCGCCGGCACCGTTATGGTTTTCTCACCATTGATGGTAATATTGACATCACCGGTCGCAACCAATTTGCTTTTCGCAAAAATAATAAACGTTACCAGTGAGATAACGATTAATGTGAAGAGCGCAACACCAAGCGTGAAGGTTTCCATACTATGTAACTCCTTACAGTTTCACACCAGAAAAGCACATAAAGCCCATGGCCATTAACCCTGCAGTAATGAAGGTAATACCAAGACCCTGAAGCCCGTCCGGAATATCGCTATATTTTAGTTTTTCGCGCACGCCCGCCATAGCGGTAATAGCCAGCGCCCAGCCAAAGCCCGATGACAGGCCATATGTGGTGGCCTCTGCAAAATTGTAATCGCGCTCCACCATAAACAGTGACCCACCCAAAATCGCACAGTTGACCGTGATCAGCGGCAGGAAAATACCCAGCGCATTGTAAAGTGGCGGAAAATATTTATCGAGAACCATTTCAAGAACCTGCACAATCGCGGCGATCACCCCGATATAAGAGATAAGGCCAAGAAAAGTCAGGTCAACCTCGGGAAATCCGGCCCAGGCCAACGCACCGGGCTTTAAAAGATAGGTCAGGATCAGATTGTTGGCCGGCACGGTGATCAGTTGCACCACCATCACCGAGATGCCCAACCCGATGGCGGTTGCAATCTTTTTGGACACCGCAATGAAAGTACACATGCCAAGAAAGAACGACAGTGCCAGGTTTTCGACAAAAATTGCCTTAACGGCCAGAGAAATTAGCTCTTCCATTAGTGCGCCTCCGCCGTTTGTATCTTATACTCGCGGGCCTCGACCTGTGTAGGTTTCCAGGTGCGCGCGCCCCAGATCAGCAGACCGATGATGAAAAACGCTGAGGGCGGCAACAGTAGCAAGCCGTTGGGCACATACCAGCCACCGTTGTTCACGGTCTCTAGAACCGTAAAGCCAAACAGCGAACCTGCGCCGAATAACTCGCGGATAAAGCCAACCAGAAGCAAGATTAACCCATAGCCCAACCCATTGCCCACCCCATCAAGAAACGAATCTAAGGGGGGGTTTTTCATCGCGAAGGCCTCAGCGCGGCCCATCACGATACAGTTTGTAATGATCAGGCCGACAAAAACCGACAGTGTTTTGGAAATCTGAAACGCATAGGCTTTCAATACCTGATCAACCAAAATCACCAGCGAAGCGATAATCACCATCTGCACAATAATCCGGATTGAACCTGGGATATAATTGCGCAGCATCGAGATGAACATCGACGCAAACGCCGTCACGACGGTAACCGCCAAAGCCATAACCACAGCGACTTGTAAAGACGATGTGACCGCAAGGGCCGAGCAGATACCCAAGACCTGCAAGGTGATCGGGTTGTTATCGACCAAAGGGTCGATCAGAAGGTCCTTCTTGGTCTGTCCCATTATGCCTCTCCTGCCGTTAGGTTTCTCAAGAAGGGCGCAAAACCGGCCTCTCCCATCCAGAATTTCACTAGATTATCGACGCCGTTTGATGTCAGAGTTGCCCCCGCCAGCGCATCGACGTGGTGCTTCTCTGGGCCCGTGCCCTTGGCGACCTGAATAAGCAGGCTGCCATCTCCGTCACGCAGGCTTTTGCCGCTCCACTGGGCTTTCCAGCGCGGGTTGTCGACCTCTGCGCCAAGACCTGGTGTCTCGGCATGTTCATAAAATTGCAGACCAAAAATATCATTGCCGTTCTCTTCCAGAGCGATAAAGCCGTACAATGTCGACCACAGTCCGTAACCATAGATTGGCAAAATAACCTTATCGAGCGATCCATCGCTATTTTTCAACAGATATACCGTGGTGAAATTTGATTGGCGTCCGATCATGGCCGGGTCGTCTTCCAATTCGGTGCTAAGTTCTGGATCCGAAGACGCTGCACGATCATCAAAGGTCGCGGCGTCGAACATATCGGTAAACATGCCCGTTTTCATGTCGACGATGCGTGGCTCAAACGAGGCAAAAACCGTACCAACATCCACGCCTTGTGCATAAAGGCCAGCAACTTGCAGGATGTTAACCTGCTTGTCACGCAGCTTGTTGGCGCCTTGGGTCGGGCGCAAGCTGACGGCCGCGGCAGCCACAATCATTGAACAAAACAGGCACAGCACCACGGCCACAAAGATCGTTTTCGGAGTGCTATCAACCGGCAGTGCCTTAAAGCGGCCAAACCAGCTTAGGGGGGCGGTAATTGTGTCTTGCTCAGGCATGACGAAGCGCCCTCCGTTTGATGTTGGCTTGCACGACGAAATAATCAATCAGTGGCGCAAAGATATTCGCAAACAGGATCGCCAGCATCATGCCCTCGGGGAATGCTGGATTGAGCACGCGGATCATCACCGCCATAAAACCGATCAGCGCCCCGTAAAAATAACGTCCCAAATTGGTGTGGCTGGCAGACACCGGTTCGGTGACCATAAAACAAAGCCCAAACATGTAGCTGCCCACAACCAAGTGCCAGTACCATGGCATCGCAAACATTGGGTTGCTGTCAGATCCAATCCAATTCAGCAGCAGCGAAAATCCGACCATTCCCGCCAAACAGCCCACCACCATACGGTAATTTGCAATCCTGGTCGCCAAAAGAAACGCCAGACCGATCAAACAAGCAAAGGTCGAAGTTTCCCCAAGTGAGCCCTGCATATTGCCAAAAAATGCATCCCACCAAGTAATCCCATTCGCCGCGAGCGCCTGAACACCCTCTGAGGCCGAAATGCCCAGCGCAGTTGCGCCTGAAAAGCCGTCAACTGGGGTCCAGATCGTATCGCCCGACATGTAAGCCGGATAGGCAAAGTACAAAAAAGCCCGCCCGGTCAGGGCTGGATTGAGAAAGTTTTTGCCGGTGCCGCCAAACACTTCTTTGCCCAGCACAACACCAAACGAAATGCCCAACGCCACCTGCCAAAGTGGAATAGAGGCCGGCAAGGTTAGAACGAACAGCATTGAGGTGACCAGAAAGCCTTCGTTGACCTCGTGTCCGCGCACGGTTGCAAAAAACACTTCCCAGATACCGCCTGCGACCAGAGTGGTTATATATATCGGCAAGAAATACATCAGGCCGTGGGTCATGTTGGCAAACACACTATTGGCGTTCAAACCAATGCCCATCGCCTGTAAAAGCCAGATGCGCCAGCCGTCATAACTTGTCTCGCACAACGCCGCCAAAGCGGTATTGGCCTGATAGCCCGTGTTATACAGTGCCCAAAGAATGCAAGGGATGGTCGAAATGACCACATACGTCATGATACGCTTCATATCGACAAAACTGCGCGCATGTGGCGCGGCTTTTGTCACCTGCTTACCCGTGTAAAGAATCGTCTCGATCATTTCATAAACAGGGAAGTACTTTTCGTATCTTCCACCATTTACAAAGTTTGGCTCGATACGGTCAAAAAAATTACGCAACCCCATGTCTACCCTTCCTTCTCAATCTTTTGAAGGCTGTCCCGCAACGCTTCGCCATATTCATATTTTGCCGGACAGGCAAAGGTGCATAACGCAACGTCTTCCTCGTCCAACTCCAAAGCGCCCAAAGACTGAGCCGCGTCGGTATCCATCACAATTAACGATCGAAGCAATTGCGTCGGCAAAAAATCCTGTGGCATCAGCGTCTCAAACACACCCGTTGGCACCATCGCCCGGCGCCCACCATTCAAATTCGACGTCAGGTTGAATTTTTTTGTCACCCCAAAAGCCGAAGCCAGCACCGGCATCACCGAAAACTTGCTCGGCTGCGGCTTGATCCAGCCAAAAACCAACTGCTCGCGATCTTCCTTGATCAACGTCACCTGACGCGCATAGCGGCCCAGATAAGCAAACGGCCCGTCCGCGTGACGACCGGTCAACACCGAGCCTGAAATCATTCGCACGGGTTCAGTCCCAGACACTTCACCTTCGGTCAACTGCTCAAGTGAAGCCCCCATCAGGGTGCGTAAAAGGCGCGGGTTTGCCGCCAACGGCCCACCCAGCGCCACCACACGGCTAGGGTCCAGATGGCCTGTTAGAAACAAGGTCCCGATTGCGATCACATCCTGGTAACCGATGGACCAAACGGTTCTGGTCGCGCTTGGTGCGTCGAGAAAATGCATATGCGTCCCAGCCAGTCCGGCCGGGTGTGGGCCACTAAAGTTGTGACTTTCGGCACCCGCCACATCCGCCACCGAACTGCCAAGCTTTTTGCAGAGATAGGTTTTACCTTCTGTGAGCGCGCACACAACCTTCACACCGGCCTCAAAGGCGGCTGGGTTTTGCGCAATGACCACCGCAGCGTCTGGCGCCAGCGGCTCACTTTCCATTGCAGTGACAAAAATCGCATCAGCCACGGCGTCGGGGGCAGGAATTTGGGAATATGGCCGCGTCAAAAACGACGTCCACAGACCCGAAGCACACAAGCAACGTCGGACATGATCTTGGTCGAGTGCGGCGAGATCAGTGGTCCCAAAATCAATACCCGGATCCTCAGCGTCGCTCACATCAATAACCACGCTTTGTAGCACGCGACGCGCCCCCCGCATGATCGCGCGCACCCGACCCTTGCAGGGCGACACGTATGTCACATCCGGCATATCTTTGTGGCAAAACAGTGCGGTCCCACGTTCGACTGCCTCTCCTTCCGTGACAAGCATCTTTGGTTTCAGGCCAACATAATCTGGCCCAACGATGGCCACACTGTTCGGACTGGGGCCGTCATATATATGTTGCTCCGGCGCACCGGATATTGGAAGGTCAAGACCCTGCTTGAGCGAGAAATCTGGCATAAGGCTCCGCAATTCGTTGCCTCAGATACCCGAGGCGATGGTTGATTCAGACAGTTTGCCGTAAGGATCGGCAGGACACATCCAACCCCAAAGCGGGCAGATGGGCGCTTTGACGGCTTTCTAGTAAATATCTGTCGTATTAGCAACGCTCTACACCGTGAAATGTCGCAGTTTTACCTTATAAAAAACAGTCAGATTGTCGCGGCACTTGCACGTTGACAGTGTCGTTTTTTAGTGAAAGGCAGTGGATTTTTGGTGAATCTCTAAGCACAGCGAGGCCCATTATGCACAAGTACGCAGTTCTATTGACGATTTTCGTCGTAAGCGGCTGCTTTTGGTCCAGTCGAGCCCCGGAAACGATTCGTATTTTGGGCGAAACAATGGGCACCACCTATCGGGTGACTATCGTGGATGCCCCCGATACCCTTACACAAGAAAATTTATCCGAAGGAATCACCGCCACGCTTGCAACGGTGAACGCGAAAATGTCAAACTGGGACCCGGCGTCCGAAGTAAGCCGGTTTAACAAGAGCCAAAGCACGTCTCCGACAAACATCTCTGACGCCTTCTCTTTTGTGTTGACCTCAGCGCAAGATATACACCTTAAAACCGACGGCAAGTTTGATGTCACATTGGCTCCGTTGATCAATCTTTGGGGCTTTGGCCCCAAAACTCCAGACGCCGACGTGCCCGCAGATACCGATATCAGACTGGCCCGCGATCTGGTCGGCCAAGACCGCTTTCTAACGCTCAATGCAGCGGCAAGAACATTGCAAAAACACCAAGCCGGCGTTTCGGTCAACCTCTCAGCAATCGCCAAAGGGTACGGAGTTGATGCGGTCGCTGACTATTTGCGCGACAACGAAATAGAACGTTATTTGGTGGAAATCGGTGGCGATCTGATCACAGCAGGCTTGAACCCCGAAGGTAAGGCGTGGGCGATTGGCATCGAAAAACCTGATATGGCGCAAAGCACCGTGCAGACCATTTTAAACCTCAGCGATCAGGCAATGGCGACCTCGGGAGATTATCGCAATTTCAACGAATATGACGGGGTGCGCTATTCTCATATCATCGATCCCACCACTGGCCGCCCTATCCGCCACCGCACCGCATCAGTAACGGTTTTGGCTGATACCGCGATGGCCGCCGACGGTTGGGCAACTGCGATGCTCGTGTTGGGCGATCAAGCTGGTATGCCACTGGCCGAAAAACATGGCATAGCCGTGCTGTTTATCACCAAGGGCGAAAATTTATTTACCACAAGCGCCAGTTCGCTCTTTGAACTTCGGACCAAAAAAGTTAAATAACCACAAAGTCTTTAGCAACCCCGAGGGAGCCATCAGTTTGGAAACGTTTTTGTTGGCATTTGTATTACTGCTTCTGATTGTGCTGGGCATGTCTTTAGGTGTGATACTCATGGGCAAGAATATCAAGGGCAGTTGCGGCGGGTTGAATGCAATAGCTGGGGCCGACAAGTGCCTTGTTTGCAAAAAAGACATCGACCCCAACAGCCCGCTTCGCGACAAACTGGCCTGCAAGCGGGCCCAGCAGATGGTGGAAAATTTCTGAACCTTCACGGCGAGACATAAGGTCATCGCGTTTAAACCAGCCCCCTTACCCACCGTTCAACGGGATCAGCGCCAAAGCAAAGAATGCCAGCGTTGCGGGTAGTCCGTACAACCAAGCGCGACTGGTCCAACCCTGCGCCTGAGCCTTCCAGTTTTCACGAAAGGCCCGACCGGCAAATATCATCACTAACAGCAGGGCTATCGCGCTTGCAGAAGTTAAGGCAAGGCCATCAAACATGTTAAATAATCTTTCCACCAAGATGGCATTGGGGTTTAGAAAAGTGGCTTAGGACTGGTTGTTAGAAATCTGCTGGATCGCACTAAAGCCCTCGAATACCGGGTGACCCTCATGCAGCTTAAGCGTCTGCCCAGCATTGGCGTGCGCGGTTCGAAACGCATCGCTGCGCTTCCAAGCCCGAAAACTGGCCTCGTCTGCCCACACTGTGTGAGACGCGTACAAGGTCACGCCCTCGGCCTCTGGGCCTTTCAACATCTGGAATTCGACAAACCCGTCCGCATCTTTGAGGTAACTGTCGCGCCCAAGCCACAGAGCCTCAAACGCTGCGGCGTTCTGCGCCGTAACTGTAAAGCGGTTCATAGCAACATACATCTGTCGTTCCTTTTTGCCATTTCCCCGAATACCTCCTAGGGCGACAGACAATAAGGTTCAAGACCCGACCATCCAAAAAGACTTCTGCTAGCCCCAGCTTGGCGGGCGCTTGTCAAAGAAGGCTGCGATGCCCTCAGGCGCTTCATCACCAGCCCAGCAGGCCGCAAGCTCTGCAATGCTGTGTTGGATCACCGTCTCGTCGATCACCGGCCCAAGATGGCGCAGAAACGCTTTGGCCCGCGCCACCGCCGCTGGCGCACAGCTTAAATACGGCTCGATTTCATTCCAAACCGCCGCGTCCAGATTTTCTGTAGGAACCGCTTGCGCCAACAATCCCAAATCCATCGCCTCAGCAGCCGCAAACCGCCGCCCCGACATAAACACCCGACGCGCCCGCGCCTCCCCCATGCGCGCGCTTACATAAGGGCCAATAGTGGCCGGGATCAGACCAAGACGGGTCTCAGTCAGCCCCAACACTGCGCTGTCGGCGCCAATCGCCACATCACAGACACTGAGCAAACCCACACCACCGCCAAACGCATTGCCTTGGGCCCGCGCAATCAGAGGTTTCGGCAGTGTATTGAGCGCGTGAAGCATCCGCGCCAATGCTGTCGCCTCGCGCGCACGGGTCTGTGGGTCTGCGTCCATCTGCGACCGCATCCAGCCCAGATCGCCCCCAGCACAAAAACTCTTGCCCCGTGCCGCAAGCACCACAACCCGCACCAATTCGTTCTGGGCCAGTGCCGCTGCGGCTTGCGAAAGCTCAGCAATCATCTGCGCCGACATCGCGTTGTGTTTGTCTGCTCGATCAAGCCAGAGCGTAGCAACCCCCTGCTTGTCGGTCTTGATTTCAAGCGTTTCAGACATTGTTCTGCGCTCCCCGCATCGCATGTGCCATCACCGCCGCCCGTGCCAATTGAGTGGCCTCAAGCCCAGTGTCATAGCCCCTCTGTGTCAAGTTATGATGCAGGCTCTCGGTGTCAATATTGCCCGCAGCCCCCGGCGCATAGGGACAGCCCCCCAGTCCCCCTACAGACGCATCAAACACCCGCAGGCCATAATCTAGCGACACCTGTACATTCTCCCAGGCGAGCCCGCGCGTGTCGTGATAATGCCCGGCCAGAAGATATGGCGGGACATGCGGCACCACAACATCTAACAAGGCCGCAATTCGCGCCGGACTGGCATGCCCGATAGTGTCGCCAAGACTGATCTCATAGCACCCCATTTCCAGCAGGGTCTCGGCCACCCGACGCACCTGATCGGGATCGACCGCACCCTCATAAGGACAATCGGTAACGCAAGAGATATAGCCGCGAACTGGCAGCTCTGCCTCTTTGGCTGCCACAGCGACCTCGCCAAAGCGCTGCAGGCTGCCAGCAATATCAGTGTTTAAATTAGCCTGCGAAAACCCTTCAGAAGCGGCAGCAAAAATCGCCACCTCATCGGCCTTAGAATGCAAGGCATCATCAAAGCCGCGACGGTTTGGGGTCAGCGCGGCATATGACACCCCCGACACGCGCAGAATGCCGGCCAAAACCTCGGCTGATTGGGCCATTTGCGGCACCCACTTGGGGCTGACAAAACTGGCAATTTCGATCCGTTTAAAACCCGCTTGGCTAAGACAATCCACCAGCGCTATTTTTTCCGACAAAGGGATTGGCCGCGCCTCATTTTGCAAGCCGTCACGCGGCCCCACTTCAAAAATTTCAACTGTCTCAGCCATTGCGGCCTCTCTCCTTTTTACTGGCGGCCTCGGTATTTTATTTGCGGCCCTAAATTCTGTAACCTTGCCAAACCGAAGCGGCCCGCTGCGTGCCCTACCCTGCCTCTTCGTCCAAGCGGATCAACGCATCTCCGGCAGCGACCTGTTGACCCTGCTCAATCAATACCTCTGCCACCACCCCAGTACGGCTGGCTTTGAGACTATGCTCCATCTTCATCGCCTCTAAGATCATCAAACAATCGCCCTGCACCACTGATTGACCTGCGCTCACCATAACTCTGCGCACCAGCCCCGGCATCGGTGCAGCAACCACCGGCCCACCCGCATCTTCATCGCTCATGCGGGCCAGCGGGTCGATCAAATAAAAAGCTAATCCATAACTTACAAACAACGTCACGTCTGTCGCAGTCTGACTACTGCTCACCGCAGCATGGCCATCAAACGACCACCGCGCATTTTGCCAACGCGCCACAACCACATGGCCATCCAGCTCAAGGTGGTGATGGTCCGGCGCCTGTGACCGCAATATAATCGGTCGCATCTCAGACCCGTGCTGGAGATCAATCCGGCGCTGCAGCGGCGCCCAAAGGGTGAAACCATCATCCCAATTTGGCGCAGCGTCCAAACCCGCCGCCATCAAAGCCGCCTGCGCCCAGAGCCAAGGCTCTGGCGGGGCGCCTGCAAGCGTGGTCAGCAAAGTCTGATTGCGGGCGATCAAACTAGTATCCACATCCCCCGCCACGAATTCAGGATGGGCAACCAACCCGCCGAGAAAAGCCAGATTGGTAACAGTGCCGGCCACCTCGCAATCGCTAAGCGCATGCGACATTCGCTTTAGCGCCGCCGCACGGGTCGGCGCATGGGTGACCAACTTGGCAATCATCGGATCATAATAGGGGGAAATGACATCGCCACTGCGCACCGCGCTGTCACTGCGCGCCAGCGTCGACAAGCGCAGATGGCTCAAACGCCCCGTCGCGGGCAAAAAGTCATTGGCCGGATCCTCGGCATACAGCCGCGCTTCGATCGCGTGACCGTTTATGCGCAGCGCGTCTTGCGTCAATGGCAAGGGCGCGCCAAAGGCCACATGCAGCTGCCATGCCACCAGATCAACGCCGGTGATCTCCTCGGTGACCGGATGCTCGACCTGCAATCTGGTGTTCATCTCCATAAACCAGAACCGGTCAGGGCGCAGCCCGTCCGAGGCATCGACGATAAATTCGACCGTTCCTGCGCCCTTATAGCCAATCATCTCAGCTGCGGTGACCGCTGCGTGACCCATTGCCGCCCGCATCTCAAGGGTCATACCCGGCGCGGGCGCCTCTTCGATGACTTTTTGATGACGCCGCTGCAACGAGCAGTCACGTTCAAAAAGATGCACAGCATGGGTGCCATCACCAAAGACCTGTATTTCAATATGGCGCGGTGTGGTGATGTATTTTTCGATCAGCACCGCACCATTGCCAAACCCTAACAATGCCTCGGCCTGCGCACTGGCCAAGGCCGCAGAAAAATCACTGCACTGCGTGACCAACCGCATCCCCTTACCACCACCGCCCGCAACCGCCTTGATCAAAACTGGAAAGCCTATCTTTGCCGCCTGCTGCGACAGAAAGGCCGGGTCTTGATTATCACCATGATAGCCCGGCACCACGGGCACGCCCCCCGCCTGCATCAGCCGCTTGGCCTGATCTTTTAGCCCCATAGCGCGCATGGCACTGGCAGAGGGTCCGATAAAGACCAATCCGGCCGCCTCGACCGCCTCAACAAAGTCAGGATTCTCGGAAAGAAACCCGTAACCGGGGTGAATGGCTTCGGCCCCACACGCCAATGCCGCTGCCACAATCACATCGGCACGCAGGTAACTCTCGGCAGGCTTGGACCCGCCAATATGCACCGCCTGGTCGGCCATGGCGACATGTTTTGCCGCGAGGTCGGCATCAGAATAAACCGCCACACAGGCGATCCCCATCGATTGCGCGGTGGCCATCACCCGACAAGCGATCTCACCGCGATTGGCGATCAGGATTTTTTCAAACATCTGCAAGTCCTTTACCGTCGTGTCTGTGTCGGCGCTTTTGCGGCGCGGGGTGGGCGGGTGGGCGCGCCGCAAAAGCGCGCTTTTTTAAGTTGCCTTAAGCTGCGGTTGGTCACATGCGAAACACGCCAAACCGCGTGTCCTCGATCGGTGCAGCAAGAGCCGCAGTCAGCGACAGCCCCAAGACCTCACGGGTTTTGCGCGGATCAATAATACCGTCATCCCAAAGCCGGGCACTGGCATACAACGAGTGTGACTGCCGCTCGAACATATCAAGCGTCGGTTGCTTGAACGCCTCCTCCTCCTCGGTGGTCCATTGCCCGCCGCCGCGCTCAATACCATCACGTTTGACCGTGGCCAGAACGCCAGCCGCCTGTTCGCCACCCATCACGCTGATCCGCGATGTAGGCCAGCTCCATAAAAACCGCGGCTGATACGCCCGCCCCGCCATGCCATAATTGCCTGCACCAAAAGAGCCCCCCACAATCATGGTAATTTTCGGCACCGATGTGGTGGCAACGGCGGTGACCATCTTGGCACCATGCCGGGCGATGCCCTCGTTTTCGTATTTTTGCCCTACCATAAAGCCAGTGATATTTTGAAAAAATACCAGTGGGATTTTACGCTGTGAACATAGCTCGACAAAATGCGCGCCCTTTTGCGCCGCCTCCGAAAACAGAACACCATTATTGGCCACAATCCCTATCGGACAGCCCTGTAAATGGGCGAAGCCAGTGACCAATGTCTCGCCAAACCGGGCTTTGAACTCATCAAAGCGCGACCCGTCTACCACCCGGGCAATGATCTCGCGGATATCATAGGGTTGGCGCAAGTCTGCCGGCACCACCCCAAGTAATTCTTCCGGGTCATAGGCCGGATCTTCAGACGTCTGCCACTGAACATTTGTTGCCACAGGCCGGTTGAGGTTGCCCACTGCGCGGCGCGCGAGTGCCAAAGCGTGCGTATCGTCCTCAGCCAGATAATCGGCGACCCCGGACAAACGCGTGTGCACGTCCCCACCGCCCAAATCCTCGGCGCTGACAATCTCGCCAGTGGCGGCTTTCAACAACGGTGGACCCGCCAGAAAAATCGTGCCCTGTGCCTTGACGATCACCGTGATATCCGACATCGCTGGCACATAGGCGCCACCTGCGGTGCACGAGCCCATCACCACAGCGATCTGGGCAATGCCCCGCGCCGACATCCGCGCCTGATTGTAAAAAATCCGCCCAAAATGATCACGGTCGGGGAACACCTCATCCTGATTAGGCAGGTTCGCACCACCGCTATCGACCAGATAAACGCATGGTAGGCGGCATTCCTCGGCAATCTCTTGCGCGCGCAGATGTTTTTTCACCGTCATCGGATAATAGGTGCCACCCTTCACCGTGGCATCATTACACAGCACCATCACCTGCTGGCCCTGCACCCGGCCCACCCCAGCAATCAACCCCGCACAGGGCGCGGCCCCCTGATAGAGACCGTGGCCGGCTGTAGCGCCAATTTCAAGAAACGGAGACCCGGGATCAAGCAGCCCTGCCACCCGATCGCGCGGCAACATCTTACCGCGGGCAATATGTCGGGCACGCGGGCGCTCTCCCCCCCCCAGCGCTGCCATCTCTGCGGCCTGTTGTACAATCTCAAGCGCCTCAAGATGGCGATCTCTATTGGCTTGAAACGCGGCTGCGTTAGGGGTTGCCGATGATGTCAGTTTCATAATTTATTCTCCACTTTATGCCCCAAGCGACGGGTGTTGTTTCAAGTTTGCGGCACGGATTGTGGTGCTGGTCCTTTGGTGGCTGTCAATAACTGACCCCAAAAGCCCACAACATAACGGTAGCTGCCAGCCTCGTCTGGTTCGCAAACGACTTCCATCCGCACCCAAATTTCGCCACCGGCAATCGCATAGCAATCAATTGGTCTGGCAGCTCTGCCCTCAGCTTGTTCTTGGGCCAAATACTGAGCGCTGTAGTGACTGATAATGTCCGTCTCAGTCATCGATGCCGTTCGCAACCCCAGCCGTACAGCGACCAGGCACAACAGGCAGATAAACACAGCAAAAACAATCCAAACGGGATGGGGCAGCCGCAGCGATCGATCAAGCCATCTCACAATTGCCTCAATTTCTTTCCGCCCAGCGCAACGTATAACTGGTCAGAAATATTGTCTGCCGCGCCGTGAGCAACAACAGGCATTCGGCTTCCCCTGTTGGACCTAAAGTGCCCCCCCCAAATTGCAGATAGCTAAAATGACAGGTGGCATCACGGTAGCCGATCCACGCTCGCTGCATCTTAAGCAGGCTGTCTACTTCGCTAAAGGAAAGGTTTTTTCCCAAGGCATCGGCCCACTTTGCCTCTTTCATCATAACTTTATAGGCTTGGTTCAGTTTTACATCCCACCACTCATATTCTGCATTGGGACACTCCGACTTGGGAATGGATCCCGTCGCAAAGAGCTTTATTTTACAGGGCACCACTGCCAAGCCCACACACTCCAGCCCTGCTTGATCCACCACAGGTTCGTTGTTCGTTGCGGCCTCTTTAAGTTGCTTTTCGAAACAGGCCTCCAAAGGCGCGAGGTCAGACCCGGTCAACAGTCTTTCCTGCGCAAAGCCCGAAGTGGCCCAAATCAATAAGATGCCGGCCAAAAAATATCTAAACTGAAGCCACCCACAGTCGCTTATTAATACACAAAGACTGGTAAGTGGGCTGGTAAACGACAATATGTAATCGGTCATTCTATGTCTTTCTATATTGTAAATATAAACAGTAATGCTCAATTTTATACACCAGCACTTGTCGCAGCACGAGCCTTCAATTGCCTGCGAATGACTTTACCTGTCACCGTCAAAGGCAGCTCGGATAAAAATTCAATTTCTCTGGGGTAACAATGTTTGGCAAGCCGGTTTTTCACGAATTTTTTAAGCTCGAGCATCAGCTGTTCTGTCGCATCATACTCGGGTCGCAGCACAACAAAGGCTTTGACAATCTGCGTGCGTAACGCATCTGGTTTGCCCACCACTGCCACGGTTGCCACCGCCGGGTGCCGCAAGAGGCAATCTTCGATTTCAGCCGGACCAATCCGATACCCTGCAGAGGTGATTACATCATCCTCCCGACCGATAAATCGCAGAAATTCGCCCACCCAAATACCCCGATCCCCGGTCAACATCCAGTCACCAATGTATTTTTCCTGCGTCGCATTGGGGCGGTTCCAATACTCCAGCATCATCGCAGCCGACCCACGCCGCACCGCAATATCACCCTCAATATCTGAGGGCTGCCCCTGCGCATCCAACACCGCAATCTCATGGCCCGGCGCAGGTTTTCCAATGCAACCGGGCAGCGCGTCGAACAGCGCACCACAGGATGAGACAACCATGTTACACTCGGTTTGTCCATAAAACTCGTTGATTACAACGCCAAAGGCACTTTGCCCCCAAGCCAGCATTTCGGCCCCCAGCGGTTCACCACCGCTGGCCACTGATCGCAGTCCGTTAATTTTTGCACCATCCGCTTTGAGCATGCGCAGCGCTGTTGGCGGAAAAAACACGTTGCGCACCCCGCCATCTTTAATAATTTCCTGGCATTCCAAGACGTTAAATTTTTCCATCCGCGCAGCCACCACCGGCACGCCCAATGCCAGCGCCGGCATCAACACATCAAATAAGCCACCAATCCAAGCCCAGTCTGCCGGGGTCCAAAGGCAATCGCCTGCCTGACCCAGAAAATCATGGCTCAGGCTCACACCCGGCAAATGACCAGTCAAAACCCGGTGCCCGTGCAGCGCACCTTTCGGCGCCCCCGTGGTTCCCGAAGTATAGATTAAAACCGCCGGATCCTGTGGTCCCGCAGATACCGTGTCAAACACCGCGTCGCCAAAGATTATGTCTTCAGGAACCAGAACAATACGGTCTGGTCCACCAATCCCCGACACAGCATCCCGACCCTCAAAATCAGTCACAACCAACCGGACCTGTGCATCCTCAAGGCGTGACAACAGCGCTTCAGGTCCAAACAGCTTAAACAAAGGGATCGAAATCGCACCGATTTTCCAGCACGCGATATGCGCCGCTGCGGTCCAAGCGCCCTGCGTGCGCAATACCCCGATCCGGTCGCCGCGTTGCACCCCACAGGCGCACAAATAATGTGCCAAACCATCAGCCATACCGCGCAGCTTAGCATAGCTAATTTGTTGTCTTGCCGCGCTGAGATCGATAATCGCAATCTGCTCTGGCGCTTTGTCTGCCCAGACATCGCAGGTTTGTTCAGCCATATTTAACCGCGCCGGCAGATCCCAATTAAACCCGTCGACAAGCTCTGCGTAAGATTGGCTGTCAGGCAACATGCTTTTCACTCGACTGGGCACAAGTATCGGCCAGCGCCGCCCCTTTGTCTGGGCTCAAAGACCGTGGCGTTGATATCATCGCATTGCGGCCATCAATTCACGCCCGACCAGCATACGGCGAATTTCCGATGTTCCCGCCCCAATTTCCATCAATTTGGCATCCCGGAAAATGCGCGCCACCGGGCTGTCGGCCAGAAATCCAGCCCCACCCATCGCCTGCACGGCCTGATGCGCCACCATCATGGCCTGTTCAGACGCGTATAAAACACATGCGGCAGCATCTTGGCGGGTGACATCGCCCCTGTCGCAGGCCTTGGCAACCTCATACACATAAGACCGAGCCGAATTCATCGCCGTATACATATCGGCAATTTTGCCCTGCATCAGTTGAAAGTCACCAACGCTATGACCAAACTGTTTGCGGTCAACCATATACGGCATGATCTCGTCCAGACAGGAGGCCATGATGCCTGTGCCGATCCCCGAAAGCACCACGCGCTCGTAATCCAGACCCGACATCAACACCACAGCACCGCGCCCCTCTTCACCCAACACGTTGTCAAAGGGTACCTCCACATCCTCAAAGATCAACTCGGCAGTGTTCGAGCCACGCATGCCCAATTTGTCAAAATGCGGACTGCTCGAAAAGCCGGTCATGGCTTTTTCGATCAAAAAGGCCGTAATACCCCGAGAACCAGCATCGGGATCAGTCTTGGCGTATACCACCAATGTATCGGCGTCTGGTCCATTGGTGATCCAGTATTTCTGTCCGTTCAACCGATAGTGATCATTGCGTTTTTCAGCTCGGAGTGCCATCGAAACCACATCAGACCCTGCCCCAGCTTCAGACATCGCCAAGGCACCCACATGCGCACCACTAATCAACCCAGGCAGGTATTTTTGTTTTTGCGCCTCGGTGCCATTGAGATGGATCTGGTTGACACAAAGATTGGAATGGGCCCCGTAAGACAGGCTGACACTGGCACTGGCACGCGCCACTTCTTCAACAGCCACCGTATGGGCCAGATACGACAGCCCGCTGCCACCATATGCCTCATCAACGGTCACCCCCAGCAGGCCCAAGTCCCCCATCTCACACCACAGATGGGCGGGAAACATATTGTCGCGGTCTATCTCACCGGCCAGCGGTTTCACCCGTTCCTGCGCCCAGCGGTGCACGCTATCGCGCAGCGCGTTTACATCCTCACCCAGATCAAAGCGCATTGCTGCCATAAACATACCGGACCCCATTAATTGAACGTTTGTTCAATAATAAATACACTTCCATTCAAGTCTAGTCAAGACACGTCCTCAATCACAAGCATACAGTGAATTTAGGACAATCCAGTTACAGCCCAAAGTAACTTTATATTCGAAACAACGCCAACCTGCCTAGGTGTTTGCTCCCACGTTTTAATGGTGCGATCTGTTCTTTGGAATGGA